>Ga0307302_10001036_pt1 | contig 12247 bp, 7 predicted proteins | sample ER_DNA_183_FD_194490 | JGI IMG/M metagenome (GOLD analysis project Ga0307302, IMG submission 194490) | Bulk soil microbial communities from the East River watershed near Crested Butte, Colorado, United States - ER_DNA_183 | ecosystem: Environmental > Terrestrial > Soil > Floodplain | place: USA...
ATCGTGCTCGGGATCGGCCTGTTCGAGGCCCTGCGGGTCCCGTCGCCATGGAGGCACCTCCTCAGCCGGGCACCGGCGCTGCGGCTCGCCATCGCCTTCCTCGCGGTCTGCTGCGTCCGGCTCTTCCTCGACTACCCGAAGTACGGGCTCGACGCGGTCCGCGACGCCTCCGTCGGGTACTACGTGCTGTTCGCCTTCCTGGCCGCGGCCGCGGTGGTCTCCGAGCCCACCTTCGTCCCCCGGCTGCTCGGCTGGTACCGGAAGGTGCTTCCGGCCTTCCTGATCTGGGCGCCGGTCGCCCTCATGCTCGCCAGCATCGACTCGCTCACCGGCATCTACGTGCCCGGGACCGAGACACCGGTCAACTCGTTCAAGGCAGGGGACTTCGGGGTCCAGATCGCGGTCGCGATCGGCTTCCTCTGGCTCGACGCCCGCCGGGCGGAGCGCGGGCAGACCGGGAAGTTCTCCACCACGATCACCCTGTCGCTCGTGGGTCTCGTCGGCCTGGCCGCCTGCCTCTCCCAGAACCGTGGCGGCTTCATCGCCGGTGCCAGCGTGCTGCTGGTGGTGGCCGTCTACCTGTCGCCTGCCAGGCGCGGGCGGCTCGCCGTCCCCATCATGGCCGGCCTGGCGGGAATCGCGGTGCTGGTCCTGCTGCTCAACCTCCGCCTCCCGACCGACGAGCGGGAGTTCTCGCTGCAGCAGGTGACCGAGAACATGCTGAGCATCATCCAGCGTGACCAGAGCGAGGACCTGAGCGGGACGGTCGAATGGCGGGAGCAGTACTGGCAGCGGATCCGGCACGACATGCTGACCCAAGGGACCTGGAAGAGCGGGTTCGGCTTCGGCGTGGTGCTGGGAGCGAAGTACGGCGCCGACGATCCCAACGACCCCGCGCCGCTCCGGAGCGCCCACAACACCCACCTGACGGTCTTCGCCCGAACCGGCGTGGTGGGCCTGATCGTCTGGGCGCTGCTCTGGCTCGCCTGGTGCTACCGCATCCAGTGGTGGATCCGCCGGCGCAGTGGGGGGGTACGGGACCCGGACGGCGCGATCGTCATCTGGGTCCTGGCCGCGGCGGTCGGGTTCCTGGTCAACGCCTACTTCGACCCGTCGCTGGAAGGCCCGCAGGCCTGTATCTGGCTCTACGTCCTGGCCGGGGTCGGCGCGGCGATGACCAGGCGGCTCGATCCGGCCCCCGGCGCCAGCCTGTATGACGGGAACGGGGGCCGCAGCGTCCCGCCTGGGCCGATCCACTGGCGCACGGCGGCCGGGCAGACGGCCGGTCAGTTTGACGGGTTCGTCGGACGGCCCGGGTCGCCGTCCGGGGCGGGCCGGCTGAAGGTCGCGCCGTCGAGCGAGTCGGTCGGGCGGTTCAAGGGGATCGTGCGGCGGCTGGGCTGGGCAGTGGCGGACCAGGCCTTCACCAGCCTCACCAACTTCATGGTCGGCGTGGTGGTGGCGCGGTCGCTGGGACCGACCCAGTTCGGCGCCTTCAGCGTCGCGTTCGCGACCTACTACATCGCGGTGAACGTGTCCCGCGGCCTGGCGACCGACCCGTTGCTGGTGCGCTACAGCGACGCGGGGGTCCCCGAGTGGCGCCGTGCGGTCGCCAGCAGCACCGGCCTGGCGATCGACGTCGGCGTCGCCGGTGGCGTCGCCTGCATCATCCTCGGGCTCGTCATGTCGGGTCCGCAAGGGTTCGCCTTCGTCGCGCTCGGGCTGACCATGCCAGGCATGCTCCTGCAGGACAGCTGGCGGTTCGCGTTCTTCTCCGCCGGGAAGGCCGGGCACGCCTTCGCCAACGACGTCCTCAGGGCGGCCGGGCTGGTCGTGTGCCTCGCCCTGGTCCTCGCCACCGACCGGTCGAGCGAGTTCTGGTTCATGCTCGCCTGGGGCGCCTCGGCCGGGTTCGCCGGCGTGCTCGGCATCGCGCAGGCGCGGCTCGTGCCCCGGGTGACCCTCGCCGTCGACTGGCTGCGGCGGCATCGCGACCTGTGCAGCCGCTATCTCGCCGAGAACCTGAGCATCACCGGCGGGACCCAGCTGAAGTTCTACTGCGTCGCGGCGGTCGGTGGTCTCGCCGTCGTCGGCGCGCTGCGAGCGGCGGAGATCCTGTTCGGCGGGGTCTTCGTCCTCACCCAGGGGCTCGGCCTGATGGCGGTGCCCGAAGCGGTACGGCTGCTCCGCCAGTCGCCGTCGAGGCTGCGGCAGTTCAGCCTGCTCATCGCGGTGCTCGCCGGAGGCGGCGCCCTCGCGTACGGCGCGGTCCTGCCGTTGATCCCCGACAGCCTCGGGCAGCGCGTCCTCAACGCCTCCTGGGCGCCGGCGTCCAGCCTGATCCTGCCCACCACGGTCTTCGTGGCCGCGTTCGGGGTGCAGATGGGGGCCTGGGCCGGGCTGCGGGCGCTCGCCGCCGCATCGAGGAGCCTGCGCTCCCAGGGCGTCGGGATCGTGGTCAACCTCGGCGGCGCGCTCGTCGGGGCCGCCGTTGGCGGCGCGCAAGGAGCGGCGTGGGGCATCGCGCTGGGCGCGATCGCCAGCGCGACCTTCTGGTGGTGGCAGTTCCGCCTCGGGCTCCGCGACCACCGGCGGGCGGAGGACCGGCTCGCGCAGGCCGCCAAGATGTCGGAGGCCGGAGCCCGCGACTGAGGGCTACGTGACCCGCTCGAGCCAGATCTCGCGCCAGTACGGGTAGATCCCGCGCGGGCAGAGCCGGTGGTAGTCGCTGGTGCAGATGACGTCCTCGATGATGCAGGGGTTCTTGAGCTCCATCATCTTGCCGGTCGGCTCTTCGATGATCCGGTTCACCCGGCGCAGCACCCTGGCCTCCCGCCCGCAGTACTTCAGCTGCTCGGCGTCGAAGGACATGCCGCGGTTCCGGTTCCTGGTGTCGAGGGTGGCGACGATCTCCTCTTTGCTCTTGACCCGCACGAGCTCGCCGGGCTGGAGGTCGAGGGCCTCGTTGGGCGTCTTCTGCAGGCTCCCGTCGATGAACGGGTACCGCTTGCCCTGGTGGATCCGGAGCCATTTCGGCACGAACCTGCGGCTGACGTCCTGGTACTCGTTGAACACGCCGGCGGCGACCGACCGGATGGTGGGAAGCAGGCCGGCGTTGCGGGAGGTCACGTCGAGCAGGTACTGCCTGACGTCCCATGGCGGGACGCGCGTCGGCGCCGCCCGCAGCAGCTCGGTCGCCTGGCACGAGTACCGCTCGTCGTCCTTCCGGGTCGCCGCCAGCAGCGCCGCCACGGAGCAGCCGCCCGACGGGACGGTCCCGCCGCTGACCGGGGCGGCGACCGGCTCCCGCCCGTCGTCGGAGACCCGCTTGAGCCAGGCTTCCTTCCAGTAGACGTTGCACCCCGCCTGGCACCCGCCATGCGCCTGGCCGTCGCACCGGACACCCGCCAGGTGCACCGCGTTCTCCATGCGGTACATCCCGGTCCAGCTGATCGTGTCGCACAGTTTCAGGGCGAGCTTCTGCACCCTGAACCGCTGGCCGCAGAACTGCCGCATCTCCGGCATGAACGGCAAGGACTGGAGCTCGCCCTTCTCGTCGAGGGTGGCGAGGATCTCCTCCTCGCTGCGGACCTCGACGAGCTCGCCAACCTTGAGGTTGAGCACGTCCTGTCGCTGCGTCTCCATGGTCGTCATCGCGTATTACCTCTCGGTTGAGGCTGGCGGATCTTGAGGGCCGGTGGTCAGCTCCGCCCGCGCGGCCCCAGCGTGGCGGCCGTGAACGCGGCGCGCACGGGCAGCCACTTCGGTGAGGTACCGAGGGCGCGGACCTCCGGCAGGTCGAACAACCGCATGACCTCGCGGGCCTCGGCGCGGTTGCGGGCGCGCAGGCGCCGGTAGACGCCGGCGAGGATGAACTGATGGAACCAGTCGGCCTGCCAGCGCCGGATCGACGGCTCGGGCGCGGCACCGAGGGCGACGGCGCGGTCGAAGACCTCGCGCTGCACCTGGATCGTGCCCGGGTGCCACTTGCTCGACGTCGCCGCCGCCTCGTGGATCGTGTACGCGGAGGTGGTGCGCGGCACGAGCCGCACGCCGTAGCGCGAGAACAGCCGCACCGACATCTCGGTGTCGCAGGAGCCGCCGACGGTGGTGTCGAACAGGCCCACCTCCTCGAACGCGGCGCGGCGCACCAGGATGGCCGGCTGCCGCACGAACGAGGAGTTGCGCAGCAGGCGCCGGAGTGCCGGCCGCGGCTCCAGGTAGCGCTCACGGCGGAAGGTCTGCTTCCGGAGCTTGCGGCCCTCCACGTCGACGATCTCGACGCCGAACAGCAGGACGTGCTCGCGTGGGTCGGTCCGGTGGACGGTGTCGACCATCTCGTCGATCCCGCCTGGCAGCAGGAAGTCGTCATCGTGGAGCTGCAGCACCCACTCACCGGTGCCGAGCCCGGTGGCGCGGTTGATGTTCTCCACCATGCTCAGCGCGGGCTGGTTCCAGACGTAGCGATGGCCGCCCGGCCAGCCGGCCAGGAGGCGCTCCACCACCCGCCCGCTGGCGTCGTCGGTCGACCCGTCCGAGACGGTCACCTCGATCTGCTCGGCGGCCGACGGGGTCGCTCCAAGGACCGAGGCGAGCGAACGTTCGAGTAACTCCGGGCGGTTGCGCGTGGGCACCGCGATCGAAAGCAGAGGTCTCCCTGCACGGACCACTGTCGTCTTCCCCCCCTGCAGACACGTGGACAGCACCGTGGCCGGGTCACGATGGACCGTGGCAGCTCGGCTCGCAACATCCGATCGGAGTAGTCCGTCTGGGGCCTTAGCACGGGTCCGGACTCTGTATGCTCGCTGAGCAGCACGAACGGCGCGTCTATCCAGCAGATTGGATATTTCTCGCTGATCCCCCGTCGTGCGTATTACTACGTATTTCTCAAGCCTGAGCCAATCAGTACGGTTCAGAGTACCGCTGCCCGGCAACGCTGGGTTGTGGGGGGGCGCCCGGCCCCGGCCGCACATCTACGCGGAGCGTACGGCATCCGCATGGAGACAGCCGGCCGGTTCCGAGGCTTCATAGCTGGTAGCGGTCGACCGCCTCGGCGGTCTGGGGGGGAGTTCAACCGTATGCTCGCCGGTCCTCTTGGTGTGCTACTGCGTGCACCACATCGTGGGTTGCATGTTGTCCTTCGACGGCGACCGCCGTCGGCCGACGCTGCCTCCGTCCCTGCGCGCCCCGTCAACGGACACATACTTGGGACCGGTTGGGGGGATCGAGCCGATGCATGAGGCCACCCATGGCCAGCGTCGCGCCGCGACGAAGGAGCTGAGCGGGCCCAGGCCCGACCATCTGGTGCTGCGGGTCCCTGGGCCCCGCACCTCCAGGATCGGCAACGAGACCGTCAGGCGGTACCGGGCGATCACGCTCGGGCTGGCCGTCTCCGACGCCGCCTGCGCGGTGGTCGCCCTGGCGATCTCGTATTTCGTCCGCTACGGCTCCAGGCCGATGACGTTCTGGGAGGCGGTCGCCACCCTGGCCGTCCCGCTTGGGTGGGTGGCGGTGTTCCAGGCCTTCAGCCTCTACGCCCCGCAGCACACCTCGGCGTCGGACGAGTTCCGCCGGGTGATCGGCGCGACCAGTGTCGGGATCGTGCTGCTGGTGATGGTGAGCTACTGGTCCAACTCCTCGTTCTCGCGCACCTGGATCGGGCTCACCTGGCTGGCGGCGCTCGTCCTGGAGCTGACCGTGCGGCAGGCGTGGCACTGGCACATGCACCGGCTGCGGCTGGCCGGGCGGCTCACCTACCGGACCCTGCTGGTCGGTACCACCGCGGAGGCCGACCGCCTCTGCGAGTTCCTGAACCAGAAGGGATCCGGCTACCGCCCGCTCGGCTACGTGCGGCCGCAGGACCAGGTGGTCACCGCCAACACGCTGCCCGTCCTCGGCGAGCTCGGGCGGCTTCGCGAGCTGATCCACGAGCACCGGGCCGACTGCCTGTTCGTGGCGTCCTCGGCGGTCGACGAGGAGCAGACCGCCCTGGTGGCCCAGGCCGGCCGCCTCGAGGGCAAGGAAGTCCGCGTTTCGGTGAACCTCCAGCAGGTGCTCACCTCGCGGCTCTCGTTCCAGAAGGTGGGGCCGGCGATCGCCCTGTCGCTGCGGCCCATCCGCCTGTCCGCCAGCCAGGCGGTGGTGAAGCGTGCCTTCGACCTGGTCGGCGCGTCCGTCGCCCTGCTGCTCTCCCTGCCGCTGTGGGCGGTGGTGGCGGTCGCGATCCGGCTCACCTCCCGTGGACCGATCTTCTTCCACCAGGAGCGTGTGACCACCGGCGGCCGGGTGTTCCGGATGCACAAGTTCCGCACCATGCGGCCGGCCGACGGCACCATCCACCTGGACACCTCGGTGCCGTTCTTCAAGATGGAGTCCGACCCGCGGCTCACCGGGATCGGCAGGATCATCCGCCGGCTCTCGATCGACGAGCTGCCGCAGCTGTGGAACGTGATCGTGGGCGAGATGAGCATCGTCGGCCCGCGTCCGCTCCCCGCCGACCAGGTGGCGGCGAACCAGGAGCTGCTGAGCCCGCGGCACGAGGTCCCGGCCGGGCTCACCGGCTGGTGGCAGGTGAACGGCCGCAGCGGGGTGACCGTCGAGGAGGCGCTCCGGCTCGACCTGTTCTACATCGAGAACTGGTCGCTCTCGCTCGACCTCTACATCCTGCTGAAGACGTTCGGGGCGGTCGCACTCGGTCGTGGCGCCTACTGAGGGACCGCCCGAGGGATGCCGATGTGATCTGCGAGGACGGCTGGCCCGAGGCATCGACGTGGCTGGCCGTCCCGGTGGCCCGACAGGAAGGGTTTCCAGCACGGTGAGCATACGGGACGTGATCGCCTCGGCCGTGCCGGCCGAGGCCGGCACGGCCATGCACGAGCTCATGACCGAGCTGTACCCGGTGTGCCGCAGCATCACCGGCGATGGGTACCGCACCACCATGGCGATCCTCGCCAAGCACCTCGACCTCGACATCCGCGAGGTGCCGAGCGGGACCCAGGTGTTCGACTGGACCATCCCGCGGGAGTGGAACATCCGCGACGCCTACGTGGCCAACTCCCGCGGCGAGCGGGTGATCGACTTCCGCGCCTCCAACCTCCACGTGGTCAGCTACAGCGTCCCGGTCGACGCGCGGATGTCCCTCACCGAGCTGCGCAAGCACCTGCACACCATGCCGGAGCACCCGGACTGGATCCCGTACCGCACCTCCTACTACGCCGACGACTGGGGCTTCTGCCTCTCCCACCGGCAGCTCGAGGCGCTGCCGGAGGGCAGCTACCACGTGGTGATCGACTCCTCGCTGACCTCCGGCCAGCTCGCCTGGGGGGAGTGCCTGATCGAGGGTGCCTCGTCCGACGAGGTCCTGGTCTCCGCGCACGCCTGCCATCCCTCGCTCTGCAACGACAACCTCTCCGGCGTGGTGCTCGCCACCTTCCTGGCGAAGGCGCTCGCCGGTGCCTCGCTGCGGTACAGCTACCGGTTCCTGTTCGTCCCCGGCACGATCGGGGCGATCGCCTGGCTCGCCCACAACGAGGACAAGGTCGACCGGGTCAAGGCCGGGCTGGTGCTCACCTGCGTCGGCGACGGCGGCGGCTTCACCTACAAGCGCAGCCGGCGCGGCGACGCCGAGGTCGACCGGGTCATGGCCTACGCCCTGGCCACCTCCGACCACCCGTACGAGTTGGTGGACTTCTCCCCGTACGGCTACGACGAGCGCCAGTACTGCTCCCCGGGGTTCAACCTCCCGGTCGGGAGCCTCAACCGCACCCCGTACACCCGCTTTCCCGAGTACCACACCTCCGCCGACGACCTCGACTTCGTCCGCCCCGAGCACCTCGCCGGGTCGTACGCGCTCACGCTGTCGGCCCTGCGCGTGCTGGAGGAGAACGACGCCTTCGTCAACCTCAACCCCAAGTGCGAGCCCCAGCTCGGCAGGCGCGGCCTGTACGGCAGCCTCGGCGGCGGGAAGGAGACCGCGCAGTCGCAGCTCGCCCTGCTGTGGGTGCTGAACCTGTCCGACGGCGAGCACAGCCTGCTGGACGTCGCCGAGCGCTCGGGCCTGCCGTTCGAGTTGCTGGTCGACGCGGCGAACGCCCTGCTCGACGTGGGCCTGCTCGCCCGCTGTGAGATGGAATCCGACGCCGCTTGTGACCCGGCCGGTCCGGGCGGCACCCATCGATGGAGGAAACGATGATCTTCGAGGAGACCGACCTTCCGGGAGCCTTCATCCTGGACATGGAGCGGCGCGAGGACGACCGGGGGTTCTTCGCTCGCGCCTTCTGCCAGAACGAGTTCACCGACCACGGGCTCAAGCCGGTCATCGCCCAGGCCAACGTCGCCTACAACCACCGCAGGGGCACGCTCCGCGGGATGCACTTCCAGATCCCGCCGGCGGCAGAGACCAAGCTGGTGCGCTGCACCCGCGGGGCCATCCTCGACATCATCGTCGACCTGCGGCCGGAGTCGCCGACCTGGCTGCGGCACACCGCGGTGGAGCTCACCGCGGACAACCACCGCGCCCTCTACGTCCCCGAGCGCTTCGCCCACGGCTACCAGGTGCTGGCCGACGAGACGGAGACGAGCTACCAGGTCGGCGAGTTCTACAGCCCGCCGAACGAGCGCGCCCTCCGCTACGACGACCCGCGCCTCGGCCTGGAGTGGCCGCTCGAGGTGACCGTGATTTCGGGGAAGGACCGGGACGCTCCGCTCCTCGAGACCTGGGAAGAGCGGCTGCGCGACGAGATGACGCTTCCGGTACCGGTCGCGAGGTGAGGTCATGATCATCATCGACAACGCCCTGAAGGCCCGCGAGGCCGCTGGCAACCCCATCCGGGTCGGCATGATCGGTGCCGGCTTCCAGGGACGCGCCCTGCTGAACCAGATCGTCAACACCATCCCCGGCGAGCGCATGGTGGCGGTGTTCAACCGCCACGTCGACAAGGCCGTCGAGGCCTACCGGTACGGCGGCCTCGAGCCGGTGATCGCGCGGAATCAGGGGGAGCTGGAGGACGCGATCGCCAAGGGCACGCCCGTGGTGACCGACGACTGGACCCTGCTCACCCGCTCCTCCCAGATCGACGCGCTGATCGACGTGACCGGGGCGGTGGAGTTCGGTGCCCACATGGTCATGGACGCCTTCGCCAACGGCAAGCACGTGGTCCTGATGAACGCCGAGCTGGACGGCACCGTCGGACCGATCCTGCAGGTCTACGCCAAGAAGGCCGGGGTCGTCCTGACCTGCTGCGACGGCGACCAGCCAGGCGTGGAGATCAACCTGTTCCGCTACGTGACCGGGCTCGGGCTGATCCCCCGCGTCATGGGCAACATCAAGGGGCTCCAGGACCCGTACCGCAACCCGACCACGCAGCAGGGCTTCGCCGAGAAGTGGGGTCAGAACCCGGTCATGGTCACCAGCTTCGCCGACGGCTCCAAGGTCTCCTTCGAGCAGGCGATCGTGGCCAACGCGTGCGGGCTGAAGGTCCCCAAGCGGGGCATGTTCGGACGCGACCACCATGGGCACGTGGACGAGCTCACCAAGATGTACGACCTCGACATGCTCCGCGAGCTGGGAGGCATCGTCGACTACGTGGTGGGGGCGTCGCCCAACCCCGGGATCTACTGCCTGGCCGAGCACCCCGACCCGAAGCACCGCCACTACCTGAACCTGTACAAGCTCGGCGAAGGGCCGCTGTACAGCTTCTACACCCCGTGGCACCTCTGCCACTTCGAGGTGCCGAACACGGTCGCCAGGGCGGTGCTGTTCGGCGACGGGGCCGGGATCCCGCTGGCCGGCCCGATGGTCGAGGTCTGCGCCGTCGCCAAGCGGGACCTGAAGGCCGGCGAGGTGCTCGACGACTACGGCATGTACATGACCTACGGCGAGGCCGTGAACACCGACGAGATGCGGCGGGAACGCTATCTCCCTGAGGGCTTGGCGGACGGGTCCAGGCTGAAGCGGGACATCCCCAAGGACCAGGTGCTGCTGTACGACGACGTGGAGCTGCCCGAGGGCCGCCTGGCCGACAAGCTCCGCGACGAGCAGAACGAGCACTTCCCCCTGGAAGGTGCCCTGACGGGCCGGTGATCTCCGGCCCCCTCACCGCGCCGAGGTGAGGGGACAGCGTCGAGCCCCGGCCGAGCGCGATCGCTCGGCCGGGGCTCGACGCGCTCCAGGCATCCCGGTCGAGCGCGGTCCTTTCTCCGAGTTGGTGATCATGCAGATGGCCACCTTCAAGGGCGCCGGCCAGTAGGCGGCGCTACGAGGTCCTACAGCTAGCCGGCGACCTCGACCGGTTGGCGGCCGGTCAGCACCGCCGTCCCGCCGGGCGGCTCTGGGGCGGCGGGCGGGCGCGGCTCGCGCCTGCCCGCCCCCTGCTCGGCCGGGGTGACCCTGAGGACCTCTTCCAGGGTGGTGCGGCCGGCCATGGCCTTGTCGAGCCCGTCCGCGCGCATGCTGCGCATGCCGGCGGCGACCGCCTCGTCGCGCAGCGCCCCCTCCGGCGCCCGCTCGACCACCAGCTCCCGCATGCGCCTGGTGACCGTCAGGACCTCGAACAGCCCGATGCGGCCCTGGTAGCCGGTCTGCGAGCAGGCACCGCAGCCAGGCCCGTGCAGCAGCTTGTCCGGGTCGACCCGGCTCGGGTCCAGCCCGAGCAGCTCGAGCGTGCGGGGGTTCGCGTCGGCCGGCTCGGCGCAGCGCGGGCACGGCACCCGGGCCAGCCGCTGCGCCACCACCATGGTGAGCGACGAGGTGATCAGGTACGGCTCGATCCCCATGTCGAGCAGCCGCCCGACCGCCGAGGGCGCGTCGTTGGTGTGCAGGGTGGACAGGACCAGATGGCCGGTCATGGAGGCCTGCATGGCGATGGAGGCGGTCTCAGGGTCGCGGATCTCGCCGACCATCACCACGTCGGGGTCCTGGCGGAGGATCGCCCGGAGCCCGCCGGCGAAGGTCACACCGGCCCGCTCGTTGATCTGCACCTGGTTGACCCCGACCAGCTCGCCCTCGACCGGGTCCTCCAGGGTGACCACGTTGATCGCCGGGTCGATGCGCAGCCCGAGGGCGGCGTAGAGCGTGGAGGTCTTGCCGGAACCGGTCGGGCCGGTGATCAGCAGCATCCCCTGCGGCTCGTCGAGGGCATGCTCGAGCTTGACCCGCTCGGCCTCGTCCAGGCCGACCTCGGACAGCGATTTGGTCTTCTCGCCCTCCTTGCGCAGCAGCCGGATCACCACCGTCTCGCCGTGCATGGTCGGCATGCTCGACACCCGGGTGTCGGCCTCCTGGCCTTCGTGGCGGATCTTGCCGCGGCCGTCCTGGGGCCTGCGCCGCTCGGAGATGTCCATCCCGGAGAGGATCTTGACCCGCGAGATCAGCGCGCCCTGGACCGCCTTGGGGACCACCGTGGCCTCGCGCAGCAGGCCGTCGATGCGGAAGCGGACGCAGAGGTCCTTGGGCCGAGGCTCGATGTGGACGTCGGAGGCGCGGCTGTACAGGGCCTCGCCCATGATCGCGTTGACCAGCCGGACCACCGGCGCGTCCTCGACCCCGACGCTGGCGTCGCCGTCGTCCTCGCCGAGGTCCTCGACGATCTCGAGCCCCTGGACCTCCTTGAGCGCGCCGATCGCGCTGGCGGCCGCCTCACCGGCGCCGGCCTGCCCACCGTAGTGACGTTTGACCGCTTCGCGGAGGTCTGAGGCGGTCGCCACCGTCGCCCGGACCTGGACGATGCCGGTCGCCATGCGGATGTCGTCCAGCGCGAGCACGTTGGTCGGGTCGCTCATGGCGACGGTGAGCACGTCGTGGGCGAGCGCGACCGGGACGACCTGGAGGCGCAGGGCGACATGGCGGGGCAAGGCCCGCACCGCCGCCTCCGCGAGGGGCATGCTGGTCAGGTCCACGAACGGCAGCCGGAGCTGGTCGGAGAGGGCGCGGGCGATCTGGACCTCGTCGGCCAGGCCGAGATCGGTGATGACCTCGCCAAGCCGGCGCCGGCCGCTCTGCTCCCGTTGCGCCTTCAGCGCCTGCTCGAGCTGGTCGCGGCTGAGCACACCGCTGTCGACCAGCACCTCGCCGAGCCGCCTCCGGGTAGACGGCCCGGGCGCGCCCGCCGGGGCGCCGCTCTCCGCGCGGTCGCCCGTCCTGGGCTGCGCGATCGCCACCGCCTCCTCTCTCGACGATCGACCCCGTCCTCCTCTGTACGGGTTTGTATCGGCAGCCCGGGCGGCTTGTTGACCCATGCGCGCCGCCTCT
>Ga0307302_10001041_pt1 | contig 12211 bp, 15 predicted proteins | sample ER_DNA_183_FD_194490 | JGI IMG/M metagenome (GOLD analysis project Ga0307302, IMG submission 194490) | Bulk soil microbial communities from the East River watershed near Crested Butte, Colorado, United States - ER_DNA_183 | ecosystem: Environmental > Terrestrial > Soil > Floodplain | place...
GATGCGGAAGACCTTGCCCTTGAGCGGCCCCTGTCCGGGCGCCAGCGTGATCCCGAGGCGGTCGCGGAGGTCGAGTAGGAACTGGGTTCCGTCAACGGGCTCCGGAACGCGAACGGCCGTGACGACTGCCGAGGTGTCGTCGTCGGGGGAAAAGAGCTCGAGGCCCATCGCCTTCACGCCTTCGCGACACGCGCGGCCGAGTCGCACGTGGTGCTCGAACGCGACCTCGAGCCCGCGCTCCAGGATCAGTCCGAGTGCGATATTGAGCCCGATGACGATCGAGACGGCGGGCGTGAACGCGGCATCGAGTCGCTCCTGGGCAATCCGGGTGCGTTGCCAGTCGAGGTAGAAGCGAGGCGAGCGAGCGTTCGACTGAGCGTCCCAGGCCGCCCGCGAGACAGAGACCATCGAGAGCCCGGGCGGAGTCATGAGCGCCTTCTGCGAGCCCGAGACGACCGAGTCGAGCGACCACGCGTCGGTCTCGCACGGAATGGCTCCCAGGCTGGAGATGGCATCGACGCCGACCAGCGCGCCCGCGGCCTTGGCCGCGGCGGCGGAGGCACGCACGTCGGAGACCACCCCGGTCGACGTCTCGGACTGGGTCACGAGCACGACAGAAGCGCCGCCGAGCTCAGAGAGGCGAGCGGACAGGTCGTCGGGCGACGGCGTCTCGCCCCACTCGTACCGAATGTGGTCGACCTCGCAGCCGTACTGCTCGGCGATCAGGGCCCAGCGCTCGCCGAAGTATCCGGCGGAGACGACGACGACCCGGTCGCCCGGCGAGCAGAGGTTTGAGACGACCGACTCGAGCCCAGCCGTGCCCGAGGCGGTGTAGAGAAGGACGTCGCCCTCGGTGCGGTAGACCTCCTTCAGCCGGTCGAGGCACTGCTTGTAGGTCGGCTTGAAGTCGGGGCTCCGGTGGTGGACGATCGGCAGCGCCATCGCGGCGAGCACCTCGGGCGGCACCGGCGTCGGGCCAGGGGTCATCAGGTAGCGCTTCTCGGCCAAGCGCCTGGAGCCTAGCTCAGTCGTAGGCTGTCTTCGTGGAGGCTTTGCTTGCGTTTGCTGCGGCGCTCCTCGCGCTGCGGCTGGCCGGCGCCATCGCGGCCCGCTGGCGGGATCGGCGGAGGCCCGAGCTCGCCGCGTGGTCGGCCGCGCTCTTCGCCTACGCCGTGGCCTCGGCGGCGCTCGCCTGGGGCGCAGCAGCCGGCTGGGACGGGCGCGCGTTCCGCGTCTATTACCTCTTCGGCGGACTGCTGACCGCGCCGCTTCTGGGCCTCGGATCGCTCCTTCTCCACGGCTGGCGCCGCGTGACCGGACCGACGCTCGTGTACGTCGGCCTCGCGATCGGGATCGCGATCGCAGTTCCGATGCACGGGAACTTCACCGGGGCGAGGATTCCGGCAGCCCAGGATCACCTCGACTTCTTTCCCGCGCGCCTGCTTGCCATCCTGGGCAACAGCCTGGGCACGCTGGCCGTCGTGGGGGTGGCAATTGCCACAATCAGGCGTCGACCGCTCGGAAACGCTCTTCTTCTGGCAGGGGTCGCGACTGCCGCGGCGGGGACAGCGCTATCCGGCTTGGGGACTGCGAAAACGGCGGTTTTTGTGGCAATTGCAGCACTTCTCCTTTACGGAGGTTTTACAGCTTCACCCCGCCGCACTCGCTAACCAACCGTTAACGTCCGGGTCTTACAGAACTGACAACAACCACCGGCCCGCCCAAGGGACCGCCTGCTGGTGCGACTGCGGCACAGTCCGACCAGCGGGCGAGGGCGCCGGACAAGGGGAGGTTCTTCTTGTACCGACATCTACTGCGGCTTGTGCCTGCCTTGGTCCTGGCCGGTCTCGCCCTCGTCATGCTCACGGGCCCGCGGCAGGCTGCCGCGAACAACGACCGAGTCCAGGTCTACCCGCCGGAATCGCGTGTCGTGAAGCAAATCCGCCACTACCGGCAGGTCACGTGGCGCTGGCAGTCACTGATGGGTGTCCGACGCACGCCGAACTCGAGCGCGACGATCAAGGATCCGAGCGTCAAGTTCAAAGTCTGGGTGCGCGACCTCTGGCGGCACCGCGCGATTCGTGCCAGCCGAAAGGCCGCCCGGCCGCCGCATCGGGCCGGCTGGCTGTGCATCCACCGCTTCGAGGGAGCCTGGACCGACCCGAACCCGCCCTACTACGGTGGGCTGCAGATGGACCTCGCCTTTCAGCGAATCTACGGGCGCCAGCTTCTGCGTAGGAAGGGCACGGCGGACCACTGGACGCCACTGGAGCAGATGTGGGTCGCCGAGCGCGCGCACCGCAACGGCCGGGGCTACTACCCCTGGCCCAACACAGCGAGCTACTGCGGGCTCATCTAGAGTCGCTCCTATGGGACGAGGCTCGAGGCCAATCGTGCGCTGGCGCAAAGACCGTCAGCGCAAGAAGAAGGACCGCGAGAAGCGCATCGCCGAGGCGGCCGCCCCGCCTCGCGCCCCCGCGGCGCGCCGTAAGTCCGCCAAGTCCTCGTCCTAAGGCCGCGATCCGCGCGTCGCGGACCGCACCCCCGACGAAGCTCACGCCTTCAGCTTCTCTCGGAGCAAGTCGTTGACGACCTTCGGGTTTGCACGGCCTTCCGTCTCCTTCATCACCTGGCCGATGAAGAAGCCGAGCAAGCCCTCCTTGCCCGAGCGGTACGACTCGACCTGCTGCGGATTGGCGGCGAGCACCTGGTCGACGAGCGGCTCGAGGTCCCTGGTCTCCGTGATCTGCCCGTCGCCAAGGTAGGCCTCAGCCGAGAAGCCCTTGTCGCCGCTCGCAGCGAGCGCCTCCGTGAACGCCTGCCGTGGAATCCGATCGCGTGCCTCGATCAGCTTCGCAAGCTCGTCCGCATTCACGGTCGCCGGATCGATGCCGGTCGCCGCGAACTGGTTCATGAGCACGTTCGCCACCTCGCGCCGGTCTCCAGCGACCCGCTCGTAGAGGCGGTCGCGCCCGCTCGTGACGAGCCCTTCGGCGGTCTCGAAACCGACTTCCTCGGCGAGTCGGCCGATCCGTGCCCCGGGCAGCTCCGGCAACTCCCCCCGGAGCCGCTCGACGAGCTCACGGGGAGGCGCGAGCGGCACGAGGTCGGGCTCGGGCAGGTAGCGGTAGTCCTGGGCTTCCTCCTTCGAGCGCAGCGGCGGGGCCGACTCGTTGCCGGGATCGAAGTGCATCGTCTCCTGCTCGACCTGCCCGCCCGACTCGTAGACCTGGATCTGGCGCTGGATCTCCCGATCGATTCCCTTCGCCGCGAAGTTGAACGAGTTCATGTTCTTAAGCTCGGTGCGCGTTCGCAGCTCGTCCGAGCCTTCGGGCCGCACGGAGACGTTGACGTCGAAGCGAAGCGATCCCTTCTCCATCTCGGCGTCAGAGATTCCCAGCTCGACGACGGTCTGCCGCAGCAGCTGGAGGAAGCGCTTCGCGTGCTCGGACGAGTGGATGTCGGGCGCAGTGACGATCTCGACCAGCGGCGTGCCGGCGCGGTTGAAGTCGACGAGCGTGCGATCGGCTCCCGAGATTCGCCCTTGGGCGCCGCCCATGTGCACACTCTTGGCCGCGTCCTCCTCGAGGTGCGCGCGCACGATCCCGACCACGATCCCGCCGTCGGCCGTCTGCAACGAGAGCTTGCCGTCCACGCAAAGCGGCTCGTCGTACTGGGAGATCTGGTAGCCCTTGGGGCTGTCGGGGTAGAAGTAGTGCTTGCGGTGGAAGATCGCGTTCTCGGCGATCTCGCAGCCGAGGCCGAGGCCGAGCAGAATCGTCATCTCGATCGCACGGACGTTCGGAACCGGCAGCGTCCCCGGGTGGGCGAGGCAGACCGGGCAGGTGCGCGTGTTCTCGCCGGCCGCGTACTCGAGCTCGCAGCGGCAGAACATCTTCGTCCGCGTCTTCAGATGGACGTGAATCTCGAGACCGATGACCGGTTCCCAGCTCACCGGAGCCGCTCCGGGACGACGTCGAACTCGAGGGCGTGCTCGAGCGCGTGGCCTGCGCGAAAGAGGAGGTTCTCGGAAAACTGCGGTCCGATCAGCTGCAGCCCCACGGGGAGGCCTTCCGAGAGGCCGCACGGGATCGAGAGCCCGGGCAGACCTGCCATGTTCGGCGGGATGGCGAGCACGTCCGACAGGTACATGGCGAGCGGGTTATCGGTCTTCGCGCCGAGCGGGAAGGCCACAGTCGGCGAGGTCGGGCTGACCAGGAGATCAAACTGGTCGAGAGCGGCCCTGAACTCGTCGCGGATGATCGTCCGCACCTTCTGCGCCTGGCCGTAGTACGCCTCGTAGTAGCCGGCGGAGAGGGCGTAGGTGCCGAGCATGATCCGGCGCTTCGGCTCGTCTCCGAAACCGGCGTCGCGCGTTCGCTCGTACATCGTCCGGATGTCGCCGTTCCCAACGCGAATGCCGTAGCGAACGCCGTCGTAGCGCGCGAGGTTCGACGACGCTTCCGAGGGGGCGATCAGGTAGTAGCAGGGAAGCCCGTACTCGACCGAGCGCGGCAGCGTCGACTCCCCCACCTCGGCGCCGAGCTCCCGGCACAGCTCGATCGCCGCGCGCACCGCCTCGCTCACACCGGGCTCGATGCCCTCGGCCTCGTTCAGCTCCTTCGGAACGCCGATCTTGAGGCCCTTCAGATCCTCCGCCTCGGGGACCGCAACCGGCTCGGGGAGGTCGACCGTGGTCGAGTCGCACGGATCCCGGCCGGCGATGATCTCGTAGAGGCGCGAGCAGTCTCGGACCGTCTTCGTGATCGGGCCGACCTGGTCGAGACTGGAGGCGAAGGCCACAATCCCCGCGCGGCTCACGGTGCCGTAGGTCGGGCGGAGGCCGACGAGCCCGCAGAGGGCGGCCGGCTGCTTGATCGAACCGCCCGTGTCGGAGCCGAGTGCCCACGGGGCTAGCCCGCCGGCGACGGCGGTTGCCGAGCCGCCCGACGAGCCGCCCGGGACGCGGGTTGGATCCCAGGGGTTGCGACTCGGACCGTAGGCAGAGTTCTCGGTCGACGAGCCCATGGCGAACTCGTCGAGGTTCGTCTTGCCGAGCAGCGGGAGGCCGGCTTCCTTGCACCGGGCAGCGACCGTGGAATCCGCGACCGGGACGTAGCCGGCGAGGATCTTCGAGCCAGCGGTCGTCTCGACGCCCTTCGTCGAGATGACGTCCTTCAGCGCGATCGGCACGCCATCGCCGTCGGCCTCGGCGACCGTGGTGAGGTATGCGTGCAGCTCCTCGTCGCGCTCTCCGATTGCATCGAAGTACGCGCTGTGGAGCTCGGCTCCGGACACCTCGCCGCTCGCGATCAGGCGCTCGGCTTCCTCGGCGGTCAGCCGAAGGGTGTCGATCATCGCCGGCGCCCCTCATTATACGGCACCGCCGACCTCCTCCCCACTGCGAGCCTAGCGAGGAAATGCGTACGCGTGGGTGCCGCGAGTGTGCCGAGAGTGCGCCAATGCGGGGGGCTGCTCATGCCGGCGGCACCCGGAAGAAACCCGCCTCGCGGTCGGGTGCGTTTGCGAGCGCCTCCTCGACGGGCAGCGAGGGTCGCGGCTCGTCTTCCGCCCAGACGTTCACGAGCTCGAGCGGGTGCGCCGTCGGCTCGACTCCCTCCAGGTCGAGCTCCGCGACCTTGCCGACCGCTTCCAGGATGGCGTTCAGCTGGGCGCCCAGGCGCTCGAGTTCTTCTTCAGTCAGCGCGAGCCTCGCGAGCCGCGCGACGTGCAGCACCTCATCGCTTGTGATCGCCACGCTTCATCCTAGATCGGTATAGAAGCGGGCCCCTTCCGGGGCCCGCGGTTTGTCTCGAGTCCGGAAGTTCCTAGGCGGCAGTGACGTTCGCAGCCTGCAGGCCCTTGTCGCCCTGCACGACCTCGAACTGCACGCGCTGACCCTCGGTCAGCGACCTGTAGCCGTCCATCTGAATTGCGCTGTGATGGACGAACACGTCGTCCCCTCCCTCGCGCTCGATGAACCCGAAGCCCTTCTCGTTCGAGAACCACTTGACGGTGCCCTCAGCCAACGTTCCTCCTTCTGCACAAGCAAAATCACGGCCCAAGCTACGAGCCGCCTAAAGCGGCCGAAAGATAACGTCAGGCCCCTGGGAACGCAAGGAGCCCACGCCGGTAGCGAGCGGCGCGAACCGCGGCCCTGAGCAGCATCGCAATCGTCATGGGACCGACCCCGCCGGGCACCGGAGTGATCAGCCCAGCGCGCTCCGAGACGCCCGGGTCGACGTCTCCGACAACGCCGTCCTCGGAACGGTTCATCCCCACGTCGATCACCGCCGCCCCCTCCTTCACGTCGTCAGGCCCGATCAGGCCGGCCTTCCCCACGGCCACGACGAGAACATCAGCCTCCCCGGTGTGAGTCGCAAGGTCAACTGTTCGCGAGTGGCAGGTCGTCACTGTCGCGTTCGCGTGCAGGAGCAGGATCGACGCCGGCTTGCCCACGATGTCGCTCCGCCCGACGACGACGGCGTTCGCGCCCTCGAGTGGGACGTCGTATTCCTCGAGGAGAGCCATCACACCGACCGGCGTCGCCGGCACATGGGCAGGGCGACCCAGGTAGAGGTGGCCTGCGTTCAGAGGGTGGAGCCCGTCGACGTCCTTCTTCGGATCGATCGCGCGGATCACGCGGGCCTCGTCGATGTGGTCGGGCAGGGGCAGCTGGACGAGGAGCCCGTCGATCCCGTCGTCGCGGTTCAGCTGCTCGACCTGCTGGAGGAGCTCCTCCTCGGTGGTCTGCAAGGCGAGCCTGATATCCCGCGCGTTGATGCCGACCTCGCCGGCGGCCTTGTGCTTTAGCCGGATGTAGGTGTCCGAGGCGGGATCGTCGCCTACGAGGACGGTTGCCAGACCCAGCTCTCCCAGCTCGCGAACCTCCTCGGCGATCTCGCCGCGAATGCGCTCGGCGAGCGCCTTGCCGTCCATCAAGCGCGCGGCCACTACAGAGTCGGGAGCTGAACGTCGCTGACGTCGAGACCTAGCGACTCCGCCAGCTTCACGCCTTCGAGGAGATCCTCGTGAAGCCGCTGCACGTCCCGCTCGTACATCAACCGCCCGATGACGGCGCGCTCCTTCGGCCGCCACATTGCGTGCTTCACGAAGATCGGAAGCAGCCTGTTTGCCGCATCGACCAGCTTCTGCTTCGTCTTCTTCGACGCGTGCTCCAAGAGGACCCGCTCGTAGGCCATGCCGGCGGCGTGGTGGATGCCATCGTCGGTCGCGAGCCGGTTGCAGAGGTCCTCGAGCACGGTCCCTCGCGATGCGCGTGCTATCAGCCGGAAGCGCGAGATGATCAGCCGCTCGTAGAAGACCTGCATCTGGAAGACCTTCTCCTCGAGCGTGTCGGCCTCGAGAGTCATGTGCGCGAGCTCGTCGAGATGCGGATCATGCTCGGCGGCCCCGCCGACGTCGCCGATCAGCTTCAGCCACGCTTCGGTATGCCGCGACTCGTCCTGCACCATCGTCGAGTAATAGAGCTTGGCCTCTGGGTCGGGCGCAACGTTGAGCAGCTGCGAGGCCATCTCGCAGGCGAGCATGTCGGCCTGGAGCTGCTGCGTGAGCACCGAGCGCCACATGTCCTGCCGGCGCGCCTTTCGCTGCGGAGTCCCCTTGCCTTCGGGGATTGGAGGTCTCTCGCCCCACGGCAGGTCCCGAACCTGCCACTCCTGCTTCTTCGCAAGATCGTAGAAACGTAGGACGCCTGCGTAGGCGTCCCGGTTGCCCTTTACCTGTTCGACGACTTGCTCGGTAGCCACCCGAGGCACATTATCGTCCCGGTCGTGGAACTCAGGAAATGGCCGCGCAGGAATGACCCGGAGTCGATCAAGGCGCGCCAGGCCGCGCTCGACGGGCGAATCGACACCGAGGTCTTCGAGCACGACCTGACGCCCTGGGCCCAGGCACAGGAGGCGCTGACCGGAGTCTCCGTGATCCCGACCGCCGTGATCGGGCCGCTGACGATCTCGCTGGGCGAGTACGAGCTGACGGAACCAGACGGCGAGCTCGTCGAGCGCAGCCGCAAGACGGACGAGGTCTACGTCCCGCTCGCGCACACCGAGGGGTCGCTCTCGGACTCCCTCTACCGAGGCGCGCGCGCCGCGGCCGAGTCCGGCGGCTTCCGCACCGAGGTTTTGCGCGATCGGATGACACGGGCATCCGCATTCGCCTGCCGCTCCGCGGAGGAAGCCGCGGCGCTTGCCCGGTGGGTCGAGGCCGAGCTGCCGAAGATGCGCGAATGGCTCGCCGCGCGCGAAGACGAGTGGATCTCCCGCTACGCGAGGCTGCGTGAGGTCGAGACCTACGTCGCCGGACCCCTCTGTCACGTCATGTGGGGGTTCACGACCGGCGACGCGTGCGGGCCGAACATGATGACCCGCAACGCGTACGCGCTGAACATGGGCTACGTCATGGAGAACGCGCCGACGAAGCCGGCCCGCGCCATCCTCGAGGCGAACATGGGTGGTGACAAGAAGCCTTCGCACCGGTATTTCGAGCGTGGCGGGCACGGCAAGACCGTCATCGCCGAGACAACGCTCACCGAAGACGCCGTCCGTCGAGTGCTGCGAACCACGGTCGACGACCTACTCGAGCTCTCCTGGGCGGGCACGCACGGGGCGGTCGCGTCGGGTATGCAGTCGGTCGCGTTCACCCCGGCGACGGCGATCGCCGCGGTCTTCGCCGCCACCGGACAGGACCTCGGAATGGTCGGGACGAGCTCGATGGCGCACGGCACCGGCAAGCGCGTCGAGGGCGGCCTCAATGCCGCGATCCGCCTGCCGGGGCTCGAGGTCGGCACCGTGGGCGGCGGAACCACGCTTCCCTACGCGCGCGCCTGGCTCGGCCTGATGGATTGCGCCGGCCCCGGAAAGGTCTACCGCTTTGCGCAGATCGTGGCGGCCGCGACGCTCGCGCTCGAGATCTCCGCCTCGTCCGCAATGGCCACATCCGGATCGGAGAACTTCTTCAAGGCACACTTCGAGCGCGGTGGCATGCGCTGAAGATCCCGCCGCACCACGACTCCGCCTGCTTTGGCTGCGGCGACAATCCGATCGGCTTCCACCTCCCGCAGCCGGAGACCGAGGGAGCCGACCGGTACGAGACGACCTTCACGTTCGACGAGCGCCACCAGGGCGGCCCCGGTCTCGTGCACGGAGGGCTCGTCGCGGCACTGATCGACGAGGCCTGCGGCCTCCTTGCGACCTGGTACCGATTCCCGACGGTCACCGGCCGGATGTTCCTGCGCTACCGCCGACCGGTCCCGATCAACCGGCCGCTGGGTGTTCGCGCGTGGGTCGGCGACGAGAAGGGCCGCCGGGTGCACATTCGCGGTGAGCTCTGGGACTCGGACGAGCTGCTCGCCGAGGCGCGGCTCGCATTCGTTCACGTTCCCCTCGAGCACTTCCTCGAGACGCCCGAGGGCCGTGCCCACGGCGAGGCCTGGCGGAAAAGGCTCGAGGCCTAGCCGACGGCGCGCTGCCAGTTGGCACGATCCGCGGGCGCTGGACACTATCGCGATGCCTCGTGCCTGCCGATACAAAGACCATGGTTCTCCGGTTCGTCTTGCTCGCAGGCCTACTCGCCGCGACGCTCGCTGTCGTCCAGCAGAAGCAGGTTCTCCAGAACGCGCACCTGACCGGCTACTGCGCGCGAGTCGCGACGCCCGCAGGGCAAACCGGTGCGTGGCACGAGTGTCACGCCGGCAAGGTCACCGGCATGCCCGGCCTCTCGCGTGGCTCCTGCATCCGTATGAGCCACACCGCCGACCTAGAGGTCTGGCGCTGCCCGACGCCGCTCGAGTCGAACCAAGCCCGGCAATAAGCGAAAATCGCGGCCGGGTGCAAAGGCCGCTCGCGATTCTGTTCGACATCGATGGCACGCTGATCACGACCGGCGGCGCCGGCGCTACCTCGTGGCGGTGGGCCTTCGATGAGCTTTACGGCGTGCCCGCGGACATCGGCGCATTCACCGACGCCGGCATGACCGATCCCGAGGTCGGCCGTCTGACGTTCCTGAACGTCGTCGGGCACGAGCCGTCCGACCAAGAGCTGGCTGCGGTCATGGCGAAACGTCTCGCGTACCTGCCGCGAGCAGTCGCGGAGTCGAAGGGCTACCGCGTGCTGGACGGCGTCGAAGAGCTCCTCCCGCGTCTGGCCGACGAGGGCTTCCTGCTCGGATTGACCACGGGCGGCGTGGAGGCTGCGGCACACATCAAGCTCGCGCGTGCGAACCTGAGCCACTACTTCCCCTTTGGCGGCTACGGCTCGGACTCCACCGACCGGACCGAGCTGACGAAGAAGGCGATCGAGCGGGCCGGAACGATCCTGGCCCGCAAGCTCGACCCCAGCCTCGTGCTCGTCGTCGGAGACACACCGCTCGACATCGCGGCTGCACACGGAGCGGGTGCGGTTGCCGTGGGTGTTGCGAGTGGGCACTTCGGCCAAGAAGAGCTCGGTGCCGCCGGAGCCGACTATGTTCTCGGCTCGCTGCGGGAAGCGCTTCCCGGGGTTGCTTAGCCCGTACAGCTCCCGCAATAGCGCGGCCCGCGGAAGAGAGGCGCCGACCAGAATCGAACTGGTGTGCGAGGCTTTGCAGGCCTCTGCCTAACCACTCGGCCACGGCGCCGGAGGATCGCATGGTATCGGGGCCATCGGGGTACCCAAGCTCGCGATGGCTCAGCAGAGCCTGCTCGACGAGACCGCGGCGCCACTCGTCCCGGAGCGGCCGACGCTGCGGAAGCTTCGCGAGGCGGCTGCCGGTTGCAAGGCTTGCCCGCTCTGGAAGACCGGAACGCAGACCGTGTTCGGAGAAGGGTCGCCCAAAGCCGAGGTGATGTTCGTCGGCGAGCAGCCGGGCGATCAGGAGGACAAGGCTGGAAGGCCGTTCGTCGGCCCGGCCGGCAAGCTCCTCGACAAGGCCATGGCAGAGGCGGGGATCGACCGTTCGCTCGCGTACGTGACGAACGTCGTCAAGCACTTCAAATGGCAGGCCCGCGGCAAGCGCCGCATTCACCAGAAGCCGAACTGGTCCGAGATCGCGGCGTGTTTCCCGTGGTTGGAGGCGGAGCTCGCGGTCGTGAAGCCCCGGGTCCTCGTCTGTCTCGGGGCGACCGCCGCGCAGGCGCTGCTCGGGCGCCAGTTCCGCGTCAGCCGCCAGCGGGGAATTCCCGTTGAGTCGGAGCTCGCGCCGGTCGTCCTTGCGACAGTTCACCCGTCGTCGATCCTGCGCGGGGACCCCGAAGAGCGCGAGGCGAACTTCGCCGCCTTCGTCGGCGATCTGAAGATCGTCGCCAAACATCTCTAGCTCAGAGAGAATCCGCCGCGTGCGCGTCGGCCTGATCTCGGACATCCACGGCAACCGCCCTGCGCTCGAGGCTGTGCTTGCCGAGCTCGAGCGCGAGGACGTCGACCAGATCGTCTGCCTCGGAGACGTTGCGGTCGGCGCCGCAACCCGCGGAGGCGCTGGCGGGTGTCCGTGAGCTCGACTGCGCCTTGGTCATGGGCAACTGGGACGCGGCCTTCTTCGGCGACATGCCCGAACCCCAGAACGAGATCACAACGATGCTCGTCGAGACCGCGACGTGGTGGGCCGGATTTCTCTCTCCGGCCGATCGGGAGTTCATGGAGAGCTTCCGTCCGCGGCTCGAGCTGGATCTCGACGGTCGCGCAGCCCTCTGCTTCCATTGCTCTCCTCGTTCCTACGACGACTGGATCATCGCGACGACTCCCGCCGACGACGAGCTCCGGGCGATTCTCGACGGGGTCGAGGAAAAGCTGCTGATCGGCGGGCACACCCACGTTCAGATGGTGCGCCGTCTCGGCGAGACCATGATCGTGAACCCGGGGAGCGTCGGACTTCCATTCCACGAGTGGTCGCCGCGACCGGTCAGAATCTCGCCGTGGGCCGAGTACGCGATCCTTTCCGCCCAGGACGGACGCCTCAGCGTCGACCTGCGCCGAGTGGGCTATGACGTGGAGGCCTTCCTGAAGCTCAGCCTGGAGTCAGGCATGCCGCACGCTGACTGGTGGGTCAGCTGCTGGGAGCGCGACTGAGAGGAAAGCGGGGCGAGTTCTAAGAAGTCACAACAGTTCCAAAAAAAGGCGCGGGAAGCGCTTGAGCAGCGCCTGTTGACGAGACTTGTCACCCGCGAGAGCAAGCCTATTTCGCCTACTTAGCGGCTCTCGGCTTGGGAGAGCACCTC
>Ga0307302_10001042_pt1 | contig 12198 bp, 12 predicted proteins | sample ER_DNA_183_FD_194490 | JGI IMG/M metagenome (GOLD analysis project Ga0307302, IMG submission 194490) | Bulk soil microbial communities from the East River watershed near Crested Butte, Colorado, United States - ER_DNA_183 | ecosystem: Environmental > Terrestrial > Soil > Floodplain | place...
AGCAGTAGATCACGAGCCCGATGGTGAACGCGCGTTTGCGGCCGATCATCGACCCGATCTTCCCGCCGGTGACCATCAGCATCGCCATCACCAGGGTGTAGAGGACGATCGCGCTCTGGATCCCGGTGATCGTAGTATCGAGGTCCTTGGCGACCGTCGCGATCGAGACGTTCATGACGGAACTGTCGAGCGCCATCAAGAACTGGCCGGCGCACAGCGTGAGCAGCACCGCGCCGGCTCCCTTGGCCGCCTGCGCATCCCTCGCGTCGAGCGTCACGCTGCGCACTTTAGAACGTCGACGCGTCCATGTTCGGGTTTGGCCCGATCGGGAGCAGCGTCAGCCGGGTATCGGCGGACGACTCCTCTGCAGCGAGAGGGTCGTCGCGTCTTCCTCGATGGAGCGGCATCATGCGCGGGGGAGGCGGGATCCAGAGAGCGAGGGGGATCGATGTCGCGACGTGACCGCATCCGGAAGATGCTGCTGGTCGAACCCGGCACGCCGGCCGGCCTCGCGCAGCGCGACCCCGCCTGGAAGGGGGGCGACGAGTTCGGTCAGCTTTCGGAGAAGAAGCTGAAGAGCACCGCCCGGGAGATCCTCGAGACAGGGGTCGAGGAACTCTCGGATGCGCAGGAACTCCTGTGGGCGAGCGACACCTACGCGCTGCTGGTCGTCTTCCAGGCGCTCGACGCGGCGGGGAAGGACTCGACGATCGAGCACGTGATGTCGGGCGTGAACCCGCAAGGGGTCCACGTTGTCTCCTTCCGGCAGCCCTCCACCGAGGAGCTCGACCACGACTTCCTGTGGCGCATCAGCAAGGCCCTGCCCGAGCGCGGGCGGATCGGCATCTTCAACCGCTCGCACTACGAGGAGGTCGTCGCGTTGAAGGTGCATCCCGAATGGCTGGAGCGCCAGCAACTCCCACCGGGGAACCGCGGCAAGCAGTTCTGGAGGACGCGATACGACGACATCAACGCGTTCGAACGCCACCTGGATCGCAGCGGAACCAAGATCGTGAAGTTCTTCCTCCACGTGTCGAAGGGGGAGCAGAAACGGCGGTTCATGGCCCGCCTGGACACACCGGGCAAGGAGTGGAAGTTCAAGGCCTCGGACGTCGCCGAGCGGGCTCACTGGGACGAGTACATGCAGGCGTTCGAGGACGCGATCACGGCCACCTCGACGACGTGGGCGCCGTGGTACGTCATCCCTGCGGATCACAAGCCGGTCATGCAGGCGATCGTGGCACGTGTCCTCGTCGAGACGATCCAGGCCCTCGGGTTGTCCTGGCCTGAGGTGTCGGACAAGGACCGGATCGCGAATGCGAACGCTCGACAGTGGCTCGAGGCCGAAGACGAGTGACGGTCGCGTCCCTCGTTCCAGGCGTCGAGACGCTCCGCACCTGACGATTGGGCTGCCTGTTCCAAGCGATCGACCCGCTGCGTCGCTTGCCCGCTGACCCAGACGAGCAGAGGGTCAGAGTCGTGGCAGGGTGATCACGCCGATGAGGGCGAAGATCATCAGCGCTCCGGCCAACGAGGTCGCTGCGAGCCGCACGGCGCGATACGTGAAGCGCTGCGATATCGCAACCAGGAAAAGTACCGTCGCGAACAGGACGGTCAGTCGGACGTAGCGATCTGCCGTCTCGCGCGCCTCTGTTCCGCTCACGGACGCTTCGGTTGCTCGCTCGTTGAGCTCGGTCGCATGCTCGATCTGCTGGTTGTGGTACTCCGGCATGAAGCTCGGACCTGGCGGCGCGTCGGGGTTGGAGAACGGCTTGGTTTGGAGCCACGCGTCGAAGGCGACCCGGAACTCGGGAGAGAATCGCTCGACGTAGAGGTCGGCGATCCGATCCTGTCCTTGCGCGCGGGCCTCGATCCACGTGTTGAACGTCGTGACGTCGAGCAGACGCTGCTGCCCGCCGAGCGTTGCGGCCAGTCCGGCCTCGACGCGTATCCGCGTTGCCTCGTGGTAGAGGAAGGCCTGGCGACCGTCCCACCTCGCCGCCTGGTAGCCGCTCCAGGCCGTGGCGACCGCCACGATCGCTAGGATCACGACCTCGACGATCTCGCCGAGTTCCCTCCTCCGGCGTTGCTTCACCGATGCCTGCGCGCCACGCTCACTGAGGGCGTAGGCGGCCTCGATGTTCATCTCCTCGGGCATCAGGGTCTCTGGGCTCGCGCGTGCAAGAGGGACGGCTCGGGCTACCCTTGATCCGCGAGTGTGACACGCACGGGCATGTGCTTGATGCCGTTGATGAAGTTCGAGCGGAGCCGTTCGACCGCGCCGGTGACCTCCAGGCTCGACAGCCGCGGGATCAGTTCCTCGAACATCACGCGGACCTCCAGTCGGGCGAGATGCGCGCCCAGGCACACGTGGGGTCCGCCGCTGCCGAACGCCATGTGCGGGTTCGGGTCACGGCCGACGTCGAAGCGTTCGGCGTCCGGGAAGACGTCCTCGTCGTAGTTGGCCGACACGAACCACACGACGACCTTGTCGCCCTCCCGGATCGACGTGCCCCGAAACTCGAGGTCGCGCACCGCGGTTCGACGAAAGTGCATCGTCGGTGAGCCGTACCGGAGGATCTCCTCGGCGGCCAGCGGCATGAGGCCCGGATCCTCGCGCAGCCGTCGCCACTGATCCGGGTGATCGACCAGGGCGCGAACGCCGTGGGTGATGGCATGGCGCGTCGTCTCGTTCCCCGCGACGATGAGCAGGCAGAAGAAGTTGTCGAACTCCCGCTCGGACAGTCGCTCCCCCTCGACCTCGGCCTGGGTGAGCTTGGTGACCAGGTCGTCCCTGGGTTCCGCGCGTCGCTCCTCGGCGAGACGATGCCCGTAGGCCATGAGTTCCACCGCCGCGGGGCTCCGGAAGGGGAGGAGCCGGTACTCGCTGGTGTCCTCCTTGTCGATCACGGCGCGCGAGTACTCGGGATCGGCCTGGGCGATCATGGCGTCGCCGAGCTCCACGCACATCGGGAGATCCTCGTCGGGGACGCCGATGATCCGGGCGAGGACGCGGATCGGGAGCTCTCGCGAGATCTCCTCGACGAAGTCGAACTCGCCCTTGGGCAGACCTCGATCCAGCACGAGCCGGGCCTGCTCCCGGACGAATCCCTCGTACTGGGCGACCGCGCCCCGGGTGAAGAGCTTGGTGACCAACCGCCGGAGTCGCGAGTGGTTCGGCGGGTCCATGTCGATCATCGACGCCCGGGCCTCGACCTCTTCCTCGGTCTGCTCCTCGAGCGTGACCCCTCGGGCGGAGGAGAAGCTCTTCGTGTCCCGCAGGATGTCCTCGATGTCGTGGAAGCGCGTGACGGCCCAGAACCCACGGTTGGGCGTCGGCTCGGGCTGCCAGTGGACCGGGTCGCGCTCGCGGAGCTCTCGGAACGCCCAGAGCGGGACCTCGTCGACGAAGGCGTCGTGGCTCGACAGGTCGATCTCGTCCAGCCGAACGCTCATCGAGGCCTCCTCGGATGCGACGGCAGGTAGTTTGGCACCGAACGACCGGCAGGGACAAGGCCCGCGGGCGCGCTCAGAAGAACGGCATGTAGTAGTCGAGCTCCCACGGCGTGACCTCGGTCGTCGTCGCGTCGCCGACCGTCTTGGCGTAGCGCTCCCATTCAGCCCGCTTGAGCTTGGTGAACGTCTCGACCAGCCAGGGCCCGAGCGCCGAACAGAGTTCGTCGTCGGCCTCGAATGCCGCGAGTGCGGCCTCGAGCGTAGGCGGCACGCGACGCTCGGTGTTCGGTGGCTCGCCCGGGGGCTGAGGCTCGGGCGCCGACATCTGATGCTCCACCCCGAACCGCGCCGCGTGAAGTGCCGCCGCGGCCACCAGGTACGGGTTCGCCGCGCCGTCGGCCATCCGGTGCTCGATGCGCGTGCCCTCCCCGCGCGCGGGGGGGATGCGGATGCACACCGTGCGGTCGTCGAAGCCCCAGTTCGCCCAGTAGCCGTTCAGCATGTCGGGCTGCAGGCGCTTGTAGGCGTTCGCGTGCGGCGCCGCGATCGCCGCGATGCCCTCGTGATGCGCGAGCAGACCCGCGACGCACTGCCGGGTCAGCGGCGCGAGGCCGTCGCGCGCGTTCGGGTCGTGCAGGGCGTTCGAGCCGTCCTCCCCGCGGAACGAGATGTTCAGGTGCAGCCCGCTGCCGCCGCGATCGTTGAAGGGCCGCCCCATGAACGTCGCGAGCTTGCCCTGCTTGGTGGCGGTCTCCTTGACGAGCAGGCGGAACAGGAAGCATTCGTCCGCCGCCGGGATGACCTCCTTGTACCGGATGTTGACCTCGTACGCGGCCGTGTCGAACTCGCTCGCCCACCCCTCGATCGCGAACCCCGACTGCTGGGCCGCCCGGACCATCGCGTCGATCGTGCCCGTCGGGTCGACCGACGTGCCCGTGCCGTAGACGCGGTGCGACGGCAGCTCGACGGGCTGCCACCCGCCCTCGGGGCCGCGCTCGAGCAGGTAGAACTCGGACTCGAACGCGAACATGGGCTCGAGCCCCATGGCGCGCCACGGGTCGACGGCCCGGCGCAGCACCTCGCGCGGGTCGACCTCCAGGGCCTTGCCGTCCTGCTGGACGTCGGCGATGCCGACGATCGTGTCCTCCTCCCACCCCGGCCGCAGCGTGTCGCGATCGATGAACGCCTCGACATCGGGAAGCCCGACGTCGAACTGCTGCCGCGAGATGTCGAGGATCTCCTTGTCGGTCGTGAGCGGGAACACGCCGACGCAGAAGGCCGAGTGACCCGCGTCCGCGACATCGCCGAACAGGTACTTCCCGCGTTCGACACCCAGCACGTCCGAGAACAGGAGGCGGAGCCGCTTGCCCTTGATGTCCATCCAACCTCCTCGGTCGATCGCCGTGCTCCGGCGTCGTGCCGAGGATAGTCGAGCCGCCGCCGAAACCGCTCCGGTAGGGTGCGCGGGATGGACGAGGGCTTCCGGCTCGAGACCGAGCGCCTCCTCCTCCGGCCCTACCGGCTCGAGGATCTCGACGACCTGCACGCGATGTTGTCCGATCCCGAGCACATGCGGTGGTACCCCGAGCCGTTCTCCCGTGAAGGCTCCCTCGAGTGGCTCGAGCGGCAGATCGCCCGCCACGAGACGCGCGGGTATGCGCTGTGGATCGTCGAGGATCGTCGGACGGGGGCGTTCCTCGGCACCGCGGGCCCGTCCCTCGTGACGATCGAGGAGGCCGACGAGGTCGAGATCGGGTGGCACACGCGCCCCGGCCGCAAGGGCGAGGGCATCGCACCCGAGGCCGGCGCCGCGGCCCGGGACTGGGCGTTCGCCAACCTGGAGGTCGATCACCTGATCGCGCTCGTCCGGCCCGAGAACCGCCCGTCCGGCCGCGTGGCCGAGAAGATCGGCATGCACGTGGATCGGGAGGGCGACTACAAGGGTCTCCGGCACCTCGTCTACCGGATCGACCGGGTCACGTGGGAGGAACGAGGCGGGGGAGCAACGCGGTGACCGAGCCCTCGGGGGCCAGGTCGCGCGCGTACGCGTAGACGGCCCCCGCGGCCTCGGCGGCCGGGCCGACGTCGCGCAATGGCCCGGTGGCCGGACCCTGGCCCGCGCGCCACGTGTCGTCGTTCCACGCGCCGGCGCCTCGGACGGTGATCGCCACGTACTCGCCGCCGGGGATCCACTCCACCTCCTCGTCGTCCTGGTCCGGCTCCACCACGACGTTGGACACGTTGAGGCTGAGGTCCCCGAGCTCGTTCCCGCGCCCGAGCCCGAGCGCGATCATCTGACCCAGCAGCGCGAGGAAGGGTTCGACCTCGGTCTCCGCCTCCCAGAGCATGGGCGGTCTCTCCACCTTCAGGGAGGCCTGGGCTCGGAGCGGCCCGTCGAGGTCCATCAGCCCCTCTTCGGCGCTCGGACCCCGCGGAACTCCCAGTCGCCGCCGAACGCGGTCGAGACGACCTCCTCGGAGGCGCTCGGCTGCGCGCCGACGTCCTCGCGGATCGGGACGTCGCCCTCGACGATCCGGTTGCGCAGTGTGCCGAGGCCCTCGACCTCGACCTCGACCACGTCGCCGGGCTCGACGGGACGCGAGTTCGCCGGCGTCCCCGACAGGACCACGTCGCCCGGGACGAGCGTGATCGTGCGAGCGATGTCGGCGACCAGGTAGTGCATGTCCCACATCATCTCGTCGGTCGAGCCGTCCTGGCGCACGTCGCCGTTCACGAGCGTCCGGATGCGCTTGCCGCGGAAGTCCCAGTCGTCCACCAGGCCCGGGCCGAGCGGGCACAGGGTGTCCGAGCCCTTCACCCGGAGCATCGATCCCGCGTCCGTATCGCGGAAGTCGTGCAGGCCGTAGTCGTTCGCGATCGTGTAGCCGGCGATGTGCTCGGCCGCCTCGTCCGGCGCGATGTGCGTGCAGGTGCGGCCGATCACGATCGCGATCTCGCCCTCGTAGTTCAGGTACCGGCACCGAGGCGGCCGCACGACCTCGCCACCGTGCGCGTTCAGCGCGCTGACCGGCTTGTGGAAGTAGGTGGGCGCCGGCGGCATCCGCGCCAGGAACTCCTTGACGCGGCTCTCGTAGTTCAGGTGGACGCAGACGATCTTCGTGGGCTCACTGGGCGCCAGGTATTCGGCGCTGCCGAGCGGGATCCGGGTCTGGTCGGGGGCGACGAGCTCCTCGCCGTCGCGCTCGACGGTGGTCGGGACGCCGTCGAGCAGGATCCGTCGTGTCTCCACACGCACCTCCGGGTCGTTCGGGACCGGCCGGTAGTATCTCGCCGTGGCCGAGCTGAAGGGCTTCGTTCCGCCGCTCTCGCCCGAGGGCCGGTCCTCCGTGGTGCCCGGTCCTCCGTGGCACTACTCGGGCGATCTGCTCACGATCGAGTACCGGGCGGCGCCGGGCGCGGTCGGGCGCTGGCTGCCGGACCCGATCGAGCCGGCCGAGGACGACCCCGACGCCGTCGCTGTGATCTTCGCCGACTGGCAGTCGTGCTCGGACTCGTTCGAGGAGCTCCTGGACCCGGTGCGCTCCCAGTACAAGGAGGCCTTCGTCGTGGTCCGCTGCCGGTACCGCGGCGAGACGTACTCGCGCTGCATCCTGATCTGGGTCGACAAGGACTTCGCCATGGTCCGCGGCTGGCACCAGGGCTACCCGAAGAAGCTCGGCTCGATCTGGATCACGCGTCCTGTGCGCCACGGCAAGGCCGGTCCCCATCTGGAGCCCGGCGGGCGGTTCGGCGCGAGCGTCAGCGTCGACGACCGGCGGATCGTCGACGCCGGCTTCACGATCACCGGACCCTCCCAGACCAACGGGTTCGTCAACGCGCTCCCGATGCTGCATTCGAGGTACTTCCCGAGCATCGAGGAGGGCCGGCCGCCGTCGATGGACGAGCTCGTCACGATGAAGAGCTACGACTGGGAGGGCTCCGAGGTCTGGACGGGCGAGGCCACGCTCTCGTTCGGCTCGTCGCCGGTCGAGGAGCTGGAGAGCCTCGCGCCGGTCGAGATGATCGCCGGCTACTGGCGAAGCGTCGGCGTGAGCTGGGGCATCGGCACGAGGCTCGCCTGAGCGGGTCGGCTCGAACGCCCCGAAGGATCGACCGCGCGACCGCGCGGCGCATCGCGATCGCGGTGCAGCGCCTCTCGGGCACGCCGCCCCGTTCGAGCCCGCGGGCCGTGCTCGGCGTCATCCGCTCGATCCGGTGCGTGCAGCTCGACCCGATCGCGGTCGTGGCGCGGAGCCCGCACCTAGTGCTCGGCGCGCGGGTCGCGAGGTTCGACCCGAAGCACCTGGACCGGCTGTTGTGGCGCGAACGCTCGGTCTACGAGTACTGGGCGCACGCGGCCTCGATCGTGCTCGCCGAGGATCACCCGATCCACGCCTGGTACATGCGCCGGTACCTCCGGGACGACGGGTCCGGGTGGAACCGCCGCCGTCTGGACTGGATGGCGGCCAACGCGCGGCTCAAGCGCTCCGTGCTCGGGCAGGTCCGCCGCGACGGCCCGGTGCTCGCGCGCCGGATCTCCGGCGGCCTGACGGGGGAGTCGTGGCGGTCGAGCGGCTGGACCAACGAGCGCAACGTCGATCGGATGCTCGGGTTCCTGTGGGGATCGGGCGCGATCATGGTCGCGGGTCGCGAGGGGATCCAGAAGCTGTGGGACCTGACCGAACGCGTCCTGTCGCCGGACGCCCCCGGCGAACGGTTGTCGGACCTCGAGGTCACGCGGAGGGCCGTCGACCGTTCGCTCCACGGTCTGGGGGTCGGGACGCCGCGGCAGATCAAGAACCACTTCACCCGGGACCGGTACCCGGAACTGCCGCGTGTGCTCGACGAGTTCGAGCGGGCCGGCCGGATCGAACGCGTGACGGTCGAGGACGACGGTTCCACCATGCCCGGCACCTGGTACGTGCACCGGGACGACATTCCGCTCATCGACCGGATCGAACGCGGCGGGTGGGAGCCGCGCACCACGATGCTGTCGCCGTTCGACAACCTGATCGCCGACCGATCGCGTTCGGAGCTGCTGTTCGATCTCCCGTACCGGATGGAGATCTACGTCCCCAAGGCCCAGCGTCGGTACGGGTACTACGCGATGCCGGTGCTCGACGGCGACCGGTTCGTCGCGCTCGTCGACCCCGCGATGGACCGCGCGAAGGGGCGGTTGCTCGTGCGGGGCGTCCACGCCGCGCCGCAGACCGAGCCAACCGGCGAGGTCTGGCGTTCGGTCGCCGGGGCGGTGGGGGACCTTGCCGCGCGGCTCGGCGCGACCCAGATCGAGCTCGACGGCGCCGCGCCGGCGGCGTTCCGCACGGCCCTGCGCTGAGCGTTCGCCGGGCGCCAACGGGGGGTGCGGTAGCCTGCGGCGCGTGAGGCTCGTCCGCTTCCGTTTCGGCGACCGGATCGCGACCGGCGCCTCCGAGTTCGAGTCGGACACGATCCGTGTGCTGAAAGGCACGTTCTTCGAGGATCCCGTGCCGACCGGCGAGGAGGTCCCCTTCGATGACGTTCGCCTGCTCGCGCCGGTCCTGCCGTCGAAGGTCGTCTGCATCGGGAAGAACTACGCGGCGCACGCGGCCGAGTTCGGGATGGAGGTGCCCGAGGAGCCGCTGGTGTTCCTCAAGCCCTCCACCGCGGTGATCGGCCCGCGCGACCCGATCCGGCTGCTGCCGATCAGCCATCGCGTCGACCACGAGGGCGAGCTCGCGGTCGTGATCGGCCGGATCGCGAGGAACGTCCGCACCGTGGATGCGTTCAAGCACATCCTCGGCTACACGTGCGGGAACGACGTCACGCTCCGCGACCTGCAGAAGACCGACGATCAGTGGGCGCGCGCGAAGGGGTTCGACGGGTCGTGCCCGCTGGGGCCGTGGATCGAGACCGACCTGGACCCGAACGACGTGCGGGTCGAGGCGCGGGTCAACGGCGAGGTGCGCCAGGCGGGGCAGACCAGCGAGATGGTGTTCGGCGTCGCGACCCTGATCGAGTACGTCACGACCTTCATGACCCTGCTGCCGGGCGACGTGATCCTCACGGGGACGCCGGAGGGGGTCGGACCGCTCGCGGCCGGCGACGTGGTGGAGGTCGAGGTCGACGGGGTCGGCACGCTCGCCAACCCGGTGGAGGCGGGCGCGTGAGCCCGGGCGTCCGGACCCGGTTCGCGCCCGCGCCGTCGGGGTCGATCCACGTGGGGAACGCGCGGACGGGGCTGTTCTCGTGGGCGTACGCGCGCCATCACGAGGGCGCATTCGTCCTGCGGATCGAGGACACGGACGCCTCGCGGGTCACCGAGGAGGCCTTCCACGGCGTGATGGACTCGCTCCGGTGGCTCGGGATCGACTGGGATGAGGGCCCCGATGTTGGCGGGCCGCACGCACCGTACCGCCAGTCCCAGCGCCTCGGCCTCTACCGCGAGATGACGGAGCGGCTCCTGTCCCAGGGCGACGCGTACCGGTGCTACTGCACGGAGGAGGAGCTCGAGGAGCGCCGCGCGGCCGCCCTCGCGCGCGGCGAGGCGCCCGGCTACGACGGCAAGTGTCGCGACCCGGAGGTGCGCGCGGCCTTCGAGGCCGACGGCCGCGCCGCGGCGATCCGCTTCCAGATGCGGGAGCGGGAGCACGTGATCCGCGATCTCGTGAAGGGCGAGGTCCGGTGGCCGTCGGGTCAGATCCGCGATTTCGTGATCGTGCGTTCGGACGGCTCGCCGGTGTTCCTGCTCGCGGTCGCGGTCGACGACATGCAGATGGCGATCACGCACGTGATCCGCGGCGACGACCTGCTGGCGAGCGCGCCCCGGAACGCCGCGGTGATCGAGGCGCTCGGCGGCACGCCACCCGCGTACGCGCACGTGCCGCAGGTGAACGGCGCGGACGGCAAGCCGCTGTCCAAGCGGCACGGCTCGACGAGCGTCGAGGCGTTCCGCGAGCGGGGGATCCTCCCCGAGGCGCTCATGAACTACCTCGCGCTGCTCGGCTGGTCCAAGGACGCGGAGACGACCTTCCTGTCCAGGCGGGAGCTGATCGGCGCGTTCGAGCTCGAGCGCGTCTCGAGGAACCCGGCGCGGTTCGACGTCGAGAAGCTCGAGTGGATGAACAACCACTACGTCCAGTCGCTGCAGGACGACGACCTCGCGTCCCGTTGCCTGCACTTCCTGTCCGCCGCCGGGTTGTCTCCGGACCTCGAGCTCCTTCGCCGCGCGATGCCGCTGGTCAAGGAGCGGATGAGGACCCTCTCGGACTCGGTGCAGCTGCTCCGGTTCCTGTTCACCGACGACATCGCCCCGGACGAGAAGGCGTCGGGGGTGATCTCGAAGGCGCCGGACGGCTACCTGAAGGGCGTCGCCGACGGGCTGGCCGACCTGCGGCCGTGGGAGGCGGATGGGATCAAGGCCAGGCTCGACGAGCTCGCCGCGGCAGCCGGCCTCAACCGCACGAAGGGGTTCCAGCCCGTCCGGGCCGCGGTCACCGGGTCGACGGTCTCGCCGCCGCTGCCCGAGTCCCTCGAGCTCCTCGGGCGCGAGCGCACGCTCGAGCGCCTCCGGGCCACCGCGTGAGGCGCGCCGCCGTCCTCCTGGTCTCGGCCCTGCTCCTGGTCGCGCCCGAGTCGGCCGCGATGGCGGTCGGGGTCCCGGACCCGGGCGACGTGAAGCCGCAGATCGTGTGGAAGAAGATCCCGTTCGGCGCGGCCCGCAAGCGACAGATGGCCCGGTACTCCCAGCGCCACTACGGTGAGCACACGTACGAGCTCACGGATCCCCAGGTGGTGGTCGAGCACTACACCGACGGGACCTCGTTCGACTCGGCGTGGAACCATTTCGCCGCGAACGGCGCGCATCTGGGCGAGAAGCCGGGGGTCTGCGCGCACTTCCTGATCGACACCGACGGAACGATCTACCAGCTCGTGAACCTGGGGATCCGGTGCCGCCACGCGATCGGGATGAACTGGACTGCGATCGGGATCGAGCACGTGGGGACGAGCGCCGGGGCGATCCTCGGCGACCACGACATGATGCGCGCGTCGCTCCGTCTGACGGTCTGGCTGATGTCGCGCTACGGGATCTCGTGGGGCAACGTGATCGGGCACGCCGAGACGCTCCAGAGCCCCTTCCACCACGAGCGGTACGAGGACTGGCGCTGCAGCACCCATGCGGACTTCAACCGAAGGGAGATGCGGATCTACCGCCGCAGGCTCACGCGCCTCGCCGCACGGCTCGAGGTGCCCGTCGGCGCCGGGCCGCGCTGGGTCGACTCGGGCTGCTAGGCGTTGGCGAGCGCCCGCCGGAGCGCGTCCGCGGCGTCCTCGGGCGCGACGGTGTTGATCGCCATCGCTGAGCCGATCTCGAACCCCGCCTGCGTCGAGATCCGGGGGATCAGCTTGAGATGCCAGTGGAAGACCTGCTCCGCGTGGCCGCCGTTCGTGGGCGCCGAGTACATCACGAGGTTGAAGTCCGGATCGCCGCACGCGCGGCGCACCGCCGTCAACGTTCGGATCAGGATGCCGGCCAGGTCCTCGACCTGCTCGTCGGCCAGGTCGCCGAACGATCCCTGGTGGAACGTTGGCGCTATCCACGTCTCGTACGGCGTCTGCGCCGCCCACGGCTCGAAGGCTACGAACCCACCGGCTTCATCGACCATGCGCACGCCCGCGCGGCGCTCGGCCTCGATCAGCTCGTCGTAGACACAGATGCCGTGCTCGTCGAAGTACCGCGTCGCCACATCGAGCCTGCGGAGC
>Ga0307302_10001043_pt1 | contig 12188 bp, 9 predicted proteins | sample ER_DNA_183_FD_194490 | JGI IMG/M metagenome (GOLD analysis project Ga0307302, IMG submission 194490) | Bulk soil microbial communities from the East River watershed near Crested Butte, Colorado, United States - ER_DNA_183 | ecosystem: Environmental > Terrestrial > Soil > Floodplain | place: USA...
GGTGGGCGGTGCGCTCGGGGCGGACCTACCGGCAGGTGAGCCAGGAGACCGGGATACCGCTGGAGCTGCTCGGCAGCGCCCTGGAGTCCATGGGCTATGCCAGGATGGCGCCCGACGAGCCGATCCGGGAGGACGAGCTGGAGATCGTGCCGCTGCTGCAGCTCGGCCTGTCCACCGGCATCCTCGACCAGGTCTGGTCGACCCGGCTCGGGCGCGGCTACGCCGAGGGTCTGCGCCTGATGGCCAGGGTCGAGACGGAGATCTGGCAGACGCGGTTCATAGCGCCCCTGCTGGAGGCCGGCGCCGACCAGCAGACCGCCACGGAGCAGGCCGCCCAGATGGTCGGCGACTTCAACTTCACCCCCCTGGTCGACCGCGCGCTGATGGCCGCCTACCGCCGGCAGCAGGAGCTGGCGTGGACCGAGCAGCTGGTGGAGGACATCGAGGCGGCGCTGGAACAGACCGGCGTCCTCGGCCGGCCCGGGCGGGTGCCGGCGATGTGCTTCCTGGACCTGGTGGGCTACACGCGGCTGACCGAGGAACACGGCGACCAGGCCGCCGCCGCGCTGGCCGAGACCCTGGCGGTGCTGGTGGAGCGGTCCTCGCGCGAGCACGGCGGCGTGCCGGTGAAGTGGCTGGGCGATGGGGTGATGGTCCAGTTCCGCGATCCCGCCGGGGCGGTGCTGGCGGCGCTGCGGCTGGTGGAGCAGCTCCCGGCGGCCGGGCTGCCGCCGGCGCACGTCGGGGTCGCGGCCGGGCCGGTGGTGGTCCAGGGCGGCGACTACTTCGGCCGCACCGTCAACCTGGCCGCCCGGATCGCCGCCTATGCCAGCGCCAGTCGGGTCCTGGTGAGCGAGCCCGTGGTCCAGAGGGCGCCGCGCCAGGGTGTCACCTTCGTCGAGCTGGGGCTGGTGCAGCTTGAGGGCATTGCCGATCCAGTACGGCTGCTGGAAGCCCGCCGGGCGTAACGCCTGACGCTCCGCTTCGTCTCGGCCAGGCGAGATCAAGGCCGCTGCCGATGCGCTGCATGCACTCCGCCTACTTCACGATCCGGAAGCGCAGATGGATCGCCGCCGGGGTCTCGACCACCTGGAGCGGCTCGAGCTGGATGTGCTCGTCGCCGAGGTGCTCGAACATGCGGGTGCCGCTGCCAAAGAGCACCGGGACGAGGTGGATCTGGAGTTCGTCGACCAGCCCGGCGGCGATGAACTGCTGGCCGATGCTCGCCCCGCCCATCACCCCGACGGTCCGGCCTCCGGCGGCGGCCCTGGCCTGCTCCAGGGCGCTGTGGATGCCGCCGGTCACAAAGGTGTACACGCCGCCCTCCGGGGCGTCGGTCGAGGCCTTGTGGGTGACCACGAACACCGGCCGCCGGGCGGAGCCGGTGGGTCCGTCCGGTCCCCACCACGGCATCGAGGTGTCGTAGGTCTCTCGTCCCGCGATCACCGCGCCTGCCTCGGCGACCCCCTCCTCGAGCACCTTGCGGCTGCGTTCGTCGTCGCTCATCGCCCATTCGACCAGCCGCAGGCCGCCATCGCCCATGGGTTCCTCGGGTCGCCGGTTGGCGGCCGTGATGAACCCGTCCAGGGACATGCTGATGATGAAGACCACCTTGCTCATCGCCACCTCCTAGGGTCGCTCGGCAGGACCCTATGGCGAGCAGGAAGGTCACTCCAAGAGATTCGGCCTAGGATGAATCCGTGATCCGATACCGCTTCGGTCAGGACGATCTGTTGCGGACCAGGTTCGCCATCGCGCCGCTGATGGAGCTGGTCGGCGCCGTCTATGCGCTCCGCGACCCGGACCGCTTCTTTCTGCACCGTCGGTGGGCGGAGTGGGTCAGGCCCCGCACCGAGCAGCTCGACCTGGCCCTGCTCGACGTCGCGGCGCCCTTCGGGACACCGTTCTGGCCGGTGTTCATCAGCCCGCCCCCATGCGCACCGCAGGCGCCAATCGACGACGAGCTCGAGCGGGTCCGGGCGACGCCACCCGAGCAGGTCGTCGCCGAGATCACGCGAACCTATCCGGGCGGCGTCCCCCAAGCCGGCCAGCGGTTCGTCGATGACCCGGCCGGTACGCTGGCCGAGCTGGTCGAGCAGATGCGGACCTTCTGGGACGCCGCGCTCGCGCCCTGGTGGACCAGGATCTCGGCGCTGCTGGAGTCCGAGATCGCCTCGCGGGCCCGGCACCTGGTGGCCGTCGGCCCCCAGGCGGCCTTCACCGGCCTGCACCAGACCATCACCTGGGACGAGGGCACCCTGTACGTCCACCCGACCAAGAAGGAGCCCGCCGATGTCGACCTCGCCGGGCGGGGTCTGCTGCTCGTCCCTTCGGCCTTCACCTGGCCGAACGTCTGGCCGCGGACCGATCCACCCTGGGACCCGGCAGTGGTCTATCCGACATCGGGGATCGCCGATCTGTGGGCACCGGACACACGGCCCGATGATGCGCTGGCCTCGCTGCTGGGACGACGCCGCGCCCAGGTGCTCTTCCAGCTGGACCGGCCGGCCTCCACCCTGGAGCTCGCCCAGCGCATGGGGGTCGGCTCAGGCAGTGTGAGCGAGCACCTGGCTGTCCTGCGCCGCGCCGGGCTCGTCATGCGGCGGCGCGAAGGCCGTCGGGTGATCTATGCCCGCACCGCAAGAGGCGATGACCTCCGCGCACCACACTGACCAGGCTCCGAGCTGCTCATCCACCGCGCTCTCAATGCCCAGCTGGGGGGATGTTGCGGTTGACGCGGAACAGGTTGTCCGGGTCGTAGGTGGCCTTCACGGTTTGGAGGCGCTGGTAGTTGTCGCCGTAGGCGGCGGCGGTTCGGGCGGTGTCGTCCTCGGCCAGCTGGAAGTTGACGTAGTTCCCGCCGGTCGAGAACGGCTGGATCCGCTCCCAGCCCTCCCGGGCCCAGGCCACATGGGGGTTGGCGGGGGCGCCGGGTGGCCAGGTGGCGTTGAACCCGCCGATGTAGTGGGCGTCGCGGTTGCCGACCGCCCCGTCGTCATCCTCGTGGTCGTTGATGGCGCCGGCGAGGTGGAAGATGACCGACTGGGACAGCGGCGAGGTCACCCGCAGCGCAGTGCTCCGGAAGGCGTCCAGGAAGTCGCTCGACAAGCGAGGAAGGAACTCGGCCTTCCAGTAGCGGTGCAGCCACTTGGGCTCCATGGCATTCAGCATCGACTGCATGGCCACATACGGCTTGGGGCTGACCAGGTCCACGATCGGGTTCCCGAGGGCGCGAACCGCGGCCAGGTCGGCGTCGGCGTTGGCGCCGCTGTGGCACACCTGGATCCCGGCGATGGGCTTGCCGTGCCAGACCTGGGGCAGGAACGGGGCCGGCGGTGCCAGGCGCACGATGGCGGCGGCGGTCAGCTCCCGCGGCGCCTGTTCGGTGAGGTCGCGGTAGGCGGCCAGCACCTCATCAGCCCGCTCCGCGCTCCAGATGATCAGGCCGCCGGTGATCATCGGGCCGACCTCGTGCAGGCGGAAGCTGAACCGGGTGACGACCCCAAAGTTGCCGCCGCCACCCCGCAGGGCCCAGAACAGCTCGGGGTGCTGGTCGCGGTTGGCGGTCCGGATCGCACCGTCGGCACAGACGACCTGGACCTCGGCGAGGTTGTCGACCGTAAAGCCGAAGCGGCGGGCCAGGTAGCCCCAGCCGCCCCCGAGGGTGAGGCCGGCCACGCCGGTCTCGGACACGAAGCCGAGCACGGTCGCCAGCCCGTGGGCCTGGGTGGCCTGGTCGACGTCGCCGAGCAGGCAGCCCGGGCCGACGTGGGCGAGCTTGGCCTGGGGGTCGACGATGACTTCGCGCATGCCGGCCAGGTCGAGGGTCAGGCCGCCCGGCGCCATGGAGGTTCCGGCGATGTTGTGGCCTCCGCCCTTGATGCCGAGCAGCAGCCCATGCTCGCGGGCGAAGCTGACCGCGGCGGCGACGTCGTGGACGGAGGTCGGCTGGAGGACCAGGGCAGGGAGCCTGGCCGCCATGCCGTTCCAGATCGCAACGGCCTCGTTCCAACCCTGGTCGCCGGCCACCAGCAGCCGACCCTGGACCCGCGAACCCAGGTCCTCCAGCAGCTCGGAGGTCAGCGTGTGGTGTCCGCCGTCGAGTCCGGCGAGCTCGATGGTGCCGGTGATGGTCATGACGGGCCCTCCTCCGAGCCGGTCGGTTGTTCCCGGCCCGCCTCGCCGCTATACTCCAAACGCCAGTAAAGCTATGCTCGCGTTTGGAGTATGTCAAGACCTAGTCACGATGCGCCGCCGGGCCTGACGACGACCTCGTACGCCGTCCTGGCCCAGCTGGCCGTCCGCCCGTGGTCCACCTACGAACTCGCCCAGCAGCGGGTCCGCTACTTCCGCTACGTCTGGCCACGTGCCGAGAGCGCCATCTACCGCGAGGTCAAGCGACTGGCCGCCATGCGGCTGGTCGCGGCCAAACGCGAGTACGTGGGGAAACGGCCGCGAACCGTGTACTCGATCACCGAAGCGGGGCGGCAGGTGCTGCGCGAGTGGCTGGCCACGCCGGTGTCGCCGTTCGCGATGGACTTCGAGGCGATGATCCGGCTGTTCATCGCGCCACTGGGCACCAAGGAGCAGCTCGTGACCACCTTGGAGCAGGTGCGCGACGACGCCCAGGAGATGCTGCGCTTCGGCGGCGCCGTGAAACAGGAGTTCCTGGACGGCCGGGCCGTGCTCCAGGACCAGGTCTACATCCGTGCGCTGGCCGTCGACTTCTTCATCAGCCTGCTCACCATGGTCGATGGCTGGGCCGAGCGGACGCTGTCGGAGATCCAGGGCTGGGAGGATCTCTCGCCCGACGGGAAGAACGACCGCGGTCTGGAGATCTTCGCCCAGCTACCCGTGGCGACACCCACCGAGCACACCGATCGCACGCCGTTGCCCCCTCGCACCCAGCGGCGGCGGCCGTCGTCCGGGTGACAGCAACACGCTGCAGGTGATTGCCACCGTCTGGGCTGGCGCTCGAGGCTGCCGCCTGGTTATTGATCTGGTCGCTGTCGAACGCGATGGGGTCTGCTGGTTGGACCGGCCACGCCTCAAGGCTGCACGCCTGTGACCTGCGGCGTTGGGTGGGGCTGGCAGCCTCGAACCTGCGACCGAGCGATTGTGAGTCGGTTACCGACCGTCCAGCAGATAGGACCTAGTGTCGTCCTTGCTGGTCAGGTCGACCGTCCCGTCCGCCTAGTCGCCTCCTGTCTTGCGGATCGTCCCTGGTGGAATGACTGTGAGTACTCGAACAGTACGCGCCCGGCCCGATGGCTGACCGGGCCGGGGCATGACGATCGGTTCATCGGCTACAGGCCGTACTTGGGCGCAGGGCCTCGGCCTTCTCCCGGCAGGCGGCCGCCTCGTGCGGGAAGGTGGCGCCTGGCGGCCTGTGGGTGCTCTACCTTGACCCGGGTCGGGCCGGAGGGTCCCGGGGACATGGGTCGCAGCGGCACCCGCCGGGCGAGGGCGCTGCCGCAGCAGCTAGAGCGCGAGGTGACGCAACCTTGCGCGTGACCAGCGTGCGGGAAGAGCTAGCCGCTGACGGCCGAGACGATCACCGCCCCGACCAGGTTCGGGGCGTCGTAGCGCCCCTGGTCGGCGTCGCTGGTGATGACCACGACCAGGTCCAGGTCGGGGATGACCTGGATGAGCTGGCCGCCGAAGCCCATGGCACGGAAGCTGTCGTGGCCGGTCTCATTGGTCACCCACCAGAGGTAGCCATAGTCCCCAGGACCCATCGTCGGGTCGCTCTGCGGCTGGGTCGAGGCCGCCACATAGTCGGCCGGGACCACCTGGGTGCTATCCCAGCGGCCGCCGTTGAGGTACAGGTAGCCGAGCTTGGCCAGGTCGCGGGCGGGCAGCCGCAGGAAGCTTCCGCCCACATGGTAGCCCTGGGGGTCTCTGGGCCAGGCCACCGGTGCCTGCTCGTAAGCCTCCAGCTCGGCTGGGGTCAGTGGCCAGTGGCTGATCGTCTGCTGCAGGGCGTTGTCGGTGGCGATGCCCAAGGGGCCGAACAGCTTGGCCCGGGCGTAGGCCAGGGTGGACTGGCCGGTGGCGTCCGCCACGATCGCCGATAGCAAATGGGCGTTCTTATCGGTGTAGGCAAACTCGGCGCCCGGCGCGCTGACCAGCGGCTGGCTCAGGATGTGACGCACCCAGTCAGGGCTCTTCAGCATCTCGATCCAACTGTCGTCGTCGCCGCCCAACGTCGAGTCGTCGCCGGCAAGCCCGGAGGTCATGGTCAACAGCTGCTTCAGGGTGACCTGGCGCAGGCGGGGATCCGCGTTGGCGGGCAGATGGTCGGCCAACAGCTCCTCGACGGTCTGGTCCAGGCCCTTGAGCTTGCCATCATCGAGGGCGATACCGACCAGCGCCGAGGTGAAGCTCTTGGTCACTGAGAAGCTGTTGTGGCCGTCGCCGGCGTCGACGCCCTGCCAATAGCGCTCGTACACCAGATAGCCATGGCGGACCACCAGCACGCTGCGGACCTGGGGATAGCTTTCGGGGACAATGGTGTCGAGGTCATCCAGGACCGCCGGGTCCATCCCCTGCTCGGCCGGGGCGGCGGTCCGCCAGCCGGCCGTGGGCCAGTAGTCCCGCTGGGTCGCGCCAGCCGATGCCTGGCTGGTCCCGGTCGCCGCTTGGCGGTCGGTGCTGGTGGTGCAGGCGGCGGCCAGCACACACCCCAGGCCGGCAACCAGCAGCCGGGTCCAACAGCGGGTCGTAGCGGTCGGGTATCGGTCCCCAGAACGGACACCGCCAATGGTCTTCAGCATGACGCCACCTCCCCGCCACGACTCTCGTCGGGCCCGCGCCAGCGCCAACTGTGCGCTTCACACGAGGAGGACACAAGGGCAGGTGCTGCCGCTGGGACCTCCATGGGGGTGGTGGTGGGCGGCCTGCGGGGGGCTCCAGCTTGACTCCGGGTCGGGCCGGGTGGTCCCGGTGATACGGGCGGGGCGTTCCGCCCTCCGCGCGGCGGGCCCGCCGGGCGAGGACGCTGCCGCACGGTCTAACACCAGGCACCTGTGATGATCGGTTGCCGCGCCCGGATGGCCGGGTGTGACGTGGGGAGGCACCCGGTCCCATACCGAACCCGGAAGTTAAGCCCTCCAGCGCCGATGGTGCTGCCCGGGCAGCTGGGTGGGAGAGCAGGTCGCCGCCGAGGCTCTTCACGAACGGCGCCACCCGAAGGTGGTGCCGTTGTCTGTCTCCGGGCGAGCAAACCGTTGGCGCGGCCAGCACGAAGGAATAGTGCAACGCCGTCACGGCCGCCGCGCCACCGCGATGTGCGGGGTTGGCGGCCGGCCCAGATGGGAGGTCGATGATGCGCAGGGCAGTGGTGTTCCTCAGCGTGGTGGTGCTCGTCGTGCTTGCGCTGGCATTGCTGGCGGGTCCCGCCAGCGCCGCCACGGCAATCGAGTACGGCCTGATCGCCGGCTGAGCGGGGCCGGGTGACGATCCGTCGCGCTCACCGCCGGGGCGGCGAAGCTTCTCTCGCTTGTCAAGTTGTGATGGCTCCGGGTGTAGCGGTCAGTTGAGTGATGGGGAGCACGGCGGGGTCCAGGTGCCGGGGCTGGGAATGCGGTGCCCGGGTTGGGGCCGGAGGCGCTAACGGCGGCTGGTGAGTTGGTCGACGAAGTCCCTGATGAGGAGGTTGACCTTGACGGGGTGCCTGGCCGTCGGGAGTGGCCGGCGTCTTCCAGGACGACCAGCGGTGCCCCGGTCAGCTCGGCGAGCCGCTGCGCCCGGGCCAGCGGCTGGCAGCGGTCGTCGTCGCCGTGGATGATCAGCAGCGGCGCCCGGACCCGCCGGCAGATCGCCTCGACCTGGTCTCTTGACAGCTCGGACGGGGCGTCCATCGAGGCCAGCATGGCCTCCACACTGGTCTCCAGGCCCCAGGCCACGCAGTCCTCGGCCTGCTTGGTCGAGTGGGGCTCGGGAAACATCTCGGCGAAGAAGAACTCGACGAACCCGCGGTCGTCGCGCCGCCAGGCGTGGCGGTTGCGCTTGGCCCAGCCCTCGTCGGTGCCGAGCTCCTCGTCGAACCGGTCCTCCAGCTTGAAGGCGTGGGGCGGGGCGATCAGCGGCACCCCGACCGAGATGGCAACGATGCCGGCCACCCGCTCGGGGTGGTCGTGGGCGAACCGCAGCGACCGCCAGACGCCGTCGTGGCACAGCCCGACCAGCACCACCGGGTCCGAGCCGGTGGCGTCCAGCACCGCCGCCAGCTCGGCGAGGTATGCCTCCTCGGTGTAGGCCGCCGGGGCCACCGGCCGGTCGGAGCGGCCGTTGCCACGGCCGTCGAAGGTGACCACCCGGTAGTGGCGCGACAGGTACGGGACCTGGGCCTTCCACTGCTGCGAGTCGACGATCGGGTTGGAGGGCACCAGCACCGGGGTCGGCTCGCCTGCCCCGAACACCTCATAGAACACCCGGGTGCCGTCGTGGTCGGCGAACCCGTCGCGGTCGGGGTCTCTGGCCCGCATCTCGACCTCCCGGCATCGGCTACAGCAGGGTGGAAGCGGCGACCACAGGAACCTGGCCGGCGTGGGCTGCGGCCCGGACGCCGTCGGCGATTGCCGGGCCGTCGGCGACCTGAACGACCTGGCGCAGCGGATTGGGGCGCGCGAGCGCATCGAGCAGTGCCTCGGGCTGTTCACCTGCCCGGCCCCTTGACGGCGGCGTGCCATCGCGGCTCCGTGTCGACCGATCCCGCTGCATCCTACCTCCATGCCAGCCGGCCCGGCCGGCCGATGCGCAGGCACCCGGGTGGAGCAGCACCGACCTGGCTCAACTCAGGCGGGTGCCACTGAGAGCACCACAGCAACGATCCGGCCGTCGTGCCGCCGGCCGACAGAAGCCGGCGTCAAGGTCGTTCGTCCTCGCCGCCGGCGCCGGCAGCGGGGACGGCCAGGTGGGCGGCTGGCGGCTGCGGGGGCTCCAGCTTGACTCCGGGTCGGGCCGGGTGGTCCCGGTGACACGGGTCGGGCGTTCCGCCCCCCGCGCAGCGGCACCCGCCGGGCGAGGGCGCTGGCCCAGCGCTAGGTGCCGATCCTCAACCGAGCGCGGCGCCTTCGAGTGCGACGTCGGGTCGCTCCTCGCCGAGGCGCAGGGCTCCTCGCGGAGCGCCATCGATGACCGCCGGGCACCTCAGCGGTCGGCCAACTCCAGCGCCAGGACGTTCTCACCCCACATCACCCGGCCCGTGTCCACAAAGCCGTAGCCGAGGTAGAAGCCGCGGGGCGAGCCTGGCCCGTCGGCGCAGCTCGTGAACAGCGTGTCGGCGCCGGGTCGGGTCCGCAGGTAGGCCACGACCGCATCGATCGTGGCCGCGCCGTAGCCGTTGTGTTGCTCATCGACGTCGATGAGCAGCTTCCAGAGGAAGTACGGCCCCACCAGATCCGCCTCGATAGGCTCCGGGATGTTGTCGCTGATCATCGTGAAGCCGACCAGGCGTCCGCCATCCCCAGCGTGGACAGCCCACTGGCGCGGCATCGCCCGGGCCTCGAGCTCGGCCTGGAGGAAGATTTCCTCCATCGAATCCAGGTACGCGTCCTGACCCGGTCCTCGCCGCAGCCCCAGCACGGCGCGCCGATCGCCCTCGGTCAGGATCTCCCGCAGCTCGACCCGCGCCATGACACCTCCCCCGGCATCGATCACGGGGCCGACCCATCGACCCCGGCGTCGCATCATCCTGCGCCCTCCTCCAGGGAATAACAGCAGGTGTGCCATGCCGCACAAGGATCGCGACCTCAACGCCCAGCTGCGCTATCGAGCCGATCAGAAAGCCCGACGCGGGTTCGCATCCCAGACACAGCGATCACGGCCAGGATGCACTGCGCCCGGCTCATAGCGTGCGTCCTGATGGCAGACGGGGCAGCGACGCCGGGCGGCGCGGGGCTGGCAGCGGGCTTGGGTGCGGGCGCTGACCAGCTGGTGGCCGCAGGTGGGACAGGACGCGATCCAGATGCCGCCCAGCAGGTGCATGGCCGGCTTAGGATGCTGACGACGGAGCAAGCAAAGCAATCTACCTAGGCCGTTGACCTGGGCTTTTGCGTGGGGCTGGCAGGCCTCGAACCTGCGACCGAGCGATTATGAGTCGCCTCTCTACCGTCCACGGAATGCTGCCACGTGTCGTTCTTGCAGGCCAGGTCAGGTTCGCAGTCCAGCCGGTGTGCTCCGGTAACGCCGCGTAGCACCTGGTGGAATAACCGCGGGAATGACCGGCGCTCCTCTCGAGCCACCAGTCGCTCGCTTGTCTGAGCAGAGTCCGAGGCAGTAGGAGCATTGCCGGCCACCCGTCGGTGCATCATGGCCCGCGTCGCGTCACCTCACCGCCCGAGCAGGCCCGGAGTCTCAGGAGCCCCGCAGCGCCATCACACCGATCACAGATCACGGTGGTATCAGGTCATGACCAGAGGTCGAGCTCATCGGTGGGTGCGGGTGGCCGCGCTGCTGTGCGTGGCCGCCCTGTTCCCGATCGCCTGCGGCCGCGGTGAGGACCGTACGGCGCCGACCACCGCCCCCGCCAGCACCGGCCGGTCGAGCCCTCCGCCAGCCTCCACCGTCCGGCGCCTGGTGACCCTGGCCTTGGCCGGTGACGTGCACTTTATGAAGGTGCCGGGCGCGCGCTTGGCCAGGAACCCGGAGACCGCGCTCGGGCCGGTCGCCGCGGTGCTCCGCCGAGCCGATGTGGCCATGGTCAACCTGGAGACCACGGTGACGACCCGGGGGACACCCCAGGACAAACACTATGTGTTCCGCGCCCCACCAACCGCCTTCCAGGCCCTGCGGGCGGCCGGGGTGGACGTCGCCACCATGGGCAACAACCACGGCATGGACTACGGCCTGGTCGGGCTGCGCGACTCGCTGGCCGCCGCGGCGGCGGCGCGGTTCCCGGTCGTCGGCATCGGGCGAGACGCCGCCCGGGCCTACGCGCCCTGGCTGGTGACCGTCCGCGGCCAGCGCATCGCCATCCTGGGCGCCACCCAGGTCCTGGAGCCGGGCCTGGAGGCGGCGTGGACGGCCGGCAGCCGCAAGCCGGGCCTGGCGTCGGCCTATGACGAGGTGCGCCTGGTCGGGGCCGTGCGGCGGGCCCGCCGGAGCGCCGACACTGTGGTCCTTTACCTGCATTGGGGTGAGGAGGGCAATCCCTGCCCGATCGGCCCCCAGCGCCGCCTGGCGCAGCTGCTGGCGCGAGCGGGAGCCGACGTCGTGGTCGGCACCCATGCCCACACCCTGCAGGGCAGCGGCTGGCTCGCCAGGACCTATGTCGCCTACGGGCTCGGCAACTTCTACTGGTGGAACTGGTTCTCAGAGCCAAACCGGACGACCGGGGTGCTGACCCTCACCCTGGGCACCCGGGCGGTGCAGCGGGTGACATGGACACCGGCGGTTATCCGCCACGGCGTTCCCATCCCGCTCACCGGTTCGGCCGCGACCAGGGCCCGCGCGCGCTTTGCCGCAGCACGCGGCTGCACCAACCTCTCTGCCACCCCCTCTTGAACAGCCCGGTACCAGCGCCGCAGGTCTCAGGAGGAGGGCCAAGGCGCCCTGCGGTCGAGCCCGAGGTCGGATTCGAACCGACGACCTTCCGATTACGAGACGGATGCTCGGCGTCAAACTGGTCGGCTCCAGAAGGATCTAGCCAGCTCACGTTGAGTGCCTCGTCGGTCCAGACGGCTCCCGACGGATACAGACCGATCCTCTGGATGATCATCGGGATGATCAAAGCGCATCCGACTGAACCTCGGATGCGATCCCGAGAGGGGGAACCGACGAGAAGCTGCCAGGGTCGAGCTGCCGACCAGTGGCCGCGGGATTGGTAGGCGATAGGCAAGGAACCTGCCACCGAGACCCTGGAGACCCCTGCTGACTCTCGGCACGCGGAAAGGCGCTGCTCGACCTGATCGAGCAGCGCCTCGGTCCCGAGTTGGTCAGCAGGCGGGCTGGGCCTGGTGCTCGTCGATGCGCTGGACCACGCCGTCCTGGACCCGCAGGGTGTAATAGAACAGCTGGCCGTGGCCGTAGCTGGCGTCCTTGATCAGCTTGGTGAACAGCCCCTCCTGGCCGGTCGAGTCGCACGCGCCGATCAGGTTGAGCCGCACGCCACCGGCCATCTCCAGGGTCCGCAGGCGGTCGTTCTGGTTGCGGACATAGGTGTCGCGGACCTCGGCCGCCGAGCG
>Ga0307302_10001046_pt1 | contig 12173 bp, 12 predicted proteins | sample ER_DNA_183_FD_194490 | JGI IMG/M metagenome (GOLD analysis project Ga0307302, IMG submission 194490) | Bulk soil microbial communities from the East River watershed near Crested Butte, Colorado, United States - ER_DNA_183 | ecosystem: Environmental > Terrestrial > Soil > Floodplain | place...
GCGCTCGCCACCGTCCTGAAAAGCCCGCTCTTCAGTCTAGACGACGAACAGCTTTACAAGCTCGCCTATCAACGCAAAGGCCCTTTACGATCCGCGCTGCGGGCCAAGGCCGGTGAAGATGCCGTGTTTGGCTCGGCCACATCAGCGCTCGATTCGCTGGCGCAAAAGGCGCGCATATTGTCGCCGTTTGCGTTCTACGCGCATGTTCTCGGAGCGCGCAAAGGCCGCGCTAGCATTTTGGCCCGCCTCGGCACCGAAGCTTCCGATCCGCTCGACGAATTCCTCAATCTTGCGCTGTCTTACGAGCAACGCGAGACGCCATCGCTGCAAGGCTTCCTTAACTGGATTCGGGGGGCTCAGAGTGAGGTGAAGCGCGACATGGAAATGGCACGCGACGAAGTGCGCGTAATGACGGTGCACGGCGCCAAAGGCCTCGAAGCGAAGAACGTCATTCTAATCGACCACGCGACGACGCGACCGGAAGGCGCGCATCCACCGCGCCTGCTGACTGCGCCGATTACCAGTGCGCCGCCGGGTCCGACCGCTTTGATCTGGGGTGTCGCCAAGGACAAGGATGCTGGCCCGATGGCGCTGGCGCGCACGCAAGCGATTGAAGCGTCGTGCGACGAGTACCGCCGCCTATTGTATGTCGGTCTGACACGCGCAGCCGATCGGCTTTTAGTGTGCGGCGCAAAGGGGATCAAAAAGGCTCCGGAAGGCTGCTGGCACGATCTCGTGCTCAGCGCACTCAAGCCTCTGTCGGAAGAAGACAGCGACGCCGACGGCAAGGTCTGGCGCTTTCGCAAGGGCACGCCGACTGTAACGGATGAGCGAGCGAGCGCACCGGAGAAACAGGTCGCGCTGCCAGCCTGGCTCGCGAACGCGGCACGCTTGCCACTGGCCGTGGCGATCCTGCGGCCATCGGATACGGCCGACGACGAGCCGCGCCATGTCACCGGTGGCGGCGAACGCGAGATGGCGCGCTTGCGCGGTTCGCTGGTTCACCGCCTGCTGCAATCGCTGCCGGACATCCCAGTTGACCGGCGGCGAAAGGCGGCCAACGATTATCTCTTCCGAGCCGGAGGCAAATTGGCGACCGAGGAGCGAACCAACCTGACAGATCAAGTGATGCGCGTGCTCGACGACACACGCTTTGCGCGGTTGTTCGCGCCCGGCAGCCGCGCCGAAGTTTCGATTGCCGGCAAGCTGCTGAAGGCTAACGGCGAAGAGGTGTTAGTCCCCGGCCAGATCGATCGCCTCGCCGTCACTAAGGACGCTATCTTGATTGGGGATTTCAAAACGAGTCGCCCCGCTCCACAACGACTCGAGGACGTGCCGCCATCCTATGTCGGTCAGCTTGCCCTCTACCGCGCCTTGCTGGGAAAACTGTATCCGGATCGGCCTATCCGCGCCGCGTTGATCTGGACCGAAGTCCCTGAACTCATGGAACTTTCCCCTCAGGATCTCGATGCCGCGCTGGCCCGGGTCACCTCCGCGTGAGAGCGCCTTGACGCTGCGGGATAGCGTTCATAGTTTCCTGCCCTCGCAATTTTTTGGGGCGATTCTCCCTGCTCACTCACAAGAGGTAGTTGCCATGACCGTCGGCAAAGTGTCGGACGCTAGCTTCGAATCGGACGTTTTGAAATCTGCCGAACCGGTGGTCGTGGACTTCTGGGCGGAATGGTGCGGCCCTTGCCGAATGATCGGGCCAGCGCTGGAGGAAATCGCCGGCCAGCTCGGCGACAAGGTGAAAATCGTCAAGCTTAATGTCGACGAGAATCCGAAAACAGCAGGACAATACGGCATTATGTCCATTCCGACCTTGATGTTGTTCAAAAACGGCAAGGAAGCCGCTCGCCAGGTCGGCGCCGCGCCCAAGCAGAAACTGCATCAATGGATCAGCGCCGCTGTATAGCGGCACGATAAAAGTTTTCCGCAGCGGCCGGCCCAAAGCCGGCCGTTTTGCGTTCGAGAGATGCCCCTCAGCAAGAGCCGGAGCATAGATGCCGCGACCGCGATTTACTGCGGTAGCGTGCCATTCTCGCGCAACGCTTCGCCCGCAAGATAAAGCGATCCGGTAATCACAATGCGCGGCGGCGGATCCAAATCGAGCTTACGCGCAGCATCAAGCGCTTCTGCGAGGCTGTCGCGACTTGTCGCCGACAGTCCGATCGCGCGCGCAGCACCGGCCACTGCTTCCGCGCTCAGCCCCTTCTCGGCGTTCGGGACCGGCACCGCGATCGTGCGGCGGGCAAGCCCGGCGAAATTGCCCAGGAAACCTTCGCAATCCTTGCTGGCAAGCATTCCAACGATCAACACCAGCGGCCTCGGTACGCGCTCCTCCAAATCCGCCAACGCCGCTGCAATCGCCCGCCCTCCGTCCGGATTATGCCCGCCGTCCAGCCATAGTTCGCTGCCGACAGGTGCGAGCTCCACAAGAGGGCCGTGTCCTAAGCGATGCATCCGCGCCGGCCAGTCAGCCTTGACCATGCCGACATCATATGCGGCGGGCGGGATGGCGAACTGTGCGATCGTGCGCAGTGCGGCTATTGCCAGGCCGGCATTCTCGAATTGGTGCCTGCCATAGAGCCTCGGCGGCGGCAGGTCGAGCAATCCCGTTTCATCCTGATAGACCAGGCGCCCGCGCTCTTCAGTCGCCGTCCAATCAGCCCCGGCGATTTTCAGCGGCGCGCGTAGCTTGGCGGCTTGTCGTTCGATCACCGCCAATGCATCGCGGGGCTGCGACGCAATGACCGCGGGCACGCCGCGTTTGAGAATGCCGGCCTTCTCCGCCGCGATCTTCTCGAGAGAAGCACCCAGAAAGTCGGTATGATCTACCGAAATGCGCGTGATAATCGTGGCCAGCGGATTGTCGACGACGTTCGTCGCATCAAGCCGGCCGCCGAGACCGACCTCCAGCAGCAGCACATCGGCAGCGTAGCGTGCGAACAACAACAAGCCAGCCGCGGTTGTAATTTCGAACACCGTAATCGGCGCGCCAGCGTTAGCGCGCTCACACTCTTCCATCGTTGCCGCCAATTCATCGTCCGAAACCAGTCGGCTTTCACCCGGCCGCCCGATCCGAAAACGTTCATTGAACCGCACCAGATGAGGTGAGGTATAGGTGTGCACGCGCTTGCCGGCGGCTTCCAGAATCGCCCGTAGGAAGGCGATGGTGGAGCCTTTACCGTTCGTGCCGGCAACATGGATCACCGGCGGCAGTTTTCGTTCGGGATGATCGAGCGCAGCAAGCAGCCGCTGCACGCGATCGAGCGAGAGGTCGATGCGCCTGGGATGCAGGGCGGTCAAACGAGCGACGATGTTGTCGATTTGATTCATGTTGATTCATGCAATTTTCGTCTGTCATGCCCCGCGACCGCGGGGCACCCGGTACGCCTGTTGTTTCTATTTTAGAACACCGAGGCTACTGGATCATCCGCTTTCGCGCTGATGACGGCCTACACTGTTCACGCATGCGCGGGAACCGGCAATTGTTGCTGACTGGGTGGCGCCGGCGTCCTGGTCAATAGCCGGCACAATTCGGCGAGTGTCGCGCGCAATTTGTGCCGGTGTACCACCATGTCGACCATGCCATGATCTGCAAGATATTCAGCGCGCTGAAAGCCCTCAGGCAATTTCTCACGGATGGTCTGCTCGATCACCCGCGGACCGGCAAAACCGATTAACGCGCCGGGCTCGGCTATCTGTACGTCGCCAAGCATTGCGTATGATGCGGTAACGCCTCCAGTGGTCGGGTTGGTAAGGACGACGATGTAAGGCTTGCGCGCCTCACGCAGCATCTGCACCCCGACCGTCGTGCGCGGGAGCTGCATGAGGGAAAGAATGCCTTCCTGCATGCGTGCGCCGCCCGAGGCCGCGAACATGATGAATGGTGTCTGCCTGCGCACAGCGGTCTCCAGGCCGTTGATCACAGCCTCGCCGGCGGCCATGCCGAGCGAGCCGCCCATAAAGTCGAAATCCTGAACGGCGATCGTGACCATCTGGCCTTCCAGACGGCCGATGCCGAGCTTCACCGCGTCCTGCAATCCGGTCTTGGTACGCGCATCTTTCAGACGATCGGCATAACGGCGCTCGTCGCGAAACTTCAGCGGATCAACCGGTACTTCCGCCAATGCGACGTCTTCAAATTCCCCGCCGTCGAACATGGACTTCAGCCGCATCGGGGCACTGATGCGCATATGATAGTTTGAGCTGGGAATGACGAATTGGTTGGCCTCAACGTCTTTGTAAAAGACGAGCTGCCCGGTTTCCGGACATTTGATCCAGAGGTTTTCCGGCGTCTCGCGGCGCAGGAAGCTGCGAATCTTCGGCCGGACGACGTTGGAGATCCAGTTCATGGGCGCCTATTGAGTTAGCACTGATGTAATGCCGAAATTGGGGCAAATCCACACTCGCAAAAAATAAATGAGTCGGCGATCGGGCGCCACAGAGGCTTGACGCTATATGGAACGCGCACGCTTGCGCGGCCGCTTGCGTTTCGGCACCGCTATCCGCGCCAAATCACGGGTAGACGGCATACGCAGCATGTTGCGCATGATATTGGTGTGGCGTGGCCACGTAGACGATTTCAACCGCCGGGTCCGCACACAGTTCTTCGACCCTGGCGTAGCTCCTGGCGGCAAACTCGGCCGCGAAAAGTTGCCGCGCCTCCGCACGGGTATCCGCGGCCGCCACCAGCCTGACGCGTTGATCGCCGACAAAGGTCGGTAACATCACGGTAAATGCCCGGCCGAGGCCGGCAATCCCGAGGCGGAGCTTGCGTTCGCTTTCGTTGGTCAAGAGTACAGCCCACCTCGACAAAGTCGCCGGCATTCTCTACTCTAATCTTAGATATCTAAGAAGAGCGCGCGACATTTATTTGCAACGCCGCGCCTGATGAGGGACACGCCATCATGATGACCCCTGAGGAAAACGATCTGCTTTGCCGCGTCAAAGATGATGCGCCGATGGGCCAGATTATGCGTCGCCACTGGATCGCCGCCTGTCTGTCAGAGGAAGTGGGCGAGCCGGATGGCGCTCCGATAAAGGTGCGGCTACTGGGCGAGAATCTTGTGGTCTTCCGCGACAGCAAGGGCCGCGTCGGCGTGCTCGACGAATATTGCTCGCACCGGCGTGCATCGCTGCTGTTCGCGCGCAACGAGGAATGCGGGTTGCGCTGCCTCTATCACGGCTGGAAGTTCGACGTGGACGGCAACGTTGTGGAGATGGCTTCGGAACCCGCCAACAGCCTTATCCCGGAACGGGTCAAGCACAAAGCCTATCCAGCTTGCGAGGCCGGAGGCTTCGTGTGGGCTTATATGGGCCCGCCCGAGGAAATGCGTGAACTCGAGTCCCCTGCGTTCGCGCCGACATCCGATGTGCGCGTAAGCGCGACCAAAGTCCGGGTGCGTTGCAATTGGGCGCAAATCCTCGAAGGACAGATCGACTCGGCGCATTCCTCAAGCCTGCATTCTTCCGACATGGTGCCGGCACAGGTCGACGGCGCCAAGGCAACGGAAGCAAACTGGCTGCGGCCCTCAACCGACAAAGCGCCGCGGTTCCAGATCGAACGCACCAGCTATGGATTCCGCTACGCCGCGATCCGCCGCCCGATCGTGAACGAGGCAACGCACGACTACATCCGCACCACCGTCTATATCGCCCCGTTCACCGCGCTGATTCCACCCAACAACGTGCACAATGTTGCGACGCTGCTCACGCCGGAAGACGATCACAATACCATCTTTTATTTCATCGCCTGGAACGGCGCGGATAAGCCTGGTATCGACGCCGATGCCTGGCGCAAGTTCAACGTGCTGCAATGGGGCGTCGACGTCGATCGCAATTTCGACGGCGTGCGCACGCGCGACAATCTCTATCGTCAGGACCGCGCAGCGATGAAGCAGGGCAATTTCACCGGCATCAGCGGCATACCAAATCAGGACATCGCCATGTGGGAGTCGATGGGTCCAATCAGCGACCGCTCCCAGGAACGAGTCGGCGTCAGCGATGTAGCGGTGGTCGCGTTCCGCCGTCTGATGGTCGAGGCCGCCCAGACCATGCATAATAAAGGGTTGGCGATCGGGACGACCGCGCCGCACATCCCGCACGCGACCATCAGCTCGTATGAAGGTGTCGTCCCGAAGACAACGAACTGGCGTAGTCTCGGCGGCGGCAGTGAAGCGCCACTTGAGCGCGCCAAACAACGACAAGCCGCCAAATAACGGCAAAACTCTGGGAGGATACAATGAGGAAAATTACGGTCGCTTGCACACTTGTGATGCTGGGTTTGCTCAGCGCCACCACCGCCGCATCGGCGCTGGATAAGGTGAAGCTGGCGATCGGCCAACGCGGCAACTGGGACACGTCGGTCTCGGAGGTCGGGCAGCTCGCCGGCATCTTCAAGAAGCACGGCCTCGAACTGGAAATCGTCTACACCAACGGCGCAGGTGAGACGCAGCAGGCGGTCATCTCCGGCAGTGTCGATATCGGCATCGCCGCAGGCGTAATGGGTGTGCTGAGCGCCTATTCCAAAGGCGCGCCGGTGCGCGTGATCGGTGCGGAGACGACCGGTGCTAAAGACCTTTATTGGTATGTGAAAGCCGATTCCCCGATCAAGTCGCTGAAAGATACCGACGACAAGATACTCGCTTACTCGACCAACGGCTCATCGACGCACGGCATCGTCACCGCCTTCATGAAGCAGTACCAGCTCAAGGCAAAGCCCACTGCAATGGGCGGCCCCGCCGCGAACCTTACCGCCGTCATGTCGGGCCAGATTGACGTTGGCTGGGCGGCTCCGCCGTTCGGCCTAGACCAGCTCGATCAGAAGCAGATCCGCATCATTGCGACCGGCAACGACGCCGATGCTTTCAAGGGCCAGACGGTGAGGCTCAACATCGCTAATGCCAATTTTCTGAAGGACCACAAGGATGTCGGTGTTCGCTATATGAAGGCCTATCGCGAAACGATCAACTACTTGTATACCGATCCGAACGCTTTGAAGGTCTATTCGGCCTGGCTGAAGATCTCCGAGGAAAAGGCCAAACGCACGCGCGATGACTTTTTCCCGCGTACGGCGATCGAACCCGATAAAATCGTAGGGCTTGATACAATCGTCAAGGATGCCGTCGCACTGAAGTTTACGACGACTGAACTGACGCAGGCGCAGCTTGCCGATCTGATCCAGATTCCGGCGAGGTAACGAAGCGTGACGCGCGTGGCGGGTCCTATTCCGCCGCCACGCGACGGGCCGCATGCACCCCCTGCGCCAAGGCTGATACCAGCCCGGTCACCGCCTTGACCGTTCCGGAGCCAGCTTTGCCGTTTGCATCGAGGCTTTGTCGCAATGCATCCACCAGCGCGGACCCGACCACCACGCCATCAGCGCCCTCGGCAATTGCGCGGGCGTGTTCGGCGGTCTTCACGCCGAAACCAACCGCCACAGGCAGCTTGGTGTGGCGTTTTATACGCACAACTGCCTCGTTCACCTTTGCAGTATCTGGCGCAGCGGCACCCGTAATACCCGTAATTGAGACGTAGTAGACAAAGCCCGACGTATTGGTGAGGACTGTGGGCAAGCGCTTGTCGTCGGTCGTGGGTGTCGCCAGCCGGACAAAATTAAGCCCTGCTTTCAACGCCGGCAGGCAAAGTTCTTCGTCCTCCTCGGGCGGCAGGTCCACGACAATGAGCCCGTCGACCCCTGCCGCTTTGGCATCGGCAAGGAAGCGTTCGTTGCCATAAATGTAGATCGGATTGTAATAACCCATCAAAACGACGGGTGTTGCGTCATCCTCTTTTCGGAATTCGCGCACAAGTGCCAGCGTCCTGGTCATGCGCTGACCTGACTTTAGCGCGCGCAGGCCCGCGGCCTGGATCGTGGGACCATCGGCCATCGGGTCAGTGAAAGGCATGCCGAGCTCTATGATGTCGGCTCCCGCTTTCGGCAAAGCTTTGGCGATGGCGAGCGAAGTGTCGTAGTCGGGATCGCCAGCCATAGTGAAAGTCACCAGCGCCGCGCGGCTTTCTTTCTTCAAAGCAGCGAAGCGTTTCTCGATTCGAGTGCTCATCGCTTGCTGCTTCCGAGAAAGGCTTCGACCGATGCCAGGTCCTTGTCACCACGCCCGGAAAGGTTGACGACCATCAGGTGGTGCTTGGGTTTTTTCGCGGCAATGTCGGGCACTCTTGCCAGGGCGTGCGCCGATTCCAGCGCCGGGATGATGCCTTCCAGCTTGCTGCACAACTGGAACGCCGCGACGGCTTCGTCGTCGGTAGCCGAAAGAAATTTCACGCGTCCCAATTCGTTCAGCCAGGCATGTTCGGGACCAATGCCTGGATAATCGAGGCCTGCCGAAATCGAATGCGCTTCCTCGATCTGGCCGTCGTCATTCATCAGCAAGTAAGTGCGGTTACCGTGAAGTACGCCAGGGCGCCCGCCAGCGATCGAGGCTGCGTGCTTGCTCTTGAGTCCGTGACCGGCCGCTTCGACCCCGTAAATCTCGATTGCCCGCTCATCGAGGAACGGGTGGAACAGTCCCATCGCGTTAGAGCCGCCGCCGATGCAGGCGATCAGTGAATCGGGAAGCCGGCCTTCGGCAGCCTGCAACTGTTCGCGCGTTTCACGGCCAATGATCGACTGAAAGTCGCGCACCATTGCAGGATAGGGATGCGGACCGGCCACGGTGCCAATGCAATAGAATGTGTCGCTGACATTGGTCACCCAATCGCGCAGCGCCTCGTTCATGGCGTCCTTCAGCGTGCGCGCGCCCGACTCGACTGCACGCACTTCGGCGCCAAGAATTTTCATTCTCAATACGTTCGGCTTTTGCCGTTCGACGTCGACGGAGCCCATGTACACGATGCATGGCAATCCGAATTTGGCGCACAGCGTGGCCGTAGCGACGCCATGCATGCCAGCGCCGGTTTCGGCAATGATGCGGGTTTTGCCCATGCGCAACGCCAGCATGATCTGGCCGAGCACATTGTTCACCTTATGCGCACCGGTGTGGTTGAGGTCTTCTCGCTTGAAGTAAATCTTTGCGCCACCGCAGTGCTGGGTGAGCCGTTGCGCGAAATAAAGCGGTGACGGCCGCCCCACGTAGGTCGCGAGATGGCCGTTCATCTCTTTCTGAAAGGCGGGATCGGCCTTGGCTTTCACATAGGCCTGCTCGAGCTCGAGAATGAGCGGCATCAACGTCTCAGCGACAAAACGGCCACCATAGATGCCGAATTGCCCGCGCTCGTCAGGACCAGTCCGGAAAGAATTTGGCTGCTGCACAGTCATGCGCGTCGCCATTATTTGATCGAACGGACGATTGAAGCCTCACCAAGCTGGAGAGGTGGCGAAAAGAGTTCTGCCTCGGCCACGCGCGCAGCGCGGATAAAGGCGCGGATCTTCTCCGGGTCTTTTCCCGACAGCATGAAGGGGACGCCAGCGTTGATGTCCTTGAGGAGCGTCCAGTCGAACGCCTTGCCCAAGCCACCGGGACGAGTCGCGTCCTTGGGTGCGCGCGCATCAAAGATCAGGCGATCCACGATCTGCGCATATTGGCGGATCTGGGAAAGGTCTTTCCGCTCTGCAACGGGCAGTGCCTTCATAACCGGAAGGCCAAAACGCGTGCGCACGGCCACGACCCGGTCCGGGGTTTCGCTGCCGTGCAGTTGAAGCATGTCCGGTTTGAGGGCCGCAATGATGTCGAGCAGCGTGTCATCATTGGCATCGACTGTGAGCGCGACTTTCCCGGCGCGCCGCTGGACACGCTGACCAAGCGTGCGCGCCGCCTCAAGGCCAAGGTGACGCGGGCTTGGCGCGAAAAACACGAAACCGACCAGATCGGCCCCGGAATCAAGCGCTACATCAAGCGCTTGCGGGGTCCTAAGGCCGCAGATTTTGACCGACAGGGACATTATGAGGCGCGTTCTAGCGCCTTCTCCATTTGGCCGCAAAGCGGAAACCGCAGGACTGAGTTAAGGAATTGGCGGCGGATTGACCGTGTACGGAGCGGGCTCGCCTGCGGTCTGCGATGGCCCGGGAGCAAAGCGGCGGCGGATTGTATCCAGTTCCTGGTGCAGGGCCCGGACCTCGCCATCGAGCCTGCGGGCAGTCCGTCTCCACTTGGTTTGCCCGATCCAGACGGCGGCACCTCCGAGCAGCACTCCAAGGATCATGAGCACGAAGATGAGAACGAACAGCGGCAAGGTTGCCGCATAAGCCGGACTTGTCGACGAGAACGGATCAAAAGAAACCGTCACCGACTGCCGATTAGCCACTGCAAAGGCGATAGTGATCACCGTCAGTGGAACCAAAATCAGCGCCGAGATGATTCTGCGGAGCATCGTTTGATCAGTCTGCTTAAGCGTCGATGGCCGGGACGAACCCGGCCATGAACCATAGCATTCCGATGGTCGAGGGAACCAGAAGGCCTAGATCGCGCCGGGCCGGTTGAGCCGTTCACGCATTTCCTTGCCCGTCTTGAAAAACGGCACCGACTTCTGATCGACCGCTACATGGGCGCCGGTGCGGGGGTTCCGGCCGGTACGCGCGGGCCGGTGCTTTACTGAGAAGGCGCCAAAGCCGCGGAGCTCAACTCGGTCGCCCTTTGCCATCGCGCTGGTGATCTCGCCGAGGATCGCGTTGACGATGTTCTCGACGTCGCGCTGATAAAGATGGGGATTCTGCGCCGCAATGCGCTGGACGAGCTCTGACTTGATCATCGACACCGCCCTACCCCATCAGTTGGACGACGGAGGGTGCCAAAGCGCCAAGAGACCGTCAAGGTTGAGTCGCTCGATTGCCTGCACCGCACCCCATTCCCCGATGCGGTGCGCAATGACGTTCAATCCCACTGCCTCAAGGGTCCAGGCGGCAAGATGAAGGAAGGAAAACTCGCTGAAGCGCGGTTGTAGCGAATAATCGCGCACCGGCGTATTGGCTGGCACCTTCTTTTCCTTCTCCAGCCAAGCCAACGCGGTCTTCTCGTTGCCGAGGCCGTCAACGAGCTTGAGGCCGGCCGCCTGCCGGCCGGTGAAGACGCGGCCGTCGGACACCTGTGCAAGCTGGCCATCGTCCATTTTGCGGCGATCCTTCACCAAACCCTTAAACCAGGCATAGGAATCGAGCACGATCGCCTCGATCGCTGCGCGTGCTTCCGGGCTGGTCGGCTCAAAGCCATTGGGCGCAGCCTTCAGCGGCGAGGATTTCACCTCTTCGACCTTGACGCCTATTGTCTTGAGCACGTCCGTAAAGTTCGGATACTGAAACAGCACACCAATCGAGCCGACCAACGACGTTTCCTGCGCCACGATATGCTCGGCCGAGAGGGCGGCGATATAGGCGCCAGAGGCGGCGAGTCCGTCGACGACCACGACCATCGGCTTCTTGCCCTGCAATTCGCGCAACGCATTGTAGAGCTGCTCGGAACCGGCGGTGGTCCCCCCGGGACTATCAATATGTACGATCACGGCACGTGCTCCTGAACGGCCAAGCCCGGCAAGCGCCTCGACGCGATCCTGATTCCCGCGGATCAACCCTTGAATCTTGACGCGCGCGATATAGGCGCCCGGGGGCATAAGGCGGCTGCCGGGCACAAGTAGCAGTCCCGCACCAACGATCGCCAGCAAAGCGATCACCAGCGCACTGACACGCCAAAAAGTGAGCTTGCGCCTTATGCGGCGGCGATCGACGATGGCATCGGCATCGAGCGACATGTCTTCGCTCCTTCAGTCGAATCGTAGGTAAATGGTACGCGCCAATGGCGGGCTTTGCTCGGTCATGAAGCGGACTTTCGACAAAGTCGGGCCAAAAAGGAAGCCCCTGGGACCGGCCCAGGGGCAACGCATTCCGTGCCGAAAGCCGCGCAGCCGCTTACTCCTCGGCCTTTTCGGTTTCGGCTTCAGGCTTGTCGCCGGCCCGCTGCTTAAGCGCAGCGCCCAGAATATCTCCGAGCGAGGCGCCCGAATCGGCGGTGCCGTATTGGGCGATCGCCTCTTTCTCCTCGGCGACTTCAAGCGCTTTTATGGAAACGCCAACTTTGTGGGTTTTGCGATCAAATTGAGTGACTCGCGCGTCCACCTTTTGCCCGACCGAGAAACGCTCAGGACGTTGCTCGCCACGCTCGCGCGCAAGATCCGCACGCTTGATAAAGGCGCTGAGATCGGTACCGACGATCTTTACG
>Ga0307302_10001048_pt1 | contig 12171 bp, 20 predicted proteins | sample ER_DNA_183_FD_194490 | JGI IMG/M metagenome (GOLD analysis project Ga0307302, IMG submission 194490) | Bulk soil microbial communities from the East River watershed near Crested Butte, Colorado, United States - ER_DNA_183 | ecosystem: Environmental > Terrestrial > Soil > Floodplain | place...
AGACCTGCAACTCCGTTAGTGTCCACTAACGTAAGTTACGACTAACTGAGTATCGAAGCAAGCGGTCACGCTGTCGGCATGCTGGGTTGGCGCGATGCAGTGGCATGCTTTCGTTCTTGCTTGGTAGCGAGAGTCGTAGCACGACCAAGTCTCATGGCTTGTCGCTGCGATTCTGGTTAGGCAGCTCGAGGGCAATGCGTTCCCCCAGGGCGTGGAGATGGTGCATCAGCTCGGCCAGGGCGCGCGCGGCGCGCATGGCCGAGGGGTCGGTACTGGCGGATTCGAGCAAGCCAAGTATCTCAAGTTGCTCGTGGTCGTTCAGTCGCTGGGGGTCACCCATCACCGCCTCCCCCCTGGTCGAGTTGGCCGGCATGATCGGCCGGGCCACCGGATGGCGCAGCCCTCTCGGCCGTCGGTCCGCCACGCAGGGCAAGTGCAGCTCTGATCATCGGTTGGCCCATGCAGCCTGGTGGCTGGCGGCGGCGACCCGAGCGAGGACGCGCAGGTAGAGCTCGGGCTCGACTGGGATGGGAGCACGGCGGTGCTGGATGGCGCCTTGGGGCTCCATGGCCGGGCTGGCGGGGCCAAAGGCGCGAGCGAAGTCCGGATGTTGCTCGCTGTTCAATGGCGGTGGGTCTGGGCTGGCCATGCCGTCTCCTTCGTTCAGCTGGCCGACCTGCGGTCGGTGGACTATCCTGGCACCCGATTCAACTTGTCAAGTGATCACTTGAATAGAGTCAGGAGCTGGAATGGGCGACCGGGCAGCCAAGACAGCCCTGTTCGACGAGTTCGCCCGGGCCGCCAAGGCCCTGGCCAGCGGCCGGCGGATCGAGCTGGTGGACGTGCTGGCCAACGGCGAACGCACCGTGGAGGCTCTGGCCGGTGAGGTTGGCCTGTCGGTGGCCAACACCAGCCAGCACCTGCAGGTCCTGCGCCAGGCCGGCCTGGTCACCGGCCGCCGACAGGGCACCTCGGTCCACTACCGGCTGGCCGGGCCAGAGGTGTTCGAGCTCTGGCGGACCCTGCGGACCCTGGCCCGGTCGCGGCTGGCCGAGGTCGAGCGGCTCGCCGCCGCCTACCTGGGCGCCCGCGACGAACTGGAGCCGGTCACCCGGGACGAGCTGGCCCGTCGGCTGCGGGACGGCGACAGCCTGGTCGTGTTGGACGTGCGGCCAGCCGCCGAGCATGCCGCCGGGCACCTCCCCGAGGCGGTCTCGATCCCGGTCGGCGAGCTGCGGCGGCGGCTGGCCGAGCTTCCCCGTGACCGGGAGATCGTCGCCTACTGCCGCGGCCCCTATTGCGCCTTCGCTCACGAGACCGTGGCCGTGCTGCGCGAGGAGGGCTTCTCGGCCCGGCGGCTGGAGGACGGGCTCCCCGAATGGGAAGCGGCCGGCCTGGCCGTGACCCGCAGCTGACCACGGAGCCCGCGGAGGAGCCGGCCATGCCCACCATCCACCCAGTCGTCGACGAAGGCCTCGGCAACAGCGCCTATGTGGTCGAGCTGGGCGACGGGCGGGCGCTGGTGGTCGACCCGGCCCGCGACCCGACTCCATATCTGGAGCTGGCCCGCTGGCGGCGGCTGCGAATCGCCTACGCCGTGGAGACGCATCTGCATGCCGACTTCTTGACCGGCAGTCGGGAGTTGGCCGCCGCCGACGGCGCCCAGGTCCTCGCGCCCCGCACAAGCCGGCTCGGCTTCAGCCACCGGGGGCTGGAGGGCGGCGAGGAGGCCGACCTCGGCGGGCTCACCCTCCGGGCGCTGGCCACCCCCGGCCACGCGCCCGAGCACGTCAGCTATCTGCTGGCGGACGACGGCCGGCCGCAGGCGCTGTTCAGCGGCGGGGCCCTGCTGGTCGGCACCGTGGCCCGCACCGACCTGGCCAGCCCGGAGCTGACCGAGCCGCTGGCCCGGGCCGCCTACCGCTCCCTGCACCAGCGGCTCCTGTCCTTGCCGGACGACCTCGGCGTGTACCCGACCCATGGGACCGGGTCCTTCTGCGCCACCCCGGCCGGTGACCAGCGCACGACCACCATTGGCGCCGAACGCCGCCACAACCGGCTCCTGGCCGCGGCCGACGAGGACGCCTTCGTGGCCCAGCTGCTGGCCGGCTTCGGCGGCTTCCCGCCGTACTTCCTGCGGCTGCGGGACCGCAACCGGGTCGGTCCGGATTTGCTCGGCCGCGACTGGCGGGTCCTGCCCCTGCTCTCGACCGATCGGGTCCGTGCGCATCTGGCCGGCGGCGGGCTGCTGGTCGACGCCCGCCCGGTCGAGGCGTTCGCGGCCGGTCACATCCCCGGGGCGCTGTCGATCGCGCTGCGGCCGCAGCTCGCCAGCTGGCTGGGCTGGCTGGTCGACGACACCCAACCCCTCGTCTTCGTGCTGGACGAGGACCAGGATCGCGGCGAGCTGGTCCGCCAATGCCGCACCATCGGCTACGACCACCTGATCGGTGAGCTGGCCGGCGGCATGGCCGCCTGGCAGGACGCCCACCTCCCCGAAGCCCAGCTCCCCCTGATCCAGGCCGAGCGGCTGGACCAACCCGGTGTGGTGCTGGATGTCCGCCAGGCCAGCGAGATCACCGACGGCCACCTCCCCGGCGCGGTCACCGTCGAGCTGGGCGCCCTGGGCGGCGACCGGCTCCCGGCCCAGCTCCCGCAGGGGCCAGTCACGGTGATGTGCGCGCACGGCGAGCGGGCCATGACCGCCGCCAGCCTCCTCGAGCGGGCCGGCCACAAGGACCTCCGGGTGGTCCACGGCGGCCCGGAGGACTGGCAGCGGGCCACCGGCAAGGCCCTGACCCGGTCGTGACCCAGCCGCCACCGGTCCGCCCGGGGGGGCTGCGGCTGGGCCTGCGGGCCAACCTGGCCCAGTTCTGCCTCCTGGTCGGGGTCAACGCCCTGGTCGGCGGCATGGTCGGCCAAGAACGCAGCCTGCTCTCGTTGCTCGCCACCCAAGTCTTCGGGCTGGCCGCGGTGTCGGCGGCGCTCACCTACATCGTCGCCTTCGGGCTGACCAAGGCGGCCGCCAACTTCCTGGCCGGCACCCTGGCCGACCGCTGGGGGCGCAAACCCGTCCTCGTCGCCGGCTGGCTCATCGGCCTACCCGTACCGCTGCTGCTCATCTGGGCGCCCACCTGGACGTGGATCGTCGGCGCCAATGTCCTGCTCGGGGTCAACCAGGGCCTGTGCTGGTCGACCACCGTGATCATGAAGATCGACCTGGCCGGACCGGAACGCCGCGGGCTGGCCATGGGCCTCAACGAAGCCGCCGGCTACCTGGCGGTCGCCCTCACCGCCTACCTCACCGGCCTCATCGCCGCCCGAGCCGGGCTGCGACCCGAACCGTTCTACCTCGGCCTGGCCTACGCCGGCCTCGGCCTTGGCTTGTCGACACTGCTGGTCCGCGAGACCCGCGGGCACGCCAAACTCGAAGCCCAGCTGACCGACGCCAAGCGGGCAGCCGACGCCAACCCCGGCCCAGACAAGGAGCCTGAGGCGGCCGGCCGGGAGCGGCTGTCCACCCGCGAGGTCGTGATCCGCACTAGCCTCCGCGAGCCGGCCCTCTCGGCCTGCAGCCAGGCCGGGCTGGTCAACAACCTCAACGACGGGCTCGCCTGGGGACTCCTGCCGCTGCTGTTCGTCCGCGGCGGCCTGTCCGTCGGCCAGGTCGGCCTGCTCGCCGCGCTCTATCCAGCCGTCTGGGGCCTCGGCCAACTCCTCACCGGTCCCCTGTCCGATCAGCTGGGCCGCAAACCCCTCATCACCGCAGGGATGCTGCTCCAGGCCGTCGCGCTCGCCGGCACCGCCCTGGCCGGCAGCTTCCTGCCCTGGGCGGCCAGCGCCACCCTGCTCGGGGTCGGCACCGCCATGGTCTACCCAACCCTGCTGGCCGCCATCGGCGACGTCGCCCACCCCAGCTGGCGCGCGACCGCGGTTGGCGTCTACCGGCTGTGGCGCGACGCCGGCTTTGCCGTCGGTGCCCTGCTCGCCGGCCTGGTCGCCGACCTCGCCGGCCTGGTCGCCGCCATCTGGGTCGTCGCCACCCTCACCGCCGCCTCCGGCCTGGTCGTCGCGGCACGCATGTACGAAACCCACCCATCGGCGGCTAGGCGATGACCACTGCTCAGAGAGATGGCCCGTTGCGGTTCGCGACCTTCCTCGCCCCCAACATGCTCCCCGTGTACCGGTTTCTGGCTACACGGATCGGCGACCGACTGGGACGACCGATCGAGCTGACAGTTGGCAGGTCCTTCGACCAGTTCGAACGGGCCGAGGCCGACCTGGGGGTGATCTGCGGACTGCCCTATGTGTGGTTGGCTGCCCGCCAGCCGGCCCCGGTGGAGCCGCTGGCCGCCCCGGTCCTTATCGGCGACCGCTATGGCGGCCGGCCGGTCTACTACTCCGATGTGATCGTCCGCCGCGAGAGCCCAATCACCTGCCTGGAGGAACTGCGGGGCTGCTCCTGGGCCTACAACGAGCCGGCCTCCCACTCCGGCCACACCGTCACCCTCTACAGCCTGGTCCGCCTGGGCGCCCGGCCCGGGTTCTTCGGCCGAGTGGTCGAGGCCGGGTTCCACCAGCAGGCCATCCGCCTGGTCCACACCGGCGCCGTGGACGCCGCCGCGATCGACTCCCAGGTCCTGGCCATCGAGCTCCGCGACCACCCGCAACTGGCCAACCACCTGCGGGTGATTGGCTCCTTTGGGCCGTCGACCATCCAGCCGGTGGTGGCCGCCAGCCGCCTCCCCAGCCGGCTTAAGGACCCGGTCCGGGAGCTCCTGGTCGAGCTCGGCGACGACCCGACGGCGCGGCCACTGCTGGCCCACGGGTTCGTCGACCGCTTCAGGCTGGTTGACGACGCCGCCTACGACGACATCCGGGCCATGCTGGCGACGGTTGAGGCGGCTGGGTGGACGAGTCTCACCCAGACGGCGATCGCCCGCTGACGCCCGACGCAGTTGGCGAGGCGGTGGAGGCCCCACGGAGCCAGTCGAGCAGGCTAACGAACGTGCGCCTGCCCCCAGGATCCACGACCAAAACCGCAACTCAGTCGGCCGCTTGACCCTACAGGCCGCTGACTCCTCTTCTGGCCTACCAGCGTGCAGTGAGCCAGCACGCCACAGTAAGCGCACCTGGCCAGACCTTACTGGACCGCAAAGAACAGAAGACGGGCAGTCATCTCCTAAACAGCGGCGGACCAGGAACGAGGCGGTTGGCAGCAATCAGCCAAGCGTGGATCCGTGTCGACAACTGTGATCCGACCGGGTTACCACGACCCCACCCACGACTCGCCCAGCTGGTCTTTCTACCGGAACACAGTCCGGCCACGGTCGCGGCCGACGTGCCGAGCGCTGAAACCGCCCAATTGGGCTATGGTGGGTGCTTGGTCTGGTGTCGATAATCCTTCCTGTTCGTCTGGCATCCAGCAGACCGTCGCGCCCAGCTGCTCACGGTCGTGGTCGGATGAACAGCCGGTCCACTCCGGACCTGGCACAGCTGCCAGCGTCCGGCAAACGAAAGGGATGCGCCGTGGCACCCCAACCCAGCGGCAAGTCCGTAACCACCTATCCCAGCTACCTGCGGACCGCCGAGGTGGCCGACATCCTGCACGTCTCGCCCAAGACGGTCTCCCGCTGGGCCAAGGAGGGCAAGCTGCCCTTCATGAAGACCCTCGGCGGCCACCGCCGCTACCCCGAAACCGAGATCCGTGAGTTGGCCGAGGAGCTTCGCGAGGAGGCCACGGTCTAGGCTATCCGGCCCTCCGGGGAGGCTGGCCCCGGACCGGGGTCAGCCACTCTCCCCCGCGTCACCAGTCCTGGGAGCCGGACGACCGGGCCGACCTACGGTCCAGCAGCATGCGATCACAACGACACCATGGGCGCGTCTGAGCCCTTCTCGCTGAACTCATGTCGGCGCCGAGCTGAGGACAGGCACGCCACGCAGCTGGCGTTGGCCAGGCTGCAGGGACAAGAAGGCCGGCAAGCGTCTCCCGGTCCCAACGCCACGCCTCGACGAGTCGAGCAGCGCCTGACCGGCTGACCGTGTCGGCTCGCTCGGACGCTTTTGACGTAAGGTGCGGTTGCTTGCTTTCTGTCAGGAGAGGGGTGGTTCCTTGGACGGCGACCGACCGGAGCGGCGACTGTATGCGGTCGCGCCGCGGCGGGCCGAAGACCGCCGACGCGAGGGCCTCACCGAGGTGTTCCGGACGACCTGGGAGCATGGCGTCAACGGTCAGGCCCAGGTCATCAACGGCATGCAGCAGATCATCCACTCCTACACCCTGCTCCAGGACAAGGAAGCGATGAGCGAGACGGTCGCCAACGTGCGCTGGCTGATCGCGGCTGGCATCCGCGACTTTCAGGCGATGCTGGACGAGCTGCACAAGCTCCAGCGGGGCCTGCCCCGCGACGCCCCAGCGTCCGACGAGCCCGTCGGCGACGACTAGGCTGCCTGATGGGAAGAACCGTTCCGGTGCCGTCTTGGGCCGAGGCACGCCGACACGAGCAGTGAGGTTCATTCTGGGAGGACTGGGGTAGGGCTCACGGGAGCGAGGCGGGACGAGGAGTGGGCGCCACCGGTGTGACTCCGACGATGGGGGTCGTCGTGGCAGTCCCGGACCGACGCCAACTCGACCCCCCGCCTCGCTCGCTGGTTCTTGAGGTGGCGTAGCCCCCTCAGGGGGAGTGGAGCGGCCACGTCTGTGCGAAGGCTTCAGGTCCGCGCGCCCCTGCTGTGGCATCTCCTGTCGACCGGATTCCCGCTCAGCGTGTCGCAGATCCGCAGTTGATGTCGCGCTGTCGCCCACCCGACGGATCCTTCATCGGACCAAGCCTCCGTCTTCCTGCCTTTCTGCGCGACACCGACCAGCCGATGCTGGGCACGGCCAAGACGCATGCAATGCCGCCTTGACTGCTCGGTCACTGATGTCGCAACCCCATATCACAAGCTTCTGAAATGGAGGGTCATGGCCCAGCTTGCGCCGTTCCGGCTCCCGGCGGTTCCCGCCCGGGCCGACCTGGTGGCCAAGTACTTCCGTGCCCTGGGTGACCCGACCCGGCTGCGGCTCCTGGGCCTCCTCCAGGCCGAGGGAGAGTTGTCGGCCGGGGAGCTGACCCGCCGCCTGGGTCAACCCCAGTCCAAGGTGTCCAACCACCTGGCCTGTCTGCGCTGGTGCGGCTTTGTCGAGACCCGCCGCGACCATCGGGTCATCTACTATCGGCTGGCCGACCAGCGGGTCGCGGCCATGCTGGAGCTGGCCGATGGGCTGCTGGACGACAACGCCGACCATGTAGCCGCCTGCTGCCGCATCCCACAGGCCTGACATGGCCGGCTTCGCTGACAGCCAGCCAACTAGTGCTCGGTGGCCGCTGGTCGAGGTCCTGGTCACGCCGGACTGCCCCCACCGCGACGCCGCGATCGCCCTGTCCCGGCGGGTCTGCGAGCGATGGGACGGCAGGGCCGAGGTCCGGGTGGTCCAGGTTGCTGATCAGCCGGCTGCCGAGCAGGCCCGGTTCCTGGGCTCACCGTCCATCCGGGTCAACGGCCGCGACATCGAGCCCGGGGCCGAATGGAACCTTGAGTTCGTCCACGGCTGCCGGCTGTACCAGGGTGCCCACAGCCTTCAGGCCCTGCCTGAGGAAGACTGGTTACGCCAAGCCCTCGATAACGCCGAGGCCCAACAATGACCGACTTGCCGCCATCGGCCCCAGCAGCCCCGAAGCCGCCGCACCGGCGGCGGGGCAAGATAGTCTTCCTGGCGGTCTGCCTTCTCGCCTTCGTGATGGTGGCCGCCGGGCTCCACTTCCTCGGCCCCCGGTCAGCGCCACCCGGGGTGACCATGACCGACCTGCACGGCGTGGCCGACTTGCAAGCCCGGTTCAACGCCGACCGGGGCCAGCCCCGGCTGGTGGTGATCTTGTCGCCCACCTGAACAGAGTGTCGACACGGCGCCGGTCTGGTGCAATCCAAGCTCTTGAAGGCCTATCCCCACGCTCGCCTGCGGGTCTATGCCATCTGGGTCAACAAGTTGTTCGGGGATGCCCGCAACCGCTGGGACGCCGCCGGCCTGACCGACCCCCGGGTGGTCCACCTGTGGGACGCCGACGATGTCTCGGGTGGCTGGCTGGCCGACAACGTGGCTGACTACCAGGGCGGCAACTGGGACACCTACCTGCTGTTCGGCCCCGACGCCACCTGGACCAGCCGGCCAGCCCCGCTGCGCAGCTCCGGCAGCCCGGTCGACCACCAGATCGACGACCTACGTCAGGCGCTCGCTGCGCTTTTGGTCGCTTCCTGAGCCACCACCCCTATCTATCCGCGAAACCCCAACCGAACGACTCGCTGTCGGCTATCGCTCTGCCACCCAGAACCTCGCGGACCTCGTCAACCGGCTGCGCCCCGGGGCGGAAGCGCATGCCAGCGAGGTCTGGGCCGCCCGAGTGCCATACGCCTACCATGCGCGGCAAGCTCCAGAATCCATGCACGCGCCAGCACCCCGCTCCGCGTAACTCCGAGCCTCTGCCCGACAGGCAAAGGCATCCCTGGTGAGTGGGTTGGACATCGGGGGCAGTTTGGGAGGATGCTCCCGCGATCCCACCGGAGGGAGCTCATGCGCTACAGGGTCGGTGCCGAACAACTCCAGCACGTCCCCTCACTCGTCCATCGCCCCGATACCGTGTTCCGGGTCGCCAGGACCGCCCCGGTCGGCCCAACCCACGCCGTCTGCGTGGTGACCAGCGCCGCGATCTGCGGAACCAAGACAGATGGGCTTGCGGTGCTGGACCAGGACTGGGAAGCGGCCTGCTTCATCGAGAAATGCCCCGGCTGTTTCGCGGCCCTGGCGGCCCGCACCTAAGTTAGGCGCTGGCGGGTCGCTACCCCAGCCTCTCCTGCGCATCGATCACGAACCTCTGGGCTGGGTGGACCGGCCCTCCAGCTAGACAAGGCTATCTGCGGTTGGCTCGGACAGGGAGGGGTCGGCCAGCCAGCCAGCCTCGTAGGAGCAGCACCAGCACAGCCAAGGCAGCCGCGTTCGCCACGGCCAGCAGGACATGGCCCGGGGTGGGGTCGATAACGGCTTGGCGCAGGTCGAAGGGAAGCAGCAGCGCGACGGTCGCGGCCAGGAGGTAGCCGCCCCATTCTTGGCCCTCCCACATCGCGGCGGCCGCGACGAGCTTGGCCAGCCCGAGCAGGATCAGCCCGACCGCGATCAGGCCGCGATGGTGCAGCTGCGCCGGAAGGTGGCGGCCGATCAGGGCGACGAAGCGATCGTCAGGGTCCTCGCGCAGCTCCTCGGCCGACAGCCGGGCGAAGGTCGCCTGGGGATCGAAGCTTGGGATCGCCAGCAGCACTCCGACGAGTATCTCGCTCAGCCCGAGGCGGCCTTGTAGGCCATGACGGCCACCCCGAGGGGGCGCCGAAACCGGGTCCGCTGCTCGTCAGGCCCGGCCAGGCTCATCGCCTGGGGCCTCCGGCTCGGGCGGATTCTTGGCAGGCGCCGAGCTGCCGAGCAGCCGCTCCAGCAGCCGGGGCTCGCCCGGCCAGGCCTGCAGCAGCACCTCGCGGGGCACCCGACGGGCGGCATAGCGGAGGGCCAAGGCGACCACGACCACGTCGTCCAAGGGGCCGATGACAGGCAGGAACTCGGGCAGCAGGTCGATCGGGGACAGCACCCACAGCCCAGCCACGACGACCGCGGCCTTGGCCTGCCAAGGCACCCGCGGGTCGGCCCGCAGTCGGCGGGCCAGGGTCACGCAGGCGGGCAGGAACCCGGCCAGGTCCTTCAGCAGGCCGGCGGGGAGGCGGGCAGCTAGCACGACCAGCAGCGCCCACAGGGCCACCATGACCGCCAGGGCGACCAGGACGGCCCTGAGCCAGCCGACCATCGCTCCCCTTTCTGTAACAACTGCTACTACGAGCAGAGTAGCATCAGATCATGCAGTGGATCGTGTTGTTGTTCCGGGTGCCGGCCGAGCCGTCCCGCCACCGGGTGGCCGTGTGGCGGGAGCTGCGCCGCACCGGGGCGGTCTCGATCGGCCAGTCGGCCTGGCTGGCCCCAGCCGCCCCTGCCTTCGCCGACGGCATCGGCCGCGCCGTCCAGCTGGTCAAGGCCGCCGGCGGCGAAGCGATCGTCCTGGACGCCAGCGGCCACCAGCCAGCCGACAGCGAGCGGCTGGCCGCCGTCTACACCGCCGCCCGCGAGGCCGAGTGGACCGAGTTCCTGGCCGAGTGCGGCAAGTACCTGGCCGAGCTGGACAAGGAGATCGCCACCGACAAGCTCACCCTGGCCGAGCTGGACGAAGAAGAGCAAAGCCTGGAGCGGCTGCGCCGCTGGCACCGCGAGCTGCGCCTCCGCGATATGCTCGGCGCGCCCTCGGCCGCCGGCGCCGACCAACGCCTCAAGGACTGCGAGGCCAAGCTGGAGGACTACACCCAGCGGGTCTTCCACGCCGTCGGCGGCCAATAGCACTCTTCGACGCACGTCGCGACGCTACGGCGACCGGGTGGCGCAATCCGGGCCTTTTCTTGTGCCGTAGGCGTGCCTGCTCCGCTTCGCTATCGGCGTGCCGCCCGCCGCCCGGCTGGGTCGAGCTCCGACAGTGGACCAAGGACTGCCGTATGGAACCTGGCTAGCGGACGGCGAGGAATGCCAGCAGGGCGCCCGTGAAGCTCAGCGGCCCTGACAGCGCCAGGTTCCAGATTGCATACCGCCAGGCGCCATCCTCCAGCAGCCGCAGGGTCTCGAAGGTGAAGGTCGAGAAGGTGGTGTAGGCGCCCAGGAACCCGGTCCCGGCCACGGTCACCATGCTGGTCGGCATCTGGTGGGCGACGGCCAGGCCGAGGAGCAGGCCGAGGGCGATGCTGCCGGTCACGTTGATGACCAGCGTCCCGACCGGGAACGGGCTCGTTTGGCGGATGGCGATGGCCCGGTCCAGCAGGTACCGGGCGGCCGCCCCAAGGGCGCCGCCCACCGCCACCAGCAGCCAGCTCACCGATCGGCCGGGCGGGCGCGGTAGGCGCGGACCTCGACCCGTTCCATGGTGACCAGCCCCTCGGTCAGCCGGTCGTCGACCGCGGCCAGGAATGCCTCCACCCGCTCGGCGGTGTCCACTATCTCGATCACCAGGGGCAGGTCTTCGGACAGCGACAGGATGCGGCTGGTATGGATGCGCGAGGACGCCCCGAACCCTTCGATGCCGCGCAGCACCGTCGTCCCGGCCAGGCCCTGGCGGCGGGCCGCCTGGACCAGCTCCTGGTACAGGGGCTTTTGGTGCCAGTGGTCGGACTCACCGATGTAGATCCGCAGCAGCATGGCCTCGCCGTTCAGATGCATCTCGCCTCCCAGAGAGCCGTAACCGTCCCAACCACATTCCCCCCACCCCGGCCAGCTGCCCGACCAGCAACGTCGTGACCCAGTAGCCGACCGCCAGCCCGGGTCGGCCGCCGTCCAGTAGCCGTACGCCCTCCATGGCCATGGTCGAGAAGGTGGTGTAGGCGCCAAGGAACCCGATTCCCAGCAGCGGGCGGAGATATCGGGTCGGCAACAGCCGCTCCAGGAGCAGGGCCCCGAGCAGCCCGAGCCCGAAGGCGCCGGTGATGTTGATCAGGAAGGTGGCCAGGGGGACCCGCTCACCGAAGGGATCGCGAGCTCGACCGCCCAGCGTGCCACCGCCCCGGCCGCCCCACCCACCATCACCGCCACCAGCCGCATGGCAATCCTTCACCGTTGGAGGTGTAGGAGCTATCAGCCGGGTCGGTGGCGGTTCTCGGCGAGCCCCATCGCCGGGCCGCAAGGCCACGGCCATCCTACCGGTTACCGGCCACCGTCACTTGCACATCGGGTCTGGCCTGCCCACGTGGGATGGACTGTCGATCCAGACGGGTCCCGACGGATGCAGTCGGATCGTCTAACCCCCAACCGTCAGATCCGTAGACTGGTGCTCTGCGTCGATCAAACCGCCTCCAGACGGATCTGCCCTGCTCAGGTTGATGCCTCGTCGATCCAGACGGATCCAGAAAGGCCCCCGTCGGATCGTCTGGATGATCAAGCGAGGCAGGCAGTTCGACACACAAGGAGTGCGGACGATGAGCGATGTCGAACACTTCGCGCTGCTCGTGCTGGTCGTTGGCGTCGCCATCACCGCGGCGGTGCTGTCCAACCGGATCAGCGAA
>Ga0307302_10001051_pt1 | contig 12140 bp, 12 predicted proteins | sample ER_DNA_183_FD_194490 | JGI IMG/M metagenome (GOLD analysis project Ga0307302, IMG submission 194490) | Bulk soil microbial communities from the East River watershed near Crested Butte, Colorado, United States - ER_DNA_183 | ecosystem: Environmental > Terrestrial > Soil > Floodplain | place...
GGAGACCCTGACCAGCTACCTGAGCGTCACCATCGAGCGGGCCCGGCTGGTCAGCGTGCTCCGCGAGGCCGTCACCTCCCTCCAGGCGGCGGTGCTGCCGGCCTCGTTCCCGACCGTCCCCGGCCTGGACGTCGCCGCCCTGTACCGGTCGGCCAGCGAGGTCGCGCAGGTGGGCGGCGACTTCTACGACCTGTTCGCGCTGGACGGGGGGCGGGTCGCGGCCGTCATCGGGGACGTCTGCGGCAAGGGGGTGGCGGCGGCCAGGCACACCTCCCGGCTCCGCTACGAGCTCCGCACCCTGGTCGAGGAGGGCCGGCCGCCCGGCCGGGTCATGACCGCGTTCAACCGCCGGGTGCTGGAGGAGTTCGTGGAGGACGAGTACGCGACCCTGCTCCTGCTGGTCCTTGATCCCGCCACCGGAGCGGTGAGCTGGTCGAGCGCCGGCCACCCACCCCCGCTGCTCACCGGGCCCACCCCGCGGTCCCTGGCCTTCGCCGGGTCGCTGCCGGTGGGGCTGTTCGGCGACGCCACCTACCGGACGGCCCACTTCACCTTGCCGCCGGGCCGCTGCGTGGTCCTCTACACCGACGGGGTGGTCGAGGCCCGCAACCCCGACGGCCAGGAGTTCGGCGCCGAGGGGCTGGAGGCGGCCGTCCCGGCCGTGGCCGCCAGCGCCGCCGTCGTGGCCGAGGTCGTCCTCAAGCAGGTGCTCAGCCACTCCGGCGGCCACCTCGACGACGACGCCGCCGTCCTGGTCCTGCGCCGCGAGCCCTAGCCGACCGGCGGATCCGCTCGGTCGGAACCTAGTTGACGTCGGCCGGAGCCCGACTCCAGGTGGCCGTGGCGACCAGCCGGTAGGCCAGGAACCCGATGGCGGCGCCCAGGGTGTTCAGCAGCACGTCGTTGACGTCGGGCCGGCGGACCCCGGGGAACGCGACCTGGGACAGCTCGATCGCCGCCGACAGCGCGAACCCGGCGCCGACGGTCCGCCACCAGCGGTCGAACCAGGGCGTCAGCAGCGGCAGCAGGAACCCGAGGGGCAGGAACAGGGCGACGTTGGCGGCCGCCCCGGCCAGGGTGGCCAGGGCCCGGTCGCCGTCGCGCAGGTTGACCACCATGTTCCAGAGCGGCACCAGCTGGGGCCGCCAGTTGTTGCGGTAGCGGGCCAGGTCCGAGCGCCAGCGGATCGGCAGCAGGGTGATCACGACCAGCAGGGCCGCGTACAGCGCGGCGGCGCCCGCGACCGCCCAGCCCGGCAGCACGGGCGGCCGCCGCCCGCCGGGGTGGTCGCTCACCGGTCGGGTGGCGGTGGCAGCTGGCGCGGTCCGTCGCCGGGCGGCGGGCCCCAGCCGGACGGGTGCCAGCCGCTGGGCGGCCGGCCACCGTTGGGGATGATCGGGGCACCCCACTCGGCGGTGGTCCTCGGCATGGTGCGCAGCCGGCCCCAGTGCTGCTCGCCGCCGGTCCGGACCTGCCTGGAGGCCAGCCTGGCCGCCACCGCCGAGCCGATCAGCGGGGCGATGATCTCGGGGAGGACGATGCGGGCGAAGCGGGCCGGGACCATCGCGGCCAGCCGGGCGGCGGCCCGCCGCATGGCGGCGTCGGGCAGGGCCAGGCGCAGCGAGCGGCTCCGCACCTCCTTCCAGCCGCCGGCCGCCTGCACGTCGCCGAGGACGTTGGCGGCCAGCTCGCGGGGGCCGAGGGAGGGCTGGCCGGCGAGCGCGCCCAGGTCGGCCCGGAGCTTGGCCTCGAGCAGGAACAGGGCCAGCACCTCGGCCAGGGCGGTGACGCCAATGCTCCCGATGGCCGTGCCCGACGCCGGCGGCGCGGCCGCCGAGGCCACCGCCACCGCCCCCTGGGCGGCGATCACCCCGCCGACGAGCAGGGCCAGGCCGGCGGCGGTCCTGGCCGCCCGGTCGATCAGCCGCCTGGCCACTTCGTCCTCGGACAGGCCGGGGTAGCGGGTGCGCAGCTCGGTGAGGGTGGCCGGCCGGACCTGGGCCGCCGCCTCGTCGAGCAGCGGCTGGATGCCGGTCCTGCTGACCTCGCCCAGCCGGCCCTTGACCACCCCAACGGCGTCGCCGAGCAGGCGCCGCAGCGACGGCTGGTCGCTACCGGCGGCCGCGCCCTCGGCGGCCAGCCGCTCCCCCCACTGGTCGTTGTCCTGGTCGTTCATCGCCTGCCCGGAACCTTCCCCCGCAATCGCGCTGACAACCACCTTAGCGCCCCGTGGACCCGAAGCCGCCCTCGCCGCGCGGGGAGGCGGGGAGCTCGGCGACGTCGACGAAGGCGACGGTGGTCACCGGCTGGACCACCAGCTGGGCGATGCGGTCGCCGCGGCGGACGGCGAACGGCTCGTCCGGGTCGGTGTTGAGCAGCACCACCCTGACCTCGCCGCGGTAGCCGGCGTCGATGGTCCCGGGCGCGTTGACGACGGTGACGCCGTGGCGGGAGGCCAGGCCGGAGCGGGGGTGGACGAAGGCGGCGTGGCCGTCGGGCACGGCGATGGCGATCCCGGTGCCGACGGTCGCCCGCCCGCCCGGCGGCAGCACGGCGTCTTCGGCGGCGCAGAGGTCGGCGCCGGCGTCGCCGGGGTGGGCGTAGGCGGGCAGCGGCAGGCCGGGGTCGAGCCGGCGGACCGGCAGCTCGGGAGCGACCATGGAGCGTGGTCCCTTTCGCCGGGATGGCCAGGGCCCCGGACCGCGCTTCCCCTCGCGGCCCGGGGCCCAGCTCATCCCCGGCGGACCGGCGCACGACCCGCCGGGGAGAATTACAACGATGTCATTCTACCCATGCGGGCTCGCAGGCGGCAAGCTGTGGGACGAGGAGGTGAGGGTGCTGGCCGCTGCGCAGGCAGGCGACGAGCTGTTCGGGCTGCCCCCCGAGGAGTTCGTGGCCGCCAGGGACGAGCTGGCCCGCCGGCTCCGGCGCGAGGGCGACGCCGAGGCGGCTAAGCGGGTCAAGGCGCTGCGGCGCCCGTCGCTGTCGGCCTGGGCGGTCAACCGCCTGGCCCGGGAGCCGGGGCGGGCGCTGGGCCCCCTGCTGGCTGCTGGCGAACGGCTGCGCGCCGCCCACCAGGCCGCCCTGGCCGGCGAGGGAGCCGCCGAGCTCCGGTCCGCCGCCAAGGCCGAGCGCGAGGCGGTCGCCGGCCTGGTCGAGACCGCCCTGGAGCTGCTCCGCGAGGCCGGCCACCCCACCACCGACGCGACCCGTGACCGGGTCGCGGCCACCCTGCACGCCGCCGCCGCCAGCCCCGAGGCGGCCGACCTGGTCCGCAACGGCCGCCTCACCACCGACCTCGACCCCTCCGGGTTCGGCACCGCCGCGGACGCCGCCTCCGACGTGGCGGCGGTCGCGGCCGCCGGGCGGGCGGCGGGTCGCGGGAGCGGCCGGGGCCGCCGGGCGGGCCGGGACCGCGAGGACAACGGGGAGGCCGCGGCCGGGCAGGACGGCGACCGGGCGGCGGCCGAGGACGAGCAGGCGGCCAGGCGGGCCCGGCGGGCGGTCGCGGTGGCGGCCAGGGACGACGCCCGCAAGCGGGCCCGGCTCGCCGCCGACCAGGCCGTGCTGGCCACCCGCCAGGCCGAGCGGCTGGGCCGGGTGGCCGACCAGGCCGAGCGGGAGGCCGGCCGGGCCCGGGCCACCGCCGTGGCGGCCATCGAGGCGGCCAGCTCGGCCCGCGAGCGTGCCACCAAGGCGGCCAGGAGCCTCCGCGAGGCCGAGGACCACATCCCGGCCGAGCGCTGACCCCGGCCAAGGGGGAGAGCCCATCCCGGCGGCACCGACCTGGCCACGCGGTACGCTCCGGTGGGGCGAGCCGAGGAGGGCACGTGGGCGAGGCCGAGCTGGTGATCCATCCGCTGACCCGGGACCGCTGGGACGACCTGGTCACCCTGTTCGACCGGCCGGGCGACCCCAAGGGCTGCTGGTGCATGTTCTACCGGGTCCGCGGCCGCCAGTTCGAGCAGCAGTGGGGGAAGGGCAACAAGAGGGCCTTCCGCGAGGTGGTCGCCGACGGCCCGCCCCCCGGCCTCCTCGCCTACCGCGACGGCGCCCCGGTCGGCTGGTGCGCCGTCGCCCCCCGAGAGGCCTATCCCCGGGTCCTCAATTCGCGAGTGCTGCGTCCACTGGACGACGCGCCTGCCTGCTGGGCAGTTGTCTGCTTCTACGTCGAGCGGGGCGAGCGCCGCGGCGGGGTCGCGGCCGCCCTGCTGGAAGCGGCCGTGGCCTTCGCCGCCGACCACGGCGCCACCCTGGTCGAGGGCTACCCCAAGGACACCGAGGGCGACAGGAAGCACGCCAACGAGATGTTCGTCGGCTCCATGTCGATGTTCGCCGAGGCCGGCTTCACCGAGGCCGGCCGCCGCTCCCGTCAGCGGCCGATCATGCGCCGACGCCTCGATCAGCGGCCGCGGCGGCCCCGGCGGGCGCGGAGGTAGTCGCTGACCACGTAGTCGCCCAGGCGGTCGGGGGCCGGGGCGAGCACGCGGCCGCCGTTGAGGCGGGCGACCAGATCGACGAAGGCGACCAGGCGGGGGTCGTCGTCGAGCATGAACACGTTGATGGTGGCGCGGCGGCGGGTCAGCCGGTTCACCTCGGTCAGGGTCAGCTCGATCGTGCGCGGGTCGGGCGGGTAGTCGAAGATGGGCCGGCCATCCGGTTCCAGGTGGGCGGTCGGCTCGCCATCGGTGACGACCAGGACCACCGGCTCGGCCTCGGGGTGCCGGTCCAGGTGCCGGCCGGCCAGCACCAGGGCGTGGTGCAGGTTCGTCCCCTGGGTGACGGACGCGTCCAGGTCGGGCAGGTCGGCCGGGCGCACGGTCCGGGCCAGCAGCGAGAACCCGATGATCTCGAGCGCGTCCTGCGGGTAGCGGGTCGACACCAGGCTGTGCAGGGCCAGCGCGGTCGCCTTGGCCATCCCCCAGGTCTCCCGCAACAGCATCGACAGCGACTGGTCGACCAGCAGGCAGACCGCCGCCGAGGTGCGGCGTTCGGTCTCCAGCACCTCGAAGTCGTCCGGGGCCAGCGTCACGCCCCTGCCGGCTGTCCGGGCGCGCGGGAACGCCGCCTCCGGCGCTTCGGCCCCCCGGAGGGGGACGGTAGCCGATCCGGATGCAGGGTGCCCGCGGCCGTCCACAGCCCCGCCGGGGCGGTGGGCCCCGCCCCGCAGGACGGCGTTGCGGACGGTGCGGACCACGTCGAGGGGTTCTTCGTCGCCGAAGGTCCAGGGGCGGGAGGCGCCGGTGGGCTCGCCGGCCAGGCCGAGGCCGGCGACGTCGTGGTCCCCGCGTCGGCCCTCGTCCAGGCTGGAGAAGATCCGGCGCAGGGCGACCGCGCCGATGCGCCGGATCGCCTTGGGGGTGAGGCGCAGCTCGCCCTGCTCGCGGAGCAGGTAGCCCTGCTCGGTCAGCTCCCGCTCCAGCCGGCGCAGGGTCTCGACGTCGTCGACGGCCGCCCGGCCCAGGGCCCGCTCCACCGCCTCCAGGTCGATGTCGTCCAGCGAGGCGCCCGGGTAGCGCTGGCCCAGCGACGCCTCCAGCGACTCGAGGTCGGCCAGCTCCTCCAGGGCCGTGGTGGCATCCCCCAGGCCGAGCGGCTGCTCGCCGCCCATGGTCGCGCCCTGGTCCCAGCGCAGGTCGGACCGGCGCGAGCGCAGCGCCCGGCCCAGGCGGTCCAGCTCGTACTGGAGCCCCAGGTCGCCGAGGACCGACCGGGAGAGGGCGGCCAGCTCGGCCCGCTGCCCGGGGCTGAGGGAGGCGGCCAGGCGGCTGGCCGCGGCCGCCCGCCGGGCCAGGGCGTCGACCAGCTCCTCGAGGCTGCGCGGGTTCTCGGGGAACATGTCGCCGTAGCGCTCCATGAACTCCTCGAACGCTCGCTGGGTGTCCTCGCCCCGGGCGTCGGCCTCGAGCATGGTGTTCAGGTCGGCCACCATGTCCCGGATCCGCTGGAGCTCCTCCGGGCTGGCACCGGCCAGGGCGTCGCGCATTCCCCGGAACTGGGCGTCGAGCACCTCGCGGCGCAGCAGGTCGCGGATCTCCTCGTAGGTGGCGGCGGCCTCGGGCGAGCGCCACTGGTAATCGGCGAGCTGGCGGACGGCCCGCGCGGTGTCCGGCGGCAGCTGGTCCAGCTCGGCCTCGGCCAGGCGGGCCGCGTCCGAGGGGTCGGGGAACAGGGCCTGGCGCTCGGTGTCGACGGCCTGGTCGAGCAGCTCCCGGACCCGCTCGAGGGTGCCGTCGAGCCGTCCCCGCTGGCGCAGCTCCCGGCGCCGGTCCCTGGCCTGGCGGAGCAGGTCGCGCAGGCCCCTGGTCCCGGGCATGCCCTCGCGCAGCAGGCCGCGCAGGGCGTCGGCGGCCCGGTCCCCGGCCAGGACCCGCTCCCCCAGCCGGTCGAGGGCCCTGGCCACGTCGAACGGCGGCTCCAGCGGGTCCGGCCCGCCCCGCCAGGCGCCGTAGCGGTAGCTCATCCTCCGTAGACCGCCCGGCCTGGCAGCTCCTCCTTGGCCAGGCGCTTGGCCAGGTGGAGGCCCTCCATGGCGAACTCGAGGGCGGCGGCGGCCAGGCCGGGTGTCTCGGCGCCGCGGTCGTCGCCGAGGCGGCGCAGGAGCTGGGCCAGCCCCGGCACCGGGCCGACCCGGGCCAGCAGCTCGGCCGCGGGGACCAGGTCGCCGGTCTCCACGGTCCCGCCCTCGTCGAAGCGGTGCAGCAGCCCCGACAGGTCCGACCCGGCCAGCCGGGCCCGCCAGGTCTCGGCCATCGACCGGCGCAGCAGGTGGCGCAGCAGCTCCAGCTCCCGGCCCTCCTCGAGCTGGTCGAACTCGACCTTCCCGAGCGACACCGGGACCACGGCCGGCAGGTCGACCACCCGGGCCACCGCCACCTCCTCCCCGGTGACCGCGGCCCGCCGCACGGCCGAGGCCCCGACGGTCTCGGCGGCGGCGATGGCGAAGCGGGCCGAGACGCCGGAGCGGGCGTCGATCTGGGGCGACTCGCGCACCGCCCTGGTGAAGCGGGCGATCACCTCCAGCACGTGGCCAGGGACGATCGGCCGGCCCAGCGGCTGCTCGTCCCAGGCCAGCACGGCCTCCTGGCGGATCAGGGTCAGCTCGTCGTCCAGGCGCAGCGGGTAGTGGGTGCGGACCTCGGCCCCGAACCGGTCCTTGAGAGGGGTGATGATCCGGCCCCGGTTGGTGTAGTCCTCGGGGTTGGCGCTGGCGATCAGGAGCAGGTCGAGCGGCAGCCGGAGCTGGTAGCCGCGGACCTGGATGTCGCGCTCCTCGAGCACGTTGAGCAGCGCCACCTGGATCCGCTCGGCCAGGTCGGGCAGCTCGTTGACGCTGAAGATGCCCCGGTTGGTGCGGGGCACCAGCCCGTAGTGGACGGTCTCGGGGTCGCCCAGGGTGCGGCCCTCGGCCACCTTGATGGGGTCGATGTCGCCGATCAGGTCGCCGACGCTGGTGTCGGGGGTGGCCAGCTTCTCGCCGTAGCGCTCGGCGCGGTGGCGCCAGGCCACCGGCAGCTCGTCGCCCAGCTCGTCCAGCCGCCGCCGGCAGGCCACGCAGGTCGGCACGTACGGGTGGTCGTTGATCTCGCAGCCGGCCACCACGGGCGTCCATTCGTCCAGCAGGTGGTGGAGCGACCGGATCAGCCGGGTCTTGCCCTGCCCGCGCTCGCCCAGCAGCACGATGTCGTGCCCGGCGAGCAGGGCCCGCTCCAGCTCGGGCAGCACGCTGTCGTCGAAGCCGACGATCCCGGGGAAGCGCTCCCCGCCGTCGGCCAGCCGCTGCAGGAGGTTGTCGCGGAGCTCGTGCTTGACCGCCTTGTAGCGGTGCCCGGAGGCCCGGAGGCCGGCGAGGGTTGTGGGGGTGGGCGGGGTCACGGTGGTCATAAGCACCCTTCAGTCGCTTGCGGTGCAAGGCCCATGGTGGCCCCCTCGGGCCGGTTGCGCACGCCAGGCCGGGAGCCGCTATACTTAACCAAATGGTAATGTATTCGACCCTCGACCGGACGTTCGCGGCGCTGTCCGACCCGACCCGCCGCGACATCCTGGACCGCCTGGCCCAGGGGCCGGCCACGCTCGGCGAGCTCGCGCGACCCTTCGACATGACCCTCCCCGGCCTGATGAAGCACGTCCGCGTGCTCGAGGGGGCCCAGCTGGTGGTCACCGAGAAGAAGGGCCGGACCCGCGAGTGCCGGCTCGGGACCGAGCAGCTCGACGACGCGGCCCACTGGATCGAGACCTACCGGCGCCGCTGGGAGCGCCGGCTGGACCGGCTCGAGGGCTATCTCGACAAGCGGAAAGGAGCGCGGCCATGAGCTACGACCTGCGCCTGGAGCGCGTCTACGACGCCGCCGCGGAGGTCGTCTTCGACGCCTTCACCGACCCCGACGCCCAGAAGGAGCTGTACGCGGACGCGCCCGACTGGGTGGTGGAGTCCCAGATCGACCTGCGGGTCGGGGGCCGGTGGACGATCGTGTTCGGCCCCCCGGACGGCCCGGCGGCCCGCGAGACCTGTGTGTTCGAGGTCGTCGAGCGGCCGCGCCGGCTGGTGTACGCCTCGAACATGACCATGCCGGACGGCGCCAGCTTCGACACCGGCATGGAGGTGACCTTCGAGGAGGAGGCCGGCGGCCGGACCCGGTTGACCATCGTCCAGCGGGGCTTCCCAACCCCGGCCCTGCGGGACGAGCTCGCCGGCGGCTGGCCCAGCATCCTCGACGGGCTGGGCCGGGTCGCCGCCGCCCGGGCGGCGACCTCGGAGCGGTCGTGAGCCTGGTCGGCACCCGGGCCGGGCGGCGCGAGTGGGCCGGGCTGGCCGTGATCGCCCTGCCCTGCCTGCTCTACTCCATGGACCTGACCGTCCTCAACCTGGCCGTGCCCCAGATCAGCGCGGACCTGCAGCCGAGCAGCGCCCAGCTGCTGTGGATCGTCGACATCTACGGGTTCCTGGCCGCCGGGTCGCTGGTCACCATGGGCACCCTCGGCGACCGGATCGGGCGGCGGCGGCTGCTGCTGGCCGGCGCGGCCGGGTTCGGGGTCGCCTCGGTGCTGGCGGCGTTCTCCACCACCCCCGAGATGCTGATCGCCGCCCGCGCCCTGCTGGGGGTGGCGGGGGCCACCCTGGCCCCCTCCACCCTGTCGCTGATCCGCAACATGTTCCTCGATCCGGGCCAGCGCACGATGGCCATCGGCGTCTGGGTCGCCAGCTTCTCGGCCGGCGCCGCGGCCGGGCCGCTGCTCGGCGGGCTGCTGCTGGAGCGCTTCTGGTGGGGCTCGGTGTTCCTGATCGCCGTGCCGGTGATGGCGCTGCTGCTGGCGCTGGGACCGGCCCTGCTGCCCGAGTTCCGCGACCCCGACGCCGGCCGCCTCGACCTGGTGTCGGCCGCCATGTCGGTGCTGGCGGTCCTGGCGGCGATCTACGGCCTCAAGGAGCTGGCCCAGGAGGGCCCCGGCTGGGGGCCGGGGCTGTCGATCGCGGCCGGGCTCGGCCTCGGGCTGGCGTTCGTGGCCCGCCAGCGCCGGCTGACCGACCCGCTGCTGGAGCTGTCGCTGTTCGCCAACCGCGCCTTCAGCACCGCCCTGGCCACCAACACCCTCGACTTCTTCGTCTCCTTCGGCGCCCTGTTCTTCATCGCCCAGTACCTCCAGCTGGTCCTTGGCCTGTCGCCGCTGGAAGCGGGGCTGTGGCTGCTGCCGTCCTCGGCGGGGCTGATCCTCGGGTCGATGCTGGCCCCGCCGCTGGCCCGCCGGGCTCAGCCCTGGCTGGTGATGGTGGCCGGCCTGATCCTCGGCGCGGCCGGCTTCGCCCTCGTCACCCAGGTCACCAGCACCTCCGGCCTGGCGCTGCTGGTCACCGGGTCGGTGGCGTTCTCGGTGGGCCTCGCCCCGCTCACCACCCTGGCCACCGATCTGATGCTCGGGGCCGCCCCGCCGGAGCGGGCCGGAGCGGCGTCGGCCATCGCCGAGACCACCTCGGAGCTGGGCGGGGCGCTGGGCATCGCCGTCCTCGGGAGCCTCGGCACCGCCGTCTACCGGAGCCGGATGGCCGAGGACCTCCCGGCCGGCATCCCCGGCGAGGCGGCCGACGTCGCCCGCGACACCCTCGGCGGCGCCCTGACGGTCGCCGAGCAGCTCCCCGCCCAGCTCGGCGCGGCCCTGCTGGAGACCGCCCGGGCGGCGTTCACCGGCGGGCTCCAGCTGGCCTTCGCCACCGCGGCGGCCCTGACGGTCGGCATCGCCGTGCTGGTCGCGACCGTGCTCCGGCGCGCCTCGGCCGGCGACGAGCCCCAGGCGCAGGCCTAGGCGTCGGCGGCGCGGCGCCAGGCGGCCCGGCCGAGCTGGGCGAAGGAGCCGAGGAAGCGGCCGGTGAGGTCGGGGGCGCCGAGGTCCTCGAGCACGGCGGCGACGGTGCCGGCGTCGAGGCGGCGGGTGCAGCTGGCCACGTCGATGGGGACGTCGTCGCGGATGGCCATCAGCTCCCGGTTGAGCTCGTAGGTCGGCCGCTGGGTGACCAGCGCCTCCGCGACCCAGGCGCCGAGCAGGCGGGCGACGCCGGCCGGGTCGGCGAAGGCCTCCTCGACGGTGGCGTAGGCGTTCAGCAGCCGGGCGGCGGTGACGGCGCCGATGCCCTTGACCCCGGGCAGGCAGTCGCTGGCGTCGCCCCGCAGGGCCGCGAACGCCGGGTAGGCCGCCGGGCCGACCCCGTAGCGGGCGCGCAGCCAGCTCGGCGACACCTGCTCCATGCGCCCCCCCGTGACCAGGTAGAAGACCTGGACGGTGGGGGCGACGAGGGCGAAGGCGTCCTGGTCGCCGGTGGCCAGGGCGGCCGCGACCCCGCGCCGCCTGGCCAGGGCGGCCGCCGAGCCGAGGACATCGTCGGCCTCAAGGCCGTCGGGCGTGGCCACGCAGATCCCGAGCTGCCGCAACAGGCCGGGCAGCTCGCCGAGCAGGTCGACCAGGGCGTCGTCCTTGGGCGGGCGGGCCGACTTGTAGCCGGCATGGCGGTCCCGCCGCAGCGACCGGATCGGGTCGTCGAAGCCGACCACGCAGGCGCTCGGCCGGGTCGCGGCCCCGATGCGGGCCAGCATGGCCAGGACCCGCTGGCGCGCCTCCCCCGGCGGCCCCTCGGCCCCGCCGACCGCGTGGAAGGCCCTGTGGGCGAGCCCGTTGCCGTCGACGGCCAGCAACACCGGCACGGGCCGCCGCGACCCGCGCCCCGGGCGCCGCCGGGCCGGTTGCTGCCGCGGGGGAACCGCCGCCCGCTCCCCCGCCGGCTCGTCGAGCGCGAACAGCTGGGGGGAGTCGGCGGCGGGTATGGGAGGCATGCGACAACGATCACCCTCGGACGCCAAGCGCGCAAGGTGCCGGTTCCCGCCCTTCCGCCGCCGAAGTGGCAGCACAGCTCGACACGGTCCAGGTAGATTGTGGCGATGGTGGGCAGCGTCCAGGTGGAGCCGGGCCGGCGGCGCCGGCGGCGCCGCCAGGACTCCGAGCAGGAGATCCTGGAGGCGGCCGAGCAGCTGCTGCGCGAGCGACCGTTCCGCGAGCTGACCGTCGACGACCTGATGGCCGCCACCAGCCAGTCCCGCACCGCCTTCTACCGGCATTTCACCGACCGCCAGGATCTCCTCATCCGCCTCATCCGCGACCTCAACGAGGAGCTGTGGGAGATGAGCGCGGGCTGGCTGCGGGGCAGCGGCGACCCGCTGGTCGAGGGCCGGGAGTCCCTGGAGCGCCTGGCCGACGTGTACGCCGCCCACGGCCCCCTGCTGCGGGCGATCGCCGAGGCGGCCAGCCACGACGCCGACGTCGAGGCCGTCCACCGTGGCCTGGTCCAGGGTTTCGTCGACGCCACTGCGGCCCGCATCCGGCGCGACGCCGCCTCCGGCAGGAGCAGGCTGGCCCATCCCGAGCATGTCGCCGCGGCCCTGGTCTGGATGACCGAGCGCCACCTGGCCGCCACCTTCGGCCGGGTCGGGGCCACCGACGCCGACCACTCGGCCGCGCTGGAGACGCTGTTCACCATCTGGATGCGGACCCTCTACAGCCCCGACCCGGGGTCCGGGGGGCTCATGCCCAGCCCCCCGGTGGACGGGCTCTGAGCCCATGCGGGCGGTCACGATCTCCGACGGCCGGCTGGTGGT
>Ga0307302_10001052_pt1 | contig 12125 bp, 11 predicted proteins | sample ER_DNA_183_FD_194490 | JGI IMG/M metagenome (GOLD analysis project Ga0307302, IMG submission 194490) | Bulk soil microbial communities from the East River watershed near Crested Butte, Colorado, United States - ER_DNA_183 | ecosystem: Environmental > Terrestrial > Soil > Floodplain | place...
GCGGTCGGGCGAGAGCTCAGGTGGGCCGCTGGCGATGTCGGGCACCGGGACGGTCACCTGGTCGGGTGGTCCTGAGAGGTTGTAGCCGTACAGGGTCCGGGCGAAGGTGCGCGCGATCGCGAGGCCTTCGGGGGTGTAGTTGACGGCCGTGTCCATTCCGATGATGTCGCCGCCGCTCAGCACCCGGAGCGTGCCACCGCGCACGCCGTTCCCGCCGGCGTCCCGCTGCGGAATCAAGCAGCCCGATCCGAGGAGCGCGAGCCCGAGCGCGAGGCAGGCCACCCGGAAGCCGCTGGCGGTTCGCATCGGCTTCCTCACCCCCCGGGGACGTCGGGTCGAGCATGCACCGGGCTGGCCCCGGTGGCCAGCGTCGGCGGCGATCCGCCGATCACCCTTGGGGAAGCAGCCGGACCGCCGCTCCAGGCCCTCGTGGTCCAGGACCAGGTCCAGCCGGGGCCGGAGGTCGTCGGCGCGCATCCCGACCGATCTTCAGCCGAGCAGCTTCCAGGTCCCCGGGCTGCCCGAGGCCTTGCACAGGTAGAGGTCCGAGTTGGCGTCCAGCACCAGCTCGCCCGCGTTGTGGAACCCGGTGGCCGGCGCCCCAGCCAGGGAGCTGCGCCCGAGCTGGACGGCCGCCTGCTCGCCCGAGGCGTACACCCCGACGCCGGCCTGGCCCAGGGCGATGACGGCGACCCCGCCGGCGGCGCCGGAGTCATTCTCGGCCAGCAGCCCGGCCGCCGTGGAGCTGTTGGTCGCCGCCAGCACGCCGACCGAGTTGTCGCTGAAGCCACGCACGCCATAGCTGTTGACGCTGGCGCCGTTGACACCGCTCTGGTTGTGACTGGCCCCCTGGACGCCATGGCCGTCGGTGCTGGAGCCGTACACACCCAAGCCGTCGCCGGTCGACTCGCCGAACACGCCGACGTTGGCGCTGCGGCCGGCCGTCCCGAAGCCGCCGTTGTCGTGCTGACCGTAGACGCCGCTGGCCCCAGGGTTGACGGCCTGACCCTGGACGCCGTTGAGCCCGCCCGCCATGCCGACGCCCACCACACCGTTCTCGCCGTAGCTGAGACCGTGCAGCCCAGGGCCGGCCTGGGCGACGCCGGAGACGCCACGGCCGCCGCCGATCACATACAGCGCGCTGCCCGGATCGCTGCAGTCCAGGTAGGTGGTGTCCTCCGCCGAGTTGGAGGCACCAGCGATCATCGGCGACCGGACCGGGGCCGCCGTCCCGCGCGCGGCCCGGTCACGCTCGGCGACGCGTGGGCCGTCGGGGGCAGGTTGGGCCGGCAGCGGGTCCGCCGAGGCCGGTCCAGGCCCGGGACCGCCGTCGCCAGGGGCCAGGCGTTCCAACTCGGACAGCAGGCGGCGGTTCTCCGCCCGCAGCCGTGCGACCTCCTCCTGCAGCTGCTGGGACTCATTGCCAAGCGCGTTTTCCCCGGACATGGCACCTCCCGGTAGGTCGATCAGGCCCGGCCGCCTTGCCTGCCGACCTCAGTTGACGAACACGCAGTCGATATCCAGCGACGTGCCCACGGTCTCGAGGTAGAACTCGATCCGTAAATCGAAGGACCCGGAGATCATGTCGATGGAGCTGGAGATGAGCGTCCACGTGTTGTTCACCGCGAACGCAGTATCTGGATGATTCGCCGGATTGGTCGGGTCCACGCCCAACTGCCAGACAGTCAGGGTCGCATGCATGTTGGGCCCGCCGGGGGCGGCTCGCACCCACGCCCAGACGGCGATATTGGAATCTGAGAAGAAGTCATTGGTCCCGGGAACCCGGCGAAGGACGCTCAAGTCATGGGCGACCGACCCGCTCGGGGTCGTGGTCCCGACTCTCAGGAAAGCGGCTCCCGAGAAAGCAGTTGCATCCGCGACTCGCGTGGCGGTGACCGAACTCGCAAAGTTGACGGGTCGCCACAGGCCGACGCCTCGTTCGAAGTTCGATGCGAGCAGCATGCTGACCTCCGCCACACGTCTCAATGTCAATGTCGTGGACTCGACTGGATCCAGCGGCTGAATCCGGGCCCGACAGCGCTTGCTGGACGTTGCCGAACTGGCCCGCAATCCGGTCGTCGACTTGGCAAGCATGACAGTCGGACACACCCCCGTAAATGCCGAGATCCAGTCAGGAGCGGACAGATGCCGCGGCCGAGCGCTGTCAGGTCCCTGCGGCCAGGGTGTCGGCGACGAGCGTGGCGACCTCGGGATGGGCGAGGTAGTGCTCGATGGAGTGCTCGTAGGAGCGGGGGTTGGCCACGGCCAGCTGGTCCTCCAGACCGCCTTCCCCGGGGCAACGGGGAGCCGAGGTCACCCAGTCTCGGGGGTCGTAGACGTTGACCCAGGGGGCGGCCGGCCCGGCTGCTCCGGGTGGCCGCATCCCGGCGGTCACCGCATCCAGGCCCAGAGGCGCCCCGACGACAACGAACAGGCCGGTCCGGTCGCGGACCTCGTCTTCGGCCAGGAGCTCGGCGCAGACCACCCCGCCGAGGCTGTGACCGACCAGCACGCATCCGGGGTCGGCGAGCAGCGCCGGGCGGACCACCGTCTGGACCGCCGCCCGGCAGCCGGGCAGCTCCAGGTACGCCGACACGTCGCGCAGGAACCCCCGGATGACGGCCTCGTCGACCCCGGAGTGGTTGGCCACCCACTCCAGCAGGCCGCGCAGCAGCGCCGAGCTGGGAACAGCGAAGGCCGCCGCCTCCGGGGCGGCCGAGGGCGGCAGGCCGAGCTCGCCGGCCATGGACTGGAGGATGGCGACCTGGCGGCGGTTGACCGCGTCCGGCAGCCCGGGGTCCACCTGCTGGACCGCATCCAGGGCGGCGGCGTCGGGGACCGCGGCCCGGCTCTGGACGACCTCGGCCCACAGCGCGTCGCCGTAGAACGGGAACCGGATGGCCTCGACCGCCGCCGGGTCCAAGGGGGCGCGGCCGGCCGCGGTCAGCCCCTTGTTCAGCCCGGCCGCCCAGCGCCGCCGCAGCCCGTCGGGTTCGCGGCCCTGCTGGCCGCGGCCATGGACGAAGACCAGGGCCGAGGTCAACGCCGGTCCGTGGCCGGGAGTGCCTCGTCCGGCGCGTGGTAGGCCCAGTCGTAGAGCACGGCCGTGCGGACGACCAGGTCCTGCACCGAGTCGTTGCGGCGGCTGGCCAGGACCCACAGCAGCCCCGCCGGGAACAGCACGTACAGCAGGGCCCGGGCGAACGAGCGCCACACGGAGAGCCGGCGGCCAGCGCGGTCCACCACCCGCAGCCCGGCGATCTGCTTGCCCACCGACCTGCCGGTCGCCGCCCAGCTGAGGCCCAGGTAGACGACGGCCACCGCGGCGCCCCCGCTGGCGTCCAGCCAGTTGGGCAGCACGGGCAGGCGGAGCGGTGGGCCGGTCAGCAGGTAGTGGACCACCCCGGCGGCCAGCAACGCCGCCAGCCCCAGCAGCCAGGCGACCACGAGGTCGATGGCGTCGGCCACGACACGGGAGGCGAAGCCGGCTCGGTGGCCCTGCAATGCCCTGGCCTCGGCGTAGCGGATGTCCCGGTTCATGGTCGCTCCTCTTCGGGGAGCGGACCCGTCTGGCGCTCTCCCTGCCGGAACAGGATGCGGTCGGCGATCCGGCTGACCAGGCCGTCGACCCGCATCCCCTGCACCCGCAGGGCGTCGACCGTCTCGGTGGCCATGGTGCTGCTCGACTCGCGGATGATCTCGCCGAGGTCGACCTCGTCCATGACCTGCTCGGTGAGCCCAGCAAGGTCGATACGGCTCACGATAGCGTCGAGGTCCACCCGGGCGACGATCGCGTCCAGGTCGATGCGGCTCGCGATCGCGTCCAGGTCGATGCGGCTCGCGATGGCGTCCAGGTCGACCCGCTCGACGATCGCGCCCACATCGACGCGCTCGACGATCGCGCCCACATCGATCCGCTCCACGATCGCGCCCAGGTCGATGCGGGCGGCGATCTGATTGAGGTCGATGCGGTGGACGATCCGGTCGATGTCGACCCGGGCCACCACCTCGTCCAGGTTGATCTCGTCGAGGACGGCCGTGACCAGGGCGGCGATCAGCGTACGGACGCCCTTGACGGCGGCTGCCTGCGCACGTCGCTGCTCCGCCAGTCCCCGCGCCGCCCAGCCGTCGAGGTCCAGATGGTGCCGAGCCACCGCCACCGACCCTCGCGCGAACGCCACCGCGGGACGGGTCAGGACCCGCAGCGGCCCCGCGAACCGGCCCGCGACGGCGCCCGCGGCGTCGAACGAGCGCCGCTGCACCTCCATGGCCAGGCCGAAGGCGGCCGCGACCACCAGCCGCGATGCGTCGACCTCTCCATTGGGCACCCGCGGGGTGTCGGCCAGCTCCGACCCCACCGGCACCAACGCCCGCTCGCTGTCCTGGGCCACGACTCCGCTCCTCCCCCGCCGGCGCACCGGCCTCTCATGGTGCAGTGTCGCGCCGGGCAAGGCGAGCTGGCTTCACCCATTCCAGGTGATCATGCCTGGCCGCGGAAGGCGATCAACCGGTGGCTGTTGTCGTACGATCGCTTCCATGGCCTACGACGAGGACCTTGCGGATCGCATTCGCGAGCTGGTCGGCAGCGAACCCGATCTGACGGAGAGGAAGATGTTCGGCGGGCTCGCGTTCCTGATCGGAGGCAACATGGCCGTGGCGGCAAGCGGCCAGGGTGGGGTGCTGGTCCGCGTCGACCCGGCGCAGTCTGATGCGCTGGTCGCCACCACGAGCGCTCGGCCCATGGAGATGGGCGGGCGGCAGATGCAGGGGTGGCTGCGGGTCGGCCCCGAAGACGTGCGCACGAAGCGCCAGCTCGCCAGGTGGGTTGCGCTCGGCACGGCGTACGCCCGCTCGCTTCCCGCGAAACGATAGCCCGACACGAAGCCCGTGACGGACGAGGGCTCAGCTACCTGGAGGCAGGCACGCGCGGCACCGCCGTTCCCTCCTCCAGGCGGAGGCGGTGGATGATCATGCCGGCTGGGTCCGCGACGAGCTGCTCGCGCCGCCAGCCGGTCGCGTCAACCCCGGCCAGGAAGCTGGTCAGCATCGTCCGGCCCGGGTCGGCCAGCCAGACCTCGCCGGTCACCTCGACGAGACGTGGCAGCAGCCACACCAGCACCGGCACGTTGCGCTGCTCGTACAGCACGTCGGCGGCCAGGACCAGGTCCCATGGCGCCGCCGCGAGCAGGGGCTCTGGTCGGTCGAAGGCGCACACGGCCGTCTGGAGGGTCACGCCGTTGCGGGCCGCGTTGGCGGCGGCGAACATGGTCGCCTCCGGCGACCGGTCGACAGCCAGGACGCTGGCCCCGGCCAGGGCCGCGGCCACCCCGACCAGGCCCAGCCCGCAGCCGAGCTCCAGCACCCGACGGCCGGCCAGCGATCGGCCGGCGATCGCCTGGGCAAGGGCGGCACCGGCGGGCCACAGCTGGGCCCAGAATGGGAGGCGATCCTCATCCGGGTCGTCCTCGGCCAGGAGCTCGTCCAGGACGGCGTCGCCATCACGCGGACGAAGCATGGACACGGTGCGCCCGGCGAGCAGCACGGTGTCCTCCACCACGTCCGACGCCGCACCAGGCGGCACCCCTGGGGGCGCCGCCGCCGGCGGAGGGGGTCGCCTCTCCATGACGCCAAGCTACCGCAGCCCGCGGCGGCCAGCAGCCATCCGGCGGCTGTCGGGGGTCCGGGCTATAGCTGGCATCATGGTTTCGGTTGACCTGTTGGAGGTCGCGTTGGATGGTGGTCGGCGGTGTGGACCGTGGCAACCGGGGGTGTCATGAGCGGAACTCGACGGATCGCAAGTCTTCCCTGTGGGCGCTGGACCAAGTGGATGGTCCTGGTGTTCTGGATCGCGGTGTTCGCGGTCGCCGGTCCGCTGGCCGGCAAGCTGAACAGCGCCCAGCAGAACGACGCCTCGGCCTGGCTTCCCAAGAACGCCGAATCGACCCAGGTGGTCGAGCTGGCCAAGCGGTTCTCGCCCAGCGACATCTTCCCGGCGCTGGTGGTGTACGAACGCCCTGACGGCGCCATCACCCCGGCCGACCAGGCCAAGGTGGCCGCCGACGTGCAGCGGTTCGCCACCGTCAAGGACGTCGCCGGCAAGGTCCTGGGGCCGATCCCGGCCAAGGACGGCCGGGCGTTGCAGGTCATCGTGCCGATCAAGGTGGCCGCGGAGGGCAACGGCTGGGAGGAGCTCACCCCCAGGGTCGAGGAGCTGCGGTCCATCTCGCAGGCCGACACCGGCGGGCTCGGGGTGTATGTCACCGGGCCGGCCGGCTACTTCGCCGACTTCGCCAACGTGTTCTCCGGCTTCGACTCCACCCTGCTCTACATCACGGCCACGATCGTGATCGTCATCCTGCTGATCACCTACCGCAGCCCGGTGCTGTGGCTGCTCCCCCTGACCTGCGTGTTCATCGCCCTCACGGCAGCCCAGGCGGTCATCTACCTGCTGGCCAAGAACGGTGGCCTGACCGTCAACGGCCAGAGCGCGTTCATCCTGACCGTGCTCGTGTTCGGGGCCGGGACCGACTACGCGTTGCTGCTGACGGCCCGCTACCGGGAGGAGCTACGCCGCCATGCCGACCGCCATGAGGCCATGGCGGTGGCCCTGGGCCGGGCCGCGCCGGCGATCATCGCCAGCGCCGCCACGGTGATCCTGAGCCTGCTGTGCCTGCTGGTGGCCGAGCTGAGCTCGACCAAGAGCCTTGGCCCGGTGATGGCCATCGGCGTCGCGGTCGGCCTGTGCGTCATGATCACGCTGCTGCCGGCGCTGCTGGTCATCTTCGGCCGCTGGGTGTTCTGGCCGCTGCGGCCGACGGTCGGCTCGGCCGAGCCGACCGAGCGGGGCGTGTGGGCGCGGATCGGGCAGCGCGTGGCCCGCCGCCCCCGGGTCGTCTGGGTGGTGACCGCCGTCGTGCTGGGGCTGCTGGCGCTGGGGGTGACCGGGCTGGACGCCAACGGCCTGCAGAGCAAGGACTCCTTCCGCACCGCGCCCGAGGCGGTGACCGGCGAGGAGGTGCTGGCCCGTCACTTCCCGGCCGGCGAGGGTAACCCGGTCCAGGTCGTGGGCAGGGCCGAGGCCGCCGGCCAGCTCCAGTCCGCGCTCTCTGGGACCGCCGGGGTGACGGCCGTCACCCGTCCGGTGGTCAAGGACGGCTATGCCTACCTGGAGGGGACGCTGACCAGCAGCGCCGACAGCCAGGCCTCCTATGACCTGGTCGACCGGCTCCGCTCCACCGTGCATGCCATCCCCGCGGCCGACGCCAAGGTCGGAGGCTCCAGCGCGGTCAACCTCGACATCCTGCGTGCCTCCCGCCATGACCGGGACCTGGTGGTGCCGCTGGTGCTGGTCGTGGTGACCATCATCCTGGGGCTGCTGCTGCGGGCCGTCGTGGCGCCGTTGCTGCTGGTCGCCACCGTCGTGCTGTCGTTCGGGGCCGCGATGGGGGTGAGCACCCTGGCCTTCAACAACCTCTTCGGGTTCGCCGGCGCCGACCCCTCGTTCCCCCTGTGGACGTTCGTGTTCCTGGTCGCCCTCGGCACCGACTACAACATCTTCCTCATGACCCGGGTCCACGAGGAGAGCAGGCGCCACGGGACGCGGCGGGGCGCGCTGATCGGCCTGGCCGCCACCGGCGGGGTGATCACCTCGGCGGGCGTGGTGCTGGCGGGGACCTTCGCCGCCCTCGGCACCCTGCCGCTGGTGTTCGTCACCGAGATCGGCTTCGCGGTCGCCTTCGGGGTGCTGCTGGACACCTTCGTGGTCCGCTCGGTGCTGGTCACCTCGCTGAACCTCGACGTCGGCCGGCGGATCTGGTGGCCGAGCAGCCTGTCCCGCAACCCGGACGTGGCCCTCGACGAGCTGGCCCAGGAGGAGCCGGCGGCGCTGACCCGGTGACGGGCTAATGGAAAAGATCCTGGGGAGCCCGCAGCCCGTGGGCGCGCAGGCCAGGAAGGAGGCCGGGAGGGCGGCTCGCCGGCGGCTGCCGAGAAGCCTCCATGCGGGGTGGGAACCGCCGCCCGACCGGCCGGACCCGATCGAGATCCTCCAGGCGCAGGCGGCGACCCGGGTGCCGGACCTGGTCCCGATCCGCTACGGCCGGATGCTGTCCTCGCCGTTCGCGTTCTTCCGCGGCGGTCCCGCGATCATGGCCAGCGACCTCGCCGGCACGCCGACCACCGGGATCACCGTGCAGGCGTGCGGCGACGCCCACCTGCTCAACTTCGGCCTGTTCGGCTCCCCAGAGCGGCACCTGGTGTTCAGCGTCAACGATTTCGACGAGACGCTCGCCGGCCCCTGGGAATGGGACGTGAAGCGGCTGGCCGCCAGCGTCGCCGTCGCGGCCCGGCAGAACGGCTGCTCCCGCCTCCACCAACTCGAGGCGGCCCGGACGACCGTCCGGGCCTACCGCGAGGCGATGCTCTCCTTCGCCGCGATGCCCACCCTCGACCTGTGGTGCCTGCACCTGCCGGCCGACCAGCTGCTCGAGATCGCCAACCAGCTGGAGGCCGAGGTCGGCGTGAAGGCACCGAAGCTGGCCCCCCACCGGCTGGAACGGATCTTCGCCAAGGCTCGGACCCGCGACGACCTGGCCGCGCTGGCCAAGCTGACCGAGACCGACGGCAGGACGCTCCGTCTGGCCAGCCGGCCGCCGCTGCTGGTCCCGGTCCGTGAGCTCTGGACCGCCGACGACGCCGAGCAGGTGGCCGAGGGCATCCACCTGGCGCTGACCAGCTACCGCGCGAGCCTGCGGGACGACCGGCGGGCGCTGGTGGAGCAGTACGAGGTGGTCGACATGGCGCGCAAGGTGGTCGGGGTCGGCAGTGTCGGCACCCGCTGCTATGTCGCCCTGCTGCAGGGCAAGGGCCACGACGACGTGCTGTTCCTCCAGATCAAGCAGGCAGAGGCCTCCGTGCTGGAACCGCACCTGCAACCGAGCGGCTATGGCAACCACGGCGAGCGGGTCGTGACCGGGCAGCGGCTGCTGCAGACGGTGCCCGACATCTTCCTCGGCTGGTCCAAGGGACCGGACGGCGACGACTACTACGTCCGTCAGCTCTGGGACATGAAGGGCGGCATCGACCCGGCCAAGCTCACGCCTGGCGGGGTGGGCGTCTACGGTGGCCTGTGCGGATGGACCCTGGCCCGCGCCCACGGCCGGGGCGGGGACGAGGTCGCCATCGCCGCCTACCTGGGGTCCTCCGAGGCCTTCGACGACGCCGTCGCCACCTTCGCCGTCACCTACGCCGACGTCAACGACCACGACCACCGGTTGCTGGCGGCGGCGGTGGAGGCCGGCAAGCTCAAGGCGGTCAACGACCTCTGAAGCCGACCGCCGGCGTGGCGAGCCTGCCGGACGGTCACTCCTCGGCGGTGACGATGTCCCCCAGCCGCTCGGCCTTGTCGGGGGTCCAGCCGGCCGTCCTGAGGATCGTCGCCCAGCCGTCGACGAACTCGCGGGTGTAGGTGTGGCCGTGGCCGTCGGGGACGCCGGTGGCCAGCGGCAGGTCCACGGTGACCTGCCAGAACGTGACGAACGGGATCCAGACCATCGCGTCGAGCACGTCGCGGCCGTGCGGCTCGCCCAGCCAGTCGGGGCGGTCCCACACCAGGCGCGGGCTCCACCAGACGATCGGGTCGGAGGGGTGCTGGAGGTACAGCACCCGCGTCCCGTCCCAGGCGGCCGAGGCCGGCGGGACCCCGGCGGCCACGTCGTTGGTGAACCGCACCGTCCGGCCACCCTTGTAGACCGGCTCCACCTCGTGGCTGCCCGGGTCGCGGTGGTCGGTGAACTCGCGGTAGAGGGTGTTGAAGTTCGGTGGGCCGGCGAGCAGCGCCCCGGCGGTCCGGTTGCGCAGGTCGTACTCGCCGCTGAAGGCGGTCTCGCCCCCGAACGATCCCAGGCTGAGGCCGAACACGAACAACCTGGGGCGGTCGGCCGGCGGACGCCTGGACCAGCGGTCGTACACGGCGTCGAACAGCTGGCGGCCCGCCTCCCGGGCCTTCTTCTGGTCGACCAGGTAGGAGAGCCAGGACGGGAGGTAGGAGTACTGCATGGCCACCACGGCCGAGTCGCCGCCGGTCAGGTACTCGAAGCTGTCGACCGCGCCCGAGTCCAGCCAGCCGCTGCCGGTGGTCGTGGCGACCAGCAGGTTGGCCCGGTCGAAGCCGCCGGCCCGCTCCAGGTCGGCCACGGCGAGCTCGGCCCGTTGCTCGACGTCGTCGGCGGAGACGGTGCCGGCGTAGGCCCGGATCGGCTCCTTGGCGGGTGCCCCGGTGAACGCGGCGATCTCCGCGGCCGAGGGGCCGGTGCCGGTGATGGTGCGCCCCTGGCGGCCGAGCGACTCCCAGGACACCAGCGATCCCGGGCCACCCGACCGCAGCCCGCTGGTGGGCTGCTCGACGCCCTCGGCGGTGGTGGTGTTGCGGACCGAGAAGCTGCGGTCGGCCAGCCCGGTCAGGCCGTTGAGGAGCAGGCCGCTGGCCACCAGCCAGGTCCCGACGACCACGACCGCCCAGCCGAGGGCGCGCGCGGCCCGCCGTCCCATCCACCGCCGCAGCCGCTCGGCGACCCGGTGGTAGGCCCCGCGCAGCGACCGCGACAGGGCGACGAGCCCGGTGAAGACGGCCGCCCCGACCGGCGGCAGCAGCAGCAGGAGCAGCGGGTTGGGCGTGGGCGCGCCCATGAGGTCGCGGATCTGCGCCTGCCACCACTGCCCCAGGACCAGGGCCAGGACCAGCGCGGCGGCGGCCGAGACGGCGAAGACCCGCCATGCCCCCGGCCGCGGTTGGCGCGGGTCACGGTCGGTGAACGCCCGCCAGGTCCAGGCCCCGGCCACCCCGACCCCGTAGCCGATGGCGGCGGTGATGCCGCACACGACGCCCTGGAGCAGCGCGCTGCGAGGCAGCAGCGAGGGGGTGAAGGCCAGGCACGCGAAGACCAGCGCCACCCAGGCTCCGGGCAGCGTGTACCGGAACCGGCGCCGCTCCCCGGCCGCCGGTGACGGGGGCGCCTCCGGCTGCGCGGCCTCGTCGTCCGCCTTCGGCCCGGCCTCGTCGAGGACGCTGGCCGTCCTGGTCGACGACTCCTCCCGCTCTGTGGTCACCGTCACCTCACACCGTCTGGCAGCTAGGCAAGGAGCATCACGATGACACCGAGGCCGTTCACCGTCCAATGGGCCAGCATGGGAGCGAGCAGGCTGTCGCTGCGCAGCCGCAGCCAGCAGAGGACGGCCCCGGCCAGCGACGTGAAGCACACGGTGGCGACCACCCGGATCCCCGTCCCGGCGGCGTCACCGCCCACCGCCGAGGCGATCGCGGCGTTGGCCGCGCCACCGCCGAGCGACGGCAGGACATGCCACAGGCCGAACAGGACCGAGGACAGCAGGGTCGCGGCGGGCACGCTCCACCGCCGCTCCAGCAGCGACAGCAGCAGGCCCCGGAAGGCGAGCTCCTCGGGGAGCACGGTCCCGAGCGGGATCACCACCAGGACCGTCAGCGCCGTGTGCCCGATGTCGCCTCCCGCTTCCGGGAGCGCCCCTCGAACCGGCTCGACCAGGGAGGCCAGGGCGTAGACCGCGGCCACGAACGCCGCCGCGGCCGCTCCCCAGCGAAGGCCCGCCCGACAGGTCGACCACGACAACCCGAGATCGGCCGCGGTGAGCCCGCAGGCCCGGGCGATCGCGACCAGGCACGCGGCCAGCCCCAGCCCCACGGCGACGTGGGCGCCGGCCACCGCCTGATCGACGGCCAGGCCCACGGCCAGCACGGCCAGGGCGAACCCCAGGGCCCAGCCCCTTTGAGGCCTTGCGCCCGCCGAACTCGTCATGGCTCACCGGCCCCTTCCCCCGCCACCTTACTTCGCCCCGGACGGTCGGACCCGCCGAAAGCCATCCCGATCGGGTGATGCGTGCCTGCCCGGAGACGCGAGAGGATGCCCGGCAACCGATCGATGCGCGAGACCTCCGCGTCACCGGAAGACGAGGGTGCATGTCCGCTCCACTCCGTGATCCCATGGCCATCCTCTGGTGCCCCGCCGCCCGCCGACCTCCCCGGCATCGCGGCCGCGGCGCTGGTCACCCTCAGCCTGGGGGCGGTCCTGGGGCCCGAGGCGCCCCTGATCGCC
>Ga0307302_10001056_pt1 | contig 12109 bp, 14 predicted proteins | sample ER_DNA_183_FD_194490 | JGI IMG/M metagenome (GOLD analysis project Ga0307302, IMG submission 194490) | Bulk soil microbial communities from the East River watershed near Crested Butte, Colorado, United States - ER_DNA_183 | ecosystem: Environmental > Terrestrial > Soil > Floodplain | place...
CTCCCCGCCCGGCTACATCGGGTACGACGAAGGCGGCCAGCTCACCGAGGCCGTGCGTCGCAAGCCCTACTCGGTCGTCCTCCTCGACGAGATCGAGAAGGCGCATCCGGACGTCTTCAACATCCTGCTCCAGATCCTGGAAGACGGGAAGCTGACCGACGCCCAGGGGCGCAAGGTCGACTTCCGCAACACGATCGTGATCATGACGTCGAACATCGGCGCTGCTCAGATCTCCAAGAACCAGACGCTCGGCTTCTCGATCGGCGACGAGCAAGGCCTCTCGTACGACGAGATGAAGGAGCGCGTCATGGGCGAGCTGAAGAAGGTCTTCCGCCCAGAGCTCCTGAACCGCATCGACGAGGTCATCGTCTTCCACAAGCTGGCCAAGGAAGAGATCAAGGTCATCGTCGAGCTGATGCTCAAGCGGCTGCGCGATCAGATGGGCGAGCACTCCGCGGAGATCTCGCTCACCGACGAGGCGAAGGATCTGCTCGTCGACAAGGGCTACGACCCGACGATGGGCGCCCGCCCGCTGCGCCGCGCGATCCAGCGCTTCATCGAGGATCCGCTCGCCGACTTCGTGCTCGGCCGTGAGATCACGGCCGGCTCGACGATTCTCGTCGACAAGAAGCGCGATTCCGAGGACGAGGTCGAGATCACCATCATCCCGGGCGCTCCGCCCGAGGAGATGGAGAAGGTCACCGTTCCGCCTGAAGAGCCGAAGAACGAGGGCGGCGACGAAGACTCCGAAGAGAACGCGGCCGAATAGTTAACGCCGTTCGCGGGTATTAGCTACCCGTGACCGAGCTGACTCCCTACCCTCGCGCCGCTTCGCAGCGTGAGGAGGTTGCAGGGGCTGAAGAGGAAGCCGACATCCGCTACTCCGGCTGGTGGCGGCGAGCGGGCGCGCTTCTCATCGACACGCTCGTGGTCGCGGTAATCGTCGGGGCTGCGATCGGCCTCGCCGTAGCCGTCTCGGCGGTGAACGACGTCGCCGGCGGCATCGCCTTCGTCGTCGCGATCATCCTGGTGATCGCCGCACCGATCTTCTACTCGATCTACTGGACCGGGAAGAAGCCCGGCCAGACCTTGGGCAAGAAGGCGCTCGGCATCCACGTTCGTAATGTCGAGCAGGACCGTGCGATCGGTTACGGCTCGTCCGCAGGCCGGTACTTCATCACCGTCGCCTTCGGGATCTTTTACGTCCCGCTGCTCCTCGACTACCTGTGGCCACTCTGGGACAAGCAGCACCAGGCCTTCCACGACAAGGTCGCGAGCAGCATCGTCGTCCGCGTCTAGCCTGACGGCGTGAAGGCCGCGCTCGTCCGCCACCCCGCGCTCGGCGTGCTGATCGGCGCCTTCGCGATCTGCTTCTCAGGGATCCTCTATCGGCTCTCGGAGGTCTCGCCGACGACGGGGGCGTTCTTCCGTTGCTTCTGGGCGCTGCCGTTTCTCTGGCCGCTTGCTGTCTGGGAGGACCGACGTCTGGGGCCGCGGCCGCCGGGGTCACACGGCGCCGCCTGGGTTGCGGGCGCCTTCTTTGCCGCCGACCTCGTCCTGTGGCACTACGCGATCGAGGAGGTCGGTGCAGGCCTCGCCACGGTGCTCGGGAACATGCAGGTCGTCATCGTCGGCGTGCTCGCCTGGGCGCTCTTCCATGAGCGCCTGTCGCGCAGCTCGCTGCTCGCGATCCCGGTCGCCATGCTCGGGATCGTCCTCATCTCAGGAGTCTTCGAGAACGGCGCGTACGGGGACAACCCGGCCCTGGGCGCTCTCTACGGCGTCCTCACCGGGCTGGCTTACTCGGGGTTCCTCCTGGCGCTGCGGCGTTCGAGCGATCCTCGCCGCGTTGCCGGGCCGCTCTTCGAGGCAACCCTGGCGAGCATGATCTTCGTCGTCCCAATCGGGCTCGTCCTCGGCAACCTCGACTTCACGCCGCCGCTCAAGGCGACCTTTTGGCTGATCGTGCTCGCGTTGACCTCCCAGGTGATCGGCTGGCTATTGATCTCGATCTCGCTGGCGCGGCTCCCGACGGCGCTCACGTCCGTCCTGTTGACCCTCCAGCCGCTGCTCGCGGTGCTGTTCGCGGCATGGCTGGTCGACGAGCGGCCTTCGCCCCTCCAACTGGTCGGCGCCGCGGCCATCCTGGCCGGCCTGATCATCGCGTCGGCGGGCCGAGGCCGGGCGCGGCCGGCTCCGCTCGAGGCCGTACCGGAGCACTAGTTCACTTCCGGCACAGTCGTCGTCGGACCGCGCTCCTAGACTCGGCGGCATGGCGAAAGCGGCGGTCCTCCACTACTCCTGCTCCGAGTGCGGGTACTCGACCGGCCGCTGGCTGGGCCGGTGCCCCAGTTGCGCGAGCTTCGGGACTCTTGCCGAGGAGGGGCCGCCGCCGGGCGCGAGCAACGGCAATTCCGCTGCCCCGCGCCCACTGCTCAAGCTGGCCGAGGTCGAGGCCAACGAGGCCGATCGCATCCCGACGGGTGTCGCCGAGCTCGACCGAGTCCTCGGGGGCGGTCTGGTCCCGGCGTCGCTTGTCCTCGTCGGCGGCGAGCCCGGAGTCGGCAAGTCGACGCTGCTGTTGAGCGCGCTGGCCTCGATCTCGAAGGAGCGCCGTGCACTCCTCGTCACCGGCGAGGAATCCCCGGCACAGGTCAAGCTCCGCGCGGCCAGGCTCGGTGGAGCAGAGAGCGTCGAGATCTTGGCGGAGACGAATCTCGACGCGGTGTGCGCCACGCTCGAGACCGAGCGGCCCGACGTCTGCGTGATCGACTCCATTCAGACGCTGTATGCGGCCGACGTCGGCTCCGCGCCCGGCTCGGTCTCACAGGTGCGCGAGGCGGCAGCGCGCCTTCTGCGGGTGGCCAAGGAGTCCGGGGTAGCCCTCTTCCTCGTCGGGCACGTGACGAAGGACGGCTCCGTCGCGGGGCCGCGAGTCCTGGAACACCTCGTCGACTGCGTCCTGCAGTTCGAAGGCGACCGCTACCACGCTCATCGCATCCTGCGAGCCGTGAAGAACCGCTTCGGCTCGACAAACGAGCTCGGCGTGTTCGAGATGACCGGGACCGGGCTGGAGGGCGTGCCAGACCCCTCGGAGCTCTTCGGGCGCTCGACCGGCGAGGTCGGATCCGCGGTTGGCTGCGCGCTCGAGGGCACGAGGCCGCTCCTGCTCGAGGTCCAGGCGCTGGTCGCCCCGACCGACCTGGCCATGCCGCGCCGCGTGGGCACCGGTGTCGATCCGAAGCGCCTCGCGATGATCGTCGCCGTCCTCTCCCGGCATGCCGGGCTCTCGCTCGGGCAGGCAGACGTCTTCGTCAACGTCGCTGGTGGCGTGCGGATCGACGAGCCCGGGGCCGACCTGGCGGTGGCGATGGCGATCGCCTCGGCGGCGAGGGGCGCGCCCGTCCGTGAGGGGACAGCCGCCTTCGGCGAGATCGGCCTGACTGGGCGGCTGAGGCCGGCGGCCCAGGCCGAGCGGCGGCTCGAGGAGTGCGCGAAGTTCGGCGTCAACGCTGTCGTCGTGCCCGCGGGGACGAAGGGCCGAGGCATGATTTCGCTGCTCGAAGCCGAAACTCTCAAGCAGGCACTGACGGCCGTTCTGGACAAGGTCGCGCGAGACGCGGCCTAGCCCTGAGCAGGGCTTTTCGAGAAAGCCCTGGAAAAGCTGGCCTTTTTAGGCAGCTTTTGGTAAACTGAGATCTCTCGCCGGCGGTTTTCCTACCCGCCGGCGGTTTGGCGAGAGCACACAGATACCTCGGGAGGTATGGGTTTGTACAAGGTCGGCGACAAGGTCGTGTACCCGCATCACGGGGCCGGAACCGTGGTCAAGAAAGAGAAGCGGAAGGTGCTGGGCGAAGAGCGCGAGTACCTCGAGATCCGGATCCTGCACAACGACATGACCGTGAACGTCCCGGCCGAGAACGCCGAGCGCGTCGGCCTCCGCAAGGTCATCGACAAGACCACCGTCGAGCAGGTGCTGAAGGCTCTGACGGGCGGCGGGACGGCGATGCCCAAGAACTGGAATCGCCGCTTCAAGCACAACCGCGACAAGATGAAGACCGGCGACATCTTCGAGCTCGCCGAGGTCGTCCGGAACCTTTCGTTGCGCGATCACGAAAAGGGACTCTCGACCGGCGAGAAGCAGATGTTCGTCAAGGCCAAGAAGATCCTCGTCTCCGAGCTCATGTACGCGAAGAGCATGGACGAGGAAGAGGCCGCCGAGTGGCTCGACGACATCCTCGCGGGCGTGGGCACCCCGGCCAAGCGCTCGACTGGCAAAGCGAAAGTCGCCGCAAAAGCCTAGTACTGTCGTTCGCCCGTGAGCGTCTGGGCGATCCTGGCTGCAGCAGGGAGTGGTGACCGTCTCGGGCTGGACCGGCCCAAGGCGTTCGCGCCGCTCAACGACCGGCCTTTGATCTCGGAGAGCCTGGAGCGGCTCGACGCATCGGGCTGGATCGAGGGCATCGTCGTCGCCGCGCCGCCCGAGTGGGAGGAGCCGTGCATCCTCGTCGCGGAGGAGATCGCCGCCGGCAAGGTTGCCGAGACCGTGACCGGGGGTCAAACGCGCAGCGAATCGGTGCGGAACGCCCTCGCGCAGGTTCCCGAGCGGGCAGCGCTGGTCTTGGTGCACGACGCGGCTCGGCCGCTCGTCACCGAGGAGGTGATCGAGCGGGTCGTAACTGCCCTCGAGGATGGTTGGGACGGCGCCGTCCCCAGCCTCCCCGTGTCGGACACGGTCAAGCGGGTGGAGGGCGAGGCTGTGGTCGAGACGATCGACCGCGAAGGCCTCATGATCGTGCAGACGCCGCAGGCCTTTCTCGTCGACGTCCTTCGCCGTGCAGTCGAGAGCGGGCGCGAGGCGAGCGACTGCGCCGCGCTCGTCGAGGCCGCCGGCGGGCGGGTGCGAGCCGTCCAGGGCGATCCACGCCTCCTGAAGGTCACGGAGCCCGCAGACCTCGAGCTCGTCGAGAGCTGGCTGTGATCATCGATTACCACATGCACCTCCGGGCTCCGGACGGCTCGCTCGACCACACCGTCGAGGCCGTTGAGCGCTTCGTGGAGGTCGCCGCCGAGCGCGGCCTCGATGAGATCGGCTTCACCGAGCACGTCTACTACTTCGAGCAGACGAGGTCGCTCTGGTCGCTTCCGTACCAGCTCAACCACTGCCACCGCGACCTCGAGCCGTACGTCGATGCCGTTGCGGAGGCCAAGCGCTGCGGCTATCCGGTCAAGCTGGGGCTCGAGGTCGACCACCAGCCGGGCCTGGCAGACGAGATGGACGAGATCCTGCAGCCGTACCCGTGGGACTACCTCATCGGCTCGGTCCATTTCGTCGACGGTCTCGGCATCGATCAGGAGCCGAGCCTCGTCACCACGCTGGGCCCTGAAGCAGCGTGGGCCCGCTACTACGAATGGGTCGTCGATGCGGGCGGCCACGTTGACGTTCTCGGTCACCCCGACCTGGTGAAGTTCTTCGGCCCCGAGCTCGAATGGGACTGGCCTGCCCTGGCCGCCTCACTGAACGGAGCCTGTCTCGAAGTCTCGAGCGCGGGGCTGCACAAGCCGCACGGCCGTCTGTACCCAAACCCGGCGCTGCTCGTGGCTGCCAGGGACGAGGGAATTCCGATCACAACGGCGTCCGACGCTCACACACCGCAGGACGCCGGAAGGGACATCGACCGCGCGATCGAGCACGCGCGCGAGGCCGGCTACGAGACCGTCACCGTTTTCGACCAACGGCAGGCACGGCAGGAGCCGCTCGGGTGAGCGATCTGCGGATCGGCATCGGAATCGACGCCCACCGGTTCCAGGAGGGCATTCCGCTCGTTCTGGCCGGGGTCGACTTTCCCAGTGAGCCCGGTCTCGCCGGCCACTCGGACGGTGACGTGATCGCGCATGCACTCATCGACGCGATCCTCGGCGCCGCGGGCAAGGGTGACATCGGTGAGCTCTTCCCGTCGGCCGACCCGCAGTGGCTCGACGTTTCCTCGATCCGGCTGCTCCAGCGCACGTACGAAGTCGTTCGCATGGCCGGTTTCGACCTCGTGAACGCCGATTGCGTTCTGATCGGCGAGCGACCGCGGATCTCGGAGCTTCGCGTGGCCATGGGCGCGCGGCTCGCGGGCTCGATGGGCGTCGATATCGGCCGCGTCACGGTGCGCGCCACGACGACCGATGAGCTGGGGTTCACGGGCCGGGGCGAAGGCCTGGCCGCCCAGGCGGTGGCGTTACTGCGGCAGCGAGACGGCGCCGGCTCGTAGCTCGACGAGGCCGTCCGCAGCCAGTGCGGACACGACTTCCGGGTCAAGCTCGTCCAGGCGACGGCTCTCGTCGGCCACGAGCCTGAGCGTCCGCGCGCGCCGCTGCCGGAACGAGCCTTCGTAACGGCTCTGCTTGCGAAGCGGCTCGTACTTGCGCCCGCGGGAGGGGCAGCCGTGGGCGAGCGGGCACGTCTCACAGCGGGGAGTCCGACCGTGGCAGACCGTCGCGCCCAGATCCATGAGCGCATGCGCCGAGGCGGGCCCGAATTTCGCGCCCGTTCGCTCGATCACGCGCCGCACGTTCACGTCCACGGGCAGGACCGGGGCGCCATGCGCGAAGCGCGCGACCGCGTCAGCGGTGTAGCGCCCCACTCCCGGGAGCTCAGTCAAGTCGTCCGGCCAGCCGTTCGCGGCCACCTGCCGCGCCGCCCTGTGCAAGTTGAGTGCCCGCCGGTTGTAACCGAGTCCCTGCCACGCGCGGATGACGTCCGCGGCAGACGCGTCCGCGAGGGCCTCGACCGTCGGCCAGCGCGCCAGCCAGGCCTCGTAGCGCGGCACGACGCGGGCAACCTGCGTCTGCTGAAGCATGACCTCGGAGACGAGGATCGCGTACGGGTCGCGTGTCTTTCGCCACGGGAGATCACGCGCGTGCTCGCCGTACCAGGCGAGCAGGGCTTGCTCCACTAGTGGACGACTCTGATGTTGAAGTTCGCGCTTTCTTCCCGGGCCATGAGGCGCAGCCAGAGCGGCAGGTACATCTCCATACCGCGCGCTCCCGTGATGTCACCGAGGTCGATGATGTGCTCGGCCGGCCAGCCGAAGGTGCGAATCAGTTCCCGAACCTCGCTCTTGGCGCCTTCGTCGTTGCCGCAGACGAACACGTCGTGCTCGCCGGGCAGCAGCGACGGTTCGACCATCACGCGGCAATTCACCGTGTTCAGCGCTTTCACGACCTTCGAGCGTGGGAAGAGGCGCTGGATCTCCTCGCCCAGGCTGTCCGCGTTGCAGACGGCCAGGATCGGCGGCATCCCTCGCGAGAAGTCGAGCGGGTTCGCAACGTCCACGAGGATCTTGTCCGCGAGGTTGTCGGCCTCGGCCATGCGGAGCGCCTCGAGCGACTTGTCGCCGGCGGTGCAGTTGAACACGAGCTCTCCGTGGACAGCGGCGTGCGCGAACGTGACGGCGTCCTCCTTCGCCGTCCGCGAGCCGACCAGGACATCGTGGCCGAGCTCGAACAGCTTGGCAGCGATCGTTCGGCCGACATTGCCCGTTCCGAGAACGCCGATCTTCACAAGAGCGAGTGTAGATTCAACGCGAGATGAAACGTGTTCGCTTTGCTCCCAGTCCGACGGGCTCGCTGCATGTCGGGAACGCGCTGAGCGCGGTCGCGAACCGGCAGCTCGGCGACTGGATGCTGCTGCGGATCGACGACACTGACGCGGCTCGCAACGTCCCCGGCGGCGAGGACGCGCTCATCCGCGATCTGGAGTGGCTCGGCCTGGCCTGGGACGAAGGCCCAGTTCGTCAGAGCGAGCGGCAGGATGCGTACCGCGCCGCGGCCGAGCGGCTCGGCGGCGAGCGCTTCGGTCGCATCACCCTCCTCCGAGAGGATGGGACGGCGACCTACCACCTCGCGAGCGTCGTGGACGACATCGAGTTTGGGATCACGCACGTCGTCCGCGGCAACGACCACCGCGCCAACGAACCGCTGCATCGCGAGCTGACCGAGGCGCTGGGCGCGAAGCCTCCGGAGTATGTGCACCACGGACTGATCCTCGGGGAGCACGGCGGCAAGCTCTCGAAGCGCGAGGAAGGCGCGACCGTGGCACAGCTGCGTGAGGCGGGCATCCCGGCCGAAGCCGTTCGGAGCTACCTCGAAGAGCTCGGGATCCCGAAGCACGACGTGCATTACGACCTTCCACGGATCCGGCGGCTCGCGGTCGATGCGATCGCGGCCATGTCCGACGAGGAGCTGGCCGAGAGTGTGGGCGCTCCTCCGGAGCTGGTGCCCGCTCTGCGCGGAGCACGTGACCTGAGTGAGGCGCGGGAGTTCGCAAGGCTCGTCCTGGAGCCTGAGCCGGTGTCACTGGACGAGGAGGCCCGGCCGACGCTCGAGCGCTTCAGGGAGCTACGCGCAAACGGTGCAGGGCCGAAGGAGATCGTCCGCGAGCTGAAGGCCGTCGGCGGGAACCTCAAGGCGCTTCGTCTCGCGCTCACTGGCCGGCCACGAGGGCCCGAGCTCTGGACCGTCATCGCTGCTCTCCCACGGGAGGAGGCGCTTCGCCGTGTCGATGCGGCTCTATAACACCGCCAGCCGGCAACTCGAGGAACTGCCCCCGCTTCCGGGGCCGATCGGCATGTACGTCTGCGGCCCGACCGTCTACCAACGCATTCACGTCGGTAACGCGCGGCCCTTCGTCATCTCGATGTGGCTTCGCCGCTGGCTGCAGGAACGCGGGTACGACGTCACCCTCGTCGAGAACATCACGGACATCAACGACAGGATCTACGACGCAGCACCGGGGGCAAGCGCTCAGCTGGCTGAGGACGCGAGCCGCTGGTACATCGAAGACACGACCGATCTGGGCCTCGGTCGCCCCGACCACGAGCCGAAGGCAACCGAGACGATTCCGGAGATCGTCAGCTTGATCGAGGAGCTCGTCGAGCTCGAGTTGGCCTACGAGGCCGAGGGAGACGTGTATTTCCGCGTCGCCCGGTTCCCGGACTATGGACGACTATCGGGCCAGCGGCCGGATCAGGTCGAAGAGCAAGAGCCGAACCCGCGCAAGGAGGACCCGCGCGACTTCGCGCTCTGGAAGGCGACGAAGGAGGGTGAGGACACCTCCTGGGACTCGCCGTGGGGCCGTGGGAGGCCGGGGTGGCACATCGAGTGCTCGGCGATGGCGGAGAAGTACCTGGGGCCGGTCTTCGAGATCCACGGCGGAGGGCTCGACCTGGTGTTCCCACACCACGAGAACGAAGTCGCGCAGTCCCGCGGCGCGGGCCGCGAGTTTGCGCGCCTCTGGATGCACAACGGGATGCTCGAGTTCACCGGCGTGAAGATGTCGAAGTCCGTGGGGAACGTCGTTTCTCTGCGCGAGGCGATCGACGAATGGGGTCGTGAGACGCTGCTGATGCTGTTCCTCGGCGCACACTGGCGGAAGCCGATGGACTTCTCGGACGAGACGCTCGAAGCTGCGAAGGCGCGGGCGGACGGCTTCCGGGAGGTGTTTCGGAACCCTTCGGAGGAGGGCGGCTCCTGGGAGCAGCTGGCCGAGGCGCTCGACGACGACTTCAACACGCCGCAAGCGCTGGCCGTCATGCATGAGTGGCGGGATCAGGACCTGCTGCGGCGCGGGCTCGATCTCTTCGGCCTCGGCTCCCTGGCTGAGAGCGACGAGGCGCCCGCCGAGTTGCACGACCTGGCAGTTCGGCGGGCGGCGGCCCGCGGCGGTGGGGACTTCGACTCTGCCGACCGGATTCGCACGGAGATCAAGGAAGCAGGTTGGGACGTACGCGACGTGGCCGGGGAGCCCGGGTACCAGCTCGTCCCGCGGCGGTGACGACCGAGCAGATCTACGGCCGGCGGGCGGTCCGCGAGGCTTTGCGGGGCCCGCGCGAGGTGCGCGAGCTCTGGGTGAGCGAGCGCGCGTTGAAAGCCGAGCCCTGGCTCAACGAGTCAGGGCTCGGTGCCAGGCACCGGGTCATGGCGGAACGGGACCTGTCGGAGCTGGCTGGCACGCGTGACCACCAGGGTGTCGTCGCCGCGGTGGAGCCGTATCGCTACGCCGACGGATACGAGCTCGCCGCTGTGGAAAACCCGTTACTCGTCTGTCTCGACCAGGTGACGGATCCGCACAACCTCGGCGCAGTCATCCGCAGCGCCGAAGGAGCGGGGGCCACCGGCGTGATCGTCCCTGCGCACGGCTCCGCGAGGGTCACCGCTGCCGTCTGCCGCGCCTCGGCCGGCGCAGTCGAACATATGCGGCTCGCGGTCGTGCCGAACCTCGCGCGCTACCTCGGCGACGTCAAGGGGGCCGACCTCTGGGTCTACGGCGCGGCCGGGGCCGAGGGGACGCCGATGTGGTCTGCCGACCTGAGCGGCGGTGCGGCCTTCGTCTTCGGCGCCGAGGGGCGCGGCCTGCGCCCGCTAGTGCGCAAGACGTGTGACGCTCTCGTCTCGATCCCGCTCGCGGGCAAGGTCGAGTCGCTGAACGTCAGCGTTGCCGCGGGCATCCTGCTCTACGAGGCCAGGAGGCAACGGGGTGCCTGAACCGACCCTCTACCTGTTCGACGGGTTCAACCTCCTACACGCGAGCGGCTTCGAGGATTCGCGGGAGTTGACCGACAAGCTCGCAAGCTTCGTGGCGGAGCGCGGAGCCCGCGGCGTGCTGGTCTTCGACGGGAGCGGGGAGGACCTGAGCTACGGCCCGCTGGAGGTTCGCTTCGCCGAGCACGCGGACTCGCTGCTCGAGCGCCTGGCCGCCGAGAACCGGAATCTGGAACGCGTCTGTCTCGTCTCTTCGGACTCGGCGGTGCGAGGCACGTCCGGCCAGGAAGTGGCGAAGTTGAGCTCGGCGACCTTCGTCAGGGACTTCTCGCTAGAGCAGCACACGGGCGAATCTCCAATGCGCCTGGAGGACAAACTGGACCCGAAAACGCGTGAGCGGCTAGAAAAGCTGCGCCGGGGGCAAGGTCCATAAAGGATGGGTCCAATGCAATTACCTTGTAATTCCTTGCGGACCTTGCTATTTTGGACACTGACTAAAGGGTGAGAGTGCAACAAGGCACCCGCACGGCCCCCAAAAATGGCAGCCGCCCGTCCAGCCCCCGTCCCTCGCCCAGCCCACAGGGTTCAGCGGGAGCTCGAGGATCTGCAGCTCGTCGTCAAGGCACGAAACGGCGACGGCCAGGCCCTCGACCAGCTGATCCGCCGTTACACCGGCTTCGTCCGCCTCAAGGCCAGTTCGTACTTCCTGGCCGGCGGCGACTCCGAGGATCTCATCCAGGAGGGGCTCATCGGCCTCTACAAAGCGGTTCGGGACTTCCGACACGACAAGGAGACGTCGTTCCGCTCGTTCGCCGAGCTGTGCGTGACTCGCCAGATCATCACCGCGATCAAGACGGCCACGCGCTTCAAGCATTCGCCGCTGAACACCTACGTCTCGTTTAGCCACACCCCGGCGGGCCAGGACCAGGACGGGGAGTGCAGCCTCGGCGACGCGCTCCCGGGGCCGAGCGTCAATGACCCATCGGTGTGCGTGATCTCGACGGAGGAGTTGCAGAGCCTCGTCTTCGCGCTCGGATCAGGGCTGTCGAAGCTCGAGGCGGACGCGCTCAAGCTGTACCTCGAAGGCTCGTCCTACGAGGAGATGGCCGAAGACCTAGGTTGCGACACGAAGACGATCGACAACGCCCTGCAGCGCGTGAAGCGGAAGATCCTCACGCACCAGAAGTCGCGCCAGGTTCTTTCTTAGCCTCCGACTACCATTCGAGCCAGGCCGGAGTAGCTCAGTTGGCTAGAGCAGCTGATTTGTAATCAGCAGGCCGTCGGTTCGAGTCCGACCTCCGGCTCTGCGGTTCCGCCTAGGCGAGCGCTCGCTCCAGGTCCGCCCAGAGCGCCTCGACGTCTTCGAGGCCGACACTGAGGCGGAGCAGGTTCTTCGGTACGCGATCGCCCTCCCAGCGGTGTCGCGACTCCATGGTGCTGTCAGCGCCTCCAAGGCTGGTGGCGTTGACGATTAGTCGGGTCGAGGTCTCGACCTCCTTTGCGTCGCCGGTTACGTCGAAGCTCATGAGGCCGCCGAAGCCGGCGTAGCGCACCCTCTCGACCCTGGGATGCCCCTCCA
>Ga0307302_10001058_pt1 | contig 12094 bp, 9 predicted proteins | sample ER_DNA_183_FD_194490 | JGI IMG/M metagenome (GOLD analysis project Ga0307302, IMG submission 194490) | Bulk soil microbial communities from the East River watershed near Crested Butte, Colorado, United States - ER_DNA_183 | ecosystem: Environmental > Terrestrial > Soil > Floodplain | place: USA...
GTCAAGACCGCCGACGACATCCTCAACTCCCTCGCCGACGACCTCGCCAAGATCAAGCCACAGACACCAGCCAACCAATAACGAACTAAGACGCATAATCTCTGATGCACGACACTAGTGACCCAGTCAGCTGGGGCTGCGTGACTTGCCCACATGAGAATCGTGTGATGGATCGCTCAGCGCAGCGGTGACATAACGTACAAACGGCTTCCTCCCGGCGTCTCACCCTACTATGATCGGTATCGCAGGCTCACGAATGGGCCGGCTGAGACGAGGGGGAGCATGGAGAAGCGACCGGCGACCCTCAGCATCCAGGTCGGCGCCGGGCCCGACGACGACGCCGAACAGATGGCCGAGGCCACCCTCCAGCTCCGCCGCGAGCTGCTGGGCCTCGACGTCGAGGCGGTCGAGCTGCCCAGCGCGGGCGAGCCCCCTCCAGGGACCAGAGCGGTGGAACTGGCGGCACTGGGCGCACTGATCGTCACCGCCGCCAAATCGCAGCTGCTCGGCCCTGTGGTGGCCGCGGTCCGTGCCTGGCTGCCCGGCGCGTCGCAGCGCACCGTCAAGCTGGAGTTGGACGGCGACGTGCTGGAGCTGACCGGAGTTTCGTCCAAGGAGCAGCGGCGGCTCACCGACGAGTGGCTGCGACGGCAGGAAAGCCAGTGACGGCACGGTGGACGGCACCCGCAGCGCCCTGATCGTCGCCAGCGACCAGTACACCGACCCGGGCCTGCGACAGCTGCGTGCCCCCGCCAGCGACGCCCGCGCACTGGCGGCTGTGCTCCAGGATCCTCATATCGGCGGGTTCCAGGTCAGCACGCTGCTCAACAAGCCCGCCCACGAGGTCAACGAGGCGGTGGAGGACTTCTTCGCCGACCGGCGGCCCGACGATCTGCTGCTGCTGCACATCTCCTGCCACGGGGTCAAGGACGAGGACGGCGAGCTGTACTTCGCCACCACCAACACCAGGCTGCGGCGGCTGGCCGCGACCGCGGTGGCAGCCGACTTTGTCAACCGGCGCATGGGCCGCAGCCGCTCCCGGCGGGTGGTGCTGCTGCTGGACTGCTGCTATGCGGGCGCGTTCGAGCGTGGCATGACCGCCAGGGCGGGCACCGGGGTGGGGATCGAGGAGCAGTTCGGCGGCCGGGGCCGGGCGGTGATCACCGCCTCCAGCGCCATGGAGTACGCCTTCGAGGGCGACCAGCTGGCCGACACCACCGAGCAACCGCCGTCGGTGTTCACCAGCGCCCTGGTCGAGGGACTCGAGACCGGCGAGGCCGACCGCGACCAGGACGGCCTGGTCGGGCTGGACGAGCTGTACGACTACGTCTACGACCGGGTGCGGGCGGCCACCCCCAACCAGACGCCCAGCAAGTGGACCTTCGGGGTGCAGGGGGACCTGTACATCGCCCGCCGTTCCCGCCCGGTCACCACGCCCGCGCCGCTGCCGCCGGAACTGCAGCAGCTCATCGACCATCCCATCGCCGGAGCCCGCATCGGCGCCGTCCAGGAGCTGGCCCGCCTGCTGGGGACCCGACATGCCGGGCTGGCGCTGGCCGCCAGGCTGACCCTGGAGCGGCTCACCGAGGACGACAGCCGTGTAGTCGCCGCCGCCGCCACCGCGGCGCTGGAGGCCAAGACCAAGCAAGAGGCCGAGGCCAGCGCCAAGCAAGAGACCAAGGCCAAGGAGGCCGAGCAGGAGGCCGAGGTCAAGGCCAGACAGGCCCTGTCGCGGCTGGAGGTGTCGGAGAGACAAATTGACTTCGGCCGTGTCACCCAGGGCGCCGAGGCGCCGCGACGAACGATCCGCGTGATCAATGCAGGCGGTGGCGACCTTAACCCTAGCGCGACAACTGCGGCCAAGTGGCTCCGCATCCAGCTGGCAGGAGACGAACTGACCGTCGTCCCGGATACATCGACCAGCGGCAGGTTTCAGAGCGAGATATTCGTCCAAAGCAATGGTGGATCACTGACCATCGGGGTCATCGCCCTGGTTGAGCCTCAGCCAATCCTTTCAGTGAAACCAAAGCACCTCGACTTCGGGCGACTCATCCTTGGACAACATGACGTCTCCCAGCGCATAGAGATCTCCAAAGAGGGCAGCGGTGTTCTCGAGTGGAATTATCGTGTGGATGGCAACTTCTTCGACGTCAGACGTGATGGCAATACCTTGGTAGTCCAGCCCCGACCACATACCGGTCGACACTCTGGCGCCATCTTCATTCAAGGCAACGGCAATGAAGAGACCGTCACAGTGGCAGCGCTTATCGAAGATGACGTCGCGGGCGCGACGACGCAGGAGGAGCCGGGCTTAACTGAAGCCCCACCAACGCCGACCCCGGATGAGGGTGTGGCAATGGTAAAGCGTCCATTTTCTTCCCACGAGCACGTCGCTAGCAGAGCGCGAGCCGTTTCACAGCGAGTCGCCATACCAAAAGTATGGTCTAGAATTGGCCCAAGACTGCTAATCGCGATCTTCGCGGTGGCTATCGCCTTAGCGGGGTTTCTTAGGTACGGTACTGGAGGCCCCGATTCGGATCGCCGCGGCGGAACGGCTGACATGGCAGCCGCTAACATCAAACGGGGCGGCGTGCTGCGCATGGCAACCACCGACTTCGGGTTCACCAACGGCTTCGACGTGACCGGTGAGTACAGCGGCCACGCGTTCGCGCTCTACGGCGCGCTGGTGCGCACCCTGGTCACCTACAAACACATCGCTGGCGCCGCCGGCAACGAGTTGCTTCCAGACCTGGCGACCGAGGTGCCGCAGCCGACCGACAACGGGCTGACCTACACCTACAAGCTCAAGCCTAACATCAAGTTCGCGCCGCCGATAGACCGGTCGGTCACCTCTCTGGACATCGCCTACGCCTTCCAGCGGATCAACACCGCCTCGCTGTTCGCCCAGTACAGCACCTACTACGTCGGCGTCATCAAGGGCATGGACGGCAAGGCCTTGAGTGCCGCGACGCCGATCTCCGGCATCGAGACGCCCGACAACCAGACGATCATCTTCCATCTGGAAAAGCCGACCGGCGACTTCAACTACCGCCTGACCATGCCGGCAACCGGGGCGAGCCCCGAGGAGGTCGGCAAGTGCTTCAAGAAGGCCCGTGACTACGGCCGCTACATGATGTCCTCCGGGCCCTACATGATCCAGGGCGCCGACAAGCTCGACATCTCGTCCTGCGACACCATGAAGCCGATCTCCGGCTTCGACCCCAGCAAGTCGCTCACCCTGGTCCGCAACCCCAACTACGACCAGGCCACCGACGACACCCGCAGCAACTACGTCGACGGCATCAAGCTCGACATCAACACGAACCTCGACGACATCTTCAAGAAGGTCGAGGCGGGCACGCTGGACGTGAACTTCGTCGATCCGCCCCGAAGGGTGCTGCAGAAGTACTCGACCGACCCCAACATGAAGAAGCTCATGCACCTCAACGACGGCGACCGGACCTGGTACATCACGATGAACTGGGCGACGCCCCCGTTCGACGACATCCACGTCCGCAAGGCGGCCAACTTCGTCATGGACAAGCAGGCGCTGCTGCGGGCCTGGGGCGGGCCCATCGCCGGCGACATCGCGACCCACATCATCCCGCCGACGGTCCTGAACGACCAGCTCAAGGCCGACTACAACCCGTACGCCACGCCGGACAACCGGGGCGACGAGGCCAAGGCCAAGGAGGAGATGAAGCAGTCCAAGTACGACACCGACAAGGACGGTGTCTGCGACGCTTCGGCCTGCAGGAACCTGGTGATGATCAACCGCAACGTGGCGCCGTGGACCACGATGGAGCCGGTGGTCGTCTCCAGCCTGGAGAAGATCGGCATCAAGGTGAAGCCGCGCGAGCTGGCCTCCAGCGCCGCCCACACCGCCATCCAGACGGTCAAGAACATGATCCCGATCGCGCTGAACGCCGGCTGGGGCAAGGACTACCCCGACGTCTACTCGTTCGCGGCGCCGCTGTTCATCAAGGACGCGATCATCCCGACCAGTAATATCAACTACGCGCTGCTCGGGCTCGACCAGGCCATGGCCAGCGAGCTGGGCATCAAGTACCCTGCGGGCGTCGAGATCCCCAATGTCGACGCCGAGGTCAACGCCTGCCAGGTGATCCCCGACATCGAGGCGCGCACGCGTTGCTTCGTGAGCCTGGACAAGAAGCTGATGGAGACGGCCGTTCCGTGGGTGCCCTACCTGTGGGGTAAGGTCGTCTCTATCACCGCCCCGAGTGTGACCAAGTACGAGTTCGACCAGTTTTCCGGGTGTATCTCGGTCACCGAGATCGCAGTCAACAATGGTGCAGAGATCAGCTAATTCGCCAGCGGCTCATCTCCCTCAACAAAAAGTGGATTGGCAGCTCGACACGAGAGGCGAATCAACGGGCTGGACGGTTCCAAGACGTTACAACTCCTCTCAGGCCGGCCGGCCAGCTTTCAACCGCATGAGGCTCGTTGGCGCTGATGTGAGCGCGCCGCTAGAAGTTGGCGATCGCGAAGCCTTCTAGCGGCCGGCAGAGTTACTAGGGAGTAGGCGACTCGAGAGGTCATCAGACAGTAGGAATATGGCCGCCTCGATCTGCGCTGTGTCGCGTCGCTTTGGTCTAGCAAGCGCGGGCATCACTGGTTACTGACGGCCGAGAGAGACCACGGGTCGCTGCCCTTTGGTTCAAGGAGAGCAGGGGGACGAGCAAACGGTTGACTGGAGTGTGGTCCCCGAAGATCGGTGTGGCGCGTCCGGGGCAGCAGACGGGCAGCAACCGACCGCTGTAGGGATCAACACCGCCGTTGGAGGATGGTGGTGGATCGCCAGAGCCTTCAGACTCTAACGCCCGCGTTCACTTGGGGCTTTCCGATGATCCTTCCCGGTCTCTAATCATGCGATGTACAGGCTGGCAGAGGCTCGTTGGATCTGACACGGAAGAGGTCACAGGTTCAAACCCTGTCGCGCCCACCACATAGGGCCTGACCAGTGGAAACGCTGGCCAGCTCCGCGTTTGGGGCCGGTTCGGCGGATTGTGAACCCGCTGAAGGGACGCTCGACGGGCCGTGTACCGGATGAGACCACTTGACCTGTTAACCACTTGGGTCACCTACGCCGATCCTGGCCACTCCGCTGGTTCGCTTGTGCGAGTGGCACCCGCGCCGTCAACGGCGCCGCCGCGAGGGAGCGAACCCACCGCCAGGTCCGTAGTCATCCATCAGCCGTCCCGACCCGTCCTTTTCGGTTCTCCATGTCTTGTTGGCCCTGGTCAGTGGCCTTGTCGCTGATCCAAGTCCGGGAATCTGTCCCCGCCCGTCATACGCCGCATCATGGCAATGTGGTCGAGATGACGCCCACGTCACCAGACATAGGTCTAGCGCCCCACGTCGCTCGGGTCGCCCGTGCACCGCGAGCACCAGCTTCCTTGCCTGATGGCCGATCTTCTGCCGCAGCCCGCCGCTACGAGCTGCCGAACCGTGCACGCTCTTCCACGGTCAGGTCCCGGGTCGCCTGGGCGTCGGCCAGCCGGGCCAGTTCGGCACCGCCGATACAGACCTGACAGGTAACGACGTAGGCAGCGCTTGCCGGCGTGGCGGCTGCGATTCGCTGTCCGCTCGGGTCGACGTCGACGTCGGACACCGCCCCGGCAGGCAGCCGGAACAGGGCCGCCTGATCTCCGCTGCGGATGTCCCAGACCCGGAGCGTTCCGTCGAGACCGCCGCTCATCACCAGCCTGCCGTCGGGGCTGAAGGCCACGGTGCTGATTAGTCCGGCATGGCCGCTCAGTGTTGCCACGCGGTGACCGTCCGCCAGGTCCAGCAGGATCACCTGGTCGTCGGCGGCCGCCGCCACCAGCTGGCCTCTTGGGTCGACCGCCAGCGCGAGAATCTCCTGGCCCACGTCAGAGAGGATCCGCTGGGACCGTCCGTCCGGGCCCCAGCTGCGGATGATCCCGGTGTCGTCTGCGGTGAGGACTTGCTGTCCGTCTGCCGTAATGGTGACTGCGTAGACGGGCCGGTTGGAACCCTTCAACTCTGCCTGGACCCTGCCAGTGGCCACATCGATCAGACGAGCCCGGCCGTCGCGTCCTGCGGCGGCTAGCCACCGGCTATTCGGTGAGAAGGCGACATCGTCGACCGGTCCACCGACATCCGGTGCCCGAGCGACCTGCTCGGCCGTTGCCGCGTCCCAGATGACGACGCTTCCCTTCTGCCCGCTGGTGGCGATACGCCGGCCGTCAGGACTGTAGGCTGCGTCGGTCAACCAGAGGCCCTGCGCCCCGTAGGTCCGCAGCGCCAGGCAGTCCGGGCCCATCGGTGGAACCTCACACCGGGCTCCCGACGGAGTCTCCTTTCCGGTGTGGGCGTCCCACGTCCGGGCAAGGCCGTCCCGCGAGGCCGTCAACACGGTTCGACCGTCTCGGGAGAACGCGACACTGGTGGCCTCAATCGCGAACCCGGGCAGCTCGTAGGTGGGATCCTCCAACTGCAGCGTCACTGGCTGGAATGGGAGCTCCCAGATTCGCAGTGAGCCGTCACCATGTCCGGTGAGCACCCAGTGGGAATCTGGCGACAGGACGGCCCTGCTCACCGTGCGGGCACCGCCGCGCAGCTCGACCAGCATCGTGCCGTCAACGACCTGCCAGACGCGCGTCACGCCGTCCAACCCGCCCGCGATGAGCCTGGCGCCGTCGGCGGAGAACTCCAGGTCGCGAACCGGCGAGCCAGGCCCCTGCAGCTCAACGGCCCGGCCGTCCCGCAGGCCTCGCAGGAGCACGCGCCCGTCCACATCACTGGTCGCGACGTGGGTGCCGGCCCGGTCCATCGCTGCCACGAACACGCGTTGAAGTTCAACGACAACGCTTCCGTCTTTGACCCGTCGTACAGAGCCAGCACCGTCCTTCGCCGAGGTCAGCGCAAGGGACCCATCGGCCGACAGCCCGGCCGTGCTCACCTCCGAACCGTAGGTGGCGATCCGCGTCGGCGAAGGCATGCCACGCCCGCCGACCAGCACAGCGCCATCAGCGGCACCGGTGAGCACGATGCGCCCATCGGCAGATACGGCGACCGACCCCACTATCCCGTCATGCCGTGCGGACAGGTCGCCAACCCGCCGACCTGATTGGTCCCAGACCCGCACCCGGCCGTCGATCATGCCCGCGACCACGACCCGGCCATTCTCGCTCACGGTAATATCGCCAACTCCAGCGGAGGCAAGCACGGCAGCCTGCTGGAGCGCGCCGGCGGCCGGCTCCAACCTCCACAGCGTGGCGCGACCCTGGTCAGTGACCCCGACCCCGATTCGACCTGACGCATCGACGCGCAGACGCTCGGCGGCACCCTCCCCTAGGGGGACCTCGCCACGCGGCTTGCCGTCCGCAGCCCCCCACGCGCGGGCCACACCGTCCCGACCCGCACTGAAGACGACCTTCCCATCGGAGGACCACGCCACCCCTGAGACCGCCCCCTTGTGCGCGTTGACGCTCACCCGCACCCGCGACCGGTCCACAGCCGAGCGCAAGGCCGACAAGGCCTGGAACGTCGGCGCCGTCCGCCAAGCCTCACGAGCAAGCAGCAGCGAACGCTCGGGGTCGACATCCAGCTGTGAGGCTGCCGCCGCCGCCAGGGCCCGCGACTGGGCTTGGTCACGTTGACGAACGGCCTCGGCACGCGCGGCAAGCGCGGCCGCGGCCAATCCCAAGGAGACCACGACCGCGGTGAGCGCAGCCACCACTGTGGTGCGCAGGCGGCGCCGCTCGCCCTGCCGGCTCGCCACCACAAACCGCGTCTGTAGCGGCGTCGGTGACGGATCGGCACCTGGCCGGGCCAGCCACTCCTCCGCCGCTCGTAGGTCCCGGCCGCGCAACAGCAACGACTTGTCGTTGCCTTGGGCTTCCCAGCGAAGTGCGCGTGACAACCAATGGGTGTGCTCCCGGACCCGCTCGTGATCGGTGTCGATGGCCGCGAGCGTGATGGCGGCAACCTCGGCTGGGTCACGGCGGTCCCGGGCGTCGATCCATTGCAGGGTGAGAAGCCCCTCGGGCACGTCGTCGGTGTCGCGTACGAGGATGGGGACGAGCCGCTTGCCAAGCTCGACCGCACGCTCGTACTCGCGTCGGCATTCGGTCGAACGCACCCAGTCGGGACTCAGGCAGCAGACGACGGCATCTGCAGCCTCGATGGCCGTGCCGAGTTCGGTCCGCCAGGGCGCCGCGGGAGGAATGTCGTCCGCATCCATCCACAGCGAACGTCCCTCGGCCTCGGCGGCCCTGACGATCGCCAGGACAGCATCGGCGTCCCGGCGGGAGTACGAGACAAATGCGTCGAGGCCAGCCTGCTCCTGACCGGACGAGCCAGACAAACGTATCTCGGTCAAGCGCTCCCCGCTGTCCGACGGCCGTACCTGAAGTTGAGGCTGCCCCTCCTGAAGCCACCCGTCAACGACGTACCGGCCAGAGGCCGTCGGCGACCTCGACACGGCTAGCTCCTCCGAAACGGGTGGGAGCCGGGCGACGCCGGCTCCACCACCGCGAGGCACGCGACCTCAGCTGCATACTCGGCACGCCGTCCGGATGACGTCGTTCCGGAGTTCTTGCCGGCACCCTACGGGGACCACTGCTCCCCGATCTGCACGACCTGGTCACCGCGCACGGTGATCCAGAACATCCCGCTGCCGGCCCGGGTCAAGGTGGCCAGCCTGGTCAGGCTCACCGGGATGTCCTGGTTGCTGCCAGCCAACTGGTTGGCGGTGATGGCCGCGTCGGCTCGCACCGCCAGCGTACGTAGCTTGGGGTTGAGGTTGCGCGAGTAGGAGTCGTTGGGCGGCGGGGACTCCTGGTGGTCTTTGGCGGCCTCGATGGTGGCCTGGTCGCCGTGGAAGTACTGGATCAGGTCGAAGGTGACCGTGCCCCGGCCCGGGTCGATGCTCTTGAGCAGGACCGGGTGACGCCCGTCGGCGAGCACGACCGGCTCGGGGTTAGTCGGGCCGCCGGTGGTGGTCGGGGTCTCGAGCACGGGACGGGTGGGCAGGGCGGCGTGGTGGTGGGTGTTGGTGGAGAGGGCGAGGTAGGAACCGGTGGCGATGGCGACGGCGGCGAGGGTGGCGGCGACGATGATGCGGGCTGGTCGCATGACGACCTCTCTTTGCAGCGACGGCCCTGTGGGCCTAGGACCTCAGCATGAGCTGACCTGGTCACGGCGTAGCGACGACCGGGCCACACGGCAAGCGCGAACCGGCCTCGACCCGGTCGCGATCGTCGATCGAAACGAGCACGCCTCCCAAGCACCGAGGGGGGTTCGCTGTTCGGGGCGGTTCTGCGGGCCGTGTACCGGATCGAGAGCGTTTGCTGTTTCGGGCCCGTTCCAGGGCCGTGTACCGGATGGAGAGCGTTTCCCATGCTTAACCTTCCTGTTCATGGCCCCGCCCGGCCACGACCCGCTCATCCGCTCCATCGAGCGGCAGCTGTGCGCCGAGAACCGCTCGGCCCGCACCGTCACCACCTATCTCATTGCCGTGCGACAGGCCGACGCCTTCCTGCGCGGCCGCGGCACCAGCCTGGAGACTGCCCGGGTCGGCTCCTAGACGTATGGGAACCGCGACCTGGCGGCGTCTCAGTCAGCATTTCCGCAGTTCAGAGGCCCGTAGACTTGGACGTCCGCCCCCCGCGGATGGGAAGATGGAACTGGCCAAAGCGGACAGCGCGGAGGCCGACGAGGAGGTGCGGAATGATGGACCCTGTGACGGTGAGGACGGGCACCAAGCGCTTCGACGGCGACGCGCACGGCATCGCGTTCTCGGTGTACGTGCGTGAGAACGGCGAGGTGAAGCTGTGGGTCAAGCGGCGCATGCGGTTGAAGGGCGGCCCGCAGACGATGTTCGGCAGCGACTTCGCGAACGTTGAGTTGGAGCCGACCGACGAGTAGGCGGCCGCGACCGACGGATCGAGTACAACACTCTCCGGCGCCGCAGCGCCGCCTTGGACGACCTGACCCCTGCCGACTCCTCCAAGGCCTAGGTATGGAACTGACAGAGAACGTGGCGCTGACCTGCCGCTACTACGGCATCAGCCGCCAGGTGTTCTACAAATGGCGTCGGCGCTCTGACGCGGATGGCCTGGACGGGCTCCGGGACCGCTCCCACCGGCCGCTGGTCAGTCCCAACGCCACCCGGACCGAGGTGGTCGGCAAGATCATCTACCTGCGCCAGCACTACCACTTCGGCCCTGCCAAGATCGCGATGTACCTCCAGCGCTACCACGACATCCACATCAGCCCCTCGGGCGTGTGGCGCATCCTCAAACGCCTGGACCTGAACCGGCTGCCGCCTCCCAGCGATACAAGCGCCACGACAAGCGCTGGAAGCGCTATGAGAAGCCGCTGCCTGGCCACCGGGTCCAGATCGACGTGAAGTTCATCGGGCCGCTGGCCGGTGCCCCCAAGCCCAGGAAGTACTACCAGTTCACCGCCATCGACGACTGCACCCGGCTGCGCGTGCTGCGCATCTATGACCGGTGCAACCAGCAGACCGCCATCCAGTTCCTCGACTACCTACTGGAGCGGCTCCCGTTCCGGGTCGAGGTCATCCAGACCGACAACGGCGTCGAGTTCGGCGCAAGCTTCCACTGGCATGTGCTGGACAAAGGCGCCGGCCACGTCTACATCAAGCCCCGCACCCCCCGGCTCAACGGCAAGGTCGAGCGCTCGCATCGCATCGACGCCGAGGAGTTCTACCGGCTCCTCGAGGGGGTGGTGATCGACGACGCCCAGGTCTTCAACGACAAGCTCCAAGAATGGGAAGACTTCTGCAACTACCATCGACCCCACGGCGGCCTGGACGGCCAGACCCCCTATGAAAGACTCAAGCAGCGCACCCAGACCCGGCCGTAACCGCTCAACGTCAGTTGCACACATCCCGCACTCTCATAGCGCGTGGACCAATGACCGGGGCCTGGCCGCACGCAGGCCTTCCTATGAGAATCAATGATGCCCCTGGCCGAGGCGAAGAAGTATGGTTCGCCAGTGATCGTTGAGGAAGATGCGACATTGACCTGGTACAAATTCCTTCTCCACGTCAAGCCGCGCCTTGCGGCCGCAAGCGGTCTGCGTTGGCGTAGAAGACCGGAATGCCAAATCGCCCTGCCGAAAGGCAATTCGAACGGAGCGCACCGCTTCGCCAAGGCGATTGGCCAATGGTGACACAATTACCCACATCCGCTGTGTGCTCCAGTCGCGATTAGGCAGATGACGAAGAGGCCCAGCGCGGGAAGTCCAGTTCGGGCAAGCAGGCGTCTGCTGTACATATTGAAAACGAAGAGGATTACACTCGGCAAGATCAGAATAGCGAAAAGAATCCAAAGTGCCTTAACGACGTAGCCGCCGACCTCACACATTTTCACCTCGTGCGATCGAATTTCAGAACGCTTACCGCGTGGCAGGGTCCTCCCCCGCGGCGGCGCCTCGTTGCGTACGGACATCGATCCTCTTAATCGACCTCACCCATTCGCTTTCGGCACATTGAATGGACTGAAGCGGATGACTTCACCCATGACGAGCATTTAGCGATTTGGCGCCGCCGTAGCAAAGCACCGCCGTAGCGCCTCCCATCGCCACCACAGGACTCGACAAGACCGCCAAGTTGCCGCGAACGCTAGGTTGGCTGGTCCAAGGGAGTCAACTCACACTTGGAAGGTTCATCGCTATCTGATGTCATTACTGTAGCTCGTTCTGCGCGGAGGTGCCGGTTGATACGATTTGGGCGGTACTTACATACACTGGCCTTCGGCGACCCATGATCGGCGCCAGCGTTGGGGTGAGCGTTGCGTCGCCGTCTCCTGTCCCGGCTTGCGGCCACCGTCAGTGCCGCGGGAAGCTCGCGTCCCTTCCGACCTGTCAATCCATAGCAGCAGCTAGAAGGTGTGGATCTAGTGGTTGGTGAAGGTCGGTAGCGGGCGGTGAAGAGAGCGTCCAACTGAACGTCACGAGAGCGTTTCCTTCCGCGGCTACGGTCAGAGGTGACCTGGGGAACGGCTCTTAAAGAGTTTTGCGGTGTAGGGTGACATGGAGATGTCGTGGTAGGAGCACGAGCCGATGGCGACCCGCCGCA
>Ga0307302_10001060_pt1 | contig 12070 bp, 8 predicted proteins | sample ER_DNA_183_FD_194490 | JGI IMG/M metagenome (GOLD analysis project Ga0307302, IMG submission 194490) | Bulk soil microbial communities from the East River watershed near Crested Butte, Colorado, United States - ER_DNA_183 | ecosystem: Environmental > Terrestrial > Soil > Floodplain | place: USA...
CCTCGCCGCACACCCCGACCGGCTTGCCGAGGGCCTTGCCGGCCTCCGCGGTCATCCGGACCAGGTCGAGCAGGGCCGGCTGCCAGGCGTCGAGCAGGTCGGCCAGCTCCCCGGCCATCCGGTCGGCGGCGTAGGTGTACTGGGACAGGTCGTTGGTGCCGATGGACATGAAGTCGCAGGCCGCCGCCACGTGCCGCGCCCTGATGGCGGCCGCCGGCACCTCGACCATCACCCCGCCCGAGGGCAGCCCGTGGCCGCGCACCTGCTCGGCGAAGGCGGCCGCCTCGGCGGTGGTCGACACCATCGGCGCCATCACCCAGACCTGGGCCTGGCTGGCCGCCGCAGCATTGGCCACGGCGGTCAGCTGCTCCTCCAGCAGCTCCGGGTGCCGCCGCGAGGTCCGCAGCCCACGCACGCCCAGGGCGGGGTTGGGCTCGTCGGGCACGGTGACGAACTCCAGCGGCTTGTCGGCGCCGGCGTCCAGCGTCCGCACCACCACCTTGCGTCCCGCGAAGGCGTCGAAGACCCGCTGGTAGACGGCCTGCTGCTCCTCGAGCGTGGGCGCGTTGGGCCGGTCGAGGAAGAGGAACTCGGTCCGGAACAGCCCGACGCCCTCGGAGTCGGCCGCCGCCGCCGGCGCCAGGTCCTTGTCGCCGGCGATGTTGACCAGCAGCTGCACCGGGTGGCCGTCGGAGGTGCGGCCGGGACCGCTCAGCGACTGCAGGGCCGCCAGCTTGGCCTGCTCGGCGTCGAGCGCCTCCCGGACGGTGGCCTCGTCGGGCGCGACGGCCACGGTCCCCTCGGTCCCGTCGACCAGGACCGTCTCCCCCTCGGCGATCGCGGTGGCGCCATGGACGGTGACCACCGCGGGGATGCCGAGCGACTTGGCCAGGATCGCCGTGTGGCTGGTCGGGCCGCCCTCCTCGGTGATGATGGCGCGCACGCGGTCCTTGTCCAGGGTCGCGGTGTCGGCCGGGGCCAGGTCCAGGGCGATCAGCACGAAGGGATGGCCGGGATCGGGGACGCCCGGCATGGGCACCCCGAGGAGCGTGGCCACGGTGCGGTTGCGCAGGTCGTCGAGGTCGGCGACGCGCTCGGCCATGTAGGGCCCGGCCGCGGCCAGCATCGCCCGGAAGTCCTCGAAGGCGGCGGTGACCGCCGTCACCGCCGCCTTGCCGGCCTGCACCCCCGCGGTGACCTTGGAGGCCAGGGTCGGGTCCTCGGCCATCATCGCCTGGGCGGCGAGCACGCTCGCCGCCTCGCCGGGGGCGCGCGACGCCCGCTCCTCCAGGCTGGCCGAGACCGCCCGCATCGCGGCCATGGCGGCCTGGTTCTCGCTCTCGGGATCGCCGGACGGCGTGGCGTCGGTGGGGACCACGGGGGGCGCGGCCATCTGGGCCACCGGCCCGGCGGCGACGCCGGGGCTGACCCCGATGCCGCTGAGTGTCTCGGCCATCCGCTACCCCTCGCTGTCGAGGTCCCTGGCGACCAGGGCGGCGAGCTCGTCGAGGGCCTGGTCGGCGCCGTCGCCCTCGGCGACCAGCACGACCTCGTCGCCGCCGCGAGCGTCCAGGGCCAGCACCGACAGGATGCTGCGGGCATCCACCGGGTCCCCACCGGCCGACTTGGCGATCGTCACCTTGACCGGCTGCTTGGCTGCCGCCTGGACGAACATGGCGGCCGGCCGGGCGTGCAGGCCGACCTTGGAACCGATAACGACACGGCGCTCGGGCATGTAGAACCTCCGACCTCCGGCACGCCGGGACCCAGCCCGGCCCTCCCATATGCCTGACAGTATCAACGGCGAGGCACCCCGCCGACTAGTTCGACCCCACTCGGGCATGGTTTGTGGGTGCTACTGTGACCACATCCAAATTGGACTAGGCCACTTTGGAGGGTCCACTTTGGAGGGTGTGGTGCCGAGCCGGATGCGGGCCGAGATCGCCGAGCAGCCACGGGCGCTGCGCCGCACCCTCGACGCCCTGCTACCCAAGGCCGGAGCGCTCGAGGCGCTGGGCCGGGAGACCAGGCAGGTGCTGTTCATCGCCAGGGGCTCGTCCGACAACGCCGCCGTGTACGGCCAGTACCTGTGCTCGGTCCGCGCCGGCCGCCTGGCCTCGCTGGCCTCGCCGTCGCTGGCCACCGTCTACCGGGCCGACCTCGACCTCCGCGGCGTGCTGGCGGTGGCGGTCTCCCAGTCCGGCGCCACCGGGGAGATCGTGACCACCCTCGAGTGGGCCCGCCGCTGCGGGGCGCGAACCGTCGCCGTCACCAACGCGGCCGGGTCCCCCCTCACCGAGGCCGCCGACGTCGCCCTCGTCACCCAGGCCGGCAGCGAGCTCGCCGTCCCCGCCACCAAGACCTACACCACCCAGCTGGCCGCCCTGGCCGTCCTCGCCCTGTCCATGGGAAGGGGCCCGGGCCCCGTCCCGCCGGGCGCCGCGCTGGAGGCGCTGTGGGGGGTGCCGGATGCGGTGGAGGCCATGCTGGAGGTCGCTCCCGCGGCGGAGGCGCTCGCCGGGCGGCTGACCGACGCCGACACCCTGGTCGTGTCCGGCCGGGGCTTCGCCTACTCGACGGCGCTGGAGCTGTCGCTGAAGCTGAAGGAGACCTGCTACGTCACCTCGGTCGGCCTCTCCTACGCCGACCTGGTCCACGGCCCGATCGCGATCCTCGACGCGGGCACGCCGGCCCTGCTGGTGGCCGCCGCCGACGGGCCGATGCTCCCCGAGATGACCGGGCTGGCCCGCCGGATCGCCGTCACCGGGGCCGACGTGTACGGCATCGGCGGCGACCACGACTTCGCCGCCGCCTGCCGGTCCACCCTCCCCGGCACCTCGCTCCCCGAGCACCTGGCCCCGCTCGCCCTGGTGGTCCCCGGCCAGCTCCTGGCCGAGGCCCTGGCCAGGGCCAAGGGCCTGGACCCGGACGCCCCCCGAGGCCTCGACAAGGTCACCCAGACCGACCCCTGACAACGACCCGCCCGGCGCCGGAGCCGGGGCCGCCGGCCGTCAGCGTGTGGTGGCCCTGAGGAGCGACTTTTGGGTGATGTACTGCTGGTCGTCCATGAAGGTGCGGCGCCAGAGGAAGTATTCGGAGCGGGGGCGGTCGTCGGTGATCTCGGGGCCGGGGCCGACGAAGGACCGTACCTGGTCGTCGGACAGCCACTGGGCTCGCTGGATGATCCTCACCCAGCCGTCGGCGTCGGTGCGGCGATGGTCGGGCACGTCGTTCAGGTCGCGGATGGCGGCGGGGGCGCCGAGGACCTGGCGGATGTTCGCCTCGGTGAACTCCAGCGGGGCGTCCGAGCCGAACATCAACACCCCGTGCCGGCCCGGCGACAGCACCAGGCTGACGTGGCCGAACACGCTGGCGAAGGTGCGGACGTGGTCCTTGAAGTCGTCGAGCGGCAGGGCGTAGGGGATCCAGAGCATGAAGGTCCCGCCGGGCCGCAGGCGGGCCTTGCCCTCGGTCAGGAACTCGCGGGTGTAGAGGACCACCGACCCGGCGCTCTCGATCGGCGGGGCGGGGTCGACGGCGATCATGTCGTACTGCTCGCGGGACAGCCGGACGTAGTTGCGGCCGTCGCTGATGATCACCCGGCCCTTGGGGTGGTGCAGGAACCGCTCGCCGTCCGGGAAGAAGACCGGCATGCGGCTGGGCACGGTCGGGGACAGCTCGACCGCGTCGGTCCGCAGCCCGAGCTCGAGCCCGGAGCGGTAGGTGCCGCCCATCCCGAAGGCGATCACGAGGAAGTCGCGGGCGTCCGGGCGCAGCGCCTTCGACAGGTAGCCCATCAGCTTGGTGTCGACGGTGAGCGTGGTCATCCCGACCCCGCCGACCAGCAGCCGCCGGCCGCTGGGCTTGCCGCCGAGGGTGTCGACGGTGGCCAGCTCGTCCTCGGCATGGGTCACGGGACGGCCGGTGCGGCGCAGGTCGTTCTCGGTGAAGGTGCGGGTGATCGGCAGGTCGAGCGACGACGCCACCATGCCGAGCACGGCCAGCCCGGCGAGCCCGGCGGCGACCACCCGCCCCCGCCCCCGGCTCGCCGTCCCCGGCCCGGGGTCTCCCGGCTGCCGGGCCTGACGGCCCACCGGCTCGGCGGCGAACAGGACCGCGCCGGCGAGGAGGTTGAGGCCGCCGAGCAGGAGGATGGAGCCGTTGGTGCCGATGGTCCCGGCGAGGATGAACGCGGCGCTGAACGAGCCGAGGATGGAGCCGGCGGTGTTGGCCGCATAGAGCAGGCCGACGCTGCCCCCGGCCGCCTCCGCCGACGGGGTGACCAGCCGACCCGCGAGCGGGAAGGCATAGCCCATCAGGACCGTCGCCGGGAGGAGCACCACCACGGTGCGGACGACGAACGGAACGTGGCCGACCACCCCGCTGCCGAGCACGACCGTGGTCTGGGCGAGGATGCCGACCCCGGCCAGGCACAGGCCGAGCGTGCCCAGCCGCTCACCCCTGGGCCGGGAGTAGCGCCGGTACAGGAAGCTGCCCAGGGCGATGCCGAGCAGGAAGATGGCCAGGATGGTGGTGAAGATGTAGATGCTGGAGCCGGTCCCCTGGGCCAGCATCCGGGTCCACAGGACCTCAAGGGCCAGGGAGACGAACCCCGACACGAACGTCGCCGCCAGCACGATCCGCCGCCGGGGGCGGAAGTCACGGGGGACCTCCGGCCTGGGCGGGCGCACACGGTCGGCCGCCGCGGTGCCGCTCGCGTCGGGGCCGGTCTCCCAGCGTCGTGACAGCAGCAGGGCGCCCGTCCCGGCCGCGACGTTGAGGAGGACGGCCAGGTAGCTGGTGAGGCGCAGGCCCAGCAGCTCGATCAGCACGAAGCCGGCGAGTAGTGTCCCGGCCATGGCGCCGATGGTGTTGGCCGCGTACAGCTCGCCGAGGCGGGCGCCGGCCTCGTCGAGGGTGCGGACCAGGTACCGGGTGAGCAGCGGCAGGGTCATCCCCATCAGGAACGTCGCCGGGGCCACGGCCGCGACGGCCAGGGCGAAGCGGACGCCGGCAAGCTGGCCCGGCCGTTCGACCAGGCTGGGCCACACGCCCCGGTACACCTCGGCCAGACCGTGGAAGGCGAGCGGCAGCAGGCCGGCCATGGCGGCGACGGCCAGCTCGACCAGGCCGTACAGGCGCAGCGGCCGGGCGCTGGTGTCGGCCAGCCGCCCACCGACCAGGCTGCCGAAGCCGAGGCCGGCCATGAACGCGGTCACGATGGTGGCCACCGCCTGGGTGGTGTTGCCGAACACCAGCACCAGCTCGCGCGACCACACCACCTGGTAGATGAGCCCGGCGGCGCCCGAGGCGACGAACAGGGCGAGCACGACGCCGCGCAGCGACGGGGTGGCGCGGCTGGTGGGGCGGGGTGGGGAGGTGGCGACGGCCACGGGCAGGACTCCTCGGCGATCGATGCAGACCCGTAGGAGGCTTCCAGATGGCGGGCGACCCGGCAAGCGAGCATCCACAGCCCACGCCCGGTGCGGCGGTGCGGCGCCGGCCGCCGGAGGCACCGTCAGGAACCGTTCGGGCCCGGGCCGCGTCCCAACGGGCAGGCGCCGAGACGGGAGGGTGGGCATGCGGCTTCGCGGGGTGGCGGTCGGGGTGGCCCTGGTGGCGATGGTGATCGTGGCCGGCTGCGACGGGCGGGGGGGCGGGGGCGACTCGGCGGGCGGAGGGAGCACGCAGGCCGCCGTCCAGGCGGCCGATCAGCCCTCGAGTGGGCGCGACCAGGCGGCGCCGCCGGAACAGGCCGGCTCGACCGGGGCGGCGGCGCAGCTGCGGCTGGTCGACCTCGGCGACCGGATCGTCCGGACGGCCACCGTCGACCTGGAGGTCGGCAAGGACCGGCTGAGCGACACCATCAACCGGGCGACCGACGTCGTGACCAGGGCCAAGGGCATCTACGTCGGGTCGTCCACCTCGGTGCCCGCCGGCGAGCCGGCCAGCGGCCAGGTCACCTTCCGGGTCCCGGTGGACGCCTTCGAACCGGTGCTGCGCGAGCTGAAGGCCCTCGGCGCCTACCGCGGGGAGCGGTCGAGCACCGAGGACGTCACCAACCAGTACGTCGACCTCAACGCCCAGCTGGTGGCCTGGCGGGCCCAGGAGCGGGTCTACCTGCGCCTGCTCGGCCGGGCCAGGTCGGTCGCCGACGTGATCGCGGTGCAGAACCAGCTCCAGCAGGTGCAGTCCAACATCGAGCGGCTGCAGGGGCAGGTGGACCACCTGGAGGACCAGTCCTCGTTCTCGACCATCGTCCTCCAGCTCCGCGAGCCGGGCGCGGCCGCCGGGCGGCCGGCCGGCCGGCTGGCCAGGGCGTGGGCGACGGCCGTCAACGGGCTCGGCGTGATGGCGGCGGCCGTTCTCGTCGGCGTGATCTGGCTGACGCCGGTGGTCGTCCTGGCCGTGGCGGTGCTGTTCGGGCTGCGGGCGCTCCGGCGGCCCCGCCCGGCCTGAGGGACGCCAGGCCGGTGCTGCGCCTCAGCTGTCGACCCAGAGGCAGAACGGGTGGCCGGCGGGGTCGAGGTAGACCCGGACGTCCTCCTGAGGCTGGTGCTCGGCCAGGACGGCCCCGGCGGCCACGGCCTGGGCCCCGGCGGCCTCCAGGTCGTCGACCTCGATGTCCAGGTGCACATCGCCTCCTGGATCGAACCGGCCGGCCGCCGATGGAGCGGGCGTCGCGATTCTCGCCGCGGGATGTGACGGCGACGCAGGCTTCGTCGACGGTTCGCGGGGTGGCAGGCTCAGGACCTGCGCTGCCGGGTGGAGCGGGCGAAGGGAATCGAACCCTCACCGCGAGCTTGGGAAGCTCGAGTTCTGCCATTGAACTACGCCCGCAGGAGGGGTGATTCTAGCCGGGCGGTCTGAGCTGGGGCAACGAGGTCGTGGCAGAATGCCGGCCGAGCAGCCTCTGTCCTGGGAGTGCACTGGTGATCCTGTCCGACCGGAGTCTGCGGGAGGCGATCGCGGCCGGGCGGCTGGTGATCGACCCGCTGGACGACGACGCCATCCAGCCGTCGAGCATCGACGTGAGGCTGGACAACCGCTTCCGGGTCTTCTACACGGCGCGCCATCCCTACATCGACGTGAAGCAGCCGATGGAGGACCTCACCGAGCTGGTCGAGGTCAAGCCCGACAAGGCGTTCATCCTGCATCCGGGGGAGTTCGTGCTCGGGTCGACCCTGGAGCAGGTGGGGATCCCGGCCGACCTGGCGGCCCGGCTCGAAGGAAAGAGCTCGCTCGGGCGGCTGGGGCTGATGACCCACTCGACGGCCGGGTTCCTCGACCCGGGGTTCGTGGGGCATGTGACGCTGGAGCTGTCGAACGTGGCCAACCTGCCAATCACGCTGTACCCGGGGATGCGGATCGGGCAGATCGCGGTGTTCCAGCTGACCACCGAGGCCGAGCGGCCGTACGGGTCGAGGGGGGTCGGGTCCAAGTACCAGGGGCAGCGGGGGCCCACCCCGTCGCGGTACTGGGAGAACTTCCGCTCGTCCTGACCGGGGACGAAGCGATCAGGAGGGCCCCGGGCGCTCCCGGGCCCGGACCGACTCCTCCAGCACCTGGGCGACGTCCAGGACCCTGACGCCTTCGCCCGAGCCCTCGGCCTGGCGCTGCTTGATGGCGTCGTCGAGCATGACCATGCAGTAGGGGCAGGCCGTCCCGACCACGTCGGCGCCGGTGGCCAGGGCCTCGTCGGTGCGTTCGATGTTGACCCGCTTGCCGATGCGCTCCTCCATCCACATGCGGGCCCCGCCGGCGCCGCAGCAGAAGCCGCGCTCCCGGCAGCGGTGCATCTCCACCGACCGGACCCCGGGCACGGCGTCCAGGACGGCCCGCGGGGCGTCGTAGACGTCGTTGTGCCGGCCCAGGTAGCAGGGGTCGTGGTAGGTGACGGTGGTCTCGAGCGGGCCCTCGGGCCGAAGGCGGCCCTCGTCGACCAGCCGCCGCAGCAGCTGGGTGTGGTGGACGACCTCGTAGTTGCCGCCCAGGTGGGGGTACTCGCGGGCCAGGGTGTTGAAGCAGTGGGGGCAGGAGGCGATCACCTTGCGCGCCCCGACGCCGTCCAGGGTCTCGATGTTCTGCTGGGCCTGCAGCTGGTAGAGGTACTCGTTGCCGAGCCGGCGGGCCGGGTCGCCGGTGCAGGACTCGCGCGGGCCGAGCACGGCGAAGCGCACCCCGGCCCGGTGCAGCAGCCCGGCGATCGCCCTGGCCGTGCGGCGTGCCCGGTCCTCGAGGGCGGCCGCGCAGCCGACCCAGTACAGGTACTCGACGTCGTCGGGGATGCGGTCGCCGACCACCTGGACCTCGAAGTCCAGGCCCTCGGTCCAGGCCAGGCGCTGGCCGGCCCCGAGGCCCCAGGGGTCGCCGGAGCTCTCGACGTTGCGCAGCATGGTGCCGGCCTCGCCGGGGAAGCGGGACTCCATCAGGACCTCGTAGCGGCGCAGCTCCATGATGGTGTCGACGTGCTCGATGTCGACCGGGCACTGCTCCACGCAGGCCCCGCAGGTGGTGCAGGACCAGAGCACGTCGGAACCGACCACGTCCTGCACCAGCTCCTTGCCGAGCACGGCCGGGTCATGGTCGTCCGGGTGCTCGGGGTCGGCCTCGCCGAGCAGGAACGGGGACTTCTCGAACAGGTGGTCGCGCAGGTCGGTGATGACCAGCTTGGGCGACAGCGGCTTGCCGGTGTTCCAGGCCGGGCACTGGTCCTGGCAGCGGCCGCACTCGGTGCAGGTGGCCAGGTCCAGCAGCTGCTTGAAGTTGAGGTCCTCGACCTTGCCGGCGCCGAAGACGTCCTCCTCGGTCATCTCCTCGGGGTCGATCCTGGGGGTGGCCAGCGGCCCCAGGGCCTTGGGGCGGCGGGAGAAGGCGACGTTGAAGGGGGCGGTGAAGATGTGCAGGTGCTTGGAGTACATGACCAGCACCAGGAAGCCGAGCACGACCGCCAGGTGGGCGAGCAGGAAGCCCTCGTCGAGCAGGCGCAGGGTCGAGGGCGGGAGCCCGTCCAGCAGCCGGCCGACGGCCGTGGAGGCGAAGGCCCAGCCGTCGTAGGGGAAGGTGCCCCTGGCCGCCCTGGCGCCCCGGTAGAGCAGCAGGGTGACGATCACCAGGGCGATCATCCCGAGGATGACCCAGGCCTGGCCGGTGTGGGACCGGTAGAACCGCGACGCCCGGTCCCGGCGGGCCGGCGACTCGCGCAGGCGGATGACGGCGAAGACGGCCAGGCTGACCAGGACCGCGACCGCGGTCAGGTCCTGGAGGAAGCCCAGCGCCGGGCTGTGCCCGATCAGCGGCAGGGCGAAGGTGTCGCTGAACAGCTCCCCGTAGGCCTCGGCGATCGTGGTCAGCAGGATCACGAAGCCCCAGAAGGTGAAGAAGTGGGCCAGCCCGGGGATCGGCCGCTTGAGCAGCTTGCGCTGGCCGAAGACCTCGACCAGCTCGGCCCGGAGGCGGGTCCAGGCGTGCTCGAACCGTTCGGGGGCCGGCTGGCCGGTGGCGATCAGCCGGGTGATCCGCTCGGCCCGCTGCCCGGCCAGGGCGACGGCGAAGAAGGTGAGCACGAGTCCGATGGCGAGCTTCATCGCACGTCCTCCTGGCCTGGTCGCGTCCGCTGGCCGTGCGGCAGTCTACCGCTCGGTAACATCCGGAGGCGGATAGGCTGGGCGGAGAGAGATGCGACACGAGACACGGCCGCCGACGGCGCCGCCCAAGCGTGCCCGCCGGGGCCTGCTGGTCGGCGGCCTGGTGCTGGTCGTGGCCGGGGTGGCCGTGGTCGCCTGGGTCCTGGCCGTGGCCGCCGGCCTGGTCGACGGGGATGCCCCGGCGATGGACGACACCCCGCGGACCCTGAACCTCGAGGGCGCACCCTCGACCACCACCGGCGGCGCCCGGCCCGGCGCGGTGGCCTACCGGCTGGAGCCGGCCGGCGGCACGGCCGCGACCGTGCGGCTGGAGGTGGCGGCCGACCCCTCGGCCCGGGCCCGGGGCCTGATGGGCCGCACCGAGGTGGCGAAGGGGACCGGGATGGTCTTCCTGTACCCGGCCGACGTCACCGAGGCCTTCTGGATGAAGAACACCCTGGTCCCCCTGTCGATCGCGTTCGTGGCCGCCGACGGGCGGGTGGTCAGCGTGGCCGAGATGACCCCGTGCAAGGCCGACCCGTGCCCCAGCTACGCCCCGGCCGGCCCCTACCGCTACGCGGTCGAGCTGGCCGCCGGGTCCTTCGGCGCCGCCGGGGTCGGACCGGGGGCCAGGGTGGTCCCGGCGGACCCGGCGGCACTGCCCGAGCCAGCCTGAACCTGCTGCTCAGCGGGCAGATAAATCAGCCAGACCCATAAACTTGACAATGGTTGACTCAACCACCTATCTTGGCCTCCGGAACCCTGTCCCAGCAAGTTTGAGGTGATGAGATGGCCAAGGCCGTAGGGATCGACCTGGGGACCACCAACTCTGTTGTCGCCACCCTCGAGGGCGGCGAGCCGACGGTGATCCCCAACGCCGAGGGGGCTCGGACGACCCCGTCGGTGGTCGCCCTCTCCAAGACCGGCGAGGTGCTGGTCGGCGAGGTGGCCAAGCGGCAGGCGGTCACCAACCCGGACCGCACCGTGCGCTCGGTCAAGCGGCACATGGGCGAGTCGTCCTGGCGCTTCCGCGCCGACGGCAAGGAGTTCTCGCCCCAGCAGATCAGCGCGTTCATCCTCCAGAAGCTGAAGCGGGACGCCGAGGCCTACCTGGGCGACCAGGTCACCCAGGCGGTCATCACCGTCCCCGCCTACTTCGACGACGCCCAGCGCCAGGCCACCAAGGAAGCCGGCGAGGTCGCCGGGCTCGAGGTCCTGCGCATCATCAACGAGCCGACCGCGGCCTCGCTCGCCTACTCCCTGGACAAGGAGAGCGACGAGACCATCCTGGTCTTCGACCTGGGCGGCGGCACCTTCGACGTGTCCCTGCTGGACATCGGCGAGGGCGTCATCGAGGTCCAGTCGACCTCCGGTGACATGCACCTGGGCGGCGACGACTGGGACCAGCGGATCGTCGACTGGCTGCTGACCACCTTCAAGAACAACCACGGCATCGACCTGGGCAACGACAAGATGGCCATGCAGCGGCTCAAGGAGGCGGCCGAGAAGGCCAAGATCGAGCTCTCCTCGACCCTCGAGACGACCATCAACCTGCCCTTCATCACCGCCACCCCCGAGGGCCCGCTCCACCTGGAGCAGCGCCTGACCCGTGGCGAGTTCGAGCGCATGACCGAGGACCTGGTCGAGCGCTGCCGCGGCCCCTTCGACAAGGCCGTCACCGACTGGAAGGCCAAGACCCAGAAGAGCCTGACCGACATCCACCACGTGGTCCTGGTCGGCGGCTCGACCCGGATGCCCATGGTGGTCGAGTTCGTCAAGCAGCTCACCGGCGGCAAGGAGCCCCACAAGGGCGTCAACCCCGACGAGGTCGTGGCCGTGGGCGCCGCCCTCCAGGCGGGCGTGCTCAAGGGCGAGGTCAAGGACATCCTGCTGCTGGACGTGACCCCGCTGTCGCTCGGCATCGAGACCAAGGGCGGGGTGATGACCAAGCTCATCGAGCGCAACACCACCATCCCGACCCGCCGCTCGGAGGTGTTCACCACCGCCGACGACGGCCAGGCCGAGGTCGACGTCAAGGTCTTCCAGGGCGAGCGCGAGATGACCTACGGCAACAAGCTGCTGGGCAACTTCCAGCTGGTCGGCATCCCGCCGGCGCCCCGTGGCGTGCCCCAGATCGAGGTCACCTTCGACATCGACGCCAACGGCATCGTCAACGTCTCGGCCAAGGACCGCGGCACCGGCAAGGAGCAGTCGATGACCATCACGGGCGGCACGGCGCTGCCCAAGGACGACATCGACCGCATGGTCCACGAGGCCGAGCAGTACGCCGAGGAGGACCGCCGCCGGCGCGAGGCCGCCGAGGCCAAGAACCGCGCCGAGCAGCTCGTCTACCAGACCGAGAAGAGCCTCACCGACTACGGCGACAAGATCTCCGACGAGGACCGGTCCAGCGTCGAGTCGGCGCTGACCAGCCTGAAGGAGAA
>Ga0307302_10001062_pt1 | contig 12065 bp, 10 predicted proteins | sample ER_DNA_183_FD_194490 | JGI IMG/M metagenome (GOLD analysis project Ga0307302, IMG submission 194490) | Bulk soil microbial communities from the East River watershed near Crested Butte, Colorado, United States - ER_DNA_183 | ecosystem: Environmental > Terrestrial > Soil > Floodplain | place...
GCCATCGGCCAACGTGTGCGTGATCAGCTCCTTGTGCTGATCATCGCCGCCGTGATCGCCCTGCTTCTCGCCTTTGCCGCAAACCTGCTGGTGAATTAGTGGCTGCAGGTTGGCAGAGGCAAGCCACTGGGAACGGTTGTAACGCTGCCAGCTCACACCGGCGATCCGGCGATGATGCGCCCGATCCAGCCGGACGATCTCGGCCAACAGATGGGCATCTGCGGCATCCGACTTCGCCCCCGAGGGGGAGTGCCGTTCCCGATAGCGGGCCACCTGCAACGGGTTGATCGCATACACCACATAGCCGGCGGCCAACAACGCCTGCACCCACGGCCCACGCTCGGTCTCAATGCCCAGCTGCACCTGGTCGGGCTCGGCCGTCGGATCCAGATGCTCCGCGATCAGCTCATGCAGCATCGTGATCCCCGCCAAGCCCTCCGGCAGCCTCCGCCGGGCCAGCACCCTTCCCTCCTCATTTTCGATTTCGATGTCGTGATGGGCCTCAGCCCAATCGTCCCCAACAAACAACACCGCGCCTCCTACTCGATGAGCAACACAACTCGAACCGCGGAGAAGACCTGCTACGACCTAATGGGACGCTTCTATGTCCCGTCAAGTGGTCGAGGACAGCGCCTCAAGCTGGCGAAACAGTTGTCGGGCGATATAGCGCTTCAGGCACCGTTTAATGTCGCGGATGGTCTTGCCCTGGGCGAGGCGACGCTGGACGTAGTCCTTGGTGGCGCTGTCTTGACGTATTCGGACCAGCACGATCGTGTGGAGCGCGCGGTTCAGCTGTCGATCTCCAGACCTGTTCAGTCGGTGCCGGGTGATGGTCCCCTACGAGGCTTCGATGGGCGCGGCACCGCCGAGCTTGGCGAAAGCAGCCTCGGAACGGATGCGTCGGTGATGCGACCAGGAGGTGATGAGCTGACCGGCCACGACCGGGCCGATGCCCAACTGGCCGAGCAGCTCGGGGGCGAGCCGGCGGACCAGCCTGTCGAGCTGGACCTCGAGCTCGGCGGCCTCCCGCTCGCAGGCGAGCGCCCGGCGTGCGGTGGTCCGCATAGCCAGCACGGTGGCGGACTCCTCCACGCTTCGACGCGACGAGTCGCGCAATCCGGCGCAGGTTTGCAGCAGCTGTCCCAGCGGCAACGTCCGGAGCCGCTCGCGAAGACCGTCAGGGGCGCTGGTGACCAGCCCATGCAGAGCCGAGATGGCCCGGGTCCGGAACGTGACCGCCTGCCCGCGGGTGGTTAGCAGCACCCGGATGGCTTCCCGGTCTCCGCGTCGGCGCGGCTCGCTGAGGCCGACACCGGCGAGCGCCTGCCGGGCCGCTCGGACCGCGTCGATATCGTCGCTCTTCACCCCGCCACGACGGGCCGGCCGCTGCGGGCGGTCGACCTCAACGACCCGCTCGCAGCAAGCGTGCAGCGCCGTGGTCAGGCCGGCACCGAAGCTGCCGGTGCCTTCGATGGCCCACAACGTCGCGTCGTGGCGCCGCCCGAAGCCGATCAGCTGGCGGTAGCCAGCCGGATCGGCGGGAACCGTCAGGTGCTGAAGGACAGCGCCCGTCGCGGCGGTGTGGGTGTCGTTATGGGTGTCGACGCCGATGACGACGTCAAGATCTGGATGGAGAGCCAGCATGCAGTTCGCTCCTTTGGGTGAGAGGACATTAATCCCGGCCCGAGCGACGTTGCGGCAAGACTGTGATGAGCCACACCCGGAGGCGGACAAGCTTCTGATCAGGCCAACACGACAGCCGGGTCCGGCGCCGGCAGCAAGGACGGACAAGTCCCAGTAAGGGCACCATCAGCTGGGCCGATCAGTTTTTGGGTCACGTCTTTGCCGCCGGCACCAGTCTCAGACAACGCGTCGCGAAACCGGTGGATCCAGACTCACAATCAGTGCTCACCGGCACGACATCCCACCAGCACTCCGGCCCCCTCACCAACCGCCGGGGCACGATCTAGTCATAGACCTCAACACGCCAGGGAAAATGAAGTGCTCACCGACAGCCGGCTCGGACAACAGCATGCCCGAAAGGCTGCTATTGCAGTCCCATTAGGGGAAACGCTGGCGCACCCGGAGGGATTCGAACCCCCAACCTTCTGACGCTTCTATGTTTGTCAAGCGGCCGCTGGAGCTGCTGATATCTGGGCGGTGAGTGTGGTGCTGGTGTTGAGGGCGCGGTAGAGCTGGCGGGCGATGTAGCGCTTGAGGCACCGCTGGATCTCTCGGCTGGATTTGCCCTCGGCTGTGCGACGGGCGACGTAGTTCTTGGTGGTGGGGCAGCACCGGATGCGGGTGATGGCGATGGTGTGGATCGCGCTGTTCAGGGCTCGGTCGCCGCCGCGGTTGAGCCGATGCCGAACCGTCTTGCCGCTGCTGGCCTGCAATGGGCTGGTGCCCGACAGGGCGGCGAAGGCGGCGTCGCTTCGGCACCGTCCGGGGTGGGAGAACGACACGATGGCTTGAGCTGCGGTGACCGCGCCGATGCCGCGGCGCTCGGTCAACCCGGGAGCCATCTGGTCCACGATGGTTTGCAGCTGAGCCCGGTTGGCCGCTAACGCGTGACGCCCCGCCCGTATGGCGTGAGCTAGGCGTCGGATCTCGCCGTGCCGCACCGCCTGCTCGCGGCTGGCCTGTGGTGGTTCCCGTCGCCGCACCAGGGCGAGGAGCACGGGATCGGTGAGCGTGGCACGGGCCAGATCACGCTCGGTGTCCTGCCCGCCCAGCAGCAGCGCGCGGAGCCGGTTGGTTTGGGCGGTGGTGACCACGGTGAGTTCGTGGCGGGTGCCGAGCAGGATCCGCAGCGCCTCACGGTCGCCGTCGGCACGGGGTACCGGTAGCCGGTCGGCATCGAGGCGCAGCGCGGCGAGCACCGCGAGATGGGCGTCGATTGGGTCGGATTTGCCCTTCCCACGGCGGGCCTTGTGGTTGGGCTGCTCGCACTCGATGACGGTCAGGCCGGCGGCAGCGACCGCGCGGGCCAGCCCGACACCGAAGCTGCGGGTGCCCTCGATCGAGACGACCACCCGCGGTCCCGGCGCATGGTCGCCGATCCAGGCCAGCAACTCGGCAAAGCCTGAGTTGTCATTGCTGATCTTTCGTGTCCCGATCGCAGTGCCGGTTGGGAGCGCGAGCTCCACTTCGTGGGTGTCGCGGTGGGTGTCGACACCAACGACGGCGTCGATGAGTTCTGCCAGCATGGGCACCGGCCTAGTCCTTCCTGTAGGGAGTGGGTCAACCGTCGGCACCGGCTTGGGTAGAGGTCACCGAGTGGCACATCTGTGATGGGTCACGCCCTCGAGCGGACAGGCTTCTGATCAGGCCAACTGGTGGGCCAGGCCGGTGTCGGCAACCACGACGGACAGGTCAGATGAAGGGCACGCCGAAGCGGCCGGATCCGTAGAGAGTCACATCGGGTCACCGACACCGAGCCTGCTGGTCCTCCACCCAGGAGCACCGCAACGACACTCACAGATCCGTAGGTAGATCTGGCTTAGCGCTGTGCTAAAGGCCTAGTCAGGCGCACCTTTGTCGAGCATTTGCCACCGAGTCAGAAGGTATTCGCCAGCAGCCCCGAGCCGTGTTGGTAGCACCAGCTCAGGGCCTTGATCCCGACTGCTGAGGAGACGAGACCCATGAGCAAGACACCATATTGGCCAACGGCCAGATCACCCCCACCGGCGCACTGCGAGTCGAACTGCAGGAGCCTGACGAGTTTCCGGCGACGATCTTGATCGTCTGGCCTCAGGCGCCGTCAGTAGTCGATCCGAGACGGTTCAGTGCAACTGCGAATGCGGTCGCACGCCTCATGACTACGGCCATCACAAAGCTGGCAGAAATCAGGGCATTCAAGCCTTAACACCAAAGTCCCAGTGCCCACCGGGTCGTCGAAGCGGGCGACGGTGATCTCGTTGACGTCGGCGACCGCGAGTCCGACGGCCAGCGCGGCCACCACCAGTACACCGACGCACCCGCGGCGCACGCAGCATGTTCCCCCAAGGCAAAGTGCTCGGCCGCAACGTAGAGGAGGCGCCGTCGTCGCCGCTTGAGTGGCGGGTACTCAAATTCGGTCAGGCTTTGTCGAACCGGGCACGGCGTCTGCGAAGAGTTGCGAGGATGTGCGCATGAAGCTCGGGGAGGGGGCTGGCGCGGTCGCCGCGGCCTTGGTGCTGGCAGCGTGCACGTCCAGCGGTGGCCAGACCTCGAATCTGAGCAAGGTCCCGGATGACGGTTGCACGGCCGTCGTGGTGGCGACCTCGTCCGAGAAGGTCAACCTCATGGAGGACCTGGGCCGGGCCTTCAAGCAATCGCCCGAACACAAGGCGCTGGCCACCTGCGCGTCGGTCGTGCCGATCAACGTCTCGTCAGGGGCGGGCGCACAGATCCTCGCGGCCGATCCCACGTCGTGGCCGCTGAAGGATCAGAACTACTGGCCGACGATCTGGTCCCCCGCGTCCACCGTCTGGACGGACCGCGTGGTCGCCGCCGGTGGTGAGCACCTCGTCGCCGGCGCCGAGTCGTTGGCGCGCACCCCGGTCGTGTTCGCCGTGCCTCAGACGATGGCGACCGCACTGGGTTACCCGGCCAAGCCGATCGGCCTGCCGGAGATCGAGAAGCTGATCTCGGACCCCGAGGGGTGGGGCAGCGTCGGCAAGCCGTTGTGGGGCAGCTTCAAGATCGCCAAGACGAACCCCAACACGTCCACCACCGGCCTGTCGGTGATCCTCATGCAGTCCTACGCGGCCAGCAAGAAGGCCAAGGACCTCACCGTCGCGGACGTGCAGAAGTCCGCCGCCTTCTCGCGGGTCTTCGAGAGCGGCGCGATCCACTACGGCGACACGACCGGCAAGGTCCTGCAGACGCTGTACAACGCGACCCAGAACGGCGCCAAGGGCTCGGGCTACGTCTCGGCCGTGGCCGTCGAGGAGGCCTCGCTGTTCAACTACAACGTGGGCAACCCGGACAGCCACACGGTGCAGCCGGGCGAGAAGCTGACGCCGCCGAAGGAGAAGCTGGTCGCGGTCTACCCGTCCGGCGGGTCGATGTGGTCGGACAACCCGGCGGTCGTCCTCGGCGCGCCGTGGGTGACTCCGGCGAAGCAGGCCGCGGGCCAGGCGTTCCTGAAGTTCCTGAAGACCCGTTCCGCGCAGGAACTGCTGCCCAAGTACGGGTTCCGGCCGCTGGACACGTCGGTCGACGTCAGCCAGTACCTCAACGCCGAGGTCGGCATCGACCCGGCCAAGCCGACGATCGCGCTGCCCGAGCCGTCGGCCGACGTGGTCTCGGCGGCAATCGACCAGTGGGCGCACATCCGCAAGCCGTCGGCGATCCTGGAACTGATCGACATCTCCGGGTCGATGGACGAGGCCGCCGGTGACGGCCGGTCCAAGCTGGACGGCGCCATCGACGGCGCCCAGTCGACGCTGGGCAACTTCCGCCGCAGCGACGAGGTCGGGCTGTGGGCCTTCACGACCGGCATCAAGAGCGACCACGGCGCGAACGTGGTGCCGGTGCGCGAGTTCGCGCCGCTGGGCGGTGACCGGGAGACGATGAAGTCCTCCGTCGCGGACCTGCGGCACACCGGCCACGGCGGCACGCCGCTGTACGACGCGGTCGCGACCGCCTACGACGATATGGTCAAGCACGCCGAGACCGGCCGGATCAACGCGATCGTCGTGCTGTCCGACGGCCAGGACACCGACTCGGACCTGTCGCTGGACTCTCTGCTCATCAAGATCGGCTCGTCGGCGAAGGAGGGCACCGCGGCCTCGCCGGTGCGCATCTTCACCATCGCGTACGGCAAGAGCGCGGACACCGGGTCACTGGGGCGGATCTCGAAGGCCTCCGGCGGGCAGTTGTTCGACGCCACCGATCCGACGAGGATCGACGCCGTCTTCGCATCCGTGATCAACAACTTCTGATACCCAAGGCAGCAAGCGTGTCCGACTACGACGTCAGTGCCGCCGTCAAGGCCCTCACGTCCAGCGACGTCTTCGTCGATGGTGAAGCGACCCTGTCGCATCAGTCCCAGATCGAGTCTGCGTTCCGAGACGACCACATCGCCGTTGCCGTGCTGCCGGACGGCGCCAACAGCACGCTCAGTGCCAGCCAGCTCGCGGACCAGATCAAGACCGGCACTGCGGGCAAGTACGACACGGTCATCGTCGTGATCGACTCCGGTCAAGACACTTACGGTGTCGCTTCCTCTCACGACGCATCAGCGATCACCTCGGCCCTTTACGGCGCCAACAACCCCGATGGGGGCGAGGCGATCATGGCGGCGTCCAACACGATCGCCTCGATCGAGCATCCGGTGCCGCGTGGCTCCGGCGGCGAAGACAGCGGGACAAATCTCGTCGTGATCGGCAGCGGCGTCCTCGGACTGGCGGTGCTCGGCGCCGCGGTGGTGTTCCTGTTCCGCAAGTTCGCCGGCCGCTCCCCCGCGGACAAGGTGTTCGAGCGACTGCCGGCCGAACTGCACCAGCAGGTGGTGGCGCTCAAGGAACTGACGGCCAGGCACGAGGCATTGCCCAGCGGCGGCCTGGGCTACCAGCTCGGACAGATCCTCGAGAACAGCACCGAACTGTTCGAACGGCTGGAGAGGAAGGGCACCCAACAGCAGGCCCGCGTCGCAGCCGTCGAGTACACCGACACCCTCGCCAAGCTGAACCGGGCGCTCGGCATCGACTACTACCTGGACATCCTGGCCAAGCCGGCGCTGTGGGAGGACTCCGACCGCCGGCTCAAGGAGGTCCGCGATGCCGTCGGCGCCACCCAGCAGCAGCTGATCAAGAACATCCGGCAGGTCAACGCCAGCCAGGACCTGGAGTTCCAGGTCGCGCTGGAATCCCTTGTCGGGTCGATGAATACGCCGTCCGTCGAGAGCATCTACACCACCAAGCCAGAAGGAGAGATCGAGTCGTGAACGAGCAGAACGGCGGCGCCGTCCCGGGCATCGATTTCAACGCCCTGCTGGGCGACCCCTCGACCAACCCCGAGCCGGCTACGGCACTGGAGAAGTCGCTCGCGGCCGTCACGCCCGAGGACGCTGCGGCGAGCACGGCGCAGGACGCACACTTCTCCTTCCGTGACCTGCTGACCGAGCAGCAGCGGGCCGACCTGGAACGCTCGGCCCCGGCCGTCGCGGAACAGATGATCAACGACCACAACGCGATCATCAACTTCGGCGCACCGGTGCTGGAGAAGCTCAGCGCGATGAGCACCCAATTGCTCGAGGCGCAGAAGGACATCAAGATCCCCGCGGCCGAGGCGATCGTCAACGACCTGCTCCGCGAGATCGACGGCTTCAACAAGAAGTGGCGCAACCAGAAGCTCGAGGACACCGTCCACAAGATCACCAAGTGGATCCGCCGCACGGCGTACTCGCTCAAGGCGCTGGCGCGCGAGGCGAAGCCGATCGCCGAGAAGATCGACCTCGCCGAGATCAAGCTCAAGGAGATGGAGCTCAAGCTCGCCGACAACGTCACGCGTGGGCAGCAGCTGCACAAGAACACCACGTCCACGCTGGAGGGCGTCGTGGCAGTCCTGGCCGCGCTCGAGCAGATCATCGACGTCGCCAAGCAGCAGTTCGCCGAGGCGGACGCGGCGCTCAAGGGGGCCGACGCCAAGGGCCCTGCGGACGGGCTGGTCTCGCTGGCCTACGGCGGCCGCACGGTCAGCGTGAACGAGCTTCGCGAGATTCACGCCAACCTCGCCGCCGGGGTCTCCGAGCTCGAGAAGACCTGGTTCGACTGGCGCCAACAGTTCTTCCTCGGCTACGCGCAGGCGCCGTCCGTTCGCAACCTCATCCTCGTGTCGGCGACGATGCAGCGCCGCTGCCAGGTGTTCCGCACGATGGGCCTGCCGTCGGCACGCTCGTCGCTGGCGATGTGGCAGCAGGCCGCGCTCGCCCGCGAGGGTGCCGAGATGAGTGACGCCATGCAGCGCGGCACGAACGAACTGATCAAGGGCGCGTTCGAGAAGACCGCCGACGCGGTCGAACAGGTAGCCAAGTCCGCGCAGGCGCCGGTCATCGCCGAGGAGACCGTCTTCGCGGTGATCGACTCGATCAAGCGGCAGTGCGAGGGCCTGGTCGCCGCCGACAAGTGGGGACGCGAACTGCGGGCCCGCAACCTCAAGGCGCTCGAAGCCGGCGAGCAGCAGATCGATGCCGACTTCACCGATTCGCGGCGCAAGCTCGTCCAGAGCGCCATGGCCGGCACGGCCGAGTCCGCGGTGACCCCGGCCCCGCTGCCCGAGGCCGACATCCTCGGTCAGTTGGGAGTCAAGTAGCCACCCACCGGATGGCAAGATCGACCGCCGTGCCGGGCGGTCGTCCCTCCCCAGGTGTTGCGCTGTGCAAGCGTTCAAATGGGCAAGCGAAAAGCGCCCAACCGGCGTTTCCGCTAGTCAGAGGCCTATAGCGCACCCGGAGGGATTCGAACCCCCAACCTTCTGATCCGTAGTCAGATGCTCTATCCGTTGAGCCACGGGTGCGGGAGGCTCATGCGGCCTCTAGCCGCAGAGCAACACCGGAGAGTGTATCGGCCCAGACTGCTCCGACCAACCGAGAACATTGTGCTCAGGCCAGTGCCAGCTGAGCGGCCCGTACGCCGCTGTTCAGGCTGACTTCGCTCAGCAGTCCCGAGGCGGCAACTCGGTCGCCCACCAGGTAGACGCCGTCGCCCCGGTCGATTGCCGGCCGGTCGCGCCAGGAGGTGCCGGGAAGGTCTACGGCTCCCGTGCGGGCGTTGGCCAGTGACTCGAGTCGATGCGTCGTACGCTCCCGCCAGCCTGGCAGCGCTTGATCCGCGATGGCCTCCAAACGCGCGACACCATCAGCCTTGGAAGCCTGCGCATCGATCGGCATCTGCATCTGTATGAGGTGCTCGCCTGGTGGCGCGATCGTTGGGTCGGGCACGGTGAAGTTCTCCATCCAGCCACAATTATCAAGATCACTCACCACGAAAAGATCACGTCGATCCCGTTTCACCCCAAGATCAAGAAGTGCGGCACGCCCTGACGGCCAGTCCAAGGAGTCATCGCCCAGCAGCGCCCGAGCCGACTCCAGCTCGGTCGCAACGATGGTGATTCCGTCGCCAACCGCACTCACGCGTGACCCGAGCTCGATCGTCACCCCCAGCCTGCGGGCGTACGCCCCGATCTCGTCAAACATGGCACCCCAACTGCCCTGGCGATATGAGGCCGCAGGCGGCAGGGAATAGACCCGCGAGAGCCGCTCCGCCACGAACGCGGCAGACAGCGAGCCGGGGTCGTGGTGGAACAGCCCGACTCCGGAAGCCGATGCCCCCATCTCCGCTGCCTCGTCACCGACCAGCCTCGATGTCCATGCGCGGAAGGATTGGTCTATCGGCACGTCCCTTCGACCTGATAGGCGCACCGCTCTCAGGAATCCGACGGGCGGCACACGTCGCACCTGTCCCTCGTGCCAAAACCGGAAACGCGCTATCGCGGACAAAGGCACTCGACAGGTGACACCCAACAGTCGGCGTTCCTTTAGCCAGGCCCAGATGGGTCCGTCGCGATAGATCACGTGAGGGCCCTCGTGCGCTCGATACACTCGCTGATCTTTCCTTCGGACCGGCGTGGTGCGCCACCGACCGCCAAGCGTGCTGTGCGCCTCGTGGAGTGTGACTGACGCTCCGGCCTCGGCCGCTGTGATGGCAGCCGCCAAACCGCCTAGCCCGCCACCAATTACCGTCACCGCTTTCACATCCCATACCATACCGTATGGTACGGTGCCTCTGTGCCTACCCGCTCGGATTGGCTCCAGGCCGGACTTGCTGCGGTGGCAGACGATGGCCCAAACGGTCTCCGCATTGATCGGCTCTGCCGGCAGCTCGGCGTTAGTAAGGGCTCGTTTCACCATCACTTCGCGGGAGCCGGGGACTTCAAGCGGGCCGTTCTCGACGCGTACGAGGCGCTTGTGGTCGAGGCGCTCAACGATGCGATCGAGCAGACGGCGGCCGTCACTCCGCAGGCATCCTTGGCCGGCCTAACAGCTGCAATCAGCGGCACTCAGAGCTTCTACCGGCCCGAACTCGAGGTGGCCATGCGCGCCTGGGCCTTCTCAGACCCCGAAGTTCGCGCTGTCCAAGAGCGTGTCGACCGGCGGCGGCTTGAATCGCTCGAGGGCATCTGGTCAAGAATGCTCGACGATCCTGCGGCGGTTCACGCCGCCGCCCTGCTTCCCTACCTCGTCGGCATTGGAGCCAGCCTGGTCCAGCCACCAACTCCGCCGGACCACCTGCAACGCGTTTACGAACTGCTGCTGGGACTTGTGCCCGACGAAAGTCGGGAAAAAGGTCCCTAACCTATTGACCTGACCACTGAGACACTGGTATCGGCCAGATTGACAACGCCCCCGCTTCACCTATTGTTCACATGACGGCTAGGTTCTAGCGTCATTGCCAGGTGCTCACCGACACCAAGCCACCCCTTCCGGATGGGGACTGATGTGACAGAGCTGTTTGTCGTCATCACGGTTATCGCCGTAGCCCTCATCTTTGATTTCACCAACGGGTTCCACGACAGCGCCAACGCCATGGCCGGTCCGATCGCGACTGGGGCACTCCGACCGCGAACCGCAGTCATTCTGGCCGCCCTCCTCAATCTCCTCGGAGCCTGCCTCTCCACCGAAGTCGCAAAGACGATCTCCGGTGGTTTTTTTGATGATTCGCTCATCACCGCTCCGATCATTTTGGCCGGGCTGCTTGGGGCGATCATCTGGAACCTGGTGACCTGGCTGGTTGGCCTGCCCTCCAGCTCCTCGCACGCTCTTTTCGGTGGCCTCATCGGGGCAGTCGTCGTGGGCGCTGGGATCACCTCGGTCCACGGCTGGGTGATCGTCTCCAAGGTTCTCTTGCCAGCCATCGTCGCCCCGTTGGTCGCCGGCATCGCCGCTGCCTGGGCCACCCGGTTGGCCTATCGCATCACGAGGAAAACGCCGAGCGTGCACAGCAATGCAGGCTTCAAGTATGGGCAGGCGTTCACTGCATCGATGGTCGCGCTTGCTCACGGGACATCCGACGGCCAGAAAACCATGGGCGTCATCACTCTGGTCCTGATCACCGCCAACCTGCAGGCATCCGGGACCGGCCCGCAGATGTGGGTGATCATCGCCTCAGGTGTCGCCATTGGTTTTGGCACCTATTCCGGTGGTTGGCGGATTATGCGCACCATGGGCAAGGGGATTGTCGAGATCGAGACACCACAAGGTGCTGCGTCGGGCGCAGCTACTAGCGCGACGATCCTCGCATCGGCTCACCTCGGATTCGGCCTGTCAACCACACATGTCAGCACGGGCAGCATTCTGGGGTCCGGCGTCGGCCGCGAAGGGGCCGAGGTTCGCTGGAGCGTCGCCCGCAGGATGGTTTTCGCCTGGCTCCTGACATTGCCCGGAGCCGGACTGGTCGGCGGGCTGGCTGCGCTGCTCTCTGATCAGGGCGTCCCTGGCGTCGTAGCGCTACTGGTGCTGCTTACGGCTGCATGCCTCGTGATCTACTTCATCTCTCGCCGCCACAGGATCACCCACGCCAACGTCACCGACAGCCATGAGGTACTGGTCCTCGCTGCCGCTACGCCGACCACGTACGCCGACGACCCGCGGCTCGATACTCCCAAGCCCAAGAAGGCCAAGAGGCCCAAAGCGAAGAGCGCCGCCTGATGCATATCGACTGGGCTGCCTTGGGCGTCGTGGCCGTCGTCTCCATAGCGACATCGGTGATCTTCACGATCTTGCTGGCGACCGGCATACGCCTGGTCTCGGCCGCCAAGATCAAATCGAACGAGGGCGGTTCCGGTACCGCAACCGTCTCCCTCGGGTACGTCCTGCTTGGCATCGCGGGGTTGCTGGTCCTCTTCGGGATTTACGTCATCGTTCCGCAATTCCACTAGAGCCCTTTCACTCACCACCGGGAAGTCGGTCACATAACGGCTATTCATGCAGCGTCGGCCGGTCGTTGCCGTCTGCGGCGCTGAAGTTGTTGGCGCTGGGAGTGGAGGCGTCGGATGCGTGCGTTGATTTGAGGTCTCTG
>Ga0307302_10001063_pt1 | contig 12060 bp, 10 predicted proteins | sample ER_DNA_183_FD_194490 | JGI IMG/M metagenome (GOLD analysis project Ga0307302, IMG submission 194490) | Bulk soil microbial communities from the East River watershed near Crested Butte, Colorado, United States - ER_DNA_183 | ecosystem: Environmental > Terrestrial > Soil > Floodplain | place...
GGTTCGTGATCCGACGAGCGGTCGCCAGGTCGCAAGCCGAGAGTGCCGAGAGCAGAGCGCAGAAGGTGATCCTGGAGGCCGAGCGTGAGGCCGAGCGCCTCACGCGCGAGGCCCTGGTCGAAGCGAAGGACGAGATCGGCGCGCTCCGGCGCGAGACGGAGGAGGACGTTCGCACCCGGCGGGACGAGATCAAGCGCCAGGAGGAGCGCCTCACCCAGAAGGAGCTGGTCGTCGATCGCAAGGTCGACGAGGCGGACCGGCGTGCCGAGGAGCTCGATGATCGGGACCGAAAGCTCGCGCTGGTGCGCGAGCAGCTCGAGCACTCGGCGGTCCAGCATCGAGCCGCGCTCGAGAGGATCGCGCGGCTCACGGCGTCCGAGGCGAAGGAGGCGCTCCGCGCGCAGGTGGTCGACGAGGCCAAGCGCGAGGCGATGGCCACGGTGCGCGAGATCGAGCAACGCGCGCGGGAGGAGGGGGAGGAGCGCGCCCGCAAGATCGTGACGATCGCGATCCAGCGCGTCGCCTCCGAGCAGACGAGCGAGTCGACGGTCTCGGTGTTCTCGCTCCCGAGCGAGGACATGAAGGGCCGCATCATCGGTCGTGAGGGGCGGAACATCCGGGCGTTCGAGGCGACGACGGGCGTGAACCTGATCATCGACGACACGCCCGAGGCGGTGGTGCTGTCGAGCTTCGACCCGGTGCGGCGCGAGACGGCGCGGCTCACGCTCGAGAAGCTCGTCCAGGACGGGCGGATCCACCCGGCGCGGATCGAGGAGACGTTCGAGCGATCGCAGAAGGAGATCGACGAGCAGATCAAGCGCGCGGGCGAGGAAGCGGTCCTCGACACCGGGATCACCGACATGCATCCCGAGATGATCCGGCTGCTCGGTCGGCTCCAGTTCCGGACCTCGTACGGGCAGAACGTCCTCAAGCACCTCGTCGAGTCGGCGCACATCGCCGCGGCGATCGCGTCAGAGCTCGGGATCGACCCGACGGTCCCCAAGCGCGGGGCGCTGCTGCACGACATCGGCAAGGCGGTGACGCACGAGGTCGAGGGGTCGCACGCGATCATCGGTGCCGAGATCGCCCGGCGGATGAAGGAGTCGCCCGAGGTCGTCCACTGCATCGAGTCCCACCACGGCGAGGTCGAGCAACGGACGATCGACGCCGTGATCGCCCAGATCGCCGACGGGATCTCGGGCGGCCGCCCGGGGGCCCGCCGCGAGAGCCTCGAGACCTACATCAAGCGCCTCGAGCGCCTGGAGGAGATCTGCACGAGCTACCCGGGCGTGGGGAAGGTCTACGCGATGCAGGCCGGCCGCGAGGTCCGCGTGATGGTCAAGCCCGAGGACGTCGACGACGTGTCCGCGCAGGTGATGGCCCGGGACATCGCCAAGCAGGTCGAGGAAGAGCTGCAGTACCCCGGACAGATCAAGATCACGGTCGTGCGCGAGATGCGTTCGGTCGAGTACGCCAAGTGAGTCGCGCGCGAGGGTAGCCTGGGGCCATGGCCGAGCGGCGATACGTGCTCCGAACCTTTGGGTGCCAGATGAACGAGCACGACTCCGAGCGGATCGCCGGCCTGCTCACCGCCGACGGCTACGTGGCGACCCGGGAGGCCGCCGACGCGAACGTGGTCGTGTTCAACACGTGCGCGATCCGCGAGAACGCGGACAACCGGCTCTACGGCAACCTCGGCCACCTGCGGCCGCTCAAGCAGGCGAACCCGCGGATGCGGATCGTCGTCGCGGGCTGCCTGGCGCAGAAGGACGGCGGCGCCATCCGCCGGCGCGCCCCGTGGGTGGACGTCGTCGTCGGCACGCACGCCCTGCCCGGGCTGCTCGAGCTGCTGCATCGGGCCGAGACCGAGGGCCCGCAGCTCGACGTCCGCGAACAGACCGAGATCTTCCCGAGCGCCCTGCCGGCGCTGCGCGAGGTCCCGCACCACGCGTGGGTCTCGATCGCGGTGGGGTGCGACAACGCGTGCACGTTCTGCATCGTGCCGCTGGTCCGGGGGCCGCAGCTCTCGCGCTCGATCGGCGACGTGCTCGCCGAGGTGGAGGGCCTCGCCGGCCGTGGCGTGGTCGAGATCACGCTGCTCGGCCAGAACGTGAACACCTACGGCCGGGACCTCACCGTGCCGGGGTCGGCCCGGCGTCCTCTGTTCGCCGACCTGCTCCGAGCCGTGAACCGGGTCGACGGGCTTCGCCGGATCCGTTTCACGAGCCCACACCCCCACGACTTCACGCCCGATGTGATCGACGCGATGGCCGAGGGCGACAAGGTGTGCGAGCACATCCACTTCCCGCTGCAGTCGGGCTCGGATCGGGTGCTGAGGGCGATGCAGCGCTCGTACCGGCGCGAGCGGTATCTCGGCTGGCTCGAGCGGATCCGCGCCGCGATCCCGGACGTGGCCGTGAGCACCGACATCATCGTGGGGTTCCCCGGCGAGACCGACGAGGACTTCGACGACACGCTCGACGTCGTTCGGCGCGCGCGGTTCGACCAGGCGTACACGTTCCAGTACTCGCCCCGGCCGGGGACGCGCGCCGCCGAGATGGACGGTCGGCTCGACAAGCCCGAGGTCCAGGAGCGGTTCGACCGGCTGGTCGCGCTCCAGGAGGCGATCGCGCTCGAGCGGATGCGCGGGCAGGTGGGCTCGTCGGCGGAGGTGCTAATCGAGGGGCTCGGCCGCAAGGGCGGCGCGCGGGGCCGGACGCGGGGCAACCGGGTCGTGCACGTCGGCGGCGACCACGCGCCCGGCACGTTCCTCGACGTTCGGATCGTGGGCGCTCACCCGCACCACCTGGACGGCGAGCTCGCGCAACGGCGGGAGCCGGCCGCCGTCGGGTGATGGCCGGGCGAGGCGGGTCCGGCGTCGCAGCGCCGCTCCTCGCGCTCGTCGGCCCGACCGCCGCGGGCAAGACCGAGGCGGGGATCGCCGTGGCGGAGCATCTCGGCGCCGAGATCGTCTCGGTGGACTCGATGCTCGTGTACCGGGGGATGGACGTCGGCACGGCCAAGCCCACCGCGGAGCAGCGGGCTCGGGTCCCCCACCACCTCCTCGACGTGGCCGAGCCCTCCGAGCCGTTCAGCGTGGCGCGCTTCCAGGAGCTGGCCCGGGCGGCGATCGAGGGGATCCGTTCGAGGGGGCGGCGGGTCCTGCTCGTAGGGGGTTCGGCGCTCTACGAGCGCGCGGTGGTGGACGAGCTGCGGTTCCCGGGGACCGATCCGGAAACGCGCGGCGGACTGGAGGCCGACGCCGCGGTGGTCGGGGCGACCGGACTGCACGAGCGCCTCGCCGCATCCGACCCCGCGGCGGCCGCGAAGATCGAGCCGGGAAACGTCCGCCGCACCGTGCGGGCGCTCGAGGTCGCCGAGCTGACCGGCCGACCGTTCTCCAGCTTCGCCGGGGGGTGGGAGACGTACGAACCCGACAGGCTGAGGGCGGCGGGCCTCTGGATGCCGACCGAGGTTATCCGAGCCAGGATCGAGACGCGCGTGACCGGGATGCTCGAGCGCGGATGGCTCGAGGAGGTCGATGGGCTCGTCGAACGGGGACTCGGCGCCTGGCTCACTTCGGCCCAGGCCATCGGGTACGCTGAGTTGGCCCGTCACCTCGCCGGCGAGCTCACGCTGGACGCGGCGATCGCGGGCACGGTGAAGCGGACGAGGGCGCTCGCGCGCCGGCAGCTCGCCTTCTTCCGGCGGGACCCGAGGATCCGCTGGTTCGAGGCGGGGGAGGCCGGGGCCGAGCCGCTCGTCGGGGTCGTCGTTGCATTCCTGTCGCAGGCCCGGGAGAGCGCGGATGGATGAGCTCCGTTTCTGGAAGTACCACGGGACGGGCAACGACTTCGTCCTGCTGGAGGACGTGGCGGGCCGCCACGAGCTCGGCGAGGAGCTCGCGCGGCGGCTGTGCGACCGGCGATTCGGGATCGGCGCGGACGGTGTGATCCGCGTCGCGCCCTCCTCTGAGGCCGACTTCTTCATGGATCACCGCAACTCGGACGGCAGCCAGGCCCAGATGTGCGGCAACGGGATCCGCTGCCTGGGCAAGCTGGTGTTCGACCGCGGCCTGATCGACCGCAGGGAGATCCGCGTCGCCACTCGTTCGGGGATCAAGACGCTCGCGCTGCACGTCCGGGACGGCGCCGTCGACTCGGTGACCGTCGGGATGGGGCCGGCCCGGTTCCGGCGCGGCGCGCTGCCGATGGCCGGCGACCCGGACGAGCCCTTCGTGGGGGAGCCCTTCGAGGTCGACGGGCGCAGCTACAAGGCGACCGCCCTGTCGATGGGCAACCCGCATCTGGTGCTGTTCGTCGAGGAGGACCCCGACGACGTCGACGTCCATCGGCTCGGCCCGCTCGTCGAACACGACGAGCGCTTCCCCGAGCGGACGAACGTCGAGTTCGTGGCCGTGCAGGGCGACGGCGTGAAGGTCCGGGTCTGGGAGCGCGGCGCAGGCGAGACGATGGCGTGCGGCACGGGTGCGTGCGCCGCGGTCGTCGCGGCGAACGAGGCGGGCCTGGTGCCGGCGAAGGCGCCCGCCAGGTTCCCCGGCGGCGTCCTGCAGATCGAACGGATCGAGGGCGACGAGGTGCTGCTGACCGGTCCCGCCGTCCGCGTCGCCGAGGGCGTCGTCGACCCGTCCTGGCTGAAGGCCGTCTCGGGGTGAGGGTCGCCAAGCGCGTCGAGACGCTGCCCCCGTACCTGTTCGCCGAGCTTGACCGCAAGCTCGCGGCCAAGCGCGCAGAGGGCGTCGATGTGATCTCGCTCGGCGTGGGCGACCCTGACCTCCCGACTCCCGATCACGTCGTCGAGGCGATGCGGGAGGCGGTGCTCGACCCCTCGACCCACCGCTACCCGAGCTACTACGGTGCGCCCGAGTTCCGGCGGGCGGTCGCAAGCTGGTACGACCGTCGGTTCGGCGTCGAGCTGGACCCCGAGACCGAGGTCATGGCGATGATCGGCTCGAAGGAGGGGATCGGCCACATCGCGTTCGCGTTCGTGGACCCGGGCGACGAGGCGCTGATCCCCGACCCCGGCTACCCGGTCTACGGCGTGTCGACGCGTCTGGCCGGAGGGTCGCCCGTCTCCCTGCCGATGCCCGAGGAGGATGGGTTCCTCCCGGATCTCGACGCCGCGCGGGTGAGCCACCGTACGAAGGCGATCTGGCTGAACTTCCCGAGCAACCCCACCGCCGCCGTGGCCGAGCTCCCGACGTTCGAGGCCGCGATCGCGTTCGCGCGCGAGCACGACCTGATTCTGCTACACGACGCCGCCTACAGCGAGATCACGTTCGACGGGTTCGTCGCGCCGTCGGTCCTGCAGGCACCGGGCGCCAAGCAGGTCGCGCTCGAGTTCGGTTCGGCGTCGAAGCTCTACAACATGACCGGCTGGCGGATCGGGTGGGCGGCCGGCTCGTCCGAGGCCATCCGCGCGCTCGGGGTCGTGAAGACCAACCTCGACAGCGGCCAGTTCACCGCGATCCAGCGGGCGGCGATCGCCGCGCTCGAGGGGCCGTCCGGGCACCTCGACGACCTGCGGGCCACCTATCGGCGCCGGCGTGACCTGGTGGTGGAGACCCTGAACGGGCTCGGGTGGTCGCTCAAGCCGCCGCTCGGCTCGTGCTACGTCTGGGCGCCGGTGCCCAGGGGCGACACGTCGGCCTCGTTCGCCGACCGGCTGCTCGACACGACGGGCGTGTTCGTCGCCCCCGGCAGCGGGTACGGCGCCCGCGGCGAGGGGTTCGTGCGGTTCTCGCTCACCGTCCCCGACGACCGGCTCGCCGAGGCGATGGAACGCATCGGCCGGGCGCTCGCGTGATGGGCCGCTGATGGCACAGAACGGGAAGGCGAGAGGGAGAGGCGTCCACGAGGCCAGCACGCTCGAGTCCCCGCTCGCGGCGACGTGGCGTCCTCGTGTCCCGGAGAAGGCGGTGCTGGTCGGCGTCGGTCGCGGGATCGAGGAGGCCGACCTGGACGAGCTCGCCGCACTCGCGGATTCGGCCGGCGCGGAGCCCGTCGAGCGCGTGCTCCAGACCCGTCAGGATCCCAACCCCGCCACGTTCGTCGGCAAGGGCAAGATCAACGAGGTGCACGACGCGGTGCACCGCACCGGGGCCGAGGCGGTGATCCTCGACGACGAGCTCACGCCGGGGCAGCTCCGCAGCCTCGAGGAGCGACTCAAGGTCAAGGTGATCGATCGGACCGCGCTGATCCTCGACATCTTCGCGCTGCACGCGAGGAGCCGGGAGGGCAAGGCGCAGGTCGAGCTCGCGCAGCTCACGTACCTGTTGCCGCGGCTCCGCGGGTGGGGCGAGGCGATGAGCCGGCTCGGTGGTGGCATCGGCACCCGCGGACCCGGCGAGACCAAGCTCGAGGTCGACCGGCAGCACATCAAGCGTCGCATCTCGAAGCTCCGCAAGGACCTCAAGGACCTCGCGCGAACGCGCGACGTCAAGCGCTCCAGCCGCGAGCGCTCGGGAATCCCGCAGGTGGCGATCACCGGCTACACGAACGCCGGCAAGTCGACGCTGATGAACGCGCTCACGGCCTCGGACGTGGTGGTCGCGAACCAGCTGTTCGCGACGCTCGACCCGACCGTCCGGAAGATCGAGCTGCCGTCGGGGCGCGCCGCAACGATCTCGGACACGGTCGGGTTCGTGAACAAGCTCCCGCACGAGCTGGTGGAGGCGTTCCGCTCCACTCTCGAGGAGGTCGCGCGCTCGACGCTGATTCTGCACATCGCCGACGCCTCCTCGCCCGACGTGATCGAACAGATCGACGCCGTGCGCGAGGTGCTCGCCGAGATCGGGGCCGTGCACATCCCCGAGGTGCTGGCCCTCAACAAGGTCGACCGGCTCTCCGAAACCGAGCGCGCCCGAGTGCTCGCGCGGATCGACGGCGATGCCGTGCCGATCAGCGCGCGTACCGGCGAGGGGCTCGACGAGCTGATGGAACGGGTCGAGCGGTCCCTCCCGCGCTTCCCGATGGACGTCACGATCCTGGTCCCGTGGGGGCGCGAGGACGTGACGGCGATGCTGTACCGGAACGCCGAGGTCCTGTCGGAGGATGCCCGCGAGGACGGCACGCTCGTCCGCGCGCGGGTGGGGGAGCGCGAGTTCGCCGCGGTGGCGCCGTTCCGCGTGGAACCGGCCGTGGCACCCTCCACGCGGGACCGCGCCGCGGGCTGACGTACCGCTCCGCCGCTCGCGCGCTCGGGTAACCTCCGCGCGTGCGGATCGGGATCCACGTCGGCCACTGGGAGGGACGGCCACACGACGTCGCCGAGCTCGCGGTGGAGGCGGAGCGCGCGGGGTTCGACTCGGTCTGGACCTCGGAGACCTGGGGCTCGGACGGCGCGGTCCTGCTCGCGTGGATCGCCGCGCACACCGACCGGATCGGGCTCGGCGCCGGCGTGCTTCAGATGCCCGCCCGGTCGCCGGCGGCGGCCGCGATGGCGGCGCTCACGCTCGACCACCTGAGCGGCGGGCGGATGCGGCTGGGGCTCGGCGTCTCGGGGCCGCAGGTCGCGGAGGGATGGCACGGCGCGTCGTTCGACGCGCCCATCGCACGAACACGCGAGTACGTCGACATCGTCCGAGGCGTCCTCCGACGGGAGGCCCCGGTGACCTCGCCCGGGCCGAACTACCCGCTGCCGCTCCCCGGCGGCGACGGTAAGGCGCTCAAGCCGAACGTGCGGCCGCTGCGGCCCGACGTCCCGATCTACCTCGCGGCGATGGGGCCGAGGAACGTCGCGCTCGCGGCCGAGATCACCCAGGGCTGGATACCGTTCCTGTACTCGCCCGAGCAGCCGGCCGCCTTCGCCGGGGCGCTCGCCGAGGGTTCGAGCCGGCGACCGGCCAGCCTCGGGGAGCTCGACGTCGCACCGATGGTTCCGGTCGCGTTCGACCCCGACCTCGGTAGCTGCCGCGACGAGCTGCGACCGTTGCTCGCGCTGTACGCCGGCGGGATGGGCTCGGCCAGCGCGAACTTCTACAAGGACCTCGTGACGCGGTACGGGTTCGGCGACGCGGCGAACGCGATCCAGGAGGCGTTCCTCGACGGGCGCCGGACCGAGGCCGCGGGCCTCGTCCCCGACGCGATGATCGACGAGCTCTGCCTGGTCGGCTCGGTAGACCACGTGCGCGAGCGGCTCGACGCGTGGAGAGCCTCGGGCGTCACCACCCTGCTCGCGAAGGCGAGGGACGTCCGGACCGTACGCGCGCTCGCCGAGGCGGCCGCGTAACCCTTCACGAGCCCGGCGATCCGATCGCCCAGAGGTCCGGGTCGTCCCACGGGCCCTCGATCGCGACGTCGGGGTTCTGCTCCCGTTCGAGCGCGTACCGGAGCGCCAGTACCTGCAGCCGGACCGTGAGCGGGATCTGCTCGAGCGGCGACGGGAGGTCGGCCGGCTCGTCGATCCGGGTCACGGGGATGCCCACGCCTCGGGCCGCCTGCTCGACCCCGGCGGTCAGGCCCTGCGTATCCGGCGGCGCGAGCGTCACCAGGTGATCGGAGGCGTCGAGCGGGACGGCATGGCCGTGCAGCAGGTACTCGACGTCGTACCCCTCGGCGGGGAACCTGGCCGCCTCGCGTACCTTGAGCGCGCTCTCGCGTGCGGTCACGGCGGCGGGGCCCTCGCCGGTCAGCACAAGCAGGCGCTCCGGCTGTGCGATCGCCTGCGTCCCCGGATCGTCGATCGCGGCGCGCACGTCGGCCGGGACGGGCTCGAGCGCGCCGGCCGAGTAGGCCCCCGCCCCGAGCTCGTAAGCGAGCCGCGCGAGCTGCACGAGCGCCGCGGTGTAGCTCGCGGTGTAGGTGTGCGAGGTCTCCTGCTCGACGGTCTCGATCGCGTCGGGGAGCGCGCCCCCGCGCCGGGTGACCGGCACAACCGGAAGTCCCGCCCGAGTGACCGCCGTCCAGGAAGCGCCTGCGAACGACGTCTCGGCACCGGCGTTGTGACTGATCAGGATCACGCCGTCGCCCTCGGCGAACGGCGGTCGGTTCGCGAACGCCATCGAGCTCATCGCGCGCGCGTCCCGACCGGCCTCCTGCAGCATCACCGCGCCGAGCTCCGCCGCATGCTGACTCGTCCCCGTGCCGACGAGCCAGATCCGGTTCGCGTCGCGGAGACGGTCGGCGGCGGAGGTCGGGAGCGGCTCGGCGAGGACGGCCTCGAGCTGCTCGGGCTGGGACCTGATCTGTCGTTCGAGCGCCGTGGTGTCGGGCAACGCTGACCTCCGGGTCGGTCGGGCGAGCCTAGACGACGCCGTGACGGCGTGCGAGCGCTACAGCTTGCGCAGGACCGCGACGACCCTGCCGAGGATCCGGCCCTCCGGATCCATGTCGAACGAGTCCATCGTGGGGTTCTCCGGCACCAGCACGACCTTGCCCCGTCGGCGGCGCAGGCGCTTGACGGTCGCCTCGTCCTCCGCCGGTCCGGGCAGCAGCACCGCGACCACGTCGCCGTCCTCGGCGGTGTCCTGACCCCGGACGATCACGACGTCGCCATCGAGGATGCCGGCGCCGACCATCGAGTCGCCCGTGACACTCAGCGCGAAGTGCTCGGCGTCGCCCGCGTAGCCCATCGGGACGACGAGGTGGTCCTCCACGTTCTGGTCGGCGAGCACCGGGGTGCCCGCCGCGATCCGGCCCACGAGCGGGACGATGACGCCCTCGGCGCGGCTGGCATCGGACAACGCCATGGCCCGGGGCTTGGTCGGGTCCTTGGTGAGGAGGCCTCGGCGCTCGAGGTTCGCGAGCTGCGCGTGGACGCTCGAGGACGACGTCAGACCCACGGCCTCGCCGATCTCGCGAACGGTGGGGGGATAGCCACGCTCCCGCACGGTGGTCGCAATGAAGTCCACGATCCGGCGCTGCCGGGCGGTGAGCGGTCCGGTCTCGGGTGCCTCGGACGCAGAGTCAACGGGAGCCATGTCGGTGCCTCCTTCTAGCCTCGCAGGACGCTAGCACGAGGGGAAGGGACGTTCAAACATATGTTCGGTTCCGTGCTTGACGCCGAACACCTGTTCGATAGGATGCACTGGTGACTCGAACGCGTGTTCGCCGAAGCCGGCTGACCCTGATGGTCTCGCTCGCGCTCGTGGCGGCCGCCTGGGCAGGACCGGCCGTGCGGGCGCTCGGGTCCCCGGAGACGCCGGCGCGCATCTCCCAGACCTCTTACGTGGTCCGGGAGGGCGACACGCTCTGGTCGATCGCCCGGGAGCTCGCGCCCGGGAGCGATCCCCGGCCGGTCGTCGACCTGCTCTCGGCGATGAACGGCGTGGCCGCGGGCCGGCTCGTGCCTGGCCAGACGCTCGTCGTCTCGGCTCCCTGAGGCCGGAGCTCGCCCGCGAGGCATCCTTATCGTCGTCTTCCTTGACGCACCCCACATCTCGCGGCTACCGTGCCCGCGTCTACTAGATGTTGGGGTAATCGCGATGCGGTGTCCGTGGTGCGGACATGACCAGGACAAGGTGGTCGATTCCCGGCCCGCCGAACGTGGCGACGCGATCCGGCGCCGGCGCCAGTGCCTGTCCTGCGGACGCCGGTTCACCACCCACGAGCGGGTGGAGCAGCTCGCCCTTGTTGTTGTCAAACGAGACGGGACGAGCGAGCCCTGGGACAGGGAGAAGATGGTCTCGGGCATCCGGAAGGCCCTGGTCAACCGCCCCGTCACCGACGATCAGTTCGCCGCGCTGGTCTCGAGGATCGAGGGGCGCCTGCGTCGCAAGGGCCCCGAGATCACCTCGCAGCAGATCGGGCTCGAGGTGCTGGCCAACCTTCAACGGCTCGATCAGGTGGCCTACGTCCGGTTCGCGAGCGTCTACAAGGACTTCCAGGAGATCGGCGACTTCCAGCGGGAGGTCGGCCTCATGCTCCAGAAGAAGGAGTCCAAGGCCCGCTCGCGCTGACCGCTACATCTTGTGGATGTCACTAGCTCCCACCACAAGATATCCTTGATCGAGGCTTGACTGCGTCGACCGGCGGGTGCAGAATCACACGCCTGTAGTTCTCCACAGTTCCTTCCCCACCCGTGGAAAGACTGGCCGGGAACCGATCGACGAGGAGGTGCCGGTGGCCACCAAAGAGGGAGACGTCCGGGGGATCCGGGAGGGGCTGAACTTCAAGCGGTATTTCACGCGTGACGGCGTCCATCCGTTCGACGAGATCGAGTGGGAGACGCGCGATGCCGTCATCCCCAACTACAAGGAGGGCGGCAACGCCTTCGAGCAGCGTGACGTCGAGTTCCCGGTCGCCTGGTCGCAGAACGCCACCAACATCGTCGCGCAGAAGTACTTCCGCGGTCCGCTCGGCACGCCACAACGCGAGTCGAGCGTTCGCCAGCTCGTCGGGCGCGTCGTCGACACGATCACCGGCTGGGGGCGTAGGGGCCGCTACTTCGCGAGCGACGAGGACGCGAAGGTCTTCTCGGACGAGCTCTCGCACCTCCTCGTGACGCAGAAGGCGGCGTTCAACTCGCCGGTGTGGTTCAACGTCGGAGTGCCCGACACGCCGCAGCAGTGCAGCGCGTGTTTCATCCTCGCGGTCGACGACACGATGAGCTCGATCCTGAACTGGTACGTCGAGGAGGGGACGATCTTCAAGGGCGGCTCGGGCTCGGGGATCAACCTGAGCAGGATCCGCTCGAGCCGGGAGCCGCTCGCCGGCGGTGGCACCGCGAGCGGGCCGGTCAGCTTCATGCGCGGCGCCGACGCCTCGGCCGGGACGATCAAGTCCGGCGGCAAGACGCGGCGGGCGGCCAAGATGGTGATCCTGGACGTCGATCATCCCGACGTCGGCGACTTCATCTGGTGCAAGGCGCGAGAGGAGCAGAAGGCGCGCGCCCTCCGCGACGCCGGGTTCGACATGGACCTGGACGGCCGCGACGCCTACTCGATCCAGTACCAGAACGCGAACAACTCGGTACGCGTGACCGACGAGTTCATGAAGGCATTCGAGCAGGACCAGGACTGGAAGCTGAAGGCGGTCATCACCGACGAGACCGTCGAGACGGTCCGGGCCCGAGAGCTGATGCGCGAGATCGCCCAGGCCG
>Ga0307302_10001065_pt1 | contig 12054 bp, 8 predicted proteins | sample ER_DNA_183_FD_194490 | JGI IMG/M metagenome (GOLD analysis project Ga0307302, IMG submission 194490) | Bulk soil microbial communities from the East River watershed near Crested Butte, Colorado, United States - ER_DNA_183 | ecosystem: Environmental > Terrestrial > Soil > Floodplain | place: USA...
GTTCAGGACGATGCCCTTTACGTTCTCGTCGTGCAGCAGGTTCGTCCGAAGGGTCTCGACGTGCAGCCAGAAGTCGTCCCGGTGCTTCATCCGGAACTCGGTCAGCCCCGGATGCGCATCGTCCTCGCGTCCGCCCGAGGTGAGGAACTGCAGCACACCGGCCCGGTCGTCGGGGTGGATCATGACCGTGAGCTTCGTCCCCTCGAGCTCGGCGGCCTCGTGGCCGAGCACGCGCTCGACCGAGGGGCTCATGTAGCGGATCGTGGAGTCGGCCTCGACGACCATCACCACGTCCGAGGAGTTCTGGACCAGCGAGGAGAAGCGCGCCTCGCTCTGGCGGATCAGCAGGATCTCGGTGGTCAGGGCGCTGTCGAGCGCCAGGGCGACCTGGGAGGATAGCGCCTCGATCGAGTCGCGGATCGCACGCGGGACGCTCGCCGGCCCGGCGATCACGAGCAGCCCCTGGAGCTCCTCCTTCATGAACAGGGGCGCGTTCAGGACGAACGTCGCGTTCGCCGGCATGCCGAGCGAGCTCGCGAGCTCCGCCTCCTCGGTCGGAACCTCGTACGACCGGTGGGACTGCAGCCGGTCGCGCTTCCACTGGGGCAGGGTCGACAGGGAGACGGTGGTGCCCTCGACGCCCTCGGCCCCGCCCGCCGCCGCCACCACCTGGAAGGCGTCCGGGTCGTCATCGGTCGCGACGAGCAGCCGCAGGCCGCCGTCGTCCCCCACCAGGGCGCGCGCCGCCTGCAACGTGGCCGTGTAGATGCTCTCCCGGTTCGTGGCCGTCACGAGCGCGGCACCGGCGTTGCGGAGCGCCTTCTCTCGGAGCGTCGACTGTTCCTGCCGGCGGACGAGCCCCGACATCCGAAGGACGACCAAGACGAACAGCATGACCGACGCCCCGATCAGCACCGGCATGTCGACGGAGTCGGCCCGGCTGAGCTGGATCAGCATGACGCCCGGCGCGATCAGCGACGCGCCACCGAGCAGCAGCAGTCGGAGCTTGGACATCCGGCGTTCGACGTCGGGGGCTTTGTCCGAGAGGTTCCGCATCGACGGGTGCAGCGCCGCCGCGCCCCACAGGAGATAGAAGACCCCCCAGCCCGCCTCGAGGTACCCGGACTGGTTGTAGACCAGGCCCTGGACGGAGATGTACGTGTACAACGTGTCGGTCAGGAACAGGGATAGCGCCGCCGCCCCCATCAGGTACAGGGACGGGGCCTTCTTCCCCGCGCCCATCGCGAGGCGGATGACCACGGTGAGCAGCACCAGGTCCATGAAGGGGTACGCCATCCCGACGAGCTTCTGCAGGACCGTCGAGGCCGAGTCGTGCGCCACAGGCGACATCAGGAAGACCCACTGCATCGTCCCGACCCCGATCGCCACGATCATCGAGTCGATGACGCTGTCCCGGTCCCGGCCCGGGTTGCGCCGGCGGATCAGCAGCAGCAGGCCGCCCACCAGGCACGGGTAGACGAGCAGGTACGCGACGTCGCCGATCGAGGGGTACGGGAGGTCGGTCCCGAAGAAGTCGTTGTAGTTGTAGGTGATGACGTCCCCGATGACGAAGAACGTCTGACCGAGCGCGAACAGGTACCACGGGGCACGCGCGTTCGGCTTCCACATGCGGACCGCGACGACGATCGCGACCGGTGAGGACAACGAGATCAGGTTGAAGAACCATCCCTGTCGCAGGTGCGGCAGGAACAGGAAACCGAGCAGCGCCGCGATGCCGCCGCCCAGGTACAGGAGCCAGGCCCGGGACTTCATCACTGCCATCAGATATCGGTGGGCCGAACGGGTGACCTTAGAGCCGGCTCGGAAGTTCCCGAGGTGGGAAAGGGCTCCTGACCAGCGGAGATGGGTGCGAGCGGCCCTTCGAGGGCCCCGAACCCCGTGTCCTCGGTCGGCTCGATCGTCGTACCTGCGAGGACGCCGCTCCGCTCGATGTCACGCATGCCCGGCAGGAACAGGAACGCCAGGGTGACGACGCCGCCCAGCAGACCGGCGCCGACGAGGGTCTCCTTGGCGCCCAACGCCCCGGCGATCGGGCCGGTGAACGCGTAGGAGACCGGCACCAGGGCGATCGAGATGAACCAGTCGAAGCTCGAGACCCGACCGAGCAGCCGGCTGGGCACCAGGCGCCCCTTGGTCGTCGCCCAGACGATCGTCCCCGCGCCCTCGAGCGCGTTGAACGCGAAGCATGCGGCCATAGCCTGCCACGGGAACCGCGCCAGCCCGTATCCGGCGATCGCGAGCGTCGAGATCGTCCACACGACGTAGATGAAGGTCATGTTCCGGCGCGGCATCTGCCGGTTGCCCATCACGATCGCGGAGGTCATCGCTCCGATCCCGCCGACGGCGAAGATCAGGCCGAGGTCGGCCGCGGAGCCGTGCATCTCGTTGCGGACGACGAAGGGCAGGAGCACCTCGGACGGCCCCCAGAAGATCAAGTAGCCGAGCGTCGCCGCGAGGAAGGTCCCCCACAGCCACACCTGCGACCGGACGAACGCGAACCCCTCGCGGATGTCGTCGATCGCGGATCCGTGCGGCTCCTCGGGGGTCGCGCGTCGAGCGCGCATCAGGGCAACGCAGGAGATCGAGAACAGGAACGTGCACGCGTCCACGACGAACGCGGTCCCCGGGCCGTCGATCGCCACGATCAACCCGCCCAGGGCCGGCCCGAGCATCCGCAGGGCCGCCGGGCGGACGAGCTGATCGAGCGAGTTCGCCTGGTTCAGCTCGGCGTCCGGGACCAGGCCCGGGACGATCGCGTCGAACGCCGGGCCGAAGAACGCCGTTCCGGCGCCGAACAGACCCGAGAGCACGAGCATGTGCCACAGCTCGAGCCGCCCCGAAAGCGCGAGGGCGCCCATGGTGCCCACCGCGAGCGCGCGCATCAGGTCCGCGGCGATCATCACCTTGCGGCGGTCGAAGCGGTCCGAGACCACGCCGCCCGCCAGCAAGAAGACGACGTGGGGCACGGTCATGGCGACGCCGATCGTCGACAGCGCACTGGGCGTGTTCGAGATCTCGTAGGCCTGCCAGGCCAGGGCAACGTAGAAGATGCCGTCGCCGAGCAGGTACGCCGTCATCCCGATCCAGAGCTTGCGGAAGTCCGGATGGCGCAGCGGCGTCAGGATCCGCAACCGCCGATCGAGGAACGTGCGACCGTCCCGGTGGTCGCTCATCGCCTTAGCCGGTTTGGTAGGCGGCCTGCAGGGTGGATCGCAGGAGGTCGCGCGCCGCGATCGCCTCGCGCGTCGTGGCGAGCGCCGGACGTTCGGCGAGCGACTCCTCCAGGTCGTCGAGCGCGACGCGCAGGCAGCCGCGCAGCCGCTCGACGCCGCCGTTCACAGCCTGGTGGACGCCGCGCGAGTATTCGAGGAACGCGCGCGAGCGTTCACCCGCGCAGAGCAGCGCGAGCGCGAGGTCGAACCGCACGGCGATCCAACGACCGTCACGGCGTAGGGCCTCACGGAGGGTCGCCACCGCGTCCTGGTACCGGCCGAGCCGGAGCTCGCACCACCCGACGAGCTCCCAAAGGTCCTCCTCCGCCTCGTAGCGGCGGCGGCCCTCGTCGACGACCTCCTCGCACAACCGGTCGGCCTCGCGGCCGTGGCCCATGCGCCGCAACACGTTCGACAGCCCCTCCTTGGCCCACATCGCCGTGGGGTCGAGGGTGAGCGCGGCCTCGTACGCGAGGCGCGCCTCGCCGAGCCGTTCGGGCCCCAGGTTCTCCAGCGCCCAGCCCCGGGCCGTAAACACGGCCGCGTTCTGCGGTTCGGCGTCGAAGGCGGCGTCGAGCTCTTCGAGCGCGGCGGCGTATTCGCCGGCGTCGGACAGCGCCTCAGCGCGGCCGAGCCCGTGTGCGACGGGACCCTTGGCCATCGCCTACCCCCTCGCCTCTCGGGCGCGGAGCAGAAGGCGCCGGTGTTGCTCGTGCTGGAGCTCGAAGCGCTCGCTGATCTCGCCGAGCACCTCGCAGAGCAGCTCGATCTGGTCGTCCGGGTTCGCCGCGGTGATCTGGATGCGGAAGCCCACCTCGTCCTTGGGGACCAGGGGGTAGGCCGCCATCGTCACGTACACGCCGCGGTCGAACAGGTAGCGGCCGACGACGTCGATGTCGTCGTGGTGCGCCAGCGGGATCTCGATCAGCGGGAAGCCGGACTCGTTGGGTGTGTAGATGTCGAGCTCGTGCAGCCGTTCCATGACCGTGCGGGTCTTGCGGTAGATCTCGTAGCGGTACAGGTCGCCGCGGACGTCGTTCACCGCGAGGCCGGCGATCGTGGTCGCGAGCGACGCGACCGGCGAGGGACCCGAATACAGGTACGGCGGGGCCGCGACCTTCAGTACGTCCTTCAGCCGCGAGGGCAGCGCGAGGAACGACAGCAGCGAGCTGTACGCCTTGCTGAACCCCGCGACCAGGATGATGTTGTCGTACGTCTCGCCCTGGTGGCGGACGACGCCGTTGCCGCGCAGGCCCCACTCGCACAGCTCGTCGGGGGAGCGCTCGCCGATCACGCCGAACCCGTGGGCGTCGTCGATGTACAGGAGCGCGTCGTTCTCGCGGGCGATGCGCGCGAACTCCTTGACGTCGGGCGCGTTCCCGGTCATCGAGTTCACCCCGTCGACCGCGATCACGCGCGGGGTCGTCGTCGACGCCTTGACGAGCTGCTCGAGGTGCTCGGCGTCGTTGTGCCGGAAACGCTGGATCGTCGCGCCGTGCCCGCGGGCGATGTTCGCGCCGTCGTAGATCGTCTTGTGCGCCCGGCCGTCGAGGAACAGCACGCCGCTGCCGACGAGGATCGGGATCACCGACATGTGGATGTGCGTGATCGTCGGGAGCAGCAGCGAGTCCTCGGACCCGAGCAGCGCCGTCGTGGTCTCCTCGAGCTGTTCGTACAGCACGGGGCTGCCCAGCAGCCGTGACCAGGACGGGTGACTGCCCCACTTGGCGAGGTACTCGGGGACCGCGTCGAGGACCTCCTGATCGAGGTCCAGGCCCAGGTAGTTGCACGAGGCGAAGTCCGCGAGCCAGTGGTCGCCGATCCGGATCCGGCGTCCCTCCTGCTCGTCGATGACCGCGTCGAGCATCGGGTGCGACGCCTTCAGCCGCGCGAGGTCCTCCACGGTGGCCATCCAGCGCTCCAGCCAGCCGTCGCTCTCGCGGCGGAGCGGCTTGTCCCGCAGGGGTCTGGACGCGAGGACGTCGCTCTCCCGTCGCCGGACAGGATCGGTTCTGGGGCGGCCCAGATGGGCTGGGTCGATGTGCTCGGGCGTGGACATTGCCCTGTTGGCATCGGCCCTTCCGTAGGGACGCTTGAGACCGTTGGGCGGAGGCCGTTCGCCGAGCAGGTCAGGCGCGGGGGACCGACGGGAGCCGGGCGGGCCGGTCCCGCTCGTAGGCGTCGATCGCGTCCACGTAGCGCAGGGTGAGGTCGATGTCGTCCAGACCCTCCAGCAGGCGCCATCGCGTGTACGGGTCGATCTCGAACGCCTCGTGCACGGCAGGGGCGCTCACACGCAGGGCGTGCAGGTCGACCGTGATCTCGGTCGTGGGATCGTCGAGCACCGCGTCCATCAGCGCCCGGACGGACTCCTGGGCGAGCTCGACGGGCAGCACCCCGATCTTGCAGCAGTTGTTGCGGAAGATGTCCGCGAACGAGGGCGCGATCACCGTCCGGAACCCGGCATCCTCGAGCGCCCACACGGCGTGCTCGCGGCTGGAGCCGCTGCCGAAGTTCGGCCCGGCGAGCAGGATCGTCGCGCCGGCGAACTCGGGGCGGTTCAGCACGAAGTCGGGGTCCTTGCGCCACTCCGCGAACAGGAACGGCCCGAACCCGGACCGCTCGATCCGGCGGAGGTACCGAGCCGGCACGATCTGGTCCGTGTCGACATCCGAGCGATCGAGCGGCAGCGCCCGGCCGGTGTGCTCGGTGAACGGCCTCATACCCCCAAGTCCTCCGGCGTGCCGAAGTGACCGAGGACCGCGGTCGCGGCCGCGACCGCCGGGCTGACGAGGTGCGTCCGGCCGCCCTTGCCCTGACGGCCCTCGAAGTTCCGGTTGCTGGTGGACGCGCATCGTTCGCCGGGCGAGAGCTGATCCGGGTTCATGCCGAGGCACATCGAGCAACCGGCGTCCCGCCATTCGAACCCCGCGGTCGTGAAAACCGTGTCGAGCCCCTCGCGTTCGGCCTGGCGCTTCACGAGCATCGAGCCCGGCACGACCATCGCGCGCAGACCCTCGCGCACCTTCCGGCCGTCCAGGATTCTTGCGGCCTCCCGCAGGTCCTCGATCCTCGAGTTGGTGCACGAGCCGATGAAGACCGTATCGGGTCGGATGTCGCGGATGGCGGTGCCCGGGTGCAGGTCCATGTACGCGAGCGCCCGCTCGGCGGTCTCGTCCGCGGGCTCGGGGACGACGTCGTCGATCGTGACCGTCTGGCTGGGGTTGGTACCCCACGACACGTGCGGTCGCAGGTCGGCCGCCGCGAGCGCCACCTCCTTGTCGAAGGCCGCACCCTCGTCCGTCGGCAGCGACCGCCAGTCCTGGAGCGCCGGCTCCCAGTCCGCGCCGTTCGGCGCGTTCGGACGGCCCTCGAGGTACGCGAACGTGGTGTCGTCGGGGGCGACCATGCCGGCACGTGCGCCGGCCTCGATCGACATGTTGCAGATCGTCATCCGTCCCTCCATGGAGAGCGAGCGGATCGCCGACCCCCGGTACTCCACGACGTGACCCACGCCCCCGTCGGTCCCGATCCTCGCGATGATCCCCAGGATCACGTCCTTGGCCGAGACCCCGGCCGGCAGCTCCCCCTCGACCGTCACCGCCATCGTGCGCGGGGTCCGTTGCGGCAGCGTCTGCGTCGCCAGGACGTGCTCGACCTCGCTCGTGCCGATCCCGATCGCGAGCGCCCCGAACGCGCCGTGCGTGCTCGTGTGCGAGTCGCCGCACACGATCATCAGCCCGGGCTGCGTGAGCCCCATCTGCGGGCCGATCACGTGGACGATCCCCTGCCCCAGGTCGCCCGTCGGGAACAGCGTGATCCCGGCCTCGGCGCAGTTGCGTTCGAGCGCCTCCATCTGGGTTCGGCTCACCGGGTCGACCGGACCGGGCGCCGTGGGGACGTTGTGGTCCATCGTCGCCACGGTGAGGTCGGGACGCCGGACGGGGCGGCCGGCGAGCCGCAGCCCCTCGAACGCCTGCGCGCTGGTCACCTCGTGCACGAGGTGGAGGTCGACGTACAGCAGGTCGGGTTCGCCGTCGGCCCGGTGGACGACGTGTCGCTCCCAGACCTTTTCGGCCAGCGTGCGGGGCGTGCCCATGCGTTCGATGGTACAGGCCGCCCCCGCGACGTCGGGTCTACCCGGTGCGGTCGGGGAGCAGGATCCGGAACGAGGAGCCGCCGCCCTCGCGCTCCTGCACCCAGGCCCGGCCGCCGTGCATCTCGGCGAACCGCGCCACGAGCGACAGGCCGATCCCCGAGCCCGGCGTGTGCACGGAGTCGGGACCGCGGTAGAAGGCGTCGAAGATCTTGTCACGCAGCTCGGCCGCGATCCCGGGGCCGTCGTCCTCGACCGCGATCACCGCGGCGTCGCCCTCGCGCCAGCAGCGGGCCCAGATCCGCGTCCTGGCGGGCGTGTGCAGGTCGGCGTTCGCGAGGAGGTTCTCCAGGATGCGCTCGACCTTGGGCGGGTCGACGTTGGCGCGACACTCGCCGCCCTCGAGCTCGACCGTGCGGTCGCCGAGCACCTCGGTCTTGGCGAGGAGCCCGCGGATGAGCTCGTGCAGGTCCAGCGGGTACCGGCGCGGCGCCACGATCCCCGAGTCGAGCCGGTCCAGGTCGAGCAGGTCGGTCAGGAGCGCGTTCATCCCCTTGGACCGTTCGACGAGGGTTCGGAGCATGTGTCGGCGCACGTCGTCCTCGAGCTCGTCGCCCAGCCGTTCGAGCGTGCTGGCGGCCACCAGGATCGCCGTCAGCGGGGCCTTCAGATCGTGCGACAGCGTGTGGAGCAAGGTGTTCTTGAGCCGGTCGAGCGAGATCAGGCGTTCCTCCTCGGCCCGGCGCTTGGTGATGTCGAACATCATCCCCTGCAGGCAGATCGGACGACCGTCCTTGTCCCGCACCGCCGTGGCCTCGTCGTGGAGCCAGACCCACTCGCCGTCGGCGCGGCGGATCCGGTACTCCACCTCGAGGGGGTCGCCGCTCGCCAGCGACCGTTCCTCCTGGGCATTCACGTTGGGGAGGTCGTCCGGATGCGTGAACGACCCCTGCGGGTGCGGGTGTTCGAGCCACTCCTTCTGGGTGTACCCGAGGACGTGCTCGATCTGGGGGGAGACGTAGAGCCAGTCGCCGTTCGGGCCGTACTCGGCCAGGTAGACGACGCAGGGGAGCTGCTCGACGAGGTTGCGGTACTTGGCCTCGGTCTCGGCCTGGTGCTCGACGAGGGCCTTGTAGCTGAAATCGCCCTCGGGTGTGTCGCGCGCGAGCTCACGTTCCAGGAGCTCGGCCGCGCCGGGTGCGGCGGTCGTCGGTTCCATCCCGTTCTCAGCATCGGAGCGAACGCGCCCCGGGTTGACCGAGCGGGACGCATCTGTAGGGGAGCGCCGGGCGAGGCGATGGTCAGTCGAGCTGGTTCTGCAGGACGACGACGATCCGGTCCTCGATCGCCGAGGCGGTCGATTTCGACATCCCGTAGGACAGGACGGAGAACTCGACCCAGTCGCCCGAGTGGGCCCTGACCCATCCCGAGAGCGCCGACACGTCGTCCAGCGTCCCCGTCTTGGCCCGAACGTCGACGCCCCGGAGGCGATGCCGCAGGGTCCCCTGACCGCCCGTGGGGAGCGCGCGGCGCAGGTCCTTGCCCCACGGCTGGTCCTCGGCGAACCAGAGCAGGCGGACGATGCCCTCGGCCGTCACGCGGTTCGCGTACGACAGGCCCGAGTTGTCGTTGAGCGTGAACCCCGTCCCGTGAGCGTCCGTCCAGGCTTGGATCGCGGACGCGCCCTTCGCGATCGTCCCCGGCACGCCGCGCGTCTCGACGCCGAGCCGCTTGCCGAGCGTCTCGGCGACGAAGTTGTCCGATGGCCGGAGCATCTTCGTGAGCAGTTTCTGCAAGGGTCGCGAGCCAACGGACGCGATCGTCTGGAGCTCACCCGGCGGTCTCCCGCTCCCGGCCTTGCCGCGGACGCGCACGCCCAGCGCCTCGAGCTTGGTGGTGAACGTCCTCGCCGCTTCGCGCTCGGGGTCGGCTCCGGCGTTGTGGTCGAACACGAGCGCCGTCGGACGGTTCACGTAGTCGCGCGCCACGTCGTTCCAACCGGGCGCGTCCCAATCGCGTCGGAAGTACCCGGTGCTCCCGAACACGCGACCGCGCACCCGCTCGATCCCCGCGCCGGCCACCTTCCGGGCGAGCGCGCCGAGCGTCGCGGGCCTCACCCCCGGGTCGCCCTGTCCGAGGATCCACAGGTTCCGGACGGCTCCCGAGGTGCCTCCGGACGCGGCGACGCTGGTCGTGATCCGGAAGTCGGCCCCGAACGTGTCGTACAGCGTCATCGAGAGCAGGAGCTTCTCGTTCGACGCGGGGGTCCGGGGCGTGGACGCCGCACGGTCGTAGAGGAACGCGTGGTCCTGGCCGACGGCGACCGAGACCCGACGCGACCCGATCGCCCGGTCGATCTGATGCATCCACGGGGCCTTGGAGACCTTGAAGGCGAGGACAGGGGACTTGCTCGTCTCGTTGAGCGTGTCCTGCGCCACCCAGCGGACGCGGAGCCGCACCACGCCGACGTCGTGGGACGTGAAGCAGGGCGATGCCAGCGCCTGGGACGCGGGGTCGAGCGTGAGCCGTTCGATGACCCTCCAGCCGTGCCGGGTCCGGCGCTGCAGCTCGACGATCTGGCCGGGCCGTTCCGGGGTGACGGACGTCGAGACGTCGACGCAGGAGCCCGCGTGCGTCGACCCGGTGACGAGCGCGGCGTCGACCAGCTCCCGAACGCGGACGAGCACCTGGTTCGTGGTCGAGGCCAGACAGGACGGATCCTCGTTGATCGTCGCGCGGTAGCGCCCAGTGTTCGGCTGCGTCTGCGAGAACGTGAACGAGCCGTCCGCCGCCGTCGTCCCGGTCCCGACGTTCGCGAACCCGGAGGAGTCGGCCGGCTGCCACTGCAGGGTCACGCCTCGGCCCGCGATGCACCCCGGGTCGGCGGCGATCGAACCCGAGACCGTGATCGCCTCGCCGAAGTTCACGATCGACGCCGAGGCCGAGAGCGTGGCCGTCGCGGTCTCGGCGAGCGCGGACGGGACCAGGAGCGTCGACAGCAGTGCGAGCTCGACGAACGCGAGCCTGCGGAGCCGTCGGCCGAGCGTGGAGCGGGCTGTGATGGCGGTACCCCCTAGCGTGCGAGCAGGGCATCGTGCCACCAGCCGCCGCCGCGGACAAGCACCCTGCCCGGAGCGGCGGCGTCCCGCGGCCGCCGGGGGCGGGGTCGGGCCGGGACGGGGGTGGCCGCCCGCGTCGTAACCGGGTCGCCCCAGGGATGACACGCACCCCGCTGACGTACAGACTGTGCGGATGGCCCACGTCGAGTACCGCACGCGCCCGGAGCTCTCGCGGCCGGTGATGGTGTGCGCCTTCGGTGGCTGGAACGACGGCGGGGAGGCCGCGACCACGGCCGTCCGGACCCTCCGATCGCAATGGGGCGCCCGTCGCTTCGCGGAGATCGACCCCGAGGAGTTCTACGACTTCCAGGTCAACCGTCCGACGGTGCGTCTGGTCGAAGGCTCGACGCGTCGGGTCGACTGGCCGGCCAGCCGGTTCTTCTCTGCGCGGATCAACGACCGGGACGCGATCCTGTTCGTCGGCGTGGAGCCGAACATGCGGTGGCGCACCTACGCGGGGACGATCCTGCAGGTCTGCTCCGACATGGACGTGTCCCTGCTCGTGACGCTCGGCGCGTTCCTCGCGGACGTCCCCCACACGAGGGCGGCGCCCGTGAATGCCGCGAGCGACGACGAGGACTGGCTCGCCAAGCCGGAGATCCTGCCGGCCCGGTACGAGGGACCGACGGGCATCGTCGGCGTCCTGAACGCGCTCGCGTCGCGCGCGGGCCTTCCCGCCCTCTCGCTGTGGGCGGCCGCGCCGCACTACCTCCCGCAGTCGCGGAACCCCAAGGTCGCGCTCTCGTTGCTCGAGGCGCTCCGCGACCTGACCGGGCTCGAGATCGACACGGGCGAGATCGAGCTCGCCGCCCGCGTGTTCGAACGCGAGGTCTCCGAGGCGATCGAGGAGGACGGCAACCTCGCCGCCTACGTGCGGCGTCTCGAGGAGGCGTCGGAGCTCACCGGCGACGAGGACGACGACGTCTCGGCGCTTCAGGTCGCCAGCGGCGACGACATCGCCGCCGAGCTCGAGCGCTTCCTCCGCGAGCACAACGGCTCGACCGAGGACTGACCCGCCTCCGATCGGGTGGAGTTCCGACCGTTCGGCGCGACGGGGCTCGAGGTGCCGGTCGTCGGTCTCGGGACGTGGAACGTGTTCGATGTGTCCTCGCGACACGAGACGGATGCGGTCGCGGTGCTGCGGACGCACGTCGAGGGCGGGACGCGCCTCGTCGACACCTCCCCGATGTACGGCCGCGCCGAAGCGGTGCTGGGCCGTGCGCTCGCGACGCTCGCGATCCGAGACGAGACGGTCGTCGCGACGAAGATCTGGACGCCGTCGCTCGACGAGGGGCGCGTGCAGCTCGAGGCGCAGCTCGAGGCGTTCGGCGGCCGCGTGGATGTGGAGCAGATCCACAACCTCGTCGCGTGGCGGGAGCACCTCGGCTGGCTCGAGGCCGAACGCGACGCGGGCCGCATCGGGTTGCTCGGCGCGACCCACTACCGCGAGGACGCGTTCGACGAGCTCGTCGCCGTGATGCGGACAGGTCGTATCCAGTGCGTCCAGGTCCCCTACAACCCCGTGCAGCGCCGCTGCGAGGACGAGGTGCTGCCGCTCGCGGCCGAGCTGGGGATCGGCGTGATCGCGATGCGGCCGTTCGCGGAG
>Ga0307302_10001067_pt1 | contig 12048 bp, 14 predicted proteins | sample ER_DNA_183_FD_194490 | JGI IMG/M metagenome (GOLD analysis project Ga0307302, IMG submission 194490) | Bulk soil microbial communities from the East River watershed near Crested Butte, Colorado, United States - ER_DNA_183 | ecosystem: Environmental > Terrestrial > Soil > Floodplain | place...
CGAACTCCCGGATCGTGCGCATCGTCCGGTAGGCGGCGAGCAGAGCGTCCGGGTTCAGCTCGTAGGCGGTGTTGCTGGGCAAAGTGTCGGTCATGGTTCCTCCCTTGGGGTCAGGGCGGTTGGGACGGACCGGTGGGCCTGGTCAGCGCATCACGAGCCCGCCCTCGATGAGGACGGACTGGCCAGTCATGAAGTCGGAGTCGGGGCCGCCAGATAGAAGACGAACCCGGCCACGTCGTCGGGGGTCTGGACCCGGCCGAGGAGGATCCCGGCCGCATAATGCTCGAGCGCCTCGCCCTTGCCGAGGCGCAGGTGGGCACCGAGCTTCTCGTCGATCAGGTCCCACATGTCCGTTCCGACGATGCCCGGGCAGTAGGAGTTGACCCTGGTCCTGTCGGCGGCGAGCTCCTTGGCCGCCGCCTCGGTCAGGCCGACGACGCCGAACGTGGTCGCGGAGTACGAGCCCAGGTGCGCGAAGCCGGAGTGCCCCGCGATCGACGCGGCGCTGATGATCTTCTCGCCCGTCCCCTGCCGGCGCATCTGCTCCGCGGATGCCGTACACGACGCCGAAAACGATGACCCGGAACAGTGCCTCAAGGTCCTCCGGAGTGGTCTCGAGCAGGAGCTTGACCTGGGCGATCCCGGCGTTGATGAAGACGTCGACGCTGCCGAGCTCGCTCGCGACCCGCTCGACGAGCCCGAAGACGGCGTCGCGGTCGGAGACGTCGGCCGCGATCGCGACCGACCGGCGGCCGAGGGCGCTGACCTCCTCGGCCACCTTCTCGGCAGCTTCGGCGTTAACGTCGTTGATGGCGACGTCGGCCCCGTCGGCGGCCAGCCGGAGCGCGATGGCCCTGCCGATTCCCCTCGCCGCGCCGGTGACGACGGCCTCCTTCCTGTCGATGCTGCTCATGGGCACCTACCTCCTGGTGGGTGCGTCGTCGGGGTGGTAGGTCGAGGCCGGGGTGTCGACCTGGCGCTGCCTGGGCTGCTCGCCAGACGCGGCCTCGGCCGGGGCCTGACCCGAGATAAGCAGGTCCCGGTCGGCGGCGGCCCGCATGACCTTCGGGATGTCGACGACCAGCGGCCCGGACCCGGACAGCGTCACCGAGACCGGCCGGTCCGGGCTGAACTCGATCTCCCGCTCGCCGTCGACGGCGACCGTGCCCGTCGGCACCGTGCTCAGTCGACGTTCGCCGATGGCGAGGGGGGCGACCTCGAGGATGCCGACCCGGGCCAGGACCCCAGGGGCGATCGGCGCCGTCACCCAGCACCGGGCCGGGCCGTCACCGGCCAGCCGGACGGCCACCCCGCCAGGGTGGCTCCTCGGCGTCGGATGCAGCATCGCGGCCACACTGGACAGCCCGATCGCGTGTGGCTCGGCGAAGGCGCAGTACAGCTCGCGAAGCGAATCCACGTGCCACAGCGCCCTGGCCCCGACGTGGGCGATGGTGGAGATGCAGACGTCGACCAGGGCCAGCTCGCGGCGGCTGCCAGACTCGACCTCGAGCACCTTGGCCCGGTTGGTGGCCTCAGCCAGCCCGACCGCCCCGACCGCGACCAGGGCGGCCGCCGAGCCGGCCACGGTCGCCTCCCACATCTGCGGGAAGGCGTTGTTGGTGCCCGTGCTGAGCGGCACGATCGGCGTGTCGCCAAGCACCGGGGCGGCCGCCCTGATGGTCCCGTCCCCGCCCAGCAGCACGATCACGTTCGCGCCGGCGGACCGCATGCGAAGGGCCGTCTCGCGGGTGTCGTCTGCCGTGCCGGTGAGGACGTCGAGGGCGACGAACTCGAGCTCGGGCCAGACCCGGTCGCGCTCGGCGTCGCGGCGCTGCCAGGCGCGCAGCACCCCGGCCGAGATCCCGAAGCTGTCGGTCGAGACCAGCACCCGGCCGACCCCGAGGACGCCCGCCGCAGCGACCAGCCGCAGGACCATGTTGGTCTTCTCGGCGTTGGGGAAGACCGACGCGCGCGCCACGAGCCGGCGGATGTCGCGGCCCGACATCGGGTTGGCGATGATCCCGATCGTCGCCTCGGCGGCCCCCGGCCAGCCCGGCTCGGACCGGCCGCCGGAAGCGGGCCGGCCGCTCTGCGTAGGCTGACCGTTGGTCCGGTAGGCGCCCATACCATCTCCCGGCCCGGCGTCGTGCGCCGGTGCGCACCGCTATCCGCCTCAATCGGTGAGATGTCTTGTATACAGCCGGGCTCGCGCGGCGCATAGAGTTGCAGGGGGTTGCAGCCCGGGTCGCGGGCAGGTTTGCGACCGGCATCGCCAGCTCGGGACCGGGTCCGGCTCCGCGACCGGTCCGGCCCAGCCGTCGAGCGAACCCACCCCCGAGCCTCCTCGTCGCTTGCCCTGACCTGGCGCTGTCAGGCGATCTGGCTGGTCGCGCTGGTACACCGAACGCGTTCGCTCACCAAGTACAGGAACGGCGCCGCGCTACCTGCCACGGGCTCGCCAGCCCAACCTTGGCCGTCAGCCGCGCAGCGATTCCCAAGTTTGGTTGGCCTCCTGCCAGGGATTCGAACCCGTGAACAGGGCGAGGAACGCCGAGAGCCAGACCTTCCCGCACCACCGTTGCGACCCGGACGCTCGCCCGAGCATCGGTGCGGTCAGACACGACGGTCAGGGTCGCAGCCGAGCCATCTTAGGGACCAGCCACCTGCGGCCCACCCGAAGCTCCGCCCGCATCCGCTTTACCGAGCGCCCCCTTCCTGGCTGTGGGGGTCGGTAGGATCAGCGAATGGTGGCGTTCACCGACCGCCTCGTCGAGGCCAACCGGGCCGTCTGGGCGACCATGGCCGGGCACCCCTTCGTGCTCGGCCTGGCTCATGGCACCCTGCCGGCGGCGGCGCTGCAGGCGTGGGTCCAACAGGACCGGGTCTTCGTGGTGGAGGAGCGGCGGGTGGTGGCCGCGCTCCGCGCCCACGGCCTGCCGTCGCGGCTCGACGGCCTGCTCGCCGACCTCGACCGCAGCCTGGTCCTCGAGGCGGACGCCTTCACCCAGACCGCCACCGACCAGGGTTTTGCGCCCGACGCCGAGCCTTGGCCGGTCTGTCTCGGCTATACCTCCTACCTTCTCTGCGCCGCCTACGACGGCGTCCTGGAGGGGCTTGCCGCCCTGTACGCGGCCGAGCGCGCCTACCTGGACACCTGGACCGCCGTCGCCACCCTCAGCCCGGCCGACTCCGCCTACCACGCCTGGATCCAGAATTGGAGCGGCGAGGCGTTCCGAGCTTTCGTCGCTGCCCTCGGCCGCGACCTTGACGAGCTCGCCGGGGCGCCGTCGCCCGCCCTGGCCGAGCGTCTCGGCGTGGTCTTCACCGGCGCCGCCCGGTTCGAGCTGGCCTTCTGGGAGATGTGCTGGAGCGGCCAGGCATGGCCGGGCTGAGCCAGCGCCTGTTCACGCTCGGACGGCCGAACCTGGAGCGCCAGCTCGCCCATCCCACCGTGCGCGGGATCGCCGCCGGCGACCTGGACCAGACGCGATTTCGCTCCTGGCTGGTGCAGGACTATCTGTTCCTGCTCGACTACGTGCGGCTGTTCGCCCTGGCCGCCGCCCGGGCCCCCGACACCGACACCCTGGGCCGCCTGGTCGACCTGGCCCACGTCACCTTCCACGAGGAGCTGTCGCTGCACCGCGCCTACGCCGCCGAGTTCGGTCTTGCCCAGGCTGACCTGGACCGAGCCGAGAAATCGCCCCAATGCGCCGCCTACACCGACTTCCTACTCCGCACCGCCGCGACCGCCGAGTTCGCCGAGGTGCTGGCCGCGCTGCTGCCCTGCATGTGGGGCTACTCCGAGCTGGGCCGGGCGATGGCCGCGACCGGCCTGCCGACCGAGTCCCGCTACCGACGCTGGATCGAGACCTACGCCGACCCCGGCTTCGCCGACCTGGCCGCCTGGTGCGCGGCCCTGCTGGACCGGGCGACCGGCGGCCTGCCAGCGGCCCGCCTGGCCGCCTGCGAGCGTGCCTTCCTGACCAGCCTCCGCCACGAGCTCGCCTTCTGGGACGCCGAAGAACCCGACCCACGGGAGGGGAGGCATTAGGTTAGCTCGTGCGTCGGTGTGCCCAAGACGTACCCAGGAGAGCGCTTAACTGAATGTGATGAGCGCATTTAACTTCGGCACCTACGGTCGGCGGCGACCTGCGAGAACGGCGCTTAGCACAGCGGTTCCTTGCATTTTGCTGACACGGAGGGCCGCAGACCTCAAGGCGCACGACCGACGGGAGACGCGCTGGCAGCTGCTGCTTATCTGTGAGCGGTCCCCGGGTCAATGTTGCATCTGGGGGTCCGTGAGCTGCTCCGTCGTTAGTTACCTTAGCTGGGCGTGCGCCGCACGACGCCGAGCCGGTGTAGGGCCGCGGCCTGCTCCAGCTGGCCGGCCAGGCTGTCGAGCAGACTCGAGGCCGGGACGGCCGGCTCCAGAGCCAGCCGTGCGATCAACCCGTCAACGACCACATGGGCGAGCCGTTCGACCTCGGGGTCGACGGTTCGGACCGGCTGGTCGGGGAGTTCGTGATCTTCATGGGCCGTTGGCTTGCCGGCGGTAGCGGCAGGTGCGGGCGCGGGCCTGCTGTCGGCGCCGCCACAGCGACCCGTCACCGCTACGGGTTGGTTCCCGATGCAGGGAGGCTGGCGGGGAGGTCGAAGTTGCCGAAGGCGTCTGGGGTGAGGAAGGCGGTGATCTCCTGGATCTGCGGGCCGCGCAGGGTGAGCACGTCGACGGCGCGCGGCGTGAAGGTCTGTGCCGTGTCGTCCCAAGCGTAGAGGCCGAAGGCGAGCTGCCCGTTCGCGCGAGCAGGGATGAGGCGCCAGCGCGTCGTCCCGGCCAGCGGCCCGCCGCTGAGGAAGCTGGCGACCTGTTCGCGGCCGCGATACCAGGTTGGCAGGGGCGGCATCGCCAGCTTGGCGTCTTCGGCGAGCATGGCGACGACCGCGTCGACGTCGTTGCGCTCCCAGGCGGTGATGTAGCGCTGCACGAGCTGTCGCAGCGCGTCGTCGCGCAGTGAGCGCAGCGTCGCCTGCTGGCTTTGTTCCGGCAGTCGTTGGTCGACGGTCTTGTGGGCGCGCTGCAGGGCGCTGTCGACCGAGACGGGCGTGGTTTCCAGCGCCGTGGCGGTTTCGCGGGCCGAGAAGCCGAGGACGTCGCGGAGGATCAGCACGGCGCGCTGTCGCGCGGGCAGGTGCTGGAGTGCCGCGATGAAGGCGAGCTCGACGCCCTCGCGCTGCTCATAACGGGCCTCCGGGCTGGCTAGGCCGCTGCCCAGCCCCAGCCGCGCATCCGGGTAGGGTTCCAGCCACACCGCCTCGGTCACTGGCTCGGCGGGGCCGTCGTGGGGGTCGGCGGCGGGCCCGTAGTCGACCGGAAGCACTCGTCTGGGCCGCCGCTCGATCGCTCTGAGGCAGGCGTTGGTCGCGATCTTGTAGAGCCAGGATCGGACCGAGCTTCGGCCCTCGAACCGCGGCAGGGCGCGCCAGGCGCGCAGCAGCGTCTCCTGCAACGCATCTTCGGCGTCCGAGGCCGAGCCGAGCATCCGGTAGCAGTGGGCGTACAGCTGGCCGCGGTAGGGTCCGGCGAGTCGGGCGAAGGCATCGTTGTCGCCCCGCCGGGCGGCCTCGAGCAGCTGGCGCTCGCTCGCGGTTGACACCGTGCGAGCCGCTCTCGTCCCGCGTTGGGGTCCGGTCGTCATCGTTTTGGCTGCCAGAGAGCGAGCTCGCCGCACTGTGGCGCCGAAATGACACTGCGCCATCCGGCCGGCCCCTCGCGCGGCGCCAGCAGCACCCAGGCGCCGAGCTGGCGGGCGTGTTGGGTGGCCGCTTCGATCTGGTCGACCTCGACGTAGGGCAGCCACAGCGGGCGCGCGGTGCCGCATTTGACGATGCCGCCGCCGAATCCCCCTCCCAGGTCGAGGGCGAGGTAGGAGCCGCCTCCGGCCTGGATCAGCTGCTGGCGCCAGCCCAAGAGGTTGGCGTAGAACGCGCTTGCCCGTGCCCGGTCACCGGTGTGGAGCTCCAGGTGCACGACGGGCCTGGGACTGGACATCTGCATGGTCATCGTCATTGTGATCCGCGCTGTGGCCGGAATCCATCGCCGCCGGAGCAGATCGGTGAGCCAGATCCCGGCCGCCAGGTTGGACCGCGCGCTAGGCGCCGCCCACACGGCCGCTATCCAAGCCTGAGCAGGGGTGAGCCTGCGCCAGGTGCAGCTTTGGTGGCGGGCGATGGATTGCGGCCGTTCGCCGGATCACCACCTCCAGAAGCGGCGACTGGGCTCGCCGGGCAGCACTCGGAAAGAGAGAGAAGACGCGATGACAGGTCACAAGGTTGTCGGCCGTGCGGAGTGGCAGGCCGCTCGCGAGGAGTTGCTTGGGCGCGAGAAGGAGCACACCCGGATGGGGGACGAGCTGGCGCGCCAGCGTCGCGAGCTGCCCTGGGTGGCGATCGACAAGGAGTACCGGTTCGACACCGACGACGGACCCCGGACCCTGGCTGAGCTCTTCGACGGCCGCTCCCAGCTCCTGGTCTACCACTTCATGTTCGGACCGAGCTACCAGGCGGGGGACCCGGTCAACTCCTCGATCGCCGACGGCCTGGACGGCCTGCTGCCGCACCTTCATGCCCGCGACGTGACCCTGCTGCTTGTTTCGCGGGCTCCGCTGGCCAAGCTGCAGGCGTACAAGCAGAGGATGGGCTGGAGCCTTCCCTGGGTCTCGTCGGCGAACAGCGACTTCAACTTCGACTTCGGCGCCTCCTCCACCGAGGAGCAGGTGCGCGAGTTCACCGCGCCTCTGGAGGGTGAGCTGCCACCGATCGTGGCCCAGAACGCGACCGCGGCCGGGACTGACGTGCTCGGCTACCTCTCGGAGGCACCGGTGATGAGCGCCTTCACGCTCCAGGACAGCGCCGTCTACCAGACCTATGCGACCACGTGGCGCGGGGTCGAGTTCCTGATGGGCTACTACCCGATCCTGGACCGGGCGCCGAAGGGCCGCGACGAGGGCGATGGCTGGCAGCTCTGGATTCGCCGCCATGACGAGTACAACAGCCCGTGACGCCTGCGGAAGGCTGCGCCACCGAAACCATATGGACACGCAACGGAAGAGGACGATCATGAGTGACTTGTCGGGCAGGACCACTGTCGTCGTTGGCGCCAGCCGCGGCCTGGGCCGCGGGATCGCCACGGCGTTCGCCGAGGCCGGCGCCCCGGTGGTCGCCGTGTCCCGCACCGCGGCGGCGTTTCCTGAGCCGGCCAACGGCGCCGGCACCATCCAGCCTGAGGTCGCCGATGCCAGGGACGCTACGGTGGCAGCCAGCCTCCTTGACCGCTATGAGCCGGAGGCCGTCATCCTGGTGGCCGGCGCAAGCCCGCACATGCGTCCGCTGCAGCAGCAGACGTGGGAGACGTTCTCGGTCAACTGGCAGGCCGACGTCCGGATCGCGTTCCACTGGCTGCGCGAGGCGCTGCTCAAGCCGCTGCGGCCCGGCAGCAGGATGGTCGTGTTCAGCAGCGGTGCCGCGCTGAACGGGTCACCGCTCAGCGGCGGGTACGCCGGCGCCAAGGCCACCCAGCGCTTCATCACCGGGTACGCCCAGGAGGAGGCGAAGCGCGCCGGTCTGGACATCACCTTCACCGCCGTGTTCCCCGGGTTCGCGCCGATGACCGGCGTCGGCGGGCCGGCGGTCCGGGCGTACGCGGCCCGCGCTGGCCAGTCCGTGGAGGAGTACCTCCAGCAGCTAGGCCCGCGGGTCACCCCGGAGGTCGCCGGCGCCGCCCTGGTCGGGCTGGTACGGGCAGATGCCGCCAACGTCGCCCCCGAGTACCTGCTCACCGCCGCCGGGCTGCAGAAGCTGCCATGAACACCGGCGCGGCGAGGAACCCGAGCAGGTACCGGGTCACCGTCACGCTACGGCGCCCGCGGACCGACTGCGGGGGTCGCCGTCTGGCTGGCCGGTGATCGCCAGGGTAATACTCCAGCCGGAGTTCGTGATCTTCACGGTCCGTTGGCTTGCCGGCGGTAGTGGCAGGCCTGGGCGCGTGCCTGGTGCCGGCGTCGCTACCACGACCAGCGCAACCGGTGCCCAAGATCGCCGGCGGGCGGACAGACCAGGGCCGCGAACAGGTGCTGGATCTCGTTGCAGGTCAACGGGATGAGCCCCACGGTGGCGGATGCCGGGCGTGCTCGGTGACCGCGGCCACCACCAGGAACGCGCACGCCAGCTTGGCCAGGGTCACCCACCGGTACCAGGAGCGCCAGCGGCGGACCTGGCGGGCGTCCAGGCCGTACAGCCCGTGGGGTGTCACAACTCACCTCGTCACGCCGCCCACTCATACTCGTGAATCAGTCCACCGAGGATCTCGCGACGACGCAGCTGAGGAAGGGCCGTCGCACTTGCTGGGTCACCACGCACCGACGGTATGGGCGTGCCCAGGCCGAGGCTGCGGTGCGGGCGGTGCTGGTTGTAGTGCTCGACGTAGCTGCGCAGGACGTGAACAAGGTGCGGGCGGCCGACGATCAATAGGTGGTCGAGGCACTCTCGACGGATGGTCCCGACCCAGCGTTCGGCGACGGCGTTGGCGTTGGGCGCCCGAATCGGCGTGCAGATGATCTGGACACCGGTCGAGCGCCAGACATCGTCGAACGCTCTGGTGAACTTGGTGTCCCGGTCCCGGATCAGGAACCTGAACGCGGCGGCACGGTCGCCGAGCTCCAGGAGGAGGTTGCGGGCCTGTTGGGCCACCCATGGGCCGGTCGGGTGGGCGGTGACACCGGCCAAATGCACCCGTCGGCTGCCGAGTTCGATGACGAACAGCACATACAGTCGCCGCAGCCAGACGGTGTCGACGGTGAAGAAGTCGCAGGCAAGGATGCCGGCCGCCTGCCGGCGCAGAAACGACCGCCAGGTGGTCGAGGCATGTCGGGGTGCTGGATCGACGCCGTGGGCGCGGAGCACTCGTCGGATGGAGCTGGCCGAGATCTGGCAGCCAAGGCGGAGCAGTTCGCCACAGATCCGCTGGTAGCCCCACCGCGGATTCTCCCGGGCGAGTCGCAGGATCAGCTGCTGCACCGGGTCGGGAACCGGTGGCCGTCCTCTCGGTGCCGAGGCATAGGTCCATCGGCGGCGCACCATGCGCCGATGCCAGGCGAGGAGGGTCTCGGGCTTGACCAGGAACACCGACCAGCGGGCTCGAGGAGCTGGCGGCTCAGCGCTGCCAGCAGGGCGCGATCCTTGGGCTGCAACCGGGGCCGTGGATACTGGCGACGCAGGACCGTGAGTTCGTGACGCAGCACGAGGATTTCGATTTCCTTAGCCTCGATCGATCGGCAGCAGAGCATGACCAGCTCGAGGACGTGGCGCAGCGCCAGATATACGTACGACCAGACCACAGGCACCCCAGCAGAGGAAGGTAAGGAACGACGGCGCATCGTAGCCCTTCGCAAGGCCGGGCCAGAACCGCTGGTCACCAGCACCATCGACTTCTGGCACCCCACGGGGCCTCGTCGAACTGATAGGCTCGGTCGAGGATGGGTCGGAGGACGTTGGTCTCGATGAGCTTGGTGATCTGGTCGAGTTGCGCGCCGCTGGCGTGCATGAACAGGAACGAGTACCACACGCCGTGGCGGCGCGCCGCTCGGCGCGTCTTGTCGCTCAGGGCGGTCATGGCCAGCCGCAGCGGGAGGCGGAGTCCTTTTTGGCGGGCGAAGGCTGGGTCCGGCGGGCCGGCGATGCCGATGGCCGTCCCTCCGGGCTTGAGGACCCGGAGCGACTTGGCGAGGGTGTCTCCGCCCTGGGAGTCCAGGACGATGTCGTAGTCGTGCGCGACCGTTTCGAAGTCCTGGGTTCGGTAGTCGATGACGACGTCGGCGCCGAGGTCGCGCTCACGCGTAGGGCCAGCTCGACGCCGACCTGGCCGCCGGGCGGCTGCCCCGACTGGTGTTCGTCACCACCAACCTGGACCACGACATGCACGGGGCCGGCGAGGGCGGTGACGACGCGGCCCTGACCGCCGCCGACCGCTGGCTGGAAGGCCTCTACGGCAAGCTCGCCGGCTCCTCGGCCTGGCGCGACGACACCCGGCTGGTCGTCACCTGGGACGAAGGCCCAGCACCGGCGCCGGCGGCGAGGGGGCTGGCTGCGGCGGCGGCCTGGCGACCGGGGCAAGGTGGCCACGATCCTCGCCGGACCGGGCGTGAAGCCAGGCCGCGACAACGCCACCTACAGCCACTACTCCCTGCTGCGGTCGATCGAGACGCTCTTGCATCTGCCGTTGCTGGGCCACGCCGGCGACCCGTCCACCGCCACCATCCCCGCCCTGAGCTGACCGCGACCGGACAGCGGCGTCGAACGCGGCCGCGGAAGTTCGGGTGCAGGTCGCGGCCTGGTTCGTTAGCGTCGCCTCGTTTTAGCCTGGCCTAACCATTCGTGCCCTGACGAACTGTGCCAAGGAGTCGCGCGTGTCGACCGCCCAGACGATCCTGCTCGGCGCCTCGTTGCCCGGCACCATCGGCCGGAGCTTCATCCGCGCCGAGGACTTGGTCCTCACGATCGCAGGACTGGTTAGATCGCCCTGCCGCGTCTGGCTGTCACCGAGGCCGCGATCATGACCAGGACGGCCGCGACGACAATGCTGATGATCCACCGGGTCCAGTCGATGCCGCGCGTCGCCGCAACACCGAGCGCGGCGGCGAGGTAGTAGCCGATGAGCACTCCGCCGATCCCGCAGACAACGGTGAGCCAGAGCGGAATGTTGTCGCGGTCGCCCGGCGCGAAGAACTTGCCCAGCAGGCCGATGATGATGCCGGCGATGATCAGACCGATGATGTCCACAGCGACCCCTTCACCTGTTGGGGATGGTCTTGTTCCGTGGCGTTGCGGGGGTACCCGTCCGGCCGAGGGCGCAATCCCAGATGGCAACCATGGCACGACTGAGGTTCGCGGACTCCTGCTCTGGATCTGCGGTCCCGTCCGGTCGCGGACGGCATACGGCGTTCCCGGGTCCCTCCGCGACCAGGGACGCATCGGCCCGGCCGGGCACCGCAAGCCGATCCAAGCCTGCGACCAATCGACCACCTGCTTGCAAAGCCAGTTCGGCGGTGATCGTCACCTGCGACGGTAGTGATCGGCGCAGGTCAAGACGGGCATGGCCTCGTCCGTGGTTGTCCTCTGGGGACCGGTCAGGACTGTTGTTGAATGGCAGGCTAGTGGCACGGCCGGCGAGGACGACGTTCTTAGGGCGTGGCGGCGATGGTCGCCAGCTCGTCTGGAGGGGTGAGTGTCGTCCCAGATGATTACTTGTCTCGTTGGCAAGCCCTCCACGGGAGGGCGCGGCAGCCCCTTGCGCTGACGGTCCGCCGCCTGCTGGGATCCTCCATCCGCTCGGCCCATTGCGCCGCGGTGCCGGTGCGTCGAATGGCTCGGCGTCGTAGCGGGTGTCCCGCCAGGGTCAGGTGAGGCTTTCGATCTGCTCAACAATCTTGTCGATCGGTGCGGAGGTGTCGATCTCGATGGTGGCGGTGGCCCGCAGCTGTGGTTCGACGACGGCGAGGTACTCAAGGATGGCGGCTCGTTCTTCGGGCCGCTTGCCGTAGGGATTGTTCGTCCGCGCGGCGATGCGGGCCAGCAGCACGTCGGCGGGGGCGCTAAGCAGGACGATGTGGTCGAACTGGCGATAGAACTTGCCCTGGTTGCTCTTGCAGCCGGCTACGAACAGGTTGCCGGCGTGGTGGCTGGCGAGCAGGTCCGCGATGGCCTGCTCGCGCCATATCCAGTCCGACGATCCGTCCGGCAGCGTCACCCAGTGACTCCACCGATCGGTATCGGTGTCGACGGTCCGGTGTCCTCGTGTGCCGAGGATCCCCAGGATCGTTGACTTCCCGGTGCCGGACATGCCGGTTATCAGGACTCTTGTCATGCCACGAGCGTCGCTAACAAGGCGATTGGCAGGCTGGGCGTGAGGTCGCCCCCTCACGCCGGTCAGGTGTGCCGCCCGCAGGTCGGCCTTGTAGGGGTCGGGCCGGGGCGCGGTATCGCCCTTTCGGACGA
>Ga0307302_10001068_pt1 | contig 12043 bp, 10 predicted proteins | sample ER_DNA_183_FD_194490 | JGI IMG/M metagenome (GOLD analysis project Ga0307302, IMG submission 194490) | Bulk soil microbial communities from the East River watershed near Crested Butte, Colorado, United States - ER_DNA_183 | ecosystem: Environmental > Terrestrial > Soil > Floodplain | place...
GACACCATCGCGCGCGCCCGGGCCGCGGGCATCGAGCCCGCGATCCTCGACGACAAGCGGCTCAGCCTCGACGTCGATCGTCCCGAGGACTACGAGCTCGCCCTGGCGCAGCTGTGAGGAAGCTCGTCACCTATTCGCCGAAGGTCTTCATCCCGCTGACGAAACTGTGCCGGGACGTCTGCCATTACTGCACGTTCGCCCAACCACCGCGCCGAGGCGAGCGCGCCTACATGAGCGGAGACGAGGTGCTCTCAGTGGCCCGTGCGGGCGCGGAGGCGGGGTGCCACGAGGCGCTCTTCACGCTCGGGGACAAGCCGGAGCTCCGCTACCGGGCAGCCCGGGAAGAGCTTGCCGAGCTCGGCTGCGAGACGACCCTCGAGTACCTCGCGCGCATGTGCGAGCTCGTCCTGGCCGAGACGGGGCTCCTCCCGCACGTGAACCCCGGGGTGATGACACGCGCCGACCTGGAGCGCCTGAGGCCCGTCTCCGCCTCCATGGGGCTGATGCTGGAGACGACCTCCGACCGGCTTTCGGCGAAAGGCGGCCCGCACTATGGCTCCCCGGACAAGCTGCCCGCGCGACGCCTGGAGACGATCCGGCTCGCGGGCGAGCTGGCGATCCCCTTCACGACAGGGATCCTCATCGGGATCGGGGAGACGCGGGAGGAGCGCCTGGAAGCGCTGGCGGCCATTCGCGACCTGCAGGTGCGCTACGGCCACATTCAGGAGGTGATCATCCAGAACTTCAGGGCGAAGCCCGGGACGAAGATGGCCTCCGCTCCCGAGCCGTCGCACGAGGAACACATCTGGACGATCGGAGCCGCCCGCGATGTGCTCGGCCCGGAGATGAATGTGCAGGCGCCGCCGAACCTCGCGTATGACGACTTCCCGAAGCTGCTCGACGCGGGTATCGACGATTGGGGCGGCGTCTCCCCCGTGACGATCGACCACGTCAACCCCGAGGCTCCGTGGCCCGAGATCGTCCGCCTGCGGGCCGCGACCGAGGCCGCCGGCTCGGAGCTCGCGGCCCGGCTCCCGATCTACCCCGAGTACGTCGCGGATCTCGAGCGCTGGGCCGACCCGCGCGTTGCCCAGGAGATTCGCAAGCACGCCGACGCCGACGGCCTCGCCAGGGACGATCGTTGGGCGGCCGGCAGCACTGCGGCATTACCGCCCCTCCCCGACCCCGCAGCGCCCCTGCCGCTCGACGGCCGTGAGCTGGACGAGGACGAGATCACGCGGCTCTTCGAGGCGCGCGGGCGCGACCTGGCGGCGGTGGTCGCGGCCGCCGACGGCCTGCGCCGCGAGGTCTCGGGCGACGTCGTCACCTACGTCGTCACCCGGAACATCAACTACACGAACGTCTGCTACTTCCGTTGCGGCTTCTGCGCCTTCTCCAAGGGGAAGCTGGCGGCGAACCTCCGCGGTGCTCCGTACGTCGTCCCGCTCGAGGAGATCGTGCGCCGCTGCCACGAAGCCTGGGACCGCGGCGCCGTCGAAGTGTGCCTCCAGGGCGGAATCCACCCCAGCTTCACGGGCGAGTACTACCTCGACGTCGTGCGGGCGATCAAGCGCGCGCTCCCTGAACTCCACGTCCATGCGTTCTCGGCCCTGGAGGTCTGGCAAGGAGCGGCGACCCTCGGACTTCCACTGGACGACTACCTCTCGCTGCTCAAGGCCGAAGGGCTGGCTTCGCTGCCGGGCACGGCCGCCGAGATCCTCGACGACGAGGTGCGGCGGATCATCTGCCCGGACAAGGTCACGACGGACCAGTGGCTCGAGGTCCACGACGCGGCTCATCGCGCCGGCCTGCGCTCGACGACAACGGTCATGTTCGGCTCGGTCGAAGGGCCGCAGAGCTGGGCTCGCCACCTCGTTCATCTACGGGAGCAACAGCGGCGGTCGGGAGGCTTCACCGAGTTCGTGCCCTTGCCCTTCGTGCACATGGAGGCTCCCATCTACCTCAAGGGGCTCGCGCGGCCAGGCCCGACCTTCCGTGAGGCCCTGCTCATGCACGCCGTCGCTCGGCTGGCGCTGCACCCGCACATCACGAACATCCAGGCGTCCTGGGTGAAGCTCGGGATCGACGGTGCCCAGGCGGTTCTACGCGCCGGCGCAAACGATCTCGGGGGGACGCTCATGAACGAGTCGATCTCGCGCGCGGCTGGCGCAAGCCATGGCCAGGAGATGCCGCCGGAGCGAATGGAGAAGGCAATCCGGGCACTCGGACGGGAGCCCCGGCAGCGAACGACGCTCTACGGGACCCCGGGCCCGGAGCGGACATGCCGCTCCTACGGCGCACCACCGCTGGTTGAGCCTTTGAACCCCCACGTGAACGACGCGCGTCTTCGCCGCCCGCAACGTCTCATCCGCCCGGGCCTCGCCGTTCGGTGAGGTCGCTCGCCGGGGTCGCGGTCGCGATCGCGCTCGCGCTCATCGTCTCCGCTTGCGGAGGGACGAAATCCGCCGCCAAGCCGCCGCCGACCACCACCCGAACAGAACCGGCCACCGAGGACCAGTGGCTGGGCCATTACGCGCTCTGGGTCACCGATCTCCGCGTCGCTCTCCTCCATCAAGACCGCGACTCGCTCGCACGCTGCGCAGAGACGCTCGCCGCGAAGCTCGGTGACGCGCCCGCTCATGTCCGGAAGGCCAAGCGCATCCTCGAGCGCGCCTGTGAGCGCTTCGCGGCCGGGGCGGGTGTGGAAAACGAGAATCGTGCCTTCCAGGAGTGGTCGCAGGCCGCCGTCCTCGTTCGCGACGCAAACGGCCGCCTCTCACACCCTCAAGCGATGGAACGACTGCCTCTCCCCGTCGGGACCGGCCTGCGGGAGGAGAGCCGCATCGAGCCGTTCTTCACCCGCGTCGCCAACGACCTCGCGGCGCCCGCCAGTGAGGTTCGCTGCTGGTCCCGGGAGGATTGGCCGAAGCTCCAGAAGGCGACTTTCGGCCGGACACTGAACCTCGCCGGATTCGCCTCGCCGCAGTACAAGCGCGCCAACCTCGCGTGGGACATCTGCGACAGCCTGGCCACGATCGCGTACACGGATCTCAGGCCGGCGGGGTCCGAACAGCTCGGGCTCGCCTTCGCCGTCACCACGCTGATGCACGAAGCCGGCCATCTGAACGAGAGCGGCGACTTCTACGGCGCAGGCCAGAACGAGCCGCTGGCCGAGTGCTGGGGCATGCAGCACATTCGCCAGGCGGCGCGCCGACTCGGGGCCGTGAAGACCTACGCCGACGAGCTCGCCGAGCGTTACTGGACCGAGATCTACCCCATGAGGCCGGCCGACTACCGGACGAAGAAGTGCCGCGACGGCGGCGCCTATGACGTCCGCAAGGAAAGCGCTATCTGGCCCTAGCCCAGGTCAGTACCAGCGTCCCCTGGCGAAGCCGCCGAAGGCGAGCAGGCCGATGAGAATGAGGATGATCCCGAGGATCGTGCTCCACAGGAGCAGGACGAGGATCCCGACGATGACGATGATTCCTCCGAGCGTGATACCGGCTCCTGGGCCGTAGCGCCGCTCCGGTGTAGCCACTTCCCCTCCCTTCCCCGGGGCTTGCCCGGGTTCGACTCTGTCCGATGGCCCTGCTACCCGAAGCAGGTGCAGCGCAATCTTTACGCACCTGTCGGAGTCCATGTGGACCCCGCTCGGGTCGAGCGCCGACGGCTCAGGCGAAAGCGGGAGCGGAGGCGGCTGGCCGCCGCCGGTCTCGGGGGGCTGGCCGGCGCCGCGTTCCTGGGCCTCGCCCTCAACGGATTCGACCCCACGCGGCCCGGACACGCGGCTTTATCGCGTGAGGGGCATGGAGTCGCCGCCGCAAGCGCAGGAAGCGTGCAGACCTTCGACATCGTGGCGAGCGGCGATCTCCTCATCCATGCCCCCGTCTGGCAACGCGCGTCGGCGCTCGGCCACGGGCGCCACGACTTCCGGCCCCTGCTCGCGCGGGTGAGGCCGATCATGAGCCGGGCGGCCCTCGCCATCTGCCACGTCGAGACGCCTATGGGCGCCGGCGCGCCGACCGGCTATCCGATCTTCAACAGCCCGAAGGAGCTCGCGGCGGCCATCAAGTGGACGGGGTGGGACGTCTGCGACACGGCCTCGAACCACTCGGTCGACAAGGGCCAGGCCGGCATCGAGTCGACCGCCGCCGCTCTAGATGCAGCAGGAATCCGGCACACGGGCAGCTTCCGCACCGCGGCGGAGTCGCGTCGCCTCCTGATCGTGAGCGTCCGCGGCCTGCGCGTCGCGTTCCTCTCCTACACGTACAGCACGAACGGCGTCCCGCTGCCCCACCCTTGGTCCGTCAACCTCATCTCGACGGCGAAGATCGTCGCGGACGCTCGCCTGGCGCGGAAACGCGGCGCCAGCCTCGTCATCGCCAACCTCCACGCGGGGAACGAGTACGTCCACGAGCCGAACGCCCAGCAGCGAGACCTCTCCAAATTTCTCCTCCAGCGCGGCATCGTGGACGCGATCGTCGGCCAGCACGTGCACGTCGTGCAGCCGATCCGGCGTATTCGCGGCCGCTTCGTCGTCTACGGCGAGGGGAACCTGCTCTCGAACCAGACCGGCTCGTGCTGCCCCGCCGAGTCCCAGGACGGCCTCATCGCGGTCCTCCACGTGCGCTCTATCGGGGACAAGGCGACCGTCACCGGCGTGGACTACGTCCCCACCATGGTCGAGCACCCGAGCCTGGTGGTGCAGCCGGTCGGGACGAAGCTGCGGGAACTCGTCGCGGCGGGACAGGGCGGGAGCGCGCTCGCGAAGGCGCTGCGGGCCTCCTATCGCCGGACGGTCGGCTACGCGGGGCGCAGTCGGCTCATCCAGCCGCTGCCGCGCCGACTGGGCTAAGGAACTCGCCGAAACGGGCGCGCTTGACGAACTGCCCCTCGCCCGCGCGGCCGAGGAACTCGTCTCCGTCGACGATCACCTTGCCGCGGAGCAGCACGATCTCGGGGGAGCCCGTCACCTCAGTGCCCTCGTAGAGGTTGTAGTCGCACCTGGAGTGATGGCCGGCGGCTGAGATCGTCACCTTCTTGTCCGGGTCGAAGACGACGAGGTCCGCGTCCGAGCCGACGGCGATCGTCCCCTTGCGCGGAAAGAGGCCGAAGTACTTCGCCGGATTCGTGGAGAGAAGCTCGATCATACGGTTCAGCGAGATCCGACCCTGGCGAACTCCGAACTCGTGGATCATCTGCAAGCGGTTCTCCAGACCGGGCCCGCCGTTGGGAATCTTGGAGAAGTCGTCCTTGCCAAGCGACTTCTGGCCGTCCCAGAGGAAGGCGCAATGGTCGGTGGAGATGACCGAGAGGACGTCGCTCTGGACGGCCTCCCAGAGGCGCTCCTGATTCTCCTTCGGGCGAGGCGGCGGGGTGTAGACGTACTTGGCGCCCTCGAAGTCGGGCCGCTCGAGGAACGAGTAGTCGATGAAGAAGTACTGCGTGCAGGTCTCGCCCCAGACGTCCCAACCCTTCTCCCGTGCGGTCGCGATCGGGTCGATCGCCTCCTGGCAGGAGACGTGCACGACGTAAAGCCGGCAGCCGGCGACGTGGGAGAGCTGGATCGCGCGATTCGTCGCCTCGCCCTCTGTCTCGGGCGGGCGCGTGAGCGCGTGGTACTTCGGCTCGGTCTTGCCCTCGGCGAGCGCCTGCTTGACGAGCACGTCGATCGAGTCGCCATGCTCGGCGTGCACCATTACGAGCGCGCCGGTGTCTGCGGCCACTTGCATGACGCGGAAGAGCGTCTCGTCGTCGACCATGATTGCACCCTTGTAGGCCATGAAGAGCTTGTAGCTCGTAATGCCCTGGTCGGGGAGCGTCGCGAGCTCCTCGAGCGTACCGCCCTCGTGCAGGTCGGTCACCGCGATGTGGAACCCGTTGTCGATCACGGCCTTTCCCTCGCGTCTTCCGTGCCACTGCTCGAGCGCCTCGGTGAAGGTCGACCCTTTCGGCTGGATGACGAAGTCCACGTGGCAGGTGGTCCCTCCGAAGGCCGCCGACGTTTGTCCGGACTCGAAGTCGTCGCACGTGATCGTCCCGCCGAAGGGCATGTCGAGATGCGTGTGTGGGTCGACGCCGCCGGGGAGCACGTACTTCCCGCCCGCGTCGATCACCCGGTCGGCCTCGACGTCCAGAGACTCACCGATCTGAGAGACGGTCTCACCCTCGATGAAGACGTCTGCGACGCGATCCTCATCGGCGGTGACGACGCGTCCACCCTTGATCAGAACGGACATCCTGCCTCCTTGGCTCGGAAGAGCCATTGTAGGGGCGGGGCATGCCCCGCCCCTACCAGCTTCGTGCGCTTATTCGCCGCCGGCCGTCACCTCGACGGTCGGTGCCTGCCAGTCGGCGCCGTTCACGTCCACTCCTTCGGCCTTGAGACAGCCTCCCCGAACGCCTTGTAGCCCTCCCAGACGGCCCAGAGGCCGGCAAGGACACCGAGGAAGGCGAGTGCCCGGCGGAGCATGCTATTCACTAACACATTCGGAGCCGAGTTCGCGAAGGGATTTGCAGAGGACGTCGACGTTGAGCCCGAACCAGCCGGCGAGAGGTTCGGGCACAGGTGGCTGCAATCCGTCTCGGGCTGCGACGAGCGCCTTCTCGATCGCAGCCAGCACCGAGGCCGGGTCGCTGAATTCCCCCCGAAGCTCGACCAGAACCCAGCTCTGGAAGCGGGCCACCCGGTATTCCTCCAACGCGGCGGACGAGAGTCTCGTCCGTCCAGTAGGGATGGCGACGAAGATCCGGGCGACGGGGTAGTCGAGACGATCGAGAGCGTCGAGGATCGGGCCTGCCTGGGCACGCGGTAATGCGGTTGCCCTTCCTGCTTCGGGCAGCGCCGCCAGAAAGACCGAGGAGTACGGGTAGAGCACCTCGTGCGCCTGGACGCGCTCCCGCAGCCAGGCCGAGGGCGCGGCGAGCGCTTCCTCGGTCCCGAGCGTCGCCGTGTACGTGATCGAGCGGGGATCGTGGATCCCCTGGGGCGAGATCCCGGCGAGAACGGCGACGGCCACGAGAACGACCATTCGGGCGGGTGCACGGGCCACCGCCGTCCCGATGAAGGCCGCCCAGAAGGGCAGCGCGAAGATCAGGTGGCGCGGCGAGAGATCCGGAGCCCGCCCCGTGTGCACGAGGCTGGAGAGGAGCGGCGGCAGGACGAGCGCCGCGAGTCCCCACATGACGAAGGCCGGCCGCCGCCGCGCGAGCAAGAGGGCGCCGGCGACTGCGAGCACCAGGAACACGGCGAAGGTCCAGCCCGTCCCGCCGGCAAATCCGCGGACTGCGTCTGTGAGCTGGTTCCACGCCTCGTCGCGCGTGGCGAGCCGTCGGGAGGAGGCCGAGCTGACCTCGAAGCGGTTCGCCAGGCGAAGATCCGCGACCGCGAAGGGCAGCATGGCCAGGCCGATGACCGCAACGGGAATCGCCGCCCGCAGCGGACGACCGCGCCAGAGCGCCAGCGCGACGACTGCTTCGATTGCGACGACGATCCCTCCATAGGGATGCACGGCCGGGAGGAGCCACGCGGCTGCGGCCGCGGCGGCCGCCGCGCGAGGCGTCCGCAGGTCGAGCGCGCGGACGAAGAGGTCGGCCGCCAGCGCCGCGGCGAAGGCGAGAAGCGCGTACATGCGCCCGAAGCTCCCGTAGACGGCCAGCATCCCTGAGCATGCGGCCACGACCGCAGTCGCCACTCCGGCCACGCTTCCCTCTAGCCGCCGGCCCAGGTCGTAGCAGAGCCCAACTGTCGCGAGCGCGAAGACGACGGAGAGCCACCGGAGGGCGCTCGAGGACGCGTCGAAGCTGAAGGCGACGTGGACGAGGAGGAAGTGCAGAGGCGCTCCGCCGCGGTCCCAGAGCGTCGTAACGAGGATCTCCCACGGCGGCCGCGCGCCGATGAGGCCCGACACCGCCTCGTCCTCGAAGAGCGGCTTCCCGTGGACGTCGGGCGCGAGGCGCGCCAGCAGGAAGCCGGCGGCGGCGAGGACGGCCGCCGCGGCGCCCAACCGCCCTGCGGCAGGCGGAAGGCGCGATCCGTCAGGCGGAACCTGCGATGCGACAGGCGGAAGGCGCGATGCCCCCGACCCCAGCGACGCGCGCGATTTGAGCAGCCGCACGCGGTGGTTCTACCTCGTCCCGACCAGCCGTGGCGAAATCTGCCACCGGGGTCTGACCCCTTACCTCGTCCGCGGCGGCCATGTCAGCATGCAAGCACGCTCTCCAGCGAGCCGCGGAAACCGGCTCACCACGGCAAAACCTGTTCCGGAACATGCCCGCCCGGGACACGCGGGGTCTGACCCCGACGGTGGCCGGCTCGGACGAGGGTTTCCCGCCGGCGACGGCCGGCGCGTGCTAACCCGCGAACGCAGGGCCTGCGCGGTAGACGCGGCCGGGAAGCGGCCGGCCCAGGACGCCCTCCAGCCATTCGGCGACGCCGACAAGCGCGTCGAGATCGATGCCGGTCTCGAGCCCTTCGCCGTGGAGCAGGTAGACGAGATCCTCGGTCGCGACGTTCCCCGTGGCACGCGGCGCGAACGGACAGCCACCGAGCCCGCCGACAGAGGCTTCGAATACCGTGGCGCCCGCCTCGAGCCCCGCGTAGGCGTTCGCGAGGGCGGTGTTCCTCGTGTCGTGGAGGTGCAGCCCAACCGGGACGCCAAGCCCGCTCGCACCCTCGAGGAGCTCCCGTACCTGCCGCGGAACCCCCACTCCGATCGTGTCCGCAAACAGAACCTCGTCGGCGCCCGCTTCCGTCACACGCTCCGCCAGCCGCAGAACTTTCTGAGGATCGACCTCGCCTTCGAACGGGCAGCCGAACGAGACCGAGATGGAGACGCTCACGGGGCTGTCGGTTCGGATACGCGCCAACTCTTCGACCGACTCGTCGATCGAGCGGTTCGCGTTGCGCCGGTTGAAGGCCTCCGTCGCCGCGAGGGTGAAATGGAGCTCGTCGAGCCCGGTGGCGGCGAAGCGCTCGTAGCCTTTCTCGTTGAGGACGAGGCCCGCGTACGCCACGCCGTCGCGCCGGTCGATCCCCGCGACGACCTCCTCCGCCCCGGCCATCTGGGGCACCCGCTCCGCGCTGACGAAGCTGACTGCCTCGACCTTCGGCAGCCCGGCCGCTGCCAGCCGGTTGACGAGCTCGGCGCGCACCGAACGCTCCAGCGCCGCTCTCGATCCAGCCGCCGCACTCGAAGCCGTGCGCCGCGCGTTCGTGGCCCACGCACGCGGGGAGTGGTTCATGCCCTCGAAGGTCTATCTGCCCGCGCCGCCCGACGGAGACTTCCGCGCCATGCCCGCCTCGGGCGGCGGCTACGCCGTGCTCAAGTGGGTCACCTCGTTTCCCCGAAATCCCGAGCGTGGACTGCCCACCGTGGCCGGGGTCGTCCTCCTCTCGGACGCCGCAACGGGAGAGCTGCGGGCGATTCTGGACGCTGGAGCAGTCACCGCCCTGCGTACGGGCGCGGCCGCCGTGCTCGCCGCGGAGACGCTCGCGCGGAACACGCCCACCCCAGCCGCAGTCGTGGGCTGCGGAGTCAACGGAAGAGCGGTGGCGCGCACGTTCGCCGCGCGAGGACGTCCGGTCCTCCTCTGGGATGCGCGCCCGGGACAGGCGGAGGCTCTCGCGGAGGAGCTCGGCTCGAACGCCACGGTCGCCTCGAGCCGCGACGAGGCCCTGGCCTCAGACGTGGTGGCGACGGTCACACCGGGCGGCGAGATCCTCTTTCCGCCGGGATCGCTGCGCCCGGGTCAGCACGCGAGCCTCATGGGTGCCGACGGGCCCGGAAAGGCCGAGATCGCGGTCGAAGAGCTGCTGCGGGCGCGGCTCGTCTGCGACGAATGGGAGCAGGCGAGCCACAACGGCGACATCGGCCGCGCCGCGGTCGACGGGACGCTCAGGCGCGAGGATGTCGCAGAGCTGGGCCGGGTTCTCCTGGGCGAAGAAGAAGGTCGGCGCGACGACGACGAGATCACCGTCTTCGACTCGACCGGCCTCGCCGTGCAGGACCTTGCGGTCGCGGTGGCCGTCTACGAGGACTGGCGGGCTAACCGCGAGCGCGCGGAGTTCGTCGGAGTCACTGAGATCACGTTCTAGGAAAGGAGCGCTTCATGGCAGCACGCGTCGTTCACGTGGAGTTCCCCGCTGGTGATACCGACGGAGAGCAGAGCTTCTTCGAGTCGCTCTTCGCTTGGCAATTTTCCCAGCCGATGGAGGGGATGGACTACCGCATGGCGGACCTGGGTGAAGGCCAGGGCGCCGCTATCTTTTCGCCCGAATCCGGCCAGCGAGGCCTGAGAATCTATTTCGGCGTAGACGACATCGATGCGCAGCTCGCCAAGGTGCGCGAGCTCGGGGGCCAGGCGGAGGACAAGATGCCCGTGCCGAGCATGGGGTGGTTCGCCGCCTGCAAGGACCCCGAGGGCAACGCGTTCTCGCTCTGGCAGACGGACTCGTCCGCGGCCTAGCGAGACTTCTCGAACACCTCGTACGTCCGTTCCTTGCGCATCCCGAGGCGCTCATAGAACCGCCATGCCTCTGACGTGTTCACCGAGTCCGTCTTCAACGAGACACTTGGCGCGCCGAGGCCTCTGAAGTGGCGCAGGGTGTGGAGCAGGAGCGCCTGACCAATCCCGCGGCGCCGGTGCGCGGGATGGACGACGAGGTCCTTGACGTAGCCCTCCTTCCAGTTCAGCGCAGCCCCCGCGAGTGAGCCGTCGGATGCCTCGGCGATAAACCAGTGCTGGGCGAAGCTTCCGTCGTCGAGCATGAAGCGGCTCCAGTCCTCGAAGGTGCGGAGGCGGAAGTCGGGCTCCTCGGCATACGCGACGTCGAGGAGTTCCTTAACCGCCCTCGCCTCGTCCGGCCGGAAGGCCCTCACGGTGATCCCGTCCGGCCAGCTGGGCTCGGGCGGCTCGTGGTCCAGGTCGATCTGCATGAGCCACACCTCGAAGCTAGGCCGGTAGCCGTGGCGCTCGAGGAAGGGGGCTGCCGCCGGCTCGTCGCGGCGCGCCGTCACCTCAATCCGGGGCCCCTCGGCCGCGCCCTCAGCTTCAACCAGGAGACCGGTTCCGATCGCGCGGCGCCGGGCGCTGGGAAGGACGTAGACCTCGACTTCGCTCTCACGCGTCGCGGCGTAACCGACGGTCGCATCCTTCTCGGCGAGCCACATCCCCTTGTAAGTCGGCCACCACTCGCGGAACTGCTCCAGCGTGAGGTAGGCCCACGGTCCCAGGTCACACGCGACCAGCACGGCGTAGGCCGCCTCGACATCGTCCGGAGTCGCAGGACGGATCTCGATCTCAGCCACGTTCGACTGGGAGCCCGCGTGCGGACCACTCGCTCCACGACCCTGGATAGAGCTTCGCGCGGACTCCGGCGCGCTCGAGCGCGAGCACGTCCACGCTCGCTGTGATACCCGAGCCGCAGTAGACAACGACCTCATCCTCGGTGGAAAGAAGGTCGTCCGGCAGCTGGGCGGTCTCCGTGTAGGGCAGGTTCCGCGCGCCCGGGATATGGCCGGCGATGGCATCGATCGGCTCTGTCTCGCCCCGGTAGCGCTCGGGAGCGCGGGCGTCCAGGAGCACGAGGCCGCCACGACCGAGCCGCGGCAGAAGCTCTTCTGCGGTAATCGTGTCGTCGTCGCGCAGCCGGGGAACGAACTCTGCCGCTTCGATCTCTTCCTCCCCGCTCCGGAGCGGCCCCGCCCACGCAGCTATACCGCCGGCCAGGACGGCAACGTCGTCGTGCCCGAAGTGGCGCAGGAGCCACCAGAGCCGCGCCGCGCCGCCCGTCATGCCCTGGTCGTAGGCGACCACGAAGACGCCCGGCCCGATGCCGGCGGCGCCGGTGGCGGGGGCGAAGTCCGTCGCCGCGGGCAGCGGATGCCGCCCGCCATTCGTACCGCCAGGGGGCGCCGACAACTCGCGCTCCACGTCCAGGAACGAAGCCCCGGGGATGTGCCCTTCGAGATAGAGCTCGCGCCCGTGCTCCGGGTGGCCGAGCTGCCACCGGCAATCGACGAACTGGTACCGCACCCGTGAG
>Ga0307302_10001070_pt1 | contig 12036 bp, 10 predicted proteins | sample ER_DNA_183_FD_194490 | JGI IMG/M metagenome (GOLD analysis project Ga0307302, IMG submission 194490) | Bulk soil microbial communities from the East River watershed near Crested Butte, Colorado, United States - ER_DNA_183 | ecosystem: Environmental > Terrestrial > Soil > Floodplain | place...
GCCGCAGTGAAACGGCCCAAGCGACTGTTTACCAAAAACACAGGTCTCTGCGAAGTCGTAAGACGACGTATAGGGGCTGACGCCTGCCCGGTGCCGGAAGGTCACGAGGAGAGGTTAGCCTTCGGGCAAAGCTTCGAATCCAAGCCCCGGTAAACGGCGGCCGTAACTATAACGGTCCTAAGGTAGCGAAATTCCTTGTCGGGTAAGTTCCGACCTGCACGAATGGCGTAACGACTTGGGCGCTGTCTCAACGAGGGATCCGGTGAAACTGTAGTCTCGGTGAAGATACCGAGTACCCGTGGTTGGACGGAAAGACCCCGTGCACCTTTACTGCAGCTTGATGTTGGAGTCTGGGATACGTTGTCCAGGATAGGTGGGAGCCTGTGAAGCGGGCGCGCCAGCGCTCGTGGAGGCACCCTTGGGATACCACCCTTCGTGTTCTGGGCTTCTAACCCGAGGCCGTAATCCGGCTCGGGAACAGCGTCAGGTGGGCAGTTTGACTGGGGCGGTCGCCTCCTAAAATGTAACGGAGGCGCGCAAAGGTTCCCTCAGCACGGTTGGAAATCGTGCGTAGAGTGTAAAGGCAGAAGGGAGCTTGACTGCGAGACTGACAAGTCGAGCAGGTGCGAAAGCAGGCCTTAGTGATCCGGCGGTAGAGAGTGGAATTGCCGTCGCTCAACGGATAAAAGGTACGCCGGGGATAACAGGCTTATCCTCCCCAAGAGTCCACATCGACGGGAGGGTTTGGCACCTCGATGTCGGCTCGTCGCATCCTGGGGCTGGAGTAGGTCCCAAGGGTTGGGCTGTTCGCCCATTAAAGCGGTACGCGAGCTGGGTTCAGAACGTCGTGAGACAGTTCGGTCCCTATCCACCATGGGCGCTGGAAGCTTGAGAGGAGTCGTCCCTAGTACGAGAGGACCGGGACGAACAGACCGCTGGTGTATCAGTCGTCGTGCCAACGGCGCTGCTGATTAGCTACGTCTGGATGGGATAACCGCTGAAAGCATCTAAGCGGGAAGCCCACCTCGAGATGAGGCTTCCCATCCCCTAGAGGGAGTAAGGGTCGTGGTAGACCACCACGTTGATAGGCGGGACGTGTACGCGCAGCAATGCGTTCAGCGGACCCGTACTAATTACCCGAGGTCTTGATTTGAACACCGTGACGGCTGCTATGGAGTTTTGAGGGTGCGCCGAGTGTGCGCCGAACCTCACAATTCCGGTGGTGATAGCGGCGGGGAGACACCTCTTCCCATTCCGAACAGAGAAGTTAAGCCCGCCTGCGCCGATGGTACTCGGAGGGCAACCTCCCGGGAGAGTAGGACACCGCCGGTTATTTTCGAAAGGGCCGCTCGCGCGGCCCTTTCGGCGTTAACGGGGTCAGGCCGCACGCAGCTTCTCTCGCCAGTCTGGATCGAGGTTGCGCAGGCGCTCCACGCGCTCGCCGACGGGAGGGTGCGTCGTGAAGAGCGCGGCTATTCCGATCGGCTCGAACGGATTGACCGTGTAGAGGGGCTCGGTCACGGGGCTGGCCCGGAAGGAGACGAGTTCCTGCGCCTGCTCGAGGCGGACGAGCGCGTCCGCGAGCCCGTGCGGTGAGGTGCAGTAGCGCGCTGCGGCAGCGTCGGCCGCGAATTCGCGCTTAGGGGAGAGAAGAACCTGCACCAGGCTCGCTGCGACCGGCGCGAGGATGAAGAGCAGAGCCTGCTCGAGGATGCCCCCGATCCTGCTGGCTTCGAGGAGCCAACCAGCCACCACGACGACGGGGGTCTGGACGACCACGTCGCGGTGGCGGATGTGCGCGAGCTCGTGCGCGAGCAGCCCTTCCAGCTCGGCCGGCCGCGAGAGCGTCACGAGCCCCTGAGAGAGTGCGACGGCCGCCGAGCCCCGCCCTCGGCCGACCGCAAACGCGCGCGGATGGCCGTCCGGGAGGACGTACAGTCGCGGCCGGTCGACGCCCGCTGCCACCGCGAGCCGCTCGAGCGAGCTATGGAGGAGGGGGGCCTCGGCGAGCAAGAGCTCCCTGGCCCCGAGCGAGGCGAGAATGACCCGCGGCCCGTACCAGTAGAGCGTCGAGACCATGAGCAGTGCGACGACCAGGAAGAGGGAGCCGAGTGGCAGCCCGCCCAGCCACCAGCCGAGCGTGGTCAGGAGCGCGGCGAACCCGCCCAAGAAGAGCCATGCCTTCAGGATGTTCCGGGCCGCGAGCACCCCCGGCCGGGGTGCTCCGCGCGGTCCCCGGGGGTCAGGCTTCGTCGTCGGCCTCTGGGTCCGAGTCCGTCAAGCCGCGCGGCGGCCAGTCGGAGTCCGGTGCGTCACAGCGACTCGAGCAATGGAGCGACGCGATGTTCTGGAGCGGGATGAGGATGTGCCCGTTGAGCTCGATGTGCGCCACGTCCTCCACGTAGCAATAGGCCGTCAGGCGACCCTCCTGATACTCGCCTCCAAAGAGGGCGATCTCGACCTGCTCGCCCTTGTACTTGCTCGTGTAGTCCTCCATGGGGCTCAGTCTAGATCCTCGCCCGGAGCTTCAGACAGCCGGCCGTTCTCGACGAGGATCGACGTGACGCGGGCGTTCTGGACGACCGGCCGGAGCCGGCGGAACGTGGCGATGTCGATTCCGGCCGCCGCGGCATGGAGAGCCCTGATCGCACCGCCGTGCGACACGACCAGGATGCGCTCGCCTGGGTGCTCGCCCGCGAGCCTGAGAATCGCGCCGACCACGCGCTCGCCCATCTCGTCGTACGTCTCGCCGCCCTCCCAGCCCGTCTGCCACTCGCTCCAGCGGCGAAAGCCGTCGGGGAAGCGCTCCGCGACCTCGTCTCGGGTCAGCCCGGCCCAGGTGCCAACGTCGACCTCGCGAAGCTCCGGAAGCGTCTGAAGCGGGAGTCCGAGCCGCCTTGCCACTGGCTCCGCGGTCTCGACTGCGCGCAGGAGGTCACTCGAATAGACCGCGTCCAGCTCGACGTCTGCGAGGCGTTCGGCGAGCTCAGCCGCCTGCCGGCGCCCCAGCTCGGTCAGTGACCGGTCCGTGTGCCCCTGCCAGCGCCCCACGGCGTTCCAGTCCGTCTCGCCGTGGCGCGCGAGCAGGATGGTCGTCGACGCCATCCGGCCAGCTTACGGAGCGGGAACCGGAAAGCGCCTCGCCTATAGGAGCGGCTACCGAACTACGAGCGGTTGCCGAACTCCGCCGCCGCGATCGTGACGGTCCGAGCGCGGCGATACGTGCCGACCGCGCCTCGAACGTGAACGATCCCGAGGCCGATTCGCGTCCATTGCGGGCGGAGGATGTTGGCCCGGTGCCCGGGGCTTCGCATCCAGCTCCGGACCACCCTTGCCGCCGTCGCGTCCGGCGCCGCCCAGTAGAGGTTCTCGCCAGCCGACCAGGAGGTGTAGCCCGGGCCCGGCCAGAATCTCGCGATCCACGTGCCGAAGCGCGCACCGTTACTCCAAGAATGTGAGAAGTACCCGTAGCGGGCCATGTTGCGAGCGTGCCGCTCGGCCGCCTGGCGGAGTCGCGGCGCGACCCCGAGCCGTGGCAGGCCGTGATCTGACCGCAGCGTGTTGATCCGCACGACGACCGCGGCTTCGACCGCGTCCCGGTCCGTGATCGTGAGGGCCTCCGCCGATCCGGGAGCACCTAGCGCGAGCGCGATGCTCGCCGCTGTAATGCCTCGTCTGATCCTCACTCGACCCCCATCGACGGTGCTCTCGAAGCCCTTAAGGTAGCCGCAGTGAACCTCAGCCTCACAGATCGAGTCTGCCTGGTCACGGGCTCCACTTCCGGCATCGGGCTCGAGACGGTGCGCATCCTCGCCGCCGAGGGAGCTCGCGTCGTCGTGACCGGGCGCTCGGAGGAGGGTGTGGCGGAGGCGGTGGAGGACGCCGGAGCCGCGTTCGGAATCGCCTGCGACCTCTCCCGCCGGGAGGAGCCGGCCCGGGTCGTGGCGGAGATTGTCCAAAAGTTCGGCGCGGTCGAGTGCCTCGTCAACAACGTCGGCACGGCACGGCAGGTGGGGTTCGAGGACCTGACGGAGGAAGACTGGGAGACGGTCTGGCAGCTGAATGTCATGAGCTACGTCCGCTCGATCCGCGCCGTCGTGCCGGCTATGCGCGAACGGGGGAGCGGGCGGATCGTGAACGTGAGCTCGACAGCCGGCAAGCGGCCTTCGACCGGCATGCCCGACTACACGGTCAGCAAGGCCGCCGTACTCTCGCTCTCCCGCCTCGTTGCAGACCTCTACGCAAAGGACGGGATCCTCTGCAATGCGGTGGCGCCCGGCCCGACCCTCTCGCCGGCCTGGCTCGGTGATGGCGGCCTCGCCGACCAAGCCGCAAAACAGAAGGGCATATCCCGCGAGGAGGTTCTGGAGGGCGTCGCGAAGGGCCGCCCGCTCGGGCGCATGGCCGAGCCACAGGAGATCGCCGTCGTGATCGCCTTCCTGTGCTCCGATCGTGCCAGCTACGTGACCGGAGCCGCCTGGAGCGTGGACGGAGGCACCGTCCCGGTCATCATTTAGATGATTGATCGACAATTCGCTGGGCCCGCCAACTTCCGATCAACCATCTAGCCTGGGATCGTGACGGCCCTGGAACCATGCCTAACGTAGCCGGGAAGGTCGCTGACGCCTTTCCCGGGCTTGTCCGGGAGCACGAGGAGAGCTGGCTCTCCCCGCTTGCGGTGCGCTCGTACGAGACGGCAGGCCGGGCGTACGAGGAGGAAGAGGAGTGCCGACTTCGGACACCGTTTCAGCGCGACCGGGACCGGATCGTCCACTCCAAGAGCTTTCGTCGCCTCAAGTACAAGACCCAGGTCTTCATTGACCCCAAGGGCGACCACTATCGGACCAGGCTCACCCATACCCTCGAGGCTGCGGGAATTTCACGCGGGGTCGCACGGGCGCTTCGCCTGAACGAGGATCTCACCGAGGCGATCGCGGTTGGCCACGACCTCGGGCACGCGCCCTTCGGCCACATCGGAGAGGAGGCGCTCGACGCCGCGCTCGGCGAGCGCTTCGGCGGGCGCTTCCGGCATAACGAGCAGTCTCTTCGCGTCGTCGAGGTGCTCGAGCGCGACGGCCGTGGCCTGAACCTGACCGCGGAGGTTCGCGACGGCATCCTGAACCACACGGGGCCGGGTACCCCTTCGACGCTGGAAGGAAAGGTCGTCCGGCTGGTCGACCGGGTCGCCTATATCAACCACGACATCGACGACGCTCTTCGAGCCGGTCTCCTACGCCAGGAGGATCTGCCGGCCGAGGAGATCGCCCTCCTCGGGGAACGCGGGTCGCGCCGGATCGACACCCTCGTCCACGACATCGTCGAGGCCTCCGCCGACGCTGGGGACATCGTCCAGAGCGACGAGGTTGGACATGCGATGCTGAACCTTCGTGCCTTCATGTTCGAACGCGTCTACCTGGGCCCGGCCGCCCGCGAGCAGCGGGAGCTCGCCGTTGCGACGATCCACCGGGTCTTCGACCACCTCGCCGACCACCCGGAGGACCTCCCTGCAGGCCGGCCCGGCGAGCTTCCCGAGCGGGTCACCGACTACGTCTCGGGCATGACCGACCGCTTCGCCCTCGCATGGCGCTGATCGTCAAGTCGTCGATCGAGCGGGTCGTCGACGCCGCCGACATGGTGGAGCTGGTCTCGGCTCGCACGCCTCTCCGCAGGGTCGGTGCCCGCTGGACGGGCCGCTGTCCCTTCCACGAGGAGCGGACGCCGAGCTTCTCCGTGAATCCGCAGGACAAGCTCTTCTACTGCTTCGGGTGCGGGAAGGGCGGCGACCTGATCTCGTTCGTGCGTGAGACGGAGGGTCTTGACTTCGCCGAGGCTGTCGAGTGGCTCGCGGACCGGGTCGGCATCCAGCTCGAGTACGAGGAGAGCTCACCCCGGGCCGAGGCCGGCCGGCGCCGACGCGACCGGCTGCAGGCGCTGCTCGAATCCGCCGCGGTCTTCTACGGGCGTTACCTCTGGGAGTCCGATGCGGGCGCTCCTGTCCGGGAATACCTCGTCGAGCGGAGTCTTCGCGAGGAGATCGCGAAGGAATTCCGGCTCGGGCTCTCGCCCGGAGGTACGACCCTCGCCGCCAAGGCGCGCGAGAAGGGCTTCACGAACGAGGAGCTCGCAGCGGCCGGCCTCGTCAACCGCCGCGGGAACGACTACTTCGCCGGCAGGCTGACCTTCGCCCTCGCAGACCCGCGGGGGCGCGTCGTTGGATTCGGCGCCCGCCGGCTCTCGGAGAGCGATCCGATCCCCGCGAAGTACGTGAACTCTCCTGAGGGGGAGCTCTTTCACAAGGCATCGCTCGTCTACGGACTGGATCGGGCGCGCGCCTCCATCGCCAAGGAGGACCGCGCGGTCGTCGTTGAGGGCTATACGGATGTACTCGCGCTCCACCAGGCAGGGCTCAGGACCGCGGTCGCTTCGATGGGCACCGCCTTGACGCCGGCCCAGCTCAAAGAGCTGCGCCGGCTCACCCCGCGGCTCTACCTCTGCTTCGACGCCGATGCGGCCGGCGAGGCGGCGACGCTCAGGGGCATGGACCTGGCCTACCGCGACTTCGACGAAGTTCGGGTCGTGCCGCTCGCGCCGGGATCCGATCCGGCCGAGGAGGCCGAGCGCTTCGCGGAGCGCCTCGACCAGGCTGAGCCGTACCCGCGCTACCGGGTGAAGTTGGAGATCGATGCGTCCAAGAGCAAGGCGGAGGCCTTCGCGCGCGTGCGCGAGGTCCTGAGCGGGTTCGACCAGAACACGGAGTGGATGGATGCGATCCAGTACGCCGCCAATAGCCTCGACCTCCCACCGGACCTCCACCGCGAGCTGGCACCGCGCGCTTCGCGGCGGACCGGCGAGATCTCGCGGAAGGTCCTCGAGGCAGGCGACCGGCTCGAGCGGGACGCCCTGGCGGGCGCGATCGCCCATCCGTCGCTGGTCGACGTGCTCGCTGAGCTCTCGGACGACCACTTCGACACGGAGCTCCACCGCAAACTTCGCGAGTACGTCGTCAAGGGCGGGGAGACGGACGCGGAGATCCTCCCGGCGCTAGCCGAGCTGGACGCGCGCGCTGCGGCCGAGGGAATCGACGAGGAGACAGCCAAGCAACTGCTCCTCCGGCTCCGGGAGCGGCAGCTTCGCCGGGAGCTCGCGGAAGCCGAGCCGGAGCGGCTCGAAGCGCTCCAGGAGCAGCTTCAGAAGGTGCGAGCAGCAGCGGGCGAGCCAGTCTAGGGCGGCTACACTGAGCCGGCCGTTCCCCGGTAGCTCAATTGGCAGAGCATCCGGCTGTTAACCGGAGGGTTGCTGGTTCGAGTCCAGCCCGGGGAGTCATATAAAGCGCCGCAAAATGGGGCGTTTCGGAATCGTTACGCGGGGAGCAGTCGGCAACTCTTGCCCCACTTTTGCCTGTCCTCGGCGATGGTGAGCACCTCGATCCGGCTATCGGTCACGCTCCTAGGAGGGTTTAGCGAAATAAACGATGGCAGGCGATGCGTGACTACACTGAGGGCATGCTTGAACGCACTCAGATGCGAGCGCTTCCGCTGGCAAACCGGGTCGCTGAGCATGCGCCCGTGGCGACGGCTTGCTGCAACGCCTGCCGGACGTGCGTTCAGACCAACCTCGTTGCAATCGGGTTCGCCGGAATCGCCGGTTTGGGCGGGGTGTTGGGTCGCATTTTGAAACGGCGCTCCGCTCGACCGATCGAGCACTAAGGCTCCTCGCCTTTCGTTTCGTATAAACCCCGCTCTCGTTCAGGGCTTGCGGGCGACGAACATCGCCTGCGTGAGGCTTCTCTGGTGGGCGAGCTGGCGCACGAAGTCGCGCTCGCGCTCGAGTGCTTCCATGCGCTCCGAGTCGAAGCCGACTGCCTTCAGCGCGTCGTAGGTGAGTTGCATCGTGATCATGTCGCGATATAGCTCGAAGTACCGGGCGAATCGATCCGTGTCCTCGGCGGTCTCGACACGCAGGCCGGCGTTCACGAGTAGGCGTCGATAGTCCTCGATGTCAAGGATGCTCGGGAAGCGCATGAAGCGAAGCAGCCTTCCCGCCTCGTCTCTGTCCATGGGGGCCGGTCCCTCGACCCAGTCGGTGAACGCGACCACACCACCCGGGCGCAGCAGCCTTGCCGCCTCGGCGATCAGCGCCGGCTTGTCCGAGACGTAGCACCAGGCATCCTCGCCCCACACGAAATCGGCGGCCTCGGCAGGCAGGTCGGTAGCACAGGCGTCGCCGACGAGGAACGAGATCCGCTCGTTAAGTCCCTCGTCACTGCAGAGCTGTCGTCCGCGCTCGACGACCTGTGCGGTGGCGTCGACACCGATCATCCTTTCCGCGCCGCAGAAGCGAACAAGCGCGCGCATTCCCGCGCCGGTGCAACAGCACAGATCGACACCAACCATGCCAGTACCGATCTCGGCCCGGGCGGCGAGCACAACCGTGGACTGCAGCCCGCCAACGTGAAGTTGCTCGCCCATGATCAGTTGCGAAATGTCACCGTCCGCGGCGCCGTATTCGGCCTGTACATCAGCGAGCCCGATATCCGTTACACGATGCACCAGTCTCGGGTCGCCGCGCCGCTCTAGGCCTGAACTTGAGCCGGTGCCGCGTGGGCGTCCGCCTTTATGCAGGCGGCTGCGAATTCTGCGTTCTTGGCGCAGCAGCGGGTGAGGGTCGCGATAAAGCCGCGCTCGCTGGGCGTGAGAGGCCGCCGGGCGAGCCGTGCGATGCAGAGGCTGCGTTCGATCCTCGGCTTCCCGGCGAGGCGGAAGCTTGCAAGCTCACCGCGCTCGATCTCCTCGGCGACTGCATAGCGCGAGAGGAAGGCGACCCCGAGGCCCTCGCGGGCGGCACGCTTGATCGCCTCGCTCGAGTCCAGCTCCCAGACGCGCGCCGGGCCCGTGCGCAGCTCGCGCAGCGTCCGATCGGCGACCTGGCGTGTGCTCGAGCTGGCCTCGCGAACAAGCAGCGTCTGCTCGGCCAGGGCGGCCTGCTTGAGCTTGCCGTCCCGGATCGGGAGCAGGCCGGGCCTTGCGATGCCGACGATCTCATCCGAGAGGAAGGGCGTCAGCTCGATTCGATCGTCGACCTGGGTCTCCCCGACAAGGGCAAGTTGGACGCGTCCGGCCAACAGCCGCTCGATCATCTCCCCGGTCGAGGTGATCTCCACCTCGACGACGACGTTCGGGTGGTCGCGTCTGAAGCAGCCGAGCGTGTCGGGTAAGAGGTAGACGCCTGGTGTCGTTGAGGCCCCGATGTGGATCGTGCCGGCCTCGAGGCCTGCCAGCGCGCTCAGCTCCTCCTCACCGGCAGCTAGCGAAGCCAGGGCTTCGCGTGCGCGCGCCGTGAGGAGGCGGCCCGCCTCAGTGAGTCGGCTTCCGCGCCCGTTTCGCTCCACAAGCCGCTGACCCGCGGCCGCCTCGAGAAGGCGGAGGTGCTCGCTTGCGGTCGGTTGCCCGATTCCGACCGCCCTGGCCGCTGCTGAGAGACTCCCGCCCCGCTCGAGCTCGACGAGCAGGCGCAGGCGCGTGGAGTCCCAGAGAAGTCCTAGCGAGGTATCGGCCACGTCGATGGACAGTATCGGAAGATTCGCCTTGTCCGATGCTGTATGACCGCGTAGCGTTAGCCAGCGATGGTCTTCCGGCCGTTCCTGTTCGAGCCGACCGCCTGCGCCAGCTACCTGTTCGGCTGCCTGACACACAAGCAACTCGCCCTTGTTGACCCGCATGCGGAGCTGGTCGACCGCTACCTCGAGGAGGCAGAGCGCCTCGGCGTGCCGATCGGTGCCGTCTTCGAGACCCACGTTCAGGCAGACCACGTGTCGGGACTGCCGGCGCTCATCGAGGCAAGCGGCGCAACGGCCTACCTGCCGGCCGGCGCGACCGTGGACTTCGAGCACGTGGGACTCCGAGACGGCGAGATCGTCGAGCTCGGGAACACGCTCGTCCATACAGTCGCAACCCCTGGTCACGCTCCCGCCCACAACGCGTACGTCGTCGCCGACAGGCGACGCGGGACCGAGGAGCCGTGGCTCGTTTTCACCGGCGACTCGCTGCTCGTCGGAGATGTGGGCCGCCCCGACTTACATGCTGGCGGCAACCCTGAGCCGGCGGCGAAAGAGCTCTACCGCTCCCTGCAGCGACTGCTTGAGCTACCCGACCACGTCCTCGTCTATCCAAGCCACTTCGGCGGCTCCGTCTGCGGGCGCGGCCTTTCCGGAAATCCGTTCTCGAGTATCGGCTTCGAGCGGCAGCACAACACGGCCCTGGTGCACGGCGACGAGACGAGCTTCGCGAGCGCTCTGCTCACCGATCTGCCTCCGGCGCCAGCCGACCAGCAAGCGATCGTTGCGGCCAATCGGCGCGGAAGCGCGCCGGCAAAGGTGTGAGCCCCGAGCCAGTTCGGCTCGGGCTGCGGACGAACGCCGCTCAATTCTCCCTGCTCGTCGGCCTGAATGCCTTTGTGGGCGCGATGGTCGGACTCGAGCGCAGCGTCCTTCCGCTCGTCGGTGAGCGCGATTTCGGGCTCGAATCGAAGGGGGCGATCCTCTCCTTCGTCGTCGCCTTCGGCATCGCCAAGGCGCTCGCAAACCTGGCCGCGGGCGGATTGGCCGACCGAGTCGGGCGCAAGCGCCTGCTCGTGCTCGGTTGGGCGCTGGCGCTGCCTGTTCCCGTTCTGATTGCGCTGGCGCCCAACTGGGGCTGGATCGTGGCAGCCAACCTGCTCCTGGGCGCAAATCAGGGTCTCGCCTGGTCGATGACCGTGGTCATGAAGATCGATCTCGTCGGGCCCGTCCGCCGAGGGCTCGCCCTCGGCTTGAACGAGTCGGCCGGCTACCTGGGCGTCGCAGCGGCCGCCTTCGCGACCGGAGCGCTCGCCGCCAGTTTCGCCCCACGCACGCTTGTCTGGGTCGGTGCGGCCGCTATCGCGGCTCTCGGCACGGCGATCTCGATCTTCTTCGTTCGCGACACGGGTGCGCACGTCGCGCGCGAGCAGCTGGCACACGGGCGAGCCGAGAGGCAGACGTTGCGGGCCGCCTTCGCGCGCGCGACCGTGCGCGAGCCAATGCTCCGCGCCTGTTCGCAGGCCGGCCTCGTCAACAATCTGAACGACGCGCTCGCGTGGGGACTCGCCCCGCTCTACCTCGCCGCACACGGCGCGAGCGCGACCGAAATCGGGATCGTCGCCGGGATCTACCCGGCCGTCTGGGGCGCCGGCCAGCTTCTCACCGGCTGGCTCTCGGACCACACCGGGCGAAAGCCGCTCATCACGGCCGGAATGCTCGTGCAAGCGGGTGCGCTCGCGCTCCTGGTCGCGGGCGGTGGCGCCTTCGCTTCGGCGCTCGTCGCTGCGGTCTTCCTCGGTGTCGGGACGGCGCTCGTCTACCCAACCTTGATCGCGGCCGTCTCCGACGGCGTGCAGCCGGTCGAGCGCGCGCAGGTCCTGGGCGTCTACCGCTTCTGGCGCGACTTCGGCTTCGTGGTCGGGGCGCTCCTCGCGGGGCTCGTCGCCGACGCCGCAGGAGCAGATACCGCAATCGCGATCGTTGCGGCCCTGACGGCGGGAAGCGGTCTCTGGGTCGGGCTGACGCGCTGGATCGAGCGCGACCGAACGGCGGATCGCCGCGCGGCGCGGCGAAACGTCGACGACCTGCTCATCGACGCTCGCAGAAAGATCGCACCGCGACTCGAACCCGATCAGGCGCACGAGGCTCAGGTATCCGGAGCGCTGATCGTCGACCTGCGCTCGAGCGACGAGCGGCGGCGCAGCGGCGTCATTCCGGGCTCGATCCACATTCCGAGGTCGGTTCTCGAGTGGCGGGTCGATCCGGAATGCCAGAACCGCAACCCTGCTGCCTGTGACGTCGACAGAGTGGTCATCCTCATGTGCGCGGACGGATTCTCCTCCAGCCTGGCGGCAGCGTCTCTGCGAGAGCTTGGATTCCGCCGCGCGACGGATCTGATCGGTGGATTCAACGCGTGGAAGGTGACGGGGCTTCCGGTCCGCCCGGCTCGGGAGCCGGAGGAAGACGGACGCTTGCCCGGC
>Ga0307302_10001074_pt1 | contig 11983 bp, 9 predicted proteins | sample ER_DNA_183_FD_194490 | JGI IMG/M metagenome (GOLD analysis project Ga0307302, IMG submission 194490) | Bulk soil microbial communities from the East River watershed near Crested Butte, Colorado, United States - ER_DNA_183 | ecosystem: Environmental > Terrestrial > Soil > Floodplain | place: USA...
GCGAGTCTGCATGCTCAGCCTGGACGGTTCGCCCTGCTCCAAGGCCGCGCCGACGACCTCGGGCCCAAGGCCGGCGAGGGCGCCGGCCAGCGACCGCTCGGCCCCAACGACGCGGGCCAGGGAGACGAGCAGCTCGGCCACGTCATCGGCAAGTCCGAGGCCGCCGGCCATCGCCTCGCTGGCGTCGAAGTCAACCAGCCAAGGCTGGTGGCGCGCATCCACCACCATACTCCGACCTCCGAGGTCGTGGTGGGCGATGCGGTGGGCGTGGAGCACACCGACCTGGCGCCACAGCTCGGCCAACAGCCGGTCGTCCAGCTGGTCGGATGCCAGCGCAGCCAGGGCCGCCCCCGGGATGTACTCCATCACCAGCAGGCCAGCCCCGCTACCGGTGGGCGAGCAAGCAACACCTGGGGAACCCGCACCCCAACCGCGCCGGCCAGCAGGATCATGTACGCCTCCCGCTCCACCTGTTCGGAGGGGGAGCCAAAGCGCCCCGGGTCGCTCGCTGCCCGCCTGGTCAGCCCCCGCCAGGCCCGGTAGGCGAGATCCCAGTCCCGACGCTCACGCGGGATGAACTTGACGAACAGCCGCTCCCCGGCGGTGGTCGTGGGTAGAAACCGGGCCGAGCGTCGGGCATCAGAACGACCTTGCGTCACCACTTCGACTGGCTGGAACCCACTGTCTACCAGGGCACGGCGGACGCGGCCGGCTGACGGACTGCCGCCGGGAGCCCCCAGGATCAGGTGCACGACCGCGCCGACAGCGAAGCCCACAGCCGCGCCACCGATCACATCCAACGGCAGGTGCGCGCCGACGTACACCCGGGACAGGCAGACCACCGTCGCCAGCGTCCATGCGACCCGGCGTGCCCGCCGGCTCAGATACGGGCTGGCCACCGAGGCCAACGCGACCGCCACCGCGGCATGGCCGGAGACGTAGCCGAGCCCGCTCGCGGCTGGCCCATGGAGGTTGACGTTGGGCAGGTACTGTGACGGCCGGCCCCGGTGCACCAGGTCCTTGACCAGAATGGCAAGGAAGTAGCAGCCGAACCCGGCAACGGCCAGGTTTACGGCCAGACGATAGCGCCGGGTGAGCGCAGCCACCCCGGCCAGGACCGGCACCACCAGCACGTTGCCGAGCTGCATGACCACCCACATCGGCGGATACAGCACACCGGGGAGGTCGTTGACCAGCCGGAAGGCGTCGATTTCAAGCTCGTCGATGTGGTTGCGGTTGACCAGCTTGATCGACACCAGCAGCACCGCGAGCGCGGCGACAAGGCGGACGACGTCACCAGGGTGCCGAGGCAGGAACAGGTCAGGTCTGACCCTGACCTGCCCTTCCCGCTGCTGCTTCGACGGCTCTGTTGCATCTGCTGAGATCGGGCCCGAGCAGCCAGACTGGTGTCATGAGAACTCGCCGCGTCCGGCCCTCCCTCGCACGGTCTGCCTTCGCTGGCTTCTGCTTCCCGCCCGAGGTGATCGTCGCCTCGGTGCGCTGGTACCTGCGCTTCGCGCTGTCGTACCGCGACGTCGAGGAGCTCCTCGCCGAGCGGGGTGTCGAGGTGGACCACGTGACGGTCTACCGCTGGGTGCAGCGGTTCATGCCGCTGCTCGCCGAGGCCGCCCGGCCCTGCCGGCACGCTGTCGGTGACCGCTGGCAGGTCGACGAGACCTATGTCAAGGTCGCCGGCCGGTGGCGCTACGTCTATCGTGCGATCGACCAGTTCGGCCAGGTCATCGACGTGTTCGTCTCACCAAGGCGGGACGGAACCGCTGCACGGCGGTTCTTTGAGCGGGCCATCGGCACGACGAGGGTCACGCCGATCGAGATCACAACCGACCGGGCAGCGGCGTATCCGGCAGTGCTCGATGACCTGCTGCCGGCGACGTGGCATCGGACCGACCAACACGCCAACAACCGCATCGAATGCGACCACGGGCGGCTGAAGGCGAGGCTACGACCGATGCGCGGGCTCAAACAGGAGCACAGCGCCCGGGTCGCGATCGCCGGACACGCCTTCGTCCAGAACCTTCGCCGCGGGCACTACGAACTCGCGGTCGAGGAGCAAGCAAGCCTTCGAGTTGCCGCCGCGTTCGACGAGCTGGCTCTGGCGATCTGATCTCTCGGCTAGCAACGGCTTTGGCATACCACCCGTCGACCAGATGCAACAGAGCCGGTCGGGTCGCTTACCAGGAGGCGGTCGCTTGGCCGGCGGCCGAAACCGCGGCCTGACCACGGCAGCGGGGGTGCCGGGGGGTGCAACCCCCCGGCGTAGTGGCCACTCGGATTGTCCGGGGCCAGTGGTGCAGGTGGGGCGGTGATGCCAGAGGCACAACCGTCGGGGCGAAAGAAGTTGGCCGTCTGTCGAGCGCCGCCGAAGGCGGCTCAGGAGCCAGCTTGTTTCGGAGGAGACGGTTGCGCCGTCACTCGAAGGTCACCCGTCGGCCACAACAGTTCGGGCGCTGCCTCGCTGGTCCTTGTTGCCACTCGGTGCAGCCGACTGCGCTAGTCGGAATCGCGGACGGCCCGGTCGCGCGCGTCGGCATCGCGGTCGCGCTGGTCGGCAGCCTGCTCCCGCGCGTCAGCGAGGTGGTTTCGCTGGTCGGCGGCCTGGTCGCGTTGGTCGGCGCGGTGGTTGCGCTGGTCAGCGGTCCGCTCGCGGGTGTCGGCGGCGTCCTGGACCCGGTCCAGGGCCACGGTCCGTTGAGCCAGCCCGGACTGGGCCGCCTGCAGCGCCTGCTCAGCCTCCCGGGCCCGCGCCTCAGCCGCCCGGACCCGAGCGTCAAGGTGCGCTTCGCGCGATTGATTCAACGACCTATCCGCGATCTTGGCGGACCTACGGCCCGCGCCGCCTGCGGCGGCAATCTCAGCCTGTCCTGGTTGCCACCCAGGGTGGTACCGCTTGAGCGCCGTGCCGGTTCCCACCGCCGGCAACGGCGGGCCTGACCGGTCCGCCGTGCGGTGCCGGACGCCGGCTCGACCATGACCGCGCGGAACCTGACGGCCTCTCCGGCGACCGGAGCCCGCAGGCGATCCCGGTCAGCAGCGGTAGCGTGGCGTCGACAGACCCGCCCGCGTCGCAGGCACCATTGACCGCATTGACCCTTCCATCCAGCCTGCGTAGCGTTACCCGACGTCCCGCCGGCTGGGAAGGCGGTCGGTGCAGGCGCGAGGAGGCCGCGGTGAGGCTCTTGGGACATGGCCGGCTGCCACGACCAGCACGCAACACCTCACTGCCCCCACCATCAGCAGACAACGCCCTGCTCGGAGGGTTGCGCGCCCACGACGGCGACCGTCCGGTGGCGGCAGGTCGGCCGCGCCGGCGCCTGTCGGTCCTGGCCCTTGCCGCGCTCCTGCTGCTCGCGGCCGCCGCGCCCGCCGCGGGCAGCCAGGCACCCAGCGCCGAGCTGCCCCGCCAGCAGCTCCAACAGCTGCTCGACGAGCTGGTCGCCACCGGCCAGCCCGGCGCCATCGGCCTGGCACGCCACGGCAAGGAGACCTGGCGCGGCGCCAGCGGCCTGGCCAACCTTGACCCCCAGCAACCGATGCGTCCGGGTCTGCGCTACAAGATCGGCAGCATTACCAAGACGTTCACCGCCACGGTCGTGCTCCAGCTCGTCGGCGAGCACAAGCTCAGGCTGGGCGACTCGGTCGAGCGCTGGCTGCCGGGCCTGGTGCCAAACGGCGACCACATCACGATCCGCCAGCTGCTCCAGCACACCAGCGGGCTGTTCGACTACGCCGAGGACCCCAGGATCGCCGAGCCCTATCTGCAGGGCGACCTCGACTTTGTGTGGCGGCCGCGCCAGCTGGTCGCCATCGCCACCGAGCACCCGCCGCTGTTCCCACCCGGCACCAGCTGGTCGTACTCCAACACCGGCTATGTGCTGCTCGGCCTGATCATCAGGGCCGCCACCGACAGCAGCGTCCAGCAGCAGCTCCAGAGGCGTATCCTGCGTCCGCTGGGACTGCGGCATACCAGCTTCCCTATCACCAACCCACACATCGCCGGCCCGTACGCCCACGGCTACCAGCTCGGCGCGGGCCCAGGCGGCACCCCGCTGGACTTCACCGGGCTGAGCCCGTCATGGGCGTGGGCGACCGGCAACATGGTGTCCACCGTCGATGACGTGGCCCGTTTCCACCGGGCGCTGCTGCGTGGTCGTCTGCTGCCACCAGGCCTGCTACGGGCGATGCAAACAACAGTTGATACCGGATCAGGCTTCCGGTACGGGCTCGGTCTCGTCTCGATCGAGCTGCCCTGCGGCACCTTCTGGGGGCACGAGGGGGGTCTCCCCGGCTACGAGAACTGGGCGCTCTCAAGTAGCGACGGCGAGGACCAGGTGGTGATGATGGTCAACGCCGGCGACGGGAGCAGCGACTACGCCCAGCTTGTGGGCGAGAGGGTCTTCACGGCTCTCTGCGGCATCCGAAGCGCCGCTTCATGACAAGGCCCCCCTCGAGGGAGTGGAGCGTCCGCGCCTTCTGGCAGGCCTTCGGCCGGCGCCGCCTTCGGCGGTATCTCAGCCCGACCTGGTTGCTACTGAGAGTGACGCGGCCCTGACACGTCAGGTGTCCCCGTGACTGTTGGGGCACTTGTCGAGATGACTTTCCAGCCTCCCTCGGGCGACTGCTCTTCCCAGGGCTGGGAAGGGCGCCAGTTCGATTCGTGGTCCAGCTCCTCGCCAAGCCTGAGCCCCTGCGCCAGATGATGCTGCACCTGACGGACGAAGATCGGCTCCTCCCCGGAGTACAGGGGAGTGATCGCTGCCCGCGCGAAACACTCATGGCGACACCGATCTCCGTCGTCGGTCCAAAAGGCGTCCAGTCCGCCAGCAAGGGAGCGCAGCAGCCATACAGAGAGCACTTGGTTTAGCGTCAACCGCTTGCCCCGGGATCCTCCATGCGCCCCGAAATTCCGAACCTCTCGGACCCAGGTCGGCAGGTCTTCCATGTGCTGTGGGATGGGCCCTGGGTACGGCGGGCCGACGCTCTGCAGGTAAGCAACGCCGTCCCCCAGCCGGTTGTCAGGATCATGCTTGCAGCACCAGCCCAACAGCTCAGCAGCCGACGCCGCAGACACCAGCGCCCCGACGTGGTATTGGCTGGCTAACTGCAAGCCAGCGGCCTCGATGAACTGGCGAAGCATGCCGCAGACGTAGGCGGCCTTGCAGTCATAGGGATCAAGGTCGAGCCGTAGGTCCTGAACGGCTTGGGTCCAGAGGCGGGCCTGCTTGCCGTGAAGCCCCTGCCTGCTCCTTGAGAATGTGTGGTCGATGCTCACCAGCTTTCCACCGATCTACTTGAGCGGAACCATGGACCACGCAGAGGCGGACGCACGCTGTTGCTCGACGCCAACCGAGCTTTCCGTACGTCCGCCTCTGACGATCGGAGGATATATCATCTATGTCTCGATCCAAACGAACCAGTCACGGCATACTTGAGTTGCTGTCTTGGTGACAGCCGGATTTGCCATGAGCCATCGAACGGGGAGATCGATGCCGGCGCCGCCGCTTAGTCCTATCGAAGAGCACGCGCAGACGGTCATCTCCCAAATGCTTGGCGTGCCGGTTAAGCAGCACGATGACCAGTCGGCTCCGGGGCTTCCTGATCTCCGGATCGAGTACCCGGACCGGCCGCACGGTGTCGCCGAGGTGGTCCGTGACGTCGATCGGCTCCGCCCGTTGCAGCGGGATGCACTCACCAGCCGCGGCTGGAGCATCGATGATCCGAGTCTCACGAGGAGCTGGGCGATCGACCTGGAGCCAGAGGCGCACATTGGTCGACTACAGACCAACCTACCGAGCGTCCTCAAGTCCGCTGAGCAGGCTGACCGACGCCACATCCAACCGTTGCCATGGTCACAGCTCGACCCGATCGCACACGAGCTGCATCGCCTCCGGGTGGTTCGTGCTCATTCCTTCCCTCGGGACCGTGGCACACCCGAGATTTGGTTCGCTCCCAGCCGAGCTTTCACTCGGAGTGGCGATCTCGACGTCCTTCCAGCATGGTGCGCGAGGATTCTGGCGACACATGACGACGTCGCTAAGAAGCTGGCAAAGGCACCCTTCTCCGAGCGTCATGCCTTCCTCGTAGCCACTCCTGACGGCGACCTGACCGCCTACCGGACGCTCACAACAAGGCCCCATCCTGGTTGGCCGGATCGACCCCCAGACCCACTACCGACAGCCACCCCCGAACTTCCTGCCGGAGTCGACTGCGTGTGGGCATGCGGCCCTGAGCGAGTCGTGGCGTGGTTCCCCGATCGCGGCTGGATCAACGCCAGTTGAGGCGGCTGCGAACCAGGCGATAACAACAGGCCAGCCGATCCTCAGTCCAGGATATTGCGGCCCTGACGCTTGCCCACGACCTGCGCGACCTGCGGCTAGCACAGCGCTCAACCGCGTGTAGTCCGCGACTACCTGGAGTCGCCATCTGGCTCCAAGCTACTGCGGGCGCATAGCCCCTCGGGGGAGTGGAGCGGCCGCGCCGGGTGGTGCGCTTCGCGCAATTGATTCATCGGCGCGGGCGCGTTGTTGGCGGACTCTTGGTCCGCGCCGCCTGCGGCGGTGACCTAGAGCCCGACTTGGTTGCTACCCGGGGCGTGATAGGGCGTGGTCCAGGTTGATAGGAAAGCCGTGGTTGCCGGTTCCGCGGGCAGGCTCCGGCCTCCAGCTGTTCATTCCTGGGACTGGTCCCAGCCTCGAAGTGTTCATTGTTGCTGGCCAGACGGCCACGGAAATCACCCGGACCGGTGATGCAGGCTTGGTCGCCTGGTTGTAGCCTCGCCCTTCGGTCCCGATGCCCCCAACGCGGTCTGGAGTGTTCGACCGGCCCACTCCCGGACTTGAAGCGACTTGAACTGCCAGCCGTTACCTGTCCGGGAGAAGGCCATGATGCGCCGCCAGCCGACCATCTCGGTTCATCAAGCAAGACCGATCTCAGCCGCCCCGTCCTTCCCGATCGTTGAGTCGAAGTTGACCCCGGCGCCCACGCGTCCCGGGATCGTGTCCAGAGTCCAGCTCCTGGACTGGCTGGAGGCCTCGGCGGCCGCGCCAGTGGTTGCTATCTGCGGGCCCGCCGGGTACGGCAAGAGCATGCTCGCTGCCGAGTGGGCCAAGCGGGACCCGCGGCCATTTGTCTGGCTGTCGATCGATCGCCACGACAACGACCCGACGGTGTTGTTGACCTACCTGGCGGTTGGGCTGGATCGGGTCGAGCCGCTCGACCCTTCGGTGTTCGACACCCTGGCTTCCCGGGGGGCCTCGATCAGCCTGACGGTCCTGCCGCGGCTGGGGGCCGCCTTGTCCAGCAAGGCCCTTCCGGTGGTGGTGGTCTTGGACGATGTCCACCTGCTCTCCGACCAGGAGGGCCTGGACGCGCTGGCGGTGCTGGTCGACCACCTGCCAGAGGGGTCGCAGCTGGTGGTGACCAGCCGGGGGGAGCCGCCGTTGCCGGTGGCGCGCTGGCGGGCCGAGGGCCGCCTGGCCGAGCTGGGCCCGGGGGAGCTGGCGATGAGCCCGGTGGAGGCCGGATCACTGCTTGCCGCGGTCAGGGTCGAGCTGGCCGATGGCGAGGTGGCCGAGCTGACCCGCCGTGCCGAGGGCTGGCCGGTGGCCCTGTACCTGGCCGCCCTCTCCGTGAAGGCTCAGCCTGCCGCGAAGTGGGTCGGGCTCAACGGGCGGGAGCGATTCCTGGTCGACTACCTGCAGTCGGAGCTGCTGGCCCACCTTCCCACCGAGCGGGTGGCGTTCCTGACCCGCACCGCGGTGCTGGATCGCCTGTCGGGGCCACTGTGCGACGCGGTCCTGGGCGTCACCGGCTCGGCGGCCGTCCTTGCGTCGCTGGAGCGGTCCAACCTGCTGGTCATCCCGTTGGATCGCCAGCGGGACTGGTACCGCTACCATCCGCTGTTCCGGGAGCTGTTGCGGGGGGAGCTGGAGCGCTCTGAGCCCGAGCTGGTGGGCGAGCTCACCCTCCGGGCGGCCCGCTGGTGCCAGCACCATGGGCTGGTCGAGGCCGCGATCGGCTACGCCATGGACGCCGGCGATGCCGACCTGGTGGCCCGGGGCGTCGAGCAGGCGGCCATCGGCGTCTACCGGAGCGGTCGGCTGGCCACCGTCCAGCGATGGTTCGACTGGTTCGACGACCATGGACTTGTCGAGCAGTACCCGGCGGTGGCCATGCTGGGGGCCTGGATCCAGGCACTCGGCGGCCACGCGGCCGCAGCGGAGCGGTGGGCCGACGCCGCCGAACGGGGATCCTATGCGGGGATGCTGCCCGACGGCAGCGCCTCGATCGAGGGGTGGCGGGCCTTGTTGCGGGCCAAGCTGTGCCGCCACGGGGTCACCCAGATGCGGGCCGACGCCGAGCTGGCCCTGACCCTGATCCCGGTGGGCAGCCTCTGGCGGGCGCCGGCGACGCTGCTATTGGGGATCTCCCACCTGCTGGCCGGTGACCTTGGCGTGGCTGATCGCGTGCTGATTGAGGCGGTTGAGGTGGCCCAGGACAGCGGGGCGACGGTCGCGGCCTCTGTGGCTCTGGCCGAGCGGGCCATCCTGGCGATCGGCCGCCAGGACTGGCAGGCCGCCGAGACCCTGGTCAACCAGGCCCGGTCGGTGGTCGCCAACTCACACCTAGAGGAGTGCGTGACCAGCGTGGTGCTGTACGCCGCCGGAGCTCGGGTGGCCATCCACCACGGCAACCGGGATCAGGCCGAACAGGACCTGGCACAAGCCCAGCAGCTTCGGCCACAGGCCACCCACGCCCTGCCCTACTACGCGGTCCAGGCCCGGCTGGAGCTGACCCGGGCCTACCTCGCCCTGACCGAGGTGGCCGCCGCCCGAAGGGTCCTGGGCGAGGTCGAGGATCTGCTGCGGCGGCGGCCCGACCTCGGCACCCTCCCCGAGCAGGCCAGCCAGCTGCGCTCCCACCTCGACCACCTCCGCGGCGAGGTCATCGGGACGGCATCGCTCACCACTGCCGAGCTGCGTGTGCTCCCGTTGCTGGCCACCCACCTCACCTTTCGAGAGATCGGCCAGCGCCTGTATGTGTCCCAGCACACGGTCAAGACCCAGGCCATGTCGATCTACCGCAAGCTCGGCGCCACCTCGCGCGGCCAGGCGGTCCACCGGTTGCAGGAGATCGGCCTGCTGGCCGGGTAGCCTGGCCGGGACGCTGTCGTTCCCAGATCCTTCCTGGTCAATCGCACGGGTCGCTGTCCAATGCCTCGAACGCCCAGTCCAGGTCGTAGCCGAGCGAGCGGGCGACCGCGGGTGTTGCTGCGACCACCTGGGCGAGCCCGGTGATGGGCGCCACCGCGATCAGGGTGCCCACGATCTCGTCGGCGGTCGCGCCGGCCCCCAGGGCTGCGTCCACGGCCCAACCGTAGGAGACATAACTCGCCCCAAGGGCGATCAAAGCGGCCAGCCGGACCAGGGCGTGGGCTTTGGGGTCCAGTCCGGCCGTCTTGTGATCGCTGAGAGCGATGCCGAGCAGGGACTGGATGCACTGCTCGTCATGCAGCGCCAGACGACGAAGGCTCTCCTCATGGGCCGCCACGGTGGTTCCCCTCGACGCAGCTCCCGGGACTCACCTGCTGCGTCCTACTAGGAGACAGGACGACGGGCGAACCCACATCCCCCCAAGAGGATGAAAGGGGATGGTTCACCCGACCGGTCGGTCCATCTCCGGCGCGCGGCACCGAAGCTCTATCAGAAGCCGTCGACCTGGATGAGGGACCAGATCGAGGGCGAGGAAGGCCTGGCCAAGGGGGCCGAGGCCGCCGCCGAGGCCGCCGCCGACGGCGTCGACGTCTTCAGCGACGAGCAGGCCTGGGACGTGCTGGCCGACATCCCCAACGACTCGGCGGCCGCGCTGGTCCTGATCGAGCACCACTGGGCGGTGCCCTGCGCGACGCGATCGCCCGGGCGGGGGCTTCCGGCTGTCCGATGGGTTCATCAGCCCGCTGGACCTGGTCGAGATCGGGCTGATGGAGGCCGACGAGGCCAAGGACCGGCACGCCATGGAGAAAACCGCGGCCGCAACCAAGCAGTGATCGCTACCGTCACACGACGAGGAGGTAAGCCATGATGGGATCCCGCAGGGTGGCGCGGCGCACCGCCCGACGCACCGCTCGACGCGTCGACCGCCGCCGCTAGGCATCAGCCAAGCCGAGCCGTTCTCCGGCCCGGCAAGGGGGCCGACCTTTCGCCGGCGAAGGCCGCCAGCAGGCCCCCACCCAACGAGGCGCCTTCGCCTCGCCTGTCCTACCGCAGCCGAAGACTTCTTGACGAAGGTAGATCGCCCAGAGGACGGCACGGATAAGACTGGAGGATGCGATGGGTTGTCTCTTTGCCCTGTTCGCCGCTGTCTTCCCGCGTCTGGCAGTGTTCATCCTCTGGATTGCAAGACCAGAACGGGTCGACGCCGCCTTCAGCACCTGGCTGTGGCCGCTCCTCGGCATCATCTTCCTGCCCTTCGCGACCTTGATCTACCTGCTCCTGTACACCCCGGGTCGGGGACTGAGCGGCTGGGACTGGTTCTGGGTCGTGCTGGCCGCCATCCTGGACATCGGGCACTGGGGCGCCAGCGCCACCCAACGCACCAGATCCCTGGCCGGCGCACCTCGGAAGCCTGAGAGCTCGTAACGCTTCACCCGGTGGACTCCAACTGAGCCCATAACTGCGGCACCTACGGTGTCGTGCGACCTGCGAAGATGCGGGTTAGCACGGCGCTTGGCTGCCGATCCATGGTAAGGATGGGGTCGCCGGTTCGATTCCGGGGGGGGCTCCACCACAACACCGCAGCTCAGGCCCGGTCCACCACCCGGCCTGTCGCATGCTCGGAGCGCTCCGAACCGCCATTTGCCAGCGATTTGCCAGCGGGTCACTATCCGTGGTCGTGTGGACACGCTCGTGGGTGACCATCTTGAGTGGTTTGCGGTCTAGTCCACTACGCTCGCTGCGCGCTGTCGGCACCAGTTCGCTGCTCCCTCTTCGACATCGATGAGAGCTAACGCACTCTGGTGCATTGCTCCTCGGTCGATTACGGGTCGAGCGTAGAGCGAACGACGACGCTTCATCCGTTATGCAGCGGTGTTCCTAGCATGGTCGCTGGCCTTGGTCGCTTCGTGGCAGGGTCGGTCGTATGTGAAGCTAGCAGGTTGATGGATTAGTGCTGGGAGGGAATGTCGGTGCTGGGCCGTCATGTCAGCGGCTGGGCCTGAGCCCAGCGTCGGGATCATTCACCCGCTTCGGGTGATGCTGCTTCACCTTTTCCTCGCTATCACTTGTTCGTTACCGGTCGCGTCCCGCGACCAGGGCATGTCGGAGTCTGTAGGAGGAACGCTCAATGGATCGTTACCCGCCGATTGCCGAGCACGGGCTCATCGGTGACCTGCAGACGGCTGCGCTGGTGACCACCGATGGCTCGGTTGACTGGTTCTGTTGTCCGCGGGTCGACTCGCCGAGTGTGTTCGGCTCCTTGCTGGACCGCGAGCGCGGCGGGTACTTCCGGATCGCCGTCGAGGGCGACGATGTCGTGGTCAGGCAGCTGTATTTCCCCGACACGGCCATCCTGGTAACCCGGTTCATGACCCCCGAGGGGGTCGGTGAGGTGCTGGACTTCATGCCGGTCGAGGACCCGCAGCAGGCCACCGATCGGCACCGGCTGGTCCGGGTGGTGCGCTGTGTCCGCGGCGAGATCCGGTTCGTGTTCGAGTGTGCGCCGCGGTTCGACTACGGCCGACAAGAACACCAGCTGGAGCTGACCGATGAGGGGGCGGTGTTCCGCACCCCGACGCTGCAGTTGACCCTGCACGGCGGGGGGGCCGGGGCGATGCAGCGCCACGGCAACGACGTCCGGGGCGCGCTGACGGTGCGGGCCGGTCAGACCGGTGGGGTGATGCTGGAGTCGGCCGCCGACGGCCCACCCCGGACCATGACCCCCGAGGAGCTGCTGGCCATGTTCACCTCCA
>Ga0307302_10001075_pt1 | contig 11978 bp, 12 predicted proteins | sample ER_DNA_183_FD_194490 | JGI IMG/M metagenome (GOLD analysis project Ga0307302, IMG submission 194490) | Bulk soil microbial communities from the East River watershed near Crested Butte, Colorado, United States - ER_DNA_183 | ecosystem: Environmental > Terrestrial > Soil > Floodplain | place...
GCACCAGCCGCTCGACGCCCTGGGCGGCCGCCTCCTGGAGCATCCGCTCGACGTGCACGAACTCCCCGACCGCCGAGCGGATCGAGCGGCCGCCGAACTCGACCACCTGCGCGCCGCCGTCGCGGCGCACCGCCGGGCGCCAGGCGTCCGGCGGGTCGGCGGGCACCCGGCCAGCCTCCCGTCCCGAGGCCCGGGTGATCTCTGGGACGATGATGTGGGCGTGGACGTCGACGATCACGGCGGGCCCCTCATGCCGCGGCGCCGATGACCAGGGCGCCGGCCACCACCAGGGACGCCACCACCAGGATCACGACGCTCACCAGCAACTGGAGGAAGGTGGAGGCGTTGGCGTCCATGCCGCGCAGGGCGGCGCGGTTCACGCTCTGGAACAGGCCGAACCCGATCCCCGCCACGGCCGCCCAGACCACGCCCGTCATCGGCCGGTCCGCTACCCATCGCCGGCCGCCGCCGGGTCCCGCCGCTGGCGGACGGTCCCGCCCAGGTACAGGTCGGCGATCTCGGGGTTGGCCAGGACGTCGGCGGCGGCGCCGGACAGCCGCACCCGCCCGCCCTCCATCACCACCCCGTGGGTGGCCGTCTCCAGCCCCAGCCGGACGTTCTGCTCCACCAGCAGGATCGTCTTGCCGTCGGCGCGCATCCGCGCGACCAGGTCGTAGACCTGCCGCAGGCTCCTCGGCTCCAGCCCCAGCGACGGCTCGTCCAGCAGCAGCAGGACCGGGTCCAGCATCAGCGATCGGGCGAACTCGATCACGCGGCGCTGCCCGCCCGACAGGTTGCCGGCCTTGTCGGACGCGCGTTCCCGGACCAGCGGCAGCAGCTCCTCGAGGTCGCGGTAGCGGCGCCGCACCAGCGCCCGGTCGCGGCGCAGGATGTAGCCGCCCATGAGGACGTTCTCGCGGACCGTGAGGCTGGGGAACAGGCCGTGCTGCTGGGGGACCTGGACGACCCCGCGGGCCAGGACCTCGGCGGCCGGCAGGCCGGACAGCACCGCCCCGTCCAGGGTGATCGTCCCCTCCTGGGGCCGCAGCAGCCCGCTGACGGCCTTGAGCAGGGTGGACTTGCCGGCGCCGTTGGGGCCGATGAGGCAGGTGATCGACTGCCGCTCCACGGTCAGGTCGACGCCCCGCAGGACCCTCGCGCCGTCGTAGCCGGCGCTCACGCCACGCAGCTCCAGCAGCGCCGCCATCACACCTCCACCGGAGCGGACGCCTTGCCCCAGCCCTCGCCGAGGTAGGCGTCCAGCACCGCCGGGTCGCGCTGGATGGCGCCGGGCGGGCCCTCGGCGATCACCCGGCCGCGGGCCATCACCAGGATCGGGTCGCACAGCCCCAGGACCATCGGCATGTTGTGCTCGACGATGAGGAAGGTGATGCCGCGGCGGTTGAGCTCCAGCAGCAGCTCGGCGATGCGCTCGATCATGCCGGGGTTGACGCCGCCGGCCGGCTCGTCCAGCAGCACCAGCCGCGGCTCCAGCATCAGCACCTGGGCGAGCTCGGCCAGTTTCTGCTGGCCGAAGGAGAGCTGGCCGGCGGGCTGGCCCGCCAGCGGCAGCAGCCCGACGAAGTCGAGCAGCTCCTCGGCCCGCCGGGCCTCCGGCCCGCTGACGGCGTCGGCGGCCAGGTTCGGCCAGGAGAAGCTCCGCAGCGGGGCGACCAGGTTCTCCAGCACGGTCATCCGCGGGAACAGGCGGGTGACCTGGAAGGTGCGCCCGAGGCCGAGGTGGGCGCGCTCCCACGGCAGCACCCGGTCGATGCGGCGCCCGTCGAAGCGGATGCACCCGCCGTCGCCGCGGACCATGCCGGTGACCAGGTTGAAGGTGGTGGTCTTGCCGGACCCGTTGGGCCCGATCAGCCCGGTGAGGCCGCCCTCTCGGACCGTGAACGAGCAGACGTCCACGGCGGCAATGCCCCCGAACCGCTTGGCCAGGCCGTCGACCTCCAGCAGCGCGCGCCCCGCCCCGGGCGCGGCGGCCGGCGGTGCCCGCTCCACGGTGGTGACCGGGCCGCGCCGCTCCCATGGCACCTGCCGCTGGTGCCGGCGCTCCCACCACGCCTGCACGGTCGGGATCAGGCCGTGGGGCAGGAACATGACCACCGCGCCGAGCGCCAGCCCGAAGGCGAACAGGTGCAGGCCCTCGGCGGCGGCGAGGTTGTTGGTGACCTCGTTGAGCGGCACGACCGCGAACGCCCCCAGCACCGGGCCCCAGATGGTGCCCCGGCCGCCGATCAGCGCGGCCAGCACGAGCTGGACGCTGACCAGGATGTCGAACATGCCGCGCGGGTCGATGAAGGTGAGGAAGTCGGCGTAGACGCCGCCGGCCACCCCGATCAGGACGGCGCTGGCGACGAAGCTCAGCACCTTGTACGCGGAGGTCCGCACGCCGATGGCGGCGGCCTTGTCCTCGTCCTCGCGGATGGCGACAAGGCCCATCCCGAACTTCGTCCGCCGGATCCACCACGACAGCAGGACCGACAGCGCCAGCAGCACGAGCATGGCGTAGTAGAAGGGCAGGTTCTGGATGTCGCGGTCCCAGGTCGGCAGCGGCAGGGTGAGCCCGTTGGAGCCGCCGGTGACGCCCTCCAGGTTGAGCGCCAGCGTCTGGAACAGGAACAGCAGGGCGATGGTGATGATCACGAAGGCGTGCTCGCGGGCCCGCATCACCGTGGCCCCAAGGACCGCGGCCACCAGCGCGGCGGCCAGCCCGCCGACGGGTGCCAGCAGCAGCGGCTCCAGGCCGGTCTGCAGCGACAGCAGCGCCACTGTGTAGGCGCCGATGCCGAGGAAGGCGCTCTGGCCGATCGACACGTAGCCGGTGAAGCCGGCCATGATGTTCCAGCCGCCGGCCATGATGGCCAGCAGGAACGCGAAGATCAGCACCGACTGGCCGTAGGCGTCGTCCAGGCGGACCAGCGGGTAGGCGGCCAGCGCCACGCCGCCGACGGCGATCGCCGCCCGCCGCAGGCCGCTGGCGCCGCTCACGTGACGACGTCCCCGCGCAGCCTGGAGCCCATGAGCCCCTGCGGCCGCACCAGTAGGACGGCCAGGATGACGACGTAGAACACCACCGTGGCCCAGCGGGTGGAGACGTAGGTGGCGGTGAAGGCCTCGGCCACGCCGAGGATGAGCGCCCCGGCGACCGCCCCCGGCAGGCTCCCCATGCCGCCGAGGACGACGATGCCGAGCAGCCGCGAGATCCACAGGTAGTGCGAGGCGGGGAACAGGGTGTAGAGCACCGACAGGATCGAGCCGCCGGCGCCGGTGGTGGCCACCCCGACGGCGAAGGTGAGCGCGGCCACGCCGCGGATGTCGACCCCGACCAGCGCGCTTCCCTGCGGGTTCTGGGAGGCCGCCCGGATGGCCCGCCCGGCCCAGGTGCGGGTGAGCAGCAGCCACAGCGCGGCGAGGACGACGGCGGCGGCGAGGCAGCCGAAGACCTGCGCCTTGGGGAAGAAGAAGGCGCCCAGGTGCAGGGACTGGCTGAAGTAGCTCGGGGTGACCGAGCGGAAGACGTTCTTCCAGACGAGCCCCATGCCGCCCTCGATGGTGATGGCCAGGGCGAACATCAGCAGCACGGTCATGGACACCGGCGCGGTGCGGATGCGGGCGACGAACAGCCGGTAGATCGCCCACCCGAACGCGAACATGACCGGGGTGGTCACCACCGCCGCGGCGATCGGGTCCAGCCCGAAGCGCTGCCACAGCTCGAAGGTGAGCAGCCCCGCCAGCACCAGCATGGCGCCCTGGGCGACGTTGATGATGCCCATGACCCCGAAGATCAGGGTCACGCCGGAGGCGAGCAGCGCGTACACCCCGCCGGCGAGCAGGCCGAGGATGAGCGTCTCGGTGGCGTGGGTCACCGCCGGCCCTCCCCGGCTAGCTGGTCTTCCAGTCCGGCTTGGGGAGCACCACGCTGTCGGTGGTGGCCACGTCCTTGGGCAGCACGATCTCGGACTTGCCGTTCTGCCACTGGGCGAGCAGGAAGTCGGACTGCGGCGCGCCGGTCTGGTCCCAGCGCAGCGGGCCGAGGATGGTGTCGACCTGGTTGGCGTGCAGCCAGTCGGCCATCTTGTCCTGGTCGATCGCCCCGACCGCCTGGGCGGCGGCCTGCAGGACCTGCGCGGCGGCGAACGCGTCGGCGGCGTCCTCCTCGGGGACCTGGTTGAACTTCTGCCGGTAGCGCTGCACGAACTCCTGGTTGAGCGGGTAGGTGGCCTCGGGGCTCCAGCTCACCGTGTAGAACACGCCCTCGGTGTTGGCCTCCCCGACGCCCTTGGCGTACTGGTCGGAGTTGGACGGCGCCGAGGTCTGGAACAGCGTCTGCGGGCTGAAGCCGGCCTTGACCAGGGAGCGGACCAGCCCGACGCCGTCCTCGAACACCGCCCCCTGGGCGACCAGGTCGGGGTTGCGGGCCTTGATGGCGTTGGCGATGGTGTCGAAGCTGGCGGTCTCCGGGGGGTAGGTGGTCGAGTAGACGGTCTTCACGCCCGCCTGCTCCAGCGCCTTGCGCATGGTGTCGATCACCGGCTTGGCGAACGGGTCGTCCTGGGTCGGGTAGGCGGCGGTCTTGGGCTGCTGGCCGGCCGGCAGGCTCTTGATCCAGTCCACGAACACGTCGGCCTGGTGCGGCGCGGTGGCCTGCTGGGCGAAGAACAGGTAGCGGAAGCCGCGTTCGAACAGCGCCGGGGCGCCGCCGGCCGGCTCGACGTACAGCATGCGGTTCTTCTCGGCGACCGCCGAGGCCGGCAGGTTGAGCAGCGACGAGAAGGTGCCGAGCAGCAGGTCGACCTTGTCGCGGGTGATCAGCCGGTTGTAGTCGGCGACCACGGTGTTCTGCTCGCTGGCGTCGTCGAGGACGGTGAGCCGGACCGGCCGGCCGAGGATGCCGCCCTTCTCGTTGACCAGCTCCACCCAGACGTCGTAGCCGCGTTTGGCCGCCCCGCCCGGCTGGGAGAACTCGCCGGTCAGGGGCAGCGACGCCCCGATGACGATCGGCTCCTTGCTCTCCCCCGCCGCCTGGCCGTCGCCGTCGCCGCCCGAGCACGCCGACCCGATCAGCACCAGGGCGACCGCTGCCCATGCGACCTTCCATCGACCCCGAGCCATGGCTCCTCCTCACTCCTCCAGTCCGGACATCCGGGCGAGCACCGTGAACACGGTGGCGAAGTCCTGCTCCCGCAGGCCCATCGCCCTGGCCGCGGTCAGCAGCTGGTTGCTGACGGCCGTGGTCGGCAGCGCGACGTCGAGCTCCCTGCCGGCCTCGAGGGCCAGCAGCAGGTCCTTCTGCATCATGTCGACGTCGAACCAGGCCTCCTCCGGCTGCTTCAGCACGAACGGGCCGCGGTACCTGACCATCGGGGAGGCGATCACGCTCTGCAGCAGGACCTCCACGGCGGTCTCCCGGGGGATGCCGGCCTTCTCCGCCAGCAGCACCCCCTCGCTGAACGCCACCATCTGCACGGCCAGGCTGAGGTTGGTGGCGAGCTTCATCAGCACCGCGCGGCCGCCGGGGCCGACGTGGGTGACCGTGGGCCCGATGTCGCGCAGGACGGGGAGCACGCGGTCGACGACCTCCCGGTCGCCCCCGACCATGATCGAGAGCCGGCCCTCCTCCAGGGTCACCACGCTCCCCGACACCGGGGCGTCCAGCATGGCCGCGCCCCGCTCGGCGACCTTGCCGGCGAGCTCCCGGCTGACGCTGGGGCTGACGGTGCTCATGTCCACGTAGACCTTGCCGGGCCCGAGCCCGGCCAGGACGCCGTCCGGGCCCTCGGCGACCGCCCGCAGGGCCGCGGTGCCGGTGACCATGCTGAAGGTGATGTCGGACGCCTCGACCGCCGCCCGCGGGGAGTCGGCGGGACGCAGCCCCTCGGCCAGGAGCCACTCGGCCTTGGCGCGGGTGCGGTTGTAGCCGGTGACCGTGTGGCCGGCCCGTAGCAGCCGCCTGGCGATCCGCCCGCCCATCACCCCGAGACCCACGAAGCCGACCGCCGCCATCAGCGATCCTCCGCCGGTTGCACGACGAGGCGCCCGCCGGTGCCGCGGAGGGCCTCGTCGATGTCGTCCTCCACCCGCAGCAGGTGCTGGCGCATGCGTTCGCGCGCCAGCTCGGCCTGCCCGTCGGTGATCGCCTCCAGGATCTGGTCGTGCTGGCCGAGGGACCGCTGCGGGCTTCCGGGGATGTGGTAGATCGACAGCAGGGCCCGGTGGAGCACGTCGCGGATGGCCCGCATCATGTAGGTCGCCATGCGGTTGTGGGTGGCGGTCGCGATCGCCAGGTGGAAATGCACGTCCCCGCCCACGTAGCGCTCCGGGGAGCGCAGGCCCTGGTGCATGCTCGACAGCGCCGTCCGCATCGCCTCCAGGTCCTCGTCGGTGCGCCGCAGCGCGGCCAGCCCGGCGGACTCGACCTCGAGGATGCGCCGCACCTCGAACAGCTCCCGCAGGTCCCCGTCGTGCATCCGCAGCAGCAGCGCCAGCGACTGGTTGAGGGGGTTGGTGTACTCGGCGACCACCAGCCGGCCGCCGCCCGGCGAGGCGATCAGCCCCCTGGACTCGAGCATCCGCAGCGCCTCGCGGACCGAGGACCGCCCGACGCGGTAGGCCTCGGCGAGCTGCCGCTCCCGGGGCAGCTCGTCGCCGGGGTTCAGGCGCCGCTCGCTGATCTCCTGGACGAGCTGCTCGGCGACCAGCTCGTAGACCTTCTTCCGTTCGATCGGCTCGAACATGGCGGCCTCGTGGTCAGACCAGCAGACTGTCTCAACGGCCGCCAGACCGTATCATTTGCGGCATCCAGGCGACCAGCGCCGGGACGGAGGCGATCCGGGCCTTCTCCCAGGCGTGGGAGCTCACTCGGCGAGGACCGCTACGACGAGCTGCTGGACTTCCTCCCCTCGGACAAGTGGTGCGGATGCCGCGCCACTCGGCCAGCAGCACCAGGGCGGGGATGCCGACCCCCAGGCAGGCGACGACGATGTGCCAGCCCAGCGACAGCGCCATCTGGCTGCGGGCGGCGAACAGGTCGGCCGGGCTGGCGGCGGCGAGCATCGTGGCAGCCTCCCACACTTCGTGATCTTCTTCACAAGACAACCCCCCACTTCCCCGCGGGCACGCCAGGCCGTAGGCTCGATCCCGGCATATCCGGCACTCCAGGGGAGGCGACATGGCCGACGACTACGGCGACGAGGACCTTCTTTACTGCGCCGTCCCGAGGCGGCCGGCGCCCGTCATCCCCCCGGGCCTGGACTTCGACCGCGCCAACGCGATCGTCCTCGGCCGCGCGATGTGGGCCAACGGTACCGTCATCCACTACCACTTCTTCGACCGCGACACCGACGGCGCCACCGTCCGGTTCGCCGACGGCACCAGCAGGTTCGTCACCTGGGTCGGTGAGCCGGCGCAGCAGGACGCGGTCCGGGCCGGCTTCGAGACCTGGAAGGGTCTCGGCATCGGGCTGGAGTTCCGCGAGGTCACCGACCGCTCCGAGGCCGAGGTCCGGGTCGGCTTCATGGACTTCGACGGCTCCTGGTCCTACCTGGGCCGCGACGTCCTCAACCAGGGCATGAACTCGCGCACCATGAACTACGGCTGGGACCTGACCACGCCCTACGGGCGGACCACGGCGCTGCACGAGATCGGCCACACCCTCGGCATGCCGCACGAGCACCAGAACCCGTTCGCGGGGATCGTGTGGGACGAGCCGAAGGTCTACGAGTACCTCGGCGGGCCGCCCAACAACTGGGACCGCGACAAGACCTTCCACAACGTGCTCCGCAAGCTGGACCCGGCGGAGGTCCAGGGGTCGACCTGGGACCCGGACTCGATCATGGAGTACCGCTTCCCCGGCGGGCTCATCCTCCAGCCGGAGCAGTACCGCGGCGGCATCAGCCCACCCGGCACCATCTCGGGCCTCGACCAGGAGTTCGTCCGCCAGTGGTACCCGGCGGCGGACCCGGCGGGACCGCCGACCCTGGAGCCGTTCCAGTCGGTGGCGCTGGACCTGGCCGCCGGCGAGCAGGCCGACTTCACGCTGACCCCGCCGGGCACGCGCGAGTACCAGCTCGGCACCTTCGGCGCCAGCGACGTGGTGCTGGTGCTGTTCGAGGAGGTCGAGGGCGAGCTGCGGTTCGTCGCCGGCGACGACGACAGCGGCGAGGACCGCAACGCGCTGCTGACCGCCAAGCTGTTCCAGGGTCGCCGCTACGTCGTCCGGCTGCGGATGTACTTCTCGTGGCAGTCGGGCCGCACCGCGGTCATGTACTGGTAGCGCCCGGCTCAGCCCTTCTCGGCGCCGCTGGTGAGGCCCTCGACCAGCAGCCGCTCGGTGGCGAAGAACAGCACGATGATCGGGATGGTGAGGATCACCGAGCCGGCCATCAGCACCGTCTTGGCGACCTCGATGCTGCCGGAGAGCTGGGACAGGCCCAGCGACACCGTCCAGCGTCCGCGGTCCTCGACCAGGAACAGCAGCGCGAACAGGAACTCGTTCCAGGCGATCATGAACACGAACAGGCTGGTCGCCATGATCGCCGGCATGGCGAGGGGCAGCGCGACCTTGCGGATGATCTGCAGGCGGGTGGCGCCGTCCAGGGCGGCCGCCTCCTCGAGGCTGACCGGCACCGTCTCGAAGTAGTTGCGCAGCATGTGGATGGTGACCGGTACCGTCTGGGAGATGTACACCAGCGTCAGGCCGAACAGCGACCCGCGCAGCCCGATCCGGGTGAAGAGCACGAACAGCGGGATCGCCAGCAGGATCGCCGGGAACAGGTAGACGGCCAGGAACAGGAAGTGGACCTGGCGGCGGCCGAAGAACTGCAGGCGGCTGATGGCGTAGGCGCCGAGGATCGACACCAGCAGCGTCACCGCGACGGTGGCGATGGCGATGACGCCGCTGTTGCGCAGGAACGTCAGGAAGCCCTGGCCGCCGTCGTCGACGCTGCGGAGCACCTCGCGGAAGGCGTCCAGCGACACGCCCCGGGGCGGCCACAGCGCGCCCGGGTCCAGCGCGACGTCCTCGATCGACCGAACCGACAGCAGCAGCATGTAGTAGAAGGGGAACAGGGTGGCGACCAGGAAGACGGCGATCATCACCCACTTGAGGACCCCAAGGACGCGGGTCTCGACGATCTCGCGGCTGAGGGGGCGCGCGGCCGGGCGGCGGCGGCGCCGCGCTGTCTCGGCGCCGGGGCGGCGGTCGGCGACCTCGGTGTCCAGCCCGGTCCGGCTCATACGGCCTCAGCGTCCCTTGAGCGTCCGACGAAGAAGCGGAAGTACACCAGCAGCAGGACCACCAGCGAGGCCGCCAGCACCAGCGACAGGGCGGCCGCCGCGCCGACGTCGCCGCGGGCGGTGAGGTAGCGGAACACCCGCACCGAGACGACCTCGGTGCCGGCGCCGCCCTCGGTGAGCAGGAAGACGTCGTCGAACTCGTTGAACGTCCAGATGAACCGCAGCACCGCCAGCAGCGCGATCACGCCCTTGAGCTGCGGCAGGGTGATGTACCGGAAGCGCTGCAGCGGGGTGGCGCCGTCGACCCGCGCCGCCTCGTCGAGGTCGGCGGGCAGCGCCTGCAGCCGGGCCAGGATGAACAGGAACGAGAACGGGAAGTAGCGCCAGGCCTGGTAGAGGATGATCACCACCAGCGCGGTCGGCACGCCGATGTCGACGCCGAGCAGGCTGAGGGTCCCGGTGCGCTGGTCCAGGAACGGGATGGGGTCCTTCCAGCCGAGCAGGTCGGCGCCGAGCGCGTTCACGATGCCGAGCTCGGGGTGGAGCATCACCTCCCAGACGAAGGTGACCGCCACCACCGGCGCCACGTACGGCAGCAGCATCGAGGCCCGCACCAGCGTCCGTCCCTTGAACGGCTTGCGGACCACCAGGGCGGCGACCAGCCCCAGGCCGATCGACAGGGCGGTGCCGACCACGCTGTAGATCAGGGTGACCTTGAGCGCGTTCAGGAAGCCGCTGGAGGTCAGGACCGTCTCGAAGTTCCGCAGGGTGAGCTCGGCGCCGAAGATGCCGGAGCGGTGCAGGTCGCGCAGCCGCAGCCGCTGGAAGGCGATCAGGATCGTCCACAGGATCGGCAGGACGACGACGGCCAGCACCACCACCAGGGTCGGCGACAGCAGCGTCAGGCCGGCGCGCGTCTCCTGCTGGCGCAGCGTCCGGGTCCGCCGGGGAGCCATGGCTGTCCCTCCCTGGCGCCCGCTACTGGATCGACTGGGCGATCTCTTCCACGTCGGCCTGGGCCTGCTTGGCGGCGGCGTCCGGGTCGAGCTGCCCGCCCAGCTCCTCGGCGAGCGCCTTGGGGATGGGCAGCTCGTTGAGCTGGGCGCCGACGAGCTTGCCCTGGCCTTGCTCGAACCCCCAGCGGCCCATCGTGTCGGTGCTCTTGGTGAGGGCCTCGATCACCTTGGCGGGATAGACCTCCGACAGCGGCTTCTTGGTGTCGACCCCCGCCTTGAGCTTGCTCCACGCCTCGGCGTACTCCTTGGGGTTGTCCTTGCTGCCGGCGCGGGTGGGGATCTTGCCCTCGGGCGCCAGGGCAAGCCAGTCGACGTACCCGTCGCTCATCATGAACTCGACGAAGCGCTTGGCCGCGCTGGTGTTGCTGTCCTTGGTGATGACGAAGGAGGTGACCTCCCCGAACTGGGTCGGCGGCCCGGTGGCGTTCGGGCCCGAGATGGCGGTGACGAAGCCGCTGTTCTTTGCCAGGAAGTCCTTGTCGGCGCGGCACTCCGGACAGGTCGGCAGGGCGTCCTTGCGCAGCCCGGCCAGCTCGTCGAGGATGAACGACGACCACAGCAGCATCGCCGACTTGCCGGCGAAGTAGCTGGCGCGGGTGGTGTCGACGTCTTGGCCGCCGGCGACCGAGCCGTTCTTGATCAGGTCGCCGTAGAACCGGAACGTCTCCACGCACTGCGGGCTGGTGAGCTGCACGTTGCCCTGGTCGTCGGTGAGCTGGCAGCCGTTGGCGAGGGCGAGGTACTCGAAGGTCTGCTGGGTGAAGCCGTCGGCCGGCTTGGTCGCCGCGACGATCCCGGCTCTGCCAGGCTGCTTGAGCTTGGTGGCGGCGGCCTGGATGCGCTCGAAGGTGTCGGGGGTCTGCAGCCCGGCCTGCTCGAACAGGTCCTTGCGGTAGACGAGCAGGTTGGTCCAGGTGTCGCTGGGGATGCCCACTGGCTTGCCGTCGACCTCGACCAGGCGGAGCGCCCGCTCGGCGAAGGTCTCCCGCCCGAGGCTGTCGACCACCTCCGCGGCGGCGGCGGGGTCGGTGATGTCGTCGGCGGCCAGCGAGTGGACGAAGCCGAGGCTCAGCGCGCCCACCACGTCGGGCAGGGTGCCGGCGGCGCTGGCCGACTGGATCTGGCTGCCGAACTGGTCCTCGGCGATCGCCGACATCTTCACCTGGATGCCGGTCTCCTGCTGGAAGCGGTCCACGATCGCCTGGGTCGCCTTGATCCGGTCGGCGACGTCCTCGAGGCTCCAGAAGGTGAGGGTGTTGTCCTCGCCCTGTCCGCCGCCGCCGTCGCCGCCGCAGCCGGTCGCGGCCAGGGCCAGGACGAGGGCCAGCAGGGTCACCAACAGGCGGGGGTTCATCTGCGCTCCCTCCCAGCTATACCGCGATTTCCCACCCGACCGGCGAACGAGCTGGGCTGAACACTCGTTCGGCGAACGGTAACAGGGCGTACCTATCGGGAGCAAGGAGCAGAACGCTCGTAGTAGCTTGCTGTGGCAACCAGCGAGCGCGACCACGGAGGAGCGCGATGGCGACCAAGCTCTGGCACGTCCCCGTCCGGCTGGCGACCGGCGCCGTCATCCTCGACCAGGGCCGGTCCAAGCTCGGCATCGACGAGGAGCACGCCAAGTGGTTCCACGAGCGGGCGGTGCTGGTGGCCCCGCAGTTCAAGGACATGGACCCCAAGGACTTCATCCAGCTGCTCACCGCCGGCGGACCACCG
>Ga0307302_10001078_pt1 | contig 11960 bp, 5 predicted proteins | sample ER_DNA_183_FD_194490 | JGI IMG/M metagenome (GOLD analysis project Ga0307302, IMG submission 194490) | Bulk soil microbial communities from the East River watershed near Crested Butte, Colorado, United States - ER_DNA_183 | ecosystem: Environmental > Terrestrial > Soil > Floodplain | place: USA...
GGCCCCGACCGCCGCGCCGCGCGGCGTCCGGCTGCTGCCCTACTTCGACGCCTACGCCTACGTCGTCGGCAACCAGCCGCGCGAGCTGCTGTTTCCCGGCCGAGCCGCCGAGCGCGCGCTCGGGAACTTCCAGGTGCTCCTGGTCGACGGGGTCGTCGCCGGCGTATGGCACCAGCGACGCTCCGGCCGCAAGCTCGACCTCACGGTGGAACCGCTGGTCCCGCTCCCCCCGGCGCGGCGCCGCGAGCTGGACGAGCAGGTGGAGCGCGTCGGGGTGATCCTCGAGGGCACCCCCCGGCTGACCATCGGCACCGTGACCGTGGGCAGCCACGCGTGAGCCACCCCTGTGGCAGGAGGCGTCAGGCCTGCGGCTGGCTGATGTTGACCATCCAGTGGATGCCGAACCGGTCGACGCACATGCCGAACTCGTCGCCCCACATCTGCTTCTCCAGCGGCATCGTCACGGTACCGCTGGCCGACAGCTTCTCCCAGTAGCCGCGCAGCTCGTCGGCGTCGTCGCCGCTGAGACTGATCGAGATGTTGTCCCCGGGGTTGAGCTCCATCCCCATCCCCGGCGGGGTGTCGGACGCCATGAGCGCGAAGCCGCTGTCGGTCTCGAGCATGGCGTGCATGATCTTGTCGGCGTCCGGTGTGTCCGGCGCGCCGGACTCACCGAAGGTGTTCAGGGTCAGGTCGCCGCCGAAGACCTCCTTGTAGAACTCCATGGCCTGGCGCGCGTTGTCCTTGAAGCTGATGTACGGGTTGAGCCGAGAGGCCATCAGACACTCCCTTGTATGACACGCGTGAACGCTGGCAGCGTATCGCGGACCGGCGACAACTGAGAAACCCCGATGACGGCCGAGAGGACACGCCCCATGTTCACCGTCCGCTATGTCACCGATGTCTACGTTCCCGACCTGCGGATCGTGCTCCGCACCGCGGCCGACGGGTGGGAGGCGACCGACATCCCCGGTGTGTACACCGAGGGAGCCTGGACGTTCCGGCTGGATGAGCGGCGCTACCAGCCCATGGTCGAGTTCAAGTTCGTGCTCGCCCCTGGGACGTGGATGGTGGGGGAGAACCTGAAGCGCGCACCGGCCGAGGGGGCCACCTACGACTTCGGGGACGATGAGGTCCTGTTCCAGCCGGTTCCGGCCCTGGTGACCGAGAACGCACAGGTCCAGCGGACACTGTTCAAGCGCAACCTCGACGAGGCCCACGAGTGCGAGGTGCTGGTGGTGGGCTCGGGGATCGGCGGCGGCATCCTGGCCGACCAGCTCGCCGACCTCGGGGCCGACGTGCTGGTGCTCGAGGCCGGTTCGTATCTGTTCCCCACCCACGTGGCCAACCTGCCACGCCGCCTTCGCGTGGGGCGTTTCGACAAGAGCGTCTGGGGGCTCTTCCCGGATTTCTCGTTCGCCAACTACGTCAACGTCGATGGTTCCGCGTTCGCGGGCAGGCAGGCGTTCAACCTGGGCGGCCGGTCGGTGTTCTGGGGCGGCCTGATCCCCAGGATGGGGGCCTGGGAGCTCGAGGCCTGGCCGGGCGAGGTGCGCGACTACCTGCTGACCACCGGCTTCCGGCTCGCCGAGGACGCCCTCAACCGGGTCGGCCCGGCCGGGTCGACCTATCAGGAGGACACCAAGCGGTTCCTGGCCCAGGCGCTGCCCGACTTCGATCATCTCGACGCTCCGGTGGCGGTGCAGTACCAGGGCTACACGCCGCTGTCGATCCCCGGCGGGATGTTCTCAACCGCCGACCTGCTGGTGGAGGACCAGCTCGTGGAGGCGCCCGGCGGCCCCCGCAGGCCGACCGTCAACCTGAACCACGCCGTCTGGAAGGTCCTGGTCGACCAGGCCGACCCCCAGCGCGTGGTCGGGGTGGCCGCCCATGACCTGCTCGCCAACGAGCAACGGACCTTCCGCGCCCGCAGCGTGGTCCTGGCGGCCGGCACCATCGAGTCGGCCAAGCTCGCGCTGCAGTCGGGCCTCGACGACCCCAACCAGCGCATCGGACGCGGGCTGACCGACCACCCGATCCTCTACACCCACTTCGCCCTGCCGGCCGGGTCACCGCACGCCGCCACGGGCGCCTCGGCGAAGATCTGGTCCAGGCATCGGGACACCTCGGTCGACCGGCACGCCTACAACGTCGTCCTCGAGCTCGGGGCGGACTTCAACCAGGGTCGCTACGTCGATCCGGACAACCTCGCCAGGCAGCGGGCCGAGAAGGGCGACCAGACCCTGTGCGAGATCGTCTTCCTGTTCAACGCGCCGCTGCTGGAGGGCAACTTCCTCGAGCTGGCCGGGCCACCGGCCGTGCCGGTGCGGGTGAACGTGCAGCCCTACCGCCCGCCCGACGCGCTCCGGGCCGAGGTCGCCGAGGTGGCCACCAACGTGCTCCAGGGCCTGGGTGCGGTGGCGCTGCTCGGGGAGGACTTGGCCCTCCGCGAGGCCGCCCTCGGCGGCGTCGCCCACGAGGTCGGCACGCTCGGCATGGCCGACGACGGCACCGCGGTCGTCGACCAGAACCTGCGCTTCCTCGGCTACGACAACCTGTACGCCTGCGACAACTCGGTGTTCCCGAGCTCCCCGGCCGCCAACCCCACCCTGGCCCTGACCGCCCTGGCCCTGCGGCTCGCACGACACCTCACCGGCAACGCCTGAACGGGAAGCGGCGAGCTAGACGCGCGGCAGTGTCGTACGCCGGTCCCGACCGGCCGCCTGGACCGGGCTACGGAGCACCGCGATGGACTGCGGACCGAGCGTGAGGTCGTCGCCGGCGTGCAGGTCCGGCGGGTCCGCCGCTCGCCCGGGGTCGTAGGTGTCCAGTTCGGTGCGCCAGGTCCGTTCCTCGTCGACCTCGGGCACTCGGAACTGGAGCGGCTCCCACCAGCCGTTGATGAGGATGAGGAAGTCGTCGTCGAGCAGGGGCGTGCCGTCCTCGGCCAGGTCGGGGGCGTCGTCGCCGTCGAGGTAGATGGCCAGGGCCCTGGCGTTGGGGTCGGTCCAGTTCTCGGTGGCCATGGGCTTGGCCGAGGGCGTGAACCAGGCCAGCTCGGACGCCTCCATCCCGACGAGGAAGCGGCGCCGGCGGAGCACCGGGTGCTCGCGTCGCAGCGCGACCAGGCGTCGGGTGAAGGCCAACAGCTCGTCGTCGGGCTGGGACCAGTCGAACCAGGAGATGGAGTTGTCCTGGCAGTAGGCGTTGTTGTTGCCACCCTGGGTGCGGCCGAGCTCGTCGCCGCCGCACAGCAGCGGCACCCCGAACGACAGCAGCAGGGTGGTCAGCAGCGCCCGGGACTGCCGGGCGCGGAGCTCCACCACCTCGGGGTCGTCGCTGGGACCCTCCACCCCGCAGTTCCAGGACCGGTTGTCGTCGGTCCCGTCCCGGTTGGCCTCGCCGTTGGCCTCGTTGTGCTTGGCGTCATAGGACACCAGGTCCCGCAGGGTGAACCCGTCGTGCACGGTGATGAGGTTGACCGAGGCGGTGGGCCGCCGGCGAGAGCCGCCGTACAGGTCGGACGAGCCGCTGAAGCGGGTCGCGAACTCCCCGACGAGCCCGCCCTGGCGGCGCCAGAAGTCCCGCATGGTGTCGCGGTAGCGGCCGTTCCACTCGCTCCACCCCGGCGGGAACCGACCCACGTCGTAGCTGTCGGGCTGGCCGACGTCCCAGGGCTCGGCGATCAGCTTGGCCCGGGACACCACCGGGTCCTGGGCGACGAGGTCGAAGAACGCCGACATGCGGTCGAACCCGCCGTCCTGGCGGGCCAGGGTCGGTGCGAGGTCGAAGCGGTACCCGTCCACGCCCATCTCGGTGAGCCAGTAGCGCAGCGAGTCCATGATCAGCTGCAGGCAGACCGGGTCGCCGGCGTTGAGGGAGTTGCCGGTGCCGGTGGTGTCGACATAGCGGCGGGGGTCGGCCGGGTCGAGCCGGTAGTAGGCGGGGTTGTCCAGGCCGCGGTGGCACAGCGTCGGTCCCCCCTGGCCGCCCTCGGCGGTGTGGTTGAACACCACGTCGAGCAGCACCTCGAGCCCGGCGGCGTGCAGCGCGGCGACCATCGCCTGGAACTCGGCCACCTGGCCGCCGGGGCGGCCGGCCCGGACGGCGGCCGAGTAGCCGTCGTGGGGCGCGAAGAACCCGATGGTGTTGTAGCCCCAGTAGTTGGTGAGCCCCCGCTCGACAAGGAACGCCTCCGGCACGTGCTGGTGGACCGGCAGCAGCTCGACCGCGGTGACCCCGAGGTCCACCAGGTGGGCGACGGCGGCGTCGTGGGCCAGCCCCGCGTAGGTGCCGCGCAGCTCGGGGGGCACGCCGGGGTGGCCCATGGTGAACCCCTTGACGTGGACCTCGTAGACGACGGTGTCGGCGTAGCGGTGCCAGGGCCGGGCGGCGGCGTCGGGCCAGTCGAAGGCGGGGTCGACCACCAGGCTCCGGGGGACATGCCCGGCCGAGTCGAGCCGGCTCGCCCGGTCGGGATGGTCGGCGTCGTGGCCCAGGACCTCCGGTCCGAACCGCACCGGCCCGGTCGTGGCCCGCGCGTAGGGGTCGAGCAGCAGCTTGGTCGGGTTGCAGCGCACCCCGCGGGCCGGGTCCCATGGGCCGGTGGCGCGGTAGCCGTACGCCTGGCCGGCGCCAAGCCCCTCGACGAAGCCGTGCCAGACCCCGGCGTCGTACTCGGGCAGGACGACCCGGGTCTCGGCGCCGGCGTCGTCGAACAGGCACAGCAGCATCCCCTCGGCCACGCCCGACGACACCGCGAAGTTGGTCCCGCCAGGGCCCGGGGTCGCCCCTAGCGGGAAGCGGCGGCCCGGGCGCACCCTCACCTGGTCGCCCCCGGCGCCGGTCATGGCCGTGCCCGATCGACGACCCCGCCCAGGTCCCCGATGGCGTAGACGCCGTCGGCCGACGGCCGCCCGCGGATGAGGTCGGCCACCAGGCCGGTCCACCCGGTCTGGTGCGAGGCGCCGAGCCCGGCCCCGTCGTCGCCGTGGAAGTACTCGTTGAAGACCAGGTTGCCGCTCCAGGCGGGGTCGCGCTGGAGGCGGTCGACCCCCCCGAAGCAGGGTCGCCGACCGTCCGGCCCGACGACGAACAGGTCGACCAGCCGCCGGCGCAGGTCGGCGGCGACCTGGTCGAGGGTGCGCCGGGGGCCGCCCGTCGGGTACTCGACGGTGAGCTCGTCGCCGAAGAACCGGTGGTAGCGCTCGAGGGCGCTGATCAGCAGGTAGTTGAGCGGGAACCAGATGGGCCCACGCCAGTTGGAGTTCCCGCCGAACATCCCGGTGGTCGACTCGGCCGGCTCGTAGTCGATGCTGGCCCGGAAGCCGTCGACCTCGAGCTCGTAGGGGTGGTCGCGATGGAAGGCGGACAGGGCCCGCAGGCCGTAGGGCGACAGGAACTCGCTCTCGTCGAACAGCTTGGCGAGCAGCTTGGTGAGGTGCTCGACCCCGACCACGCCGAGGAGCACCCGCCGATCGCCGGGTTCGCCGCGGACCAGGCCCTGCGCGGCCAGGCTCCCGGGGCCGCCCACCTCGCGGAGCAGCCGCGCGAACGCCTTCCCGACCGTCTCGGCACGACCGATCGCCTCCTCGTCGATGACCACGGCGGCCACCAGCGGGATGACGCCGACCATCGACCGGACCTTGACCGGCACCGCGCGCCCGTCGGGGCCGACGAGCTTGTCGTAGTAGAAGCCGTCGGCGCCATCCCAGACCCCCTGGGTGGCCATGGCCTGGCGGATCTGGGCGAAATGCTCGAGGAACTTGAGGACCAGGTCGAGCGTGGGACGCCGGCCGGAACGGTTGAGGATCGAGGCGATGGCCGCCATGGAGAGCGCGTAGAAGGCCATCCAGCCGGTGGCGTCGGACTGCTCGAGCCGGCCGCCGACCGGGAGATGGGACCGGTCGATGGGGCCGATGTTGTCCAGCCCCAGGAAGCCGCCTTCGAACAGGTTCGAGCCGTCGGCGTCCTCGCGGTTCACCCACCAGGTGAAGTTCACCAGCAACTTGTCGAACACGCGGCTGAGGAAGTCGAGGTCCCGGGCGCCGTCGATGGCGAACACCTCGAGCGCCGCCCAGGCCTGCACGGGGGGGTTGACGTCGCCGAAGTCCCACTCGTAGGCGGGCAGGGCCCCGCTGGGATGCTGGAACCACTCCCGGCACAGCAGCAGCAGCTGGTACTTGGCGAACGCCGGGTCGAGATGGGCGAGGGCGACGCAATGGAACGCCAGGTCCCAGGCGGCGAACCACGGGTACTCCCACTTGTCCGGCATCGACATGACGTCGAACGCGTCGAAGCTGGTCCAGTGGGCGTTGCGCCCGCCATTGCGGGACGTCGGCGGGGTCGGCTGGGTCGGGTCGCCCTCCAGCCAGCGGGCCACGTCGTAGGCGTAGAGCTGCTTGCTCCAGAGCATCCCGGCGAACGCCTGACGCATCACCGTCGCCTCGTCGGCCGCGCGGCCCGGCGGGGTCAGCTCGGCGTAGAACGCGTCGGCCTCCTGCCGGCGCTGGGCCACGACCCGGTCGAAGTCGGCGCCGAGCGCCGCCGCCTCCGCCGGCTCGGCGCGGTCCGGCCGGAGGCGCAGCCGCAGCTCGACCGTTGCCGCCGGCGCGACCGGGAGCCGGTACCAGAGCGCGGCCTTGGTGCCGTGCCGCTCCGGGTTGACGGTCGCCGCCCCACCCACGACGTGGTCGTTGATCCCGTCCTTGGGGTACGGGGTCGGGCCGGGCACGCCGAACAGTCGCTGGTTGTTGGTCTCGTTCTCACAGAACAGGGCGGTCGGCGCCACCCCGTCCGGCCCGGGGCCGGCCAGCAGCTCCAGGTCGCCGAGGAACGGGTGGTCGATGGCCACCGAGCCGTCCGTCCGGCCCCGCAGCCGGGGCCGGGGCACGTCCGGCTCCCATGACCAGGTGTTGCGGAACCAGGCGGTCGGGAGCACGTGCAGCGTGGCCGCCTCGGGGCCGGCGTTGGTCACCCGGACCGTCATGAGCAGGTCGGTGGGGTCGGCCTTGGCGTAGTCGACCTCCACGATCCAGTACCGGTCCTCGTCGAACACGCCGGTGTCGAGCAGCTCGTACTCCGGATCGAGCTTGCCCCGCCGCCCGTTGCCGGCGAGCAGGTCGTCATAGGGGAAGGCGGCCTGCGGGTAGTGGTAGCGCCAGCGGTTCCAGGCGTGGCTCGGGACGGCGTCCAGGTACCACCAGTACTCCTTGACGTCTTCCCCGTGGTTGGCCTGCGCCCCGGTCAGGCCGAACATCCGCTCCTTGAGGATCGGGTCGCGACCGTTCCACAACACCAGGCCCAGGCAGAGCCGCTGCTCCACATCGGAGAAGCCGGCCATGCCGTCCTCTCCCCACCGGTAGGCGCGGGAACGGGCGTGATCGTGTGGGAGATAGCTCCAGGCGTCGCCGTCGGCGCTGTAGTCCTCCCGCACGGTGCCCCACTGGCGTTCGCTCACGTACGGGCCCCACAGGTACCAGTCGCCGGCCTGGCGCAGCCCATCCTCCAGCCGCCCGAACCCCTGGACCCGCTCGCGCTCGGCGCTCGTCATCGTCCCTCCGTTCCGAGGCAGACCCCAGCTCGACCATAGTGATCTCCTGGATCGGGGCGTCCCCCGAAACGGATGAATTCGGCCGCAACGGTGGCGGACATGCCGGAGGGCGCAGGCGCACGGCCTGCGCCCTCCGGCTGTGGAGCTACTGGCGGTGGACGGTGATCGGGACGGAGACGGCGGTCGGAGCGGTCGTGGGGCCGAGGAGCAGCTCGCCCTTGTAGTCCTGACCCGGGGTCATCGTCTTGTCGAAGGTGACATGCAGTGTCACCGGGGTGTTGGCAGCCACCGGGCCGCTCGGGACGCCGGTGATGGTGAGGTCGTTGCCCTGCACGGCATCGATCGTCAGCGGGAACGGTTGCGGTGTGCTCACGCTGAAGCCGTGCACCCAGACCTGGTAGTTGCCGTCCGGCGGGCGGACCATGGTGACCGACTCGCTGCCGGAGGCGGTGGCCGACGAGGCCACGATCTCGTCGGTGGTGAAGCTGCCGTCGCCGTTGGCGTCGCGCACCACGAACAGGTCGATGTCCTCGCTGGGCAGCGACGCGCTGATGGTGGCGTGACCGGCATGGGCGATGGTGAACGGCTCCTTGACGCTAGCGCTGGCGGGGTCGTTGGGGTTGTCCTGCTGGGCGGTCTGGGTGGTGACGCTCGGCTGGCTGAGGCCGAAGCCGTCGGCGGCCAGGCCGGGCAGGTCCAGGCCCGCCTCGAAGGTGACGTCGAAGCTGCCGCTGTCACCCGCCGCCTGCACGTCGACCTGGTCGGGCGTCAGCTTCATGCCGGCCACGGTGGTGGCGAACGGCAGGTTCACCTCACCCTCGTCGTGCTGCATGTTGACCTCGTGCTGCACGACGGCGTGCAGGCTCTGCTGCAGAGGCGCGGTGACCAGCTCCTCCGGGCCGCCGGTGGCCGTGTTGAACACCCATACGCCGGCGCCGACGTTGGTGTTCTGGCTGCCGCCGACGGTGCCGAGCGCGTACGGCGCGAAGATCGGGCCGGTCTCGGTGGTCACCTGGTAGGTGTTGGTGACCTTGCCGAAGACCAGCGTGTCGATGTCGTTGTGCGGCGACGGTCCGGCCCAGGTGGTGTTGGCCAGCAGCTGGGTGCCGGCGGGTGGCTTCCTGGGCACGTCGAAGTAGTAGAAGCGCCAGTCACCGGACTCGGCCCGCCAGCCCCAGTCCTTGGCGTCGAACACCGAGCCGTTGTTGTAGAGCTGGTTGCGTTGCGCCCTGGCCACCTCGGCGCCGCCGAAGCTGAGCGTCCCGCTGAGGTTGCCGTCGGCGTCCTGCGGGGCCTCCGCAGCGACCGTCGCGGCGACCGGCACGATGCTCTCCTGGCCGTTGCCGGAGACCACCAGGGCGCCGTCGTACAGCCCGTACGGGGTCTTGGGCGGCACCTTGATCCTGGCGGTGAAGGACCCGGAGGCGCTGCGTGGCGCGCTGACCCACGACCAGTCGGTGTTGGAGAAGAAGTCGACCTGGATGTGGAAGCCGGTCCGCTTGATGTTGGGGTTGGCGACGTTGTGGTAGAAGCCGAGGAAGATCCCGTCGGCCATCCGCTGCCGCGGCGAGCGCACCATGTTGGTGTAGCCGTTGGTCTCCTGGTTGATGTAAGTGATGCGCTCGTACTCGCCTTCCTGGATCTCCGACTTGGTGAAGTCAGGGATCGGGTCGCCGTCGATGGTGGTCTCACTGGAGGGGAACTCGTCCAGGGTGCCGTCGCGGTCGCGGTCGGTGAACAGGCGCCGGTCGCGGTTCCGGTCGGTCCAGTTGTAGGTGACCATGCGCCACTGCTGGTCGGCGCTGTAGTCGTCGTCGGGGTCGAACTGGGCATACGGGTAGTTCGACCGGATGACCATGAGGTCGGCCTTGGGGTGCGACTTCACCAGCTTGGTGATGTCGATCAGGTAGTTGGGGGCGTTGAACAGCACCGGCGTCTCGTTGCCGACGTCGGAGGTGGTGAAGTCGAAGCTGGTGGTGTCGGTGCGCCGCAGCACCCGGTCGGAGATCTGGTAGCTGCCCGGGCCGTCGAGCGTGAACTGCTGGGTCGCGCTCTCGCCGGGGGCGATCAGGTGCGGGAAGGCGCGGTACTCCTGGCCCTGGAAGTCCCCCGGCCGCCACTCGTCGGGGGTGACGGTGGCGCCCTTGCCCCTCGCGAGGCCCACCGAGCGGCCGGCGTCCAGCGAGCCGGAGCCCTGGATGTAGGACTCGTAGCCGAGGTCCTTGGCGCCCGACTTCAGGAACTCCCTGACCCGGTCGCCGAAGTCAGCCGGGATCGCCGCGCCCGGGTGCGCCGAGCGCCAGGCCTGGTACACCAGCGCCGCGCCCCCGGCGACCACCGGGGTCGAGCGGCTGGTGCCGCCCCAGGTCTCCCAGGCGACTGTGCCGTCCACGACCGCGTTCACCGGCACGCTGCCCGGGGAGTAGGCGCCGTCGGCGACCAGGTCGATGCCGTTCGAGCCGTTGGCCCCGGGGCCGCGGTCCGACCAGTTGGCGACGTCGTTGTCGTTGACCTGCGAGTAGCTCTTGATCGAGTCCCAGCCGGTGCCGCCGAACTGGGTCGAGGCACCGACCTTGATGCCGGTGACCGGCGATGCGGGCGTGGTGGTGCCGAAGCCGGGGGCGCCGTTGCCGCTGGAGTGGATCGCGGAGGTGCGGTTGCCGAAGGCGGTCGCCCAGATGTCCGCCTCCTGGCTGTCGGCGTCGAGGGGGTCGTTGTCGAGCTGCGATTCGCCGTAGGAGTTCGAGGTGATGTCCACGCCGATGGAGTTGGTCAGCAGATAGGCGAACTGCGTGGAGAAGTTGAAGCTGAAGTAGATGTCCCCGAACGGGACCATGGTGGCGTGCGGCGCCCCGCCGACCACGGCGCCGGGGTACCTGCCGTCGCCGGGGAGGTCGTCGAAGCTCGGCAGCTTCCCGTTGGCCACGCCCTGCCCGACGATGTTGCTGGCACAGTGCGTCCCGTGGCCGCCGAGCGGCGGGTCGAAGTCGCCGGTCCAGGCGAGCAGTTCGCCGGGATCGCCCTTGATCTCGACGCCGAACGCCTCGAGGCCGCCTGGCACTGGCCGGCCCGAGGGGCCCGTGCCGTCGGAGACGTAGTACAGCATGCCGCCGGACAGGTCGACGAAGCCGTCGCCGTCCACGTCGCGCCAGGCACGTGGCGACTGGCTGGTGACCGGCTTCTCGTCGCCGAAGGCGTGGTCGTCGTTGAGGTCGACGTACACGGTGTCGTAGACGCCGGCCTTGTTCGGGTCGGCCACCAGGAACGCCGGCCGCTCGCCGAACAGCGCCAGGGCGAAGTCGTCGGGGTGGCTGCCGAGCCGCACGGTGCCCGACTTGGTCCAGGCGGACGGGAAGGTGTAGTCGTGGGTCGCCGTGCCCGCCGGCAGGTCGAAGTTCCGCGACGGGCCGGTCCGGGTCGCGAAGCTGACGGTGCAGGTGTCGCCCTCACCGGCGCACTCCGTCGAGGTGGTGCGCACGTACCAGCTGATTCCGGCGTCGATCCGCCCCGGGGCGGCCAGCCACTCCAAGGTGCCGAAGGGGTCGAAGGCGGCCGGCCAGCCGCTGGGGTCCTCGGCGACGTCGGCGCCGAGCAGGTCGGGGTGGCCCCAGTCGGTGCCGCTGTCGAGCACCGCCGCGGTCGAACCCTTACCGGTGAAGCCCTTGTTCCAGGCCTCGGTGAAGTTGTGGCTCCGGGCGTCCAGGACATTCAGCTTGCGGTACTCCTCGAAGGTGGAGCCGCGCGGCGGCGGCGCCTGGGCGTAGGGCACGTCGTTGTTCTGCGCCTGGGCGACGGCCGCGGCCTTGGCGGCGCCGCTGAGCATGCCGGGACGGCGGGACTGGTCGATGTCGTTGTGCGGGGTGCCGTCGCGGCGGAAGCTGATCGGACGGACCGCGACGACCGCCGGGTCGCCGGCGAGCTTCAGCAGCCGCTGGGCCGGGATCGAGCCGACCACCAGGGAGGCCCCGCCGGTCTCGGTGGCGCGCCCGTTGCGGAGCTGCCGCAGCGCACCCCTCGGGCTTCCGACGACACTCGCGAACACCGCCACGTCGCCCTTGGCATGGCGGTCGTACGCCTGCTGCAGGCTGCGGTCGAGCTTGCGACGAGCCGCGTCCGAGGAGGTCTTGACCGAACGAGGCGCCAGCCGCCTCCCTGTGGTCTGCCCGCTCGCGGAGAGCGGGACGAACGTCACGGCCAGCGCGACGCAGAGGCCGAGGCTCATCGCCAACCGTCCCCGCCGCGTGATCCTCCTGAGCTTCCAGCGTCCCAGATCGGCCACCGCCCTCTGTGGCAACCTTCGGTGAGGCACCCGCCCTGTCGTAATCAGTGACCAGTAAGGGCGGGTAAGGAGACGCTTCCGTTGACCACCATCCTGCAAGGGGTCGGCTCCAGCATGCATGCTGAGCGT
>Ga0307302_10001079_pt1 | contig 11960 bp, 13 predicted proteins | sample ER_DNA_183_FD_194490 | JGI IMG/M metagenome (GOLD analysis project Ga0307302, IMG submission 194490) | Bulk soil microbial communities from the East River watershed near Crested Butte, Colorado, United States - ER_DNA_183 | ecosystem: Environmental > Terrestrial > Soil > Floodplain | place...
CCAGGCGGCCGACGGCGCAACCTCGGTGTGCGGCCTCGTCTCGCGAAGTGTGGCGACGCTCGCCGTAGCGGAGACGACGAGCCCAGCGGCGACGAGCCAGACCAGAGCGAATCGGCCTCCACCAAGGACGAGATCCGCGGTCACCGGACCGATGGTCAGGCCAAGGTAGGACGCGAGCGTGACGAGGCTCATCGCCTCGCCCCGCCGGACCTCCGGTGCGATGTCCGCGACAGCGGTGTAGACCGCGACGACGAACGTGGCTTCCGCGGCGCCTGCGACAAGGCGGATCGCGAAGACAGCCGCCATACCGGGAGTCAACGCAAGACCCAGGTAGCAGGCGATCATCCCGACCGCGCCGACGATGACGACCGGGCGGCGACCCCGCCGGTCCGCAATGCGCCCGGAGAGGGGCGAGAAGATGACCGCGGTGACGCTCCCCGCTCCCATGGCGATCCCGACGCCCACGGAGCTCGCGTCGAGCTCGTCTTTCGCGTAGAGCGGTAGCGCGAGGACGATCATGCCGAACGAGGCGAAAGCGCCGAAGGTGGCTAGCCAGAGGCGAGCAAAGGCGGGCGTAACGACGCGACTCTCCACGCGGCGATTCAATCAGGCGCGCCGGCTTGGGAACATGCGCGTTTCCAGGTCCGAGCCGTGCACGTTCCGGTTGAGGCAAAGCGGGTAACGTCCGAGTGAAAGAAGTCCTCTCTTGCAGAGAAGCATCGAACGGGCTCAAGCCACGCGCTTCCGCGACCGGAGCGAAGCCGGCCGCGTCCTCGCCCAGCAGCTCATTGAGTACGCCGGTCGCGACGACGTCATCGTCCTCGCTCTCCCTCGGGGCGGCATTCCCGTCGGCTACGAGGTGGCGAAGGCCCTGGGCGCCCCGCTCGAGGTGTTCGTGGCGCGGAAGCTCGGCGTGCCGGGCATCCGGAGCTCGCGATGGGCGCAATTGCAAGCGGCGGCTCGGCAGTGCTCGACCAGGGTCTCGTGCGGCGGCTCGGCATCACGCAAGCACAGCTCGACCAGGCCGTCACGGACGAAACGCGAGAGCTGGAGCGCCGCGAGCAGGCTTACCGCGGCGACCACGAGCCACCCGAGCTGCGAGGCAAGACCGTGATCCTCGTCGACGACGGGCTCGCGACCGGCGCGACGATGCGCGCTGCCGCGCTGGCGGTGAGAGACCAGCAACCGGCCAAGATCGTCGTCGCGGTTCCGGTGGCGGCGGAAGAGACCTGCGATCAGTTCCGGGACGTCGTCGACGACGTCGTCTGCGCGGTGACGCCGAAGCCGTTCTACGCGGTCGGCATGTGGTACGAGGACTTCGACCAGACGACCGACGACGAGGTCCGCGAACTACTCGAGCGAGCGAGGACGTCGTGAGCGTTGCCGGGGCGACGGGAGTGGCCGTGCCCGTCGGTGACGCCGTCCTCGAGGGAGACCTCGTCGTCCCGGAAGGTGCGACCGGGGTCGTTCTCTTTGCTCATGGCAGCGGCTCGAGCCGGCACAGTCCGCGGAACCGCCGGGTCGCCGCGACCCTGAACGAGGCGGGAATCGGCACCCTGCTCGTCGACCTCCTGACTCCCGACGAGGAGGAGCTCGACCGCGTCACCGCCGAGCTCCGCTTCGACATCGAGCTGCTCGCGCGGCGCCTGATCGCCGCCATCGACTGGCTCCGTCACGAGCCCAGTCTCGCCTCGCTGGGCATCGGGCTGTTCGGAGCAAGCACCGGCGCCGCGGGCGCCCTCGCCGCCGCCGCCGCACGCCCCGACGACGTCGCTGCTGTCGTCTCACGGGGCGGGCGGCCGGATCTCGCCGCGAGCGCTCTCCCGCGCGTCCGGGCCCCGACGCTTCTCATCGTCGGCGGCGAGGACCCGGTCGTCCTCGAGCTGAATCGCCATGCGCTCGAGCTCTTGCAGACGGAGAAGCGCCTCGTGATCGTGCCCGGGGCGAGCCACCTCTTCGAGGAGCCGGGCGCTCTCGACGACGTTGCGAGGCTCGCCGCCGATTGGTTCTCGAGGCATCTGAGCGTGGAGGACGATGGCGGTCGCTGAAGCGATTCGACTGCACCGGGGCGAGTTCGGACTACGACACCTGCCCGAGACCTACCCCTTCGCGCTGTGACCCGATAGCTGCTAGAAGGGCCTCGTGCGGATCAGCTTGCTCGCGGTGCTCGCCGCTGCTCTCGTCGCGGGAGGCACCGCATCGTCGGCGGATCAGATTCGGATCGCCAGCTACTGCAGCACGAGCGGAGACGTCTGCTACGGGATCTTCCGGAGCCCGACCGAGATCTATCGCTTCGAGCTGACGACCGCGGCGCGCTACTTCAGCCGTTACCAGGTCTGCGTCAAGCCCTCGGTCGCTGCGGCGACGTGCAAGAGCTTCCCGGTACGCAAGCGGGGCGCCAACTATGGCGGCGTGGTGATCTGGAACCGGAACTACCCGAACAAGGGGCCCGTCCGGTACAAGGTCACGTGGAAGCAGAGCGGCCGGCGCCTTGGTCCTTCGCTCAGCTTCCGCGTCCTACCTATTCCCTAGCACGCTCAACGCGCAGGGCGAAATCCGGCCAGCTCGCCGCTGAGACTCGTATCCTTTGAGGGTGGCCCAGCCCGGCGACGCCGAGCACTTTCGGCGACTCCAGCTCGTCATCGACGCGGCGCTTGCGCACCTCGACCTCGAGGAGCTGCTCGCCGAGCTCCTGACGCGCATCCGCGACGTGCTCGAGACCGACACGGCGGCGATCCTCCTGCGCGACGAGGAGCGGGACGATCTCGTCGCCCGCGCGGCGGTCGGGCTCGAGAAGGAAGTCGAGCAAGGCGTCCGGATTCCGATCGGCAGAGGCTTCGCGGGCCGAGTAGCGGCCGAGCGCGGCCCCGTCGTGCTCGACGACGTCGACCACGCCGACGTGCTGAACCCGATTCTTCGCGAGGAGGGAATCAAGAGCCTCCTCGGAGTGCCGCTCATCTTTGCGAACAACGTTCTCGGCGTCCTTCATGTCGGCACGCTCGAGCCGCGTCGATTCACGCCTGACGACGTCGAGCTGCTGGAGCTCGTCGCCAATCGGGTGTCGATCGCGATCTCGCACGCGCGCCTTTTCGCGTCCGAGCGTCGCGCCCGAGAGCGCCTCGAGCTGGTTCAGATGGTGACCGACGTCGCGCTCGCCCATCTCGAGCTAGACCCGCTGCTGGCCGAGCTGTTGGGCCGGATCCGAGAGATCCTCGAGGCCGACACGGCAGCCGTGCTGCTGCTGGACGAGGAGGCGCAGGAGCTCGTCGCCCGCGCCGCCGTCGGTATCGAGGAAGAGGCTGAGCAGGCCGTCCGGATTCCGATGGGAGCAGGGTTCGCAGGCAGGGTGGCGGCGGAGCGTCGCGCGATCAGGCTCGACGATCTCGACCAGGCCGAGGTGCTCAACCCGGTCCTGCGTGAGAATGGGATCCAGAGCCTCCTCGGAGTGCCCCTCATCGGCGGAGACAACGTCCTGGGCGTCCTCCATGTCGGCACGCTCGAGCCCCGCATCTTCAGTCCCGCCGACGAGGAGCTCCTCCAGCTCGTCGCCGCCCGTGTGGCTCTTGCGATCGAGAAGGCACGGGTCCACGACGAGATCGTCAGGCTCGACCAGCTCAAGCTGAACTTCGTGGCGGTCGCCTCGCACGAGCTTCGGACGCCGGCGACCTCGGTCTACGGAATCACCGCCACGCTGCGCGAGCATGGCGACCAGTTGTCGGAGGAGGCGCGACACGAGCTGGAAGAGGTTCTGTGGGAGCAGGCGAACCGCCTCCGACGGCTCATCGAGCAGCTGCTCGACCTCTCGCGGCTCGACGCGCGGGCTGTACCGATCGAGCGGCAACCGGTAGTGCTGCACGAGCTCGTCCGCGAGGTCGCCGCGGGAGTCGAGTCGAAAGCCGAGGTGCGGGTCGAGATCGCCGAGGAGCTCGAGGTCAGCGCCGACCCGCTTGCACTGGAGCGCATCTTTTCGAACCTCGTCGGAAACGCAGTTCGCTACGGCGAGCCGCCAATCGTGGTGAGGGCGGCTTCGCTCGATACCTATCTGCGCGTGAGCGTGGAGGACGAGGGCAAGGGAGTGTCCCCGGAGCTCGTTCCGCGACTGTTCGAACGATTCGAGCGTGGCTCGGTCGGCCAAGGCAGCGGCCTCGGCCTTTCGATCGCGCAGGCGTACGCGCGGGCGCACGGGGGCGACCTGATCTACGACCCGCGCGGAAACGGCGGCGCTCGGTTCGAGCTGATCCTCCCGCGGGGCTAGTCGCAGGGGCGCGCGAGCGCGAGCTCGAGGAGCTGAAGTACGAGTGAGCCGCGGAGCCGGAGTCCTGGCCCGGCCGAACTCGCCGAGTAGCAAAGAGCAATAGGCCAGAGCGTTACGCTTGGGTCGTGGAAGGTTGCCTCGCCTGCGACGTGAACTCAGGGCGGATCTCGGTCCCCGGAGGCGTGATCGCGGAGACTCCTACGTGGCGCGCCGACCATTGCATCGGCGCGTTCGGCATCGGAGCGGTTGTGGTCAAGACAAGGGAACACCGCGAAGACTTGTGGCGGCTCAACCCTGCGGAGGCAGCGGAACTCGGGCCATTTCTCCGCAGAATCTCCGACGCGATCGTGTATAGCCTCGGCGCGGAACGCGTCTACCTCACCATGTGGGTCGACAAGCCTCCACACCACGTCCACATGGTCCTCTATCCGAGGTGGCCGTCCGATCAGAAACGGGCTCTTGACCTGCAACTTGACCGCGAGGCGGCCGGGCCTCCCGCCAAAGACGAAGCTGCGGTCGCGGCGGCGTCGCTTCGGGCGTACTTACAGCGAACAGCGATCCGGAGTAGGAACTCGATGCCTGAGTAGCGAGTATCAAAAGGGCAGAACGCAGGCTTGACAGTTTCCGGAGTCGTGAGGGAGACTTGCCCATCTGCGGCACCGAGTCGCGTTCGTGCGCACTTCGTTGTGCGTGCCTTCAGAAAGGAGTTCCCATGCGGCGCGGACTTCTACTTCTTTCGACCGTTCTCCTTGCGTTCGCGGTTGTGCCGGCAGCAACCGCCAACAGGCCGATGCGGGAGGTCATCCCGGCCCCGGAAGACAGAGTGATCACCGGCCAATGCTCCTTCCCGGTCCTCGGCCACATCGAGGGTCGTGAAATCGATACGACCTTCACCGACAGGGCCGGCAACCCCGTCAAGCTGCTCGGGGTCTTTCCCGGCAATACGCTGACGTTGACCAACCTCGATACTGGCAGGTCGATCACCCTCGGCGCGACTGGGTCGTTCCAGCTCCGGGCCCAGCCCGACGGCTCGGGATCCGCCATGGTGACTGGTCTGGGCGCTTGGCCTGAGGGAAACCCCATAACGGGAGAGCCAGGGATCTGGTATCAGAGAGGCCGGGTGAGCGCTACCTTCGACGCAGAAGGAAACACGACTTCGCTCACGAGCTCGGGCACGCTGGTCAATCTCTGTACTCAGCTCGCGTCCTAGCTGCTCATCGAGAAGGGGGCGAACCGGCCTTTGATGCGGTCGCACTTGCTTAGCAGTTCATAGGGCCAGAACAGTCGTGCGGGGCTTCGAGAAATCTGCTGCAGGGGCGTAGTCTCGGGATGTGCAAGCACCGGATGCACAAAACCTGCGGGCGCTTCGGTTCCGACCGATGGAGTCAAATGATCTCCGCTTGGTGAACAAGTGGCTCCAGTCCCCGCACGTGCAGCGTTGGTGGAGCAGCCGAGAGACCTACGAAGAAGTCGTGGAGCACTACCTTCCGGCCATCGAAGGGAAGGAGCCAACCGACCTGTACATCGTGCTCCTCGACGAGCAGTCGATCGGCTTCGTCCAGACCTACCTGGTTTCCGACCATCCCGACTACGCCGCGCTGGTCGGAGCCGGTGATGGCGTTGCCGGAGTCGATCTGCTCATTGGCGACGAGGCGCTGACGGGGCAAGGGATCGGCAGCGAGATCCTGCGCCGCTTCGTCGAGCAAGTCGTCTTCGGCCCGCCGTCGACAACGAGCTGTGTCGCCGATCCGGACGCGCGGAACGTCGCATCGCTTCGCGCCTTCGAGAAGGCGGGCTTCCGTGTCGTCAAGGAGTTCGTCGAGCCCGAGGACGGGCAGATGCACACCCTCGTGCGTCGCGACCGTTAGCGCAGCGTTCCGCCCCAGGATGCGGGGTCGACGTCGGCGATCGACTCGGAGAACGTCCAGCGGTGGCCGCCGAGGTCCTCGGCGGTGTACTGCCGTTCCCCGTACGGGTAGTCGGTCGGTGCGCCAATGATCTGCGCGCCGTGGCTCGCTGCTCGTTCGTGATGGCTGTCGGCATCCTCGACGCGGACAAGGACAGAGCTTGCCGACGCGTCGCCCTCGTCCCGCTCGATCGCGATCACGGCTCCGTCACCGAAGACGAGCTGCGCACGGTGATCGCCGATGCGGAGGCGCTCGGTGAATCCGAACGCGGCGCAGAGCCAGTCGCTTGCGGCGCCCACGTCCTCGTACGCGAGCTCGGAATGTCCGGTATCCCGAGCTTTCGCCTGCTCTTTGCCTCAAATATCGTAAAGCCGTGGTCGATGCAGCCGACGACCTTGATCGCGGACGTGAGTTCTACGCCAGGCGCGCGTGGCTCGATGCGTACACGGCCTTGTCGAAGGCCGACGAAATTGCTCCGCTCAGCGCGCCCGACCTCGAGTTGCTTGCGAGCGCTGCCTCCCTGGTCGGGCGCATGGACGAGTACCTCTCGATCCTCGAGCGTGCGCACCTCGCTTACATCGACGCGGGCGAAAACCTGGCTGCGGCGGGTAGCGCCGGCTGGCTTGGGATGACTCTCGCAGTCCGCGGCGACATCGGCCCTGCGGGCGGTTGGTTTGCCCGAGCCCAGCGTCTGGTCGAGCGGGAAGGGCGGGATTGCGTCGAGCGGGGCTACCTCCTGATTCCGGTCGCCTTCCAGCGTCAGTTCGCGCGCGACTACGAGGGGGCGTACGAGGCAGCGTCCACGGCCGTCGAGTACGCCGGTCGCTTTCGAGATCCTGACCTCGCGGCCCTCGCCCTGCACGTGCAGGGTTTCAGCCGCATCAAGCAAGGATCGATCGACGAGGGCCTGGAACTGCTGGACGAGGCCATGGTCGGTGTCACCGCCGATTCGGTGTCGCCGATCGTGGCGGGCATCGTCTATTGCGGCGTCATCGCCACATGTGAGGAGGCTTTCGAGCTCCGCCGCGCGCAGGAGTGGACGAGCGCGCTCACCCGCTGGTGCGAGGGACAGCCGCAGATGGTCGCCTTCACGGGCCGCTGCCTCGCGCATCGGGCCGGGATCATGCAGCTCAAGGGCGATTGGCAGGACGCTCTCGAAGAGGCGCGGCTTGCCCGCGAGCGCTGCGAGGAAGCGATGAACCGGGAAGCGACGGGGCAGGCGATCTACCAGCAGGGTGAGCTCCATCGTCTCCGGGGAGACTTCGGGGCGGCCGAGGCTGCGTACCGCGAGGCAAGCGGCTACGGGCGTGAGCCTCAGCCCGGCCTGTCGCTGCTTCGCCTCGCGCAGGGTGACGAAGAAGCTGCCGCCGGCATGATCCGGCGCGCGGTCGGCGAGTCCGTCGACCCTTTGGAGCGGGCGGTCCTCCTGCCCGCGCACGCCGAGATCATGCTCGCCGTCGGCGATCTCGGAGAGGCGCGCCACGCCGCCGACGAGCTGACGGAGACGGCCGCTGCCGGGAAGCGCGCGATGCTCGAGGCGATCGGCGCACGCGTGCTCGGGGCGGTGGAGCTCGCGGAGGGCGACGCACAGGCCGCGCTCGCGGCGCTTCGCCGTTCGGCGCGGCTGTGGCAGGAGCTCGATGCGCCCTACGAGGTGGCTCGAGTGCGCGTGCTCATCGGACTCGCGTGTAGAGCGCTCGGCGACGAGGACGCTGCCACGATGGAGCTCGATGCCGCTCGCGAAGTCTTCGCGCAATTGGCCGCTGCGCCCGACCTCGCCCACCTCGGCTCACTGGTCGAGTCGTTGCCTCACGAAACGCATGGGCTGAGCGGACGCGAGCTGGAAGTGCTCCGCCTGGTCGCGGCCGGGAAGACCAATCGCGAGATCGCCACGGCGCTCGTCGTCAGCGAGCACACGATCGCTCGCCACCTGCAGAACATCTTCACGAAGCTCGACGTCTCGTCGCGAACCGCGGCTGCGGCGTTCGCGTTCCAGCACGAGCTCGTCTGAGTTTCCCGCGTGGTCAGAAATGACCACGGACTCGCGGGGTGAGGTTGGTGGATCCGCGCGATGCGGCCCGGAGCGGCCCCTTCTAGCGTGTTCGTAAGACGTGCCGAAAGGAGGCGACGTGGCGGTCGCAATGTTGGTCGACAGCCCAGAGTGCTCACCGGAGGCGTACCAGACGGTCCGGCTACGTCTCGGCTCGAGGAAGCCTGCCGGCGGGATCTTTCACATCGCCGGCCCGAGCCCGAAGGGCGGTTGGCGGGTGGTCGAGGTCTGGGAGTCGGAGGAGCAGGCCACCCGGTTCTTCCGCGAGCGCTTCGTCCCTGCGCTGCGGGCCGCCGGCCTTCAAGGCCCGCCCCCTCGGTGTGAGCTCTGGCCCGTGCACGCGGCGATGAGATGAGCCCCGACAGAGACAACGGAGGTACGGAGATGAGCAGCAGACAGTCCGAGCAGGAAGAGACCGTGATCATCGGCGGCGGCCAGGCGGGCCTGACCCTCGGCTATCACATGGCAAGGCGGGGCCGCCCGTTCGTCATCCTCGACGCGAACGAGCGGATTGGAGACGCCTGGCGAAAGAGATGGGACTCGCTCCGTCTGTTCACACCGGCGTCCTTCAGCCGATTGCCGGGGATGCGTTTGCCTGCTCCTGCGTGGTCGTTCCCCACGAAGGACGAGGTGGCCGACTACCTCGAGTCGTACGCCGAGCGCTTCAAGCTGCCGGTGCGAAACGGCGTCAAGGTCGACGGTATCTCGAAGGTCGACGGTTGGTTCGTCGTCTCGGCAGGCGATGAGCGCATCGAGGCCGCGAACGTGGTCATCGCGACCGGCGCGCACCACATTCCGAGCATTCCGGCTTTCGCGTCGGAGCTCGATCCGAGGATCGTGCAGCTGCATTCGAGCGAGTACCTCAATCCGTCGCAGCTTCAGGAAGGCGACGTCCTGCTCGTGGGCGCCGGCAACTCGGGAGCCGAGCTCTCGGTGGAGCTCGCCCGCGGGCGTCACTGCGTCCTGGCGGGGCCTAAGGTCGGCCAGATTCCCGTCCGGCACGGCACGCTTCCGGGACGTCTCGGCTTTCGTGTGTTTCGATTTCTCGGGCACCGTGTTGTGAAGCGCGACAACCCGATCGGCCGCAAGATCGGCGCGAAGCTGGGCTCGAAGCCGGATCCGCTGATCCGGACGAGGTCAAAGGACATCCTCGCCGCCGGCGTCGAGCGCGTGGGACGTGTCATGGGGGTCGATGGCGGCCGTCCGGTGCTCGAGGACGGGCGGGTGCTCGACGTTGCGAACGTCGTGTGGTGCACGGGATTCCGGACGGACTTCGGGTGGATCGACCTGCCGGTCTTCGACGAGGCGGGCGAGCCGCGCCACGTCCGGGGGGTGGTCGAGTCCGAGCCGGGGCTGTATTTCCTCGGGTTGGTCTTCCTCTACTCGTTCTCCTCGGACGTCCTTCCCAGTCGTGGCAGGGACGCGGCCTACATTGCGAAACACATCGCGTCGCAAAGCCGCAAGCGCGTGAGGCGGCCGAAGCGAGCTCTCGCGGCAGCCTGAGGATCGCGGGTGGAGTCGACCGGCGCGAGCGCGAGCTCGAGGAGCTGAAGGGCGAGTGAGCCGCGGAGCGGGCTGGGCATATGGCGGCGTTCCAGAACACGCCGCCCTATGCCCATGGCTCTCAGAGGACGTACGTGAGGACCACGATCACGATCACGATGCTCTGCGCGCTGTGGACGGCGATCCCGATCCACGCGCTTCGGTAGCGCTTCGTCGGGTACGCGAGGACGACCGCGTCGGCGAGCGGCGAGAGGAAGACCCATGGCTCGTGGAGGTGGTAGGCGGCGAAAAGGACGCCGTTCGCAAGCCAGTCGAAGCGTCCGAAGGCGCCGTTCATGCGCGGGAGGAGGAACCCACGGAAGAGGAGCTCCTCGCCGAGGACGGTGTTGAAGATCGCGAGGACGACGACGACGGCGAACCAGCCCCACGCGCCTTGGAAGAAGTGCTTGCCTACGTCGGTGTCGAGGAAGTGCGCGAAGTCGCGGTTCTCCGACTTCCACGGCTCCGGGAGGAACATCTCGAGGTAGAAGAGGACGAAGAGCGGGATCAGGACGAGCCACACCCGGCCGCCGCGACGGCCGCTCTTCGGGTCGCGTGGGGAGCGGAGCCAGAGCGCCTCCCGCACGACCGGCCAGCGGAGGGTCCCTTGCTCGCGCCGCACGAGGATCAACACGAGCACGAACTGCCAGATGAGGCCGGCGGTGAGCAAGAGCAGCAACGCCTTGACGAGCGGGACGTTCGCCTCCCCGCTGAAATGGTCGTCGAGGACGGGCGCGACGATCCACGCGAGCGCCCCCATGGGAAGCGCCGCGGCAGCCCAGACGGCCAGGATCTTCGTGAGCGAGTACTGCGGAATCACGACGGAGCCCGCAGCGTCGCGATCTACGGAGGCCTCTCCGGTATCCGGCGGATCCACGATGTCGCGCGGATCCTCTTACATCGTCGTGAGTTGTTCAAGCATCGTTCACGACCATGATCCGGATCACCGGCGCGACCTGCCAGGTGGGTCGCGAAACCCTCAAGGCTGAACCCCTTGCCTAGCCGGGCGAGAGTGTAGGAGACTCGCCGCATGAGGGGCTGTGCCCTGGTCCTCACGTTTCTCGCCCTGGCCGCTCTCGCCGGCTGCGGCGAGGACAAGCCCAAGCCCGTCAAGGCGGAGTCCCGGCCTGGATCCGTTGTCGAAGCCGACGGGCACAAGGTTTACTTCGAGTGCACGGGCAAAGGCAGTCCGACGGTCGTGTTCCTGAACGGCTGGGGAGAAGACTCGTCGAGCTGGCTGTCGGTGGAGAGTGAGAGCTCCGGTCTGACCCGCTCGTGTATCTACGACCGCTTCGGCGTCGGCTCGACGAGCGAGTACGGCGCGCTGCCGGCGAAGGCGCGAGACGCCAAAGACCAGGTAGACGAGCTCGAGCAATTGCTGGACAACGCCGACATTGCGAAGCCGTACGTGCTCGTCGGCCACTCCTGGGGCGGGGCGCTCGCGCGCCTGTACGCAGGGACGCACGACGAGGTGGAAGGGGTCGTCTTCGTCGACTCTTCTGCGCCAGGGCAGGACACCGCGCTCGTCGCTGCGCTGCCCCCGAAGCGGGCCGATGAGCCGGGCCTCTTCACCGAGCTACGAGACGCGCTCAGCACGAAGCCCGTCGACAGTCCCGAGCATCTCGACTGGAGCAAGAGCCTCGACGAAGTCGACGAGGTGTCGAGCCTCGGTGATCGGCCCGAGATCGTCATCACCGCCGGGAGCACGTTCGGAGGCGACGAGGCCGTCTTGCTACCCGTCTGGAACCGGCTGCAGAACGAGATTGCAGGTCTCTCGTCCCAGAGCGTCCATGTGCGTGCGCCAGGCGCGGCGCATTTCGTCCAGCTGGACGCACCCGAGGTCGTGCAGGCCGCTATCCGCGCTGTGGTGAACGCCGTGCGAGACGACGGGCAACTCGCGTCGTGCCAGGAGATTTTCGGAGGCGTCGCCGGCGCGATCTGCGTGGGGTCGTAGCGAACAGTGCAAGCCGTCCTGGGCGTTATTCACCACCAGGCTCAACAGATAGTCACGGCCTTTGATGAATTCGTGATGGTCTTGATTTGGCCCTTGCTAATGGCTAAGCAGCCTCTCAGGCCAGAACCCTGAGGCCCCGCTGCGAACGGAGCCTCGAGAACAGTGCGTAGAGAGGACTAGGAGCAGCCGGTGTTTGTGCCGCAGTCTCGGCACGTGTAGCAACTGCCCGTGCGGATCATGCGGCCGCCGCAC
>Ga0307302_10001087_pt1 | contig 11939 bp, 11 predicted proteins | sample ER_DNA_183_FD_194490 | JGI IMG/M metagenome (GOLD analysis project Ga0307302, IMG submission 194490) | Bulk soil microbial communities from the East River watershed near Crested Butte, Colorado, United States - ER_DNA_183 | ecosystem: Environmental > Terrestrial > Soil > Floodplain | place...
GCCGAATGCACACCACTTGCTGAATCTCGGTGACGTCGCGATGCTCCAGGTCGCGGTCGAGCGGCTCTCGGGGTTGTGGCCTGACAGCCGAATCGAGGTGATCACGGAAGCGCCCGCTCGACTGAGACAGTTCTGCCCCGCGGCTGTGCCTCTCGATGCAAGCGGCCGGCGCCTCTGGTTCGAAGATCACTATTCGACCTATGCCTTGCACCGCGCGCTCCCGAAGTCGATGTCGAACCGTCTCCTTGCGCTCGAGCGCTCGTCCCGCAGGAGATGGCCCGGCGGAGTCAATCGGCTCATCCGCATGCGGGCGGCGCTGCGCAACGATGACACCGGCCCGCTTGACGATTTTCTCGCGGCTGTCTCAACTGCCGACCTGGTGGTCTCGACGGGCGCCGGCGCGCTCACCGACACCTTCGCGCCGCTCGCACTGGCGGTGCTCGATCTCCTGGAAGGGGCAAAGCAAACCGGCGCCGTGGCGGCGCTTCTCGGTCATGGCATCGGACCGCTGACCGACCGCGCGCTCGTGGAGCGCGCGCGGGCAGTTCTTCCCAGGCTCGATCTGATCTCGATCCGCGAGCAGTCTCTTGGTGGGCCGCTACTAGAGTCACTTGGCGTGCAACCGGATCGGGTGGTGGCCACCGGTGACGATGCGATCGAGCTTGCGTATCGAGCACGGGCCCTCGAAGCCACACCGGCAGGGCGGGTCGGATTGAACCTCCGCATCGCGAGGTACTCGGAGGTCGACGTCAAAACCGCCGCCGCCGTCGGGGCCGTCGTTCGTGACGCAGCCGCGCGGCACCGGGCGGACGTCGTCTCAATCCCGATCTCCGTCCATCCGCGTGAGGCCGACGCAGAGGTGATCGCGTCGGCACTGGCGTCTGGAGCAAAGGCCGCTGAGGCTGTATCGCCGCTGAGCGTGGTCGAGCGGATCGGACAATGCCGCCTCGTGGTAACCGGCAGCTATCACGCGGCCGTCTTCGCGCTCGCGCAGGGCATCCCGGCGGTTGGCCTCACGCGCTCGGCGTACTACGACGCGAAGTTCGTGGGCTTGAACGAGCAGTTCGGTGGGACGATGGGGATCGTGTCTCTCGGCGAGGGCGACGTGGAACCTCGCTTGATGCGCGCGATCGACGAGGCATGGGAGAACGCCGAGGTGGTTCGCCCACAGCTGCTGAGACTTGCCCGGGAGCAGGTCGAGGAGGGGCGCGGCGCGTACCGCCGGTTGCAGGCCCTCGTATCGGGGCGCTCTGGAAGTTCATGACGAATCGGCGCAGGCTGGCCTCGTGGGGAAGGCGGATAGTGGGCCGCCGACCTGCTGCGCCGTTCAATCTCGACGATGCGGCGTCACCCAGCTGGGACGAGCGCGCCGAGGTGGCAACGGACCTCATCGTCGAGAACGCCGCTCAGCTGGGGTGGGATCAGTCCGCGACTGTCACGGTTGGGGACTTCGGCGCGGGCGACGAGCGATTGAACCGTGTACTCCAAGCCCGTTCTGCGCAGCCGTACCGCTATACGGGCTTCGACTTGCATCCTCAAAGCGAGTCAGTAGTCGAGCTCGACGTCACGCGGGGACTGCCGGCGGAAGATTTCGACGTTGTCTTCTGCCTGGGCCTCCTCGAGTACATCGAGCCCCTTGAGCCGTTTCTGGCCCGTCTCCGAGCCCGGTACCCGGCACTCGTCGTGAGCTACGCGCTCTTCGATGTTCCTCAGCCCATGACACGAGGAGAGAGGCGGAAGCGCGGTTGGTTGACGGACTACACGAAAGAGGATCTCGAACGAAGGTTCGAAAACCTGGGTTTCGTCCTGCTGGATGGCCGCATCACCAATCGTCAGCGGACCGCTCTCTGGTTGCTGACAGCCAGCCGAGGATGACTGAGTCGTCGCCTCGAGAGGCTTAGTCTTCGGCCAGGCTGCGACGCAACGCCTCGGCCAGCGCGGGATGTCGGTCGTACTGGTGCAGCACGGGTGCGTCGAGCAAGCCGTGAACGTCTTCTCGAGGCACGATTCCCAGGGTGGCCACCGCTCCGGCGCCGTTCGGGATCAGGTGCGCCTGAGGAACGAGTCCTCTATGAAGGATGTAATTGTGGACGGCCTGGTCGAGACCCACGCTCTGATGGCGGAGCTTGAGCAGGGACTCGACCATCACACTGAGGTAAGACGCGACGAGTCGCTGGGGACCGATCGTCACCCCGGCGCACACGATCGGCCGCTCGCCGAGCTCGCTCAAGATCCCGCCGCCGAACGCGGCCTGCAGCCATTTTCGATTATGGGGTTGGGTCCCGATCGTCTCGCGTGTGTCTTCCAAAAAGCACTGAAGCTGGTTGCCGAACTCGACATCGAACGGGTCACGCTGGAAGAAGACGTCTCGGACGTCTGTCAGCATCACATTGGCGTATGCCCCGCTGTGCTTCGAAAGGTGCCGGTGGTAGCGGAAGAAACGACTGATGTCCCGGACCGACAGCAGGGCGCCGAGCGCAGCCGATGTACGCGCGGGATCGTTGGACACTCGACTGACCGACCTGACTACGCCGGGGTACAACGGATGAAGCCGTTCCAACCGCGGGTGATACGGGTACAGAAGACGCCCACGGAACTGCATCTGAAGCCGCCTCGCCTTCACCACTTCGATGCCCGCCGACGTGATCGAATCGACGGTGCTGCTGTCCAGATCGGCGACGAAGAGGATCACGTCTCCGTCGTAACTTGTTCGCCTCAGAGACACGACGAACGGCCTGATCTCCTCCCATGACATCCCGTCCACCATTCCTAGGATCAGGTTTGGCTGAGACCGCGGAGCCAAGGGCCGGCGCATGACTCTAGTCTGAAGGTCGCCGCGGTTCAGGCGAGGGCCGCTGCGAGCTCGTCGAGATCTACGTCGAAGTCGTACGGGCTTGGACCGAATGCTCCGGCTTCTCGCTCGACGATGCTTCGTCCGACGAGGTAGCCGTAGTCCAGTTGCGCGGCCAGCGCGAGCGAGTAGTAGAAGGGATGGGCGTTGTCGGTTGGGATGATTTCGATGACGCGCGTCCCCGGTCGGCAAAACGCCAGGTTCGCGAGACCCGCCCCGTGCGCGCCGACGACGACTGCTGCCTGATCGAAGTCCTCGGGACGACTCCGTTCATCGGTCCCGTCGTAGATCTCGAACCCTTGGTCGAGCAGGAGTGCGTGGAGCTCCTGCTCGGAACTCGCTTGGCGCCCGTACCCGCGGCGAGAGACGTACAGGCGACGCTCTCCGAGTGATCCATCCGTCAGCCCCATGACCCCTCGTAGGAACTGCGGTAACCACGGCGGATATGCGAGCGCTGCCGACGGTAGCGACGGAACGAACAGCGCTTTCGCAGAAACGAGTTTCATCGACTCAGCCCAGACACGCTTCTCCGCAGGTACGTCGAACCTCTCGAACACGTGAGCCGCCGCCGCACTGGGCGGCGTGGGGCAGTAGACGTGGTCGACGTCGGCAATTGAGAAGCCGGCATCGAAGAAGACCGCCAGCCGGCCAAGGCTGTCGAGCAAGAAGTGAGAGTAGTTTCGACACGACCAATCACTTACGAGGGAAAGGCACGTACCGTCGAGCTCGAGGGCCGCGGGCATGGGGCTAGGAACGCGAATGCGGTCGCTCGGCGCGCCGTACCACGACAGCTCCGGCAGGACCGCTCCTTCGAGGTCCATCACCCATCCGTGTGACCCGAAGACTCGTCCGCCGTCGAGTTCGAGCACTCCGACTTCCGGCCATGTTCGGGGCAGCGGGAGGTGAAGTGTCTGCGATCCCAGACTGGAGGGGCTGATCCTGTGTACCGGTTGCGGTCTGCGCGCGAGATGCCATCGACCGCGGCCTCGAGTCAGGCACTCGGAGATCCGGACGGAGGGCGGCGCCACGAGATCGCGGCTTCGCCGCGACCAAGCGAACCGACGTCTACTTGGAATTCCGGGTGATGAGGCGATAGCGATTGTGGAGCGAAGCGCAGCCCTCCGCACCTTTTCGTCATTGGCGCGGCGAACGGTCGGGAGCAGTCCACTTAGGATAGGCCGATGGCGACGAACGTCCACCAGTCCCTCATCTGAAAACCGGCATGGACGGTCGCCGTCGACTGCTCGAGCGGCTGCCGACGGAGTTGCGGCAGGGCTTGCGGCACCGCGTTCGCCGATTACGACGCCCAGCAAGGTTGGGTGTTCTGCGCCGGACGACCCCGCTGAGCGACGAGTGGGGGCGCGATCGGGGAACTCCCGTCGACCGGTACTACATCGAGCGGTTCCTCGAGCGAGAGCAAGCTTCGATCCAGGGACGGGTCCTCGAGGTGCTCGACGCCGGCTACACGGGCAGATTCGGCACCAGAGTGCAGCAGTCTGATGTTCTCGACATCGATCCGACGAATCCCGACGCGACGATCGTGGCCGACCTCGCCGCCGCAGACGCGATTCAGTCCGCCAGCTTCGATTGCGTCATCCTGACGCAGACACTTCAGTATGTGTACGACCTCCCTGCGGCGGTCGCCCATGTTCGGCGGATCCTCAAGCCGGGCGGCGTCGTTCTCTGCACCCTTCCCTCCGCAAGTCGGATTGCCAAGCGATATTTCGACACCGAGTACTGGCGCTTCACGACGGCGTCCGCGCGGGCGCTGTTCGAAGCGAGCTTCGACCGGGATGCTGTTCGGGTCGAGTCGCACGGCAACGTGCTGACATCGATCGCTTTTCTCGCCGGCCTGGCCGCGGAGGAGTTGTCTGAACGCGAGCTGAAGGAGGCTGACCCCTTCTTTCCGCTCGTGATTTGCGTCGTCGCACGGCGGTAATCGAATGAGTAGGGCATACGTGGGGATCGGCGCGAACCTGGGCAACCCGCGAAAGACGATTGCTGCTGCCCTCGATTTGCTGCGCGCTGAACCTAGGATCGAAATAGTGGCCGTCTCGACCCTGCGTGAGACTGATCCCGTCGGCTACGAGAACCAGCCCAGGTTCCTCAACGGCGCGGCCGCGCTCGAGACCGACCTCCCGCCTCGGAGGCTGCTCGAGCGTTTCCTCGAGATCGAACGCCTGTTGGGGCGTGCCCGGGGCGAGGGGCCGCGCTTCGGCCCGCGTACGATCGACCTCGACCTGCTCCTGTACGGCGACGAAAGGTTGGACGAGCCAGGCTTGACCATCCCGCATCCCCGGTTGCACGAGCGGCGTTTCGCTCTCGAGCCGCTGGCGGAGCTGGATCCTGCCCTGGAGGTTCCGGGTCGCGGTCCGGTCCAGGCTCTGTTGGCAGGGCTATGATCTCGCTATGTCCCACCTCGACGAGCTCGACGAGTTCGAGGCTGACCTCGAGCTCACGCTCAAGAAGGAGTACTCGGCTGTCTTCAGCCTCTTCCGCTACTGCGTCCTGACGCAGGATGCGACGTACCTCTGCAACCGGCTCGACCTCCAGTACGTGCCGCAGCCGAGTTACCCGTTCTTTCATCTGAAGATGGAAGACGTCTGGGTCTGGGACAAGAACCGCCCGACGCGGATCATCCCGCGCGCGGAGGTGTACACCTCGAGCGACGTGACCGTTGAGGAGCTCCGCGGCGAAGGCGACGAGCCGAACCTGACGGCGGAGGCGCTGGCCGAGCGGATCGGCGAGTCGCTCTCTGCCGACGACGACCTCTAGTTCCGCATTCGATTCCGGCGCCGGCTTCGCCGTCACCATGACGACTCGAATGCGATTGACTGCCTGCAACCGCGTTCGTGAGCGGTACCGGGCGAAGCCCGGCACCGCGGCGAGCAAGAATCGTGTGGAGGCATCGCCGAATGCTGCTGGCGATTGATGTAGGAAACACGCAAACCGTGTTCGGGCTGTTCGAGGGCCCGGAGCTGCGTGAGCACTGGCGGGTCGCAACCGAGGCTCACCGGACCGGAGACGAGGTCGGGCTGCTGCTACGAGGCCTCGTGGACGTCTCCACGCTGGAAGGCATCTGCCTCTCCTCAACGGTTCCGCCGCTCATCCGCTCGTATGAGGAGCTCGCCGAGGGAGTCGGGACGGCGCTCCTCGTCGTCGGGCCTGGAACGCGGACCGGGATCCCGGTTCGCTACGACGACCCGCGCGAGGTCGGACCCGACCGGATTGCGAACGCCGTCGCCGCGAACGAGCGCCACGGCGCGCCTTGCATCGTCGTGGACTTCGGCACGTCCACCAACTTCGACGTCGTCTCTCCTGAGGGCGAGTACGTCGGGGGTGTCCTCGCGCCGGGGATCGAGGTCTCGATGGATGCGCTCTTCCAGCGCGCGGCGCGGTTGTTCGAGGTGGACTTTGCCGAGCCGCCCACGGTCATCGCGAAGACCACCGCGGCCAGCCTGCAATCTGGGCTCGTCTACGGCTTTGCCGGCCAGGTGGACGGGATCGTCGAGCGGATCCGCGGCGAGCTCGGGGAGGAGGCGCAGACCGTCGCCACGGGCGGCCTTGCGGATCTGATCGTCCCGCACGCGCGCACGCTCGAACGGGTTGATCCGTTCCTGACGCTCGAAGGATTACGGCTCATATGGGAGCGGAACCGGGACTAGCTCGTCACGCTTCAGCCGCCGCCGTAGATCGAAATCGGCAGGTCGAGGACAACGTCATCCTCGTTGCCGGGAAGGTTGGCTTCGAGCCGCTCAAGCACCTCGGCGGCGCCAGGGGCTGCAGCCAATAGGCGCGTCTCGACCTCGTCCAGCGTCTCGAGCTGCACCAGCTCCTGCTTGAAGGGACGCGGGAAGCGACCCCGCCCCAGGTACCAGCCGTAAAACTTCTTCAGGAACCCGTGCGAGCGCCGCTCACCGAGCTCGCGCACCGTCTCCCGGATGAAAAGCAGCAGCTCGGCGACGACCTCCTCACGCGAGGGCTCGGCCACCTCCGTGTTCACGATCTCCCGCAGCGCCCACGGGTTGCCCTGCGCCGCCCGGCCGACCATCACCGCCGCGGCGCCGGTCGTGGCAAGGATCGCCTGCGCCCGCGCGCGCGAGGTCACGTCTCCCGAGGCGACCACGGGCACATCCACCAGCTCCACCAGCTCCGCCGTCAGCGAGTGGTCAGCCTCACCTGTGTACATCTGCTTCGCCGAGCGCGGGTGCAGGGTCAGTGAGGCCGCGCCCACGTCGACCAGCCGCGGCCCGATCTCGAGGCACGCGCGTGAGCCGTTCTCGAGGCCGCGGCGCATCTTCACGGTCACCGGAACGGCCACCGCCTCGGCCACCGCCGAGACGATCCTGCAGGCCCGATCGGGGTCGTCCAGGAGCGTCGCACCGGCCCCGGTCTTGGTCACCTTCCGCACCGGGCAGCCGAAGTTCACGTCCACGATGTCGGCGCCCGCGTCCTCGACCATCCGCGCCGCGTCCGCCATCACCTCGGGATCGGAGCCGAAGATCTGCACCGCGAGCGGCCGCTCGTCTGGAGAGATGCGCAGGTAGCCGAGCGTGCGCTCGTTCCCGTGCTGGAGGCCCGCGCAGCTGACCATCTCCGAGCAGACGAGGCCTGCGCCGAAACGGCGGCCCTGACGGCGAAACGCCTGCACGCTGACCCCGGCCATCGGCGCCAGAACGAGGCGCGTCGGAATCTCGACATCGCGAATCCACCAGGTGCTGCGGAGATCTGGCTGCACGGGCAAAAAGGGTACCGGGCGGGGGAGTTGACGTTCGTCCATCGTCACAGGTAACATCCGCGCCCGCGACGGCGCCCTTGCGCCGCGCGTTTTTCTTTAGGAGGAACGGTTGAAAGACGTAATCCTCACACCAGAGGGGTTCAAGAAGCTCACGCAGGAGATCGAGTTTCTCTCCACGGACAAGCGTCGCGAGGTCGCGGACCGGATCCGCGTCGCGCGCGAGTTCGGCGACATCGCCGAGAACGCCGAGTACGACGACGCCAAGAACGAGCAGGCGCTGCTCGAGCACCGGATCGCAACGCTCGAGGAGCGACTACGCAATGCGCGCGTGATCGAGAAGAAGGACATCGCCAAGGATGTCGTCTCGGTCGGCTCGAAGGTAAGGCTGCGCGACCTCGACGCGAAGCAGACGGTCGAGTACCGCATCGTCGGGTCCGCCGAGGCCGATCCCGCCGAGAACAAGCTCTCGAACGAGTCGCCGGTGGGCAAGGCGATCATCGGCAAGAAGAAGGGCGAGACCGTCGAGGTCTCCGCACCGCGCGGCTCGATGAAGTTCAAGATCCTCGAGATCAAGGCTGCGTGAAGTCCGGCGCGCTTCGCGCGCCATGACGACTTCACGCAGAGAGCGCTAACGACCCTCCGTAGTGAGCGGAGGCGAGCAAAGCCCACCTCCGCGGCGATCTCTTACGTCGGGATCCGTGAAGCCCACTAAGGCGTAGTCACAGTCCAGCAGCGCCCATCCAGGTCGGCACCGCGGTACCGATCGGCGTCCTCGGCGATCTTGTCCCTGATTGGCTTCAGTTCCCCTGGTTTCACGCGCATCTCTGCAGCATCGCAGTCGCTTGAGGCCCCGAGGCGCATGCCGATTGCCCACTAGACTCGCGCCGATGCTGCCGAAGCGGTTTCCAGGCCGGGAGGAGATCGCCGCGGTCCGGGCGGAGGCCGAGAAGGCCGAGCCCGGTCAGACGCTGGAGTCCCAACACCGGGTCGCAGGCCGCGTAATGGCGCGTCGCGACATGGGCAAGCTCGCCTTCCTCGACCTCGTCGACCGCTCGGGGCGGATCCAGCTGATCGCCCAGGAAAGCCAGGGCCTCGATCTCGGTGACATCGTCGGCGCCACGGGTAAGCCGGGCCGATCGAAGCGGGGCGAGCCTTCGCTCACCGTCGAGGAGCTCGAGCTCCTCGCGAAGATCAAGAGGCCGTTGCCCGACACGTTCCACGGGCTGACCGACGTCGAGACCCGCTACCGGCAGCGCTACCTCGACTTGCTCGCGAACGAGGAGACGCGAGCCGATTTCGAGCTGCGCACCCGGATGGTGAGCGCGATCCGCCGCTATCTCGACGAGCGTGGGTTCCTGGAGGTCGAGACACCGGTGCTGCAGCCGCGCTACGGCGGCGCCTTCGCCGAGCCGTTCGTGACGCACTACAACGAGCTGGACGCCGACTTCTACCTCCGGATCGCGACCGAGCTCTACCTCAAGCGCCTGATCGTCGGTGGGCTCGAGCGCGTCTACGAGATCGGCAAGGACTTCCGCAACGAGGGCATCTCGTTCAAGCACGCGCCTGAGTTCACGATGCTGGAATGGTACGAGGCCTACGCGGACTACGCCGACACGATGGCGCGGATCGAGGAGCTGGTCGAGTCGGTCGCCCGCGAGACGACCGGCGGCACGCAGTTCACCTTCCGCGGTCACGAGATCGACCTGAAGGCGCCGTGGCGACGGCTCAAGCTCCTGGATGCGCTTGAGGAGCTCGGCCTCTGGACGCGGGACGAGGCCGAGCTGCGCTCGCGGCTCGAGGAGCGCGGGGTGGACACGAAGCAAGACAAGAGCTGGGCGCAGCTCGTCGACCACGCGCTCAGCCATTTCGTCGAGCCGGAGCTGATTCAGCCAACGATCCTCCACGACTATCCCGTCGAGCTCTCGCCGTTTGCCCGCGGCACCGACGACGATCCCTCGATCGTCGAGCGCTTCGAGTACTTCGTGGGCGGGATGGAGCTCGGCAATGCCTTCAGCGAGCTGAACGACGCCGACGAGCAGGCCGCGCGATTCGCGCAGCAGGCGGCCGAGGTCGGCGGCGAGCCGGGCGATCCCGACTACGTCGAGGCCCTTTCGTACGGGATGCCGCCCACCGGCGGCCTCGGGCTCGGGATCGACCGGCTGGCGATGGTGCTGACGGGTCGCGAAGGGATCCGCGACGCGATCCTCTTTCCGGCGCTTCGGCCCAGGGACTAATGGAGGCGGAGAGGCGGTACGCGCTCGACGCGCTGCTCGACGCGCTCGGGCTGCCGTTCGACGAGGCCGCGCCCGCACGGCCGGATGAGCTCGACGAGGTGTTCAGTCTCCTGACCCTCGCCGGGGAGCGGGGGGCCGGGCTCGACGACCACGGCCGGCCGTTGCCTCCGGAGCGACCGCCGGGGCCGCGCGTCGCCGAGCTGTCGGCTGCGCTCGGGGAGCGGCTCGGTGTGGGCCGGCACGGCTATCCCGGCGGCGAGAGGTTCCTGATCGCGCTCACGCATGACATTGACCTGCTCGGCGCCGGCGGAGCGCGTACCGCTGCCCGCAAGTTGGCCGGCGGGCTCTTGCGACGCTCTCCACGGCGCCTCCACGAGGGCTACGCCTTCGCATTGGACGCCGTTCGAGGTCGGGACCCGGCCTACCCGCTCCACGAGATGCTCGACGCCGAGGGTGGGCGGGGATCGACGTGCTTCTTCCTCACTCGTCAGGAAGACCCCCATGACGGTTACCCAGAGAGATACCGGGCCGGGCTGAAACGGGCGCTCGAGCGAACCACTGCCGCAAGCCTCGAGATCGCGCTCCATGCCTCCTACCGCGCGAGGGAACGGCCCCGTGCGATCGCCGAGGAGGCAGAGCCGCTGGCCGGCGCGCAGGGCGTCCGGCACCACTACCTCCGCAGCGCCCCGGAGCGCCTGGCCGCCGAACTGCGCGAGGCGGGCCTCCGCTACGACTCGAGCATCGGCTGGCCCTCGCTTCCTGGCCTGCGCGCAGGCACGCCGTACCCTTATCGGCTCTGGGATCCTGATCGCCGCAAGCCAGGCGGGTGGGAACTGCCGCTCGCGGTAATGGACGCGACGCTCGCCGAGGAGCGCTACCTCGCGTTAGGCCCGCAAGGCGCCTACCAGGCGGCCATCGCCGCGCTGGCGCCGGTCGTCGAGCACGGCGGCGCTGTCGCGCTGCTCTGGCACCCGCCCTCGCATCACCCGCACCTCTCGAACGGGTTCGACCGGGTTTACCGCCGTCTACTCGCCTGGATCGACGAGCAGGGCGGTTGGACGGGGACCGCGGCCGAGACGCTCGACCGCTGGGAAGCTCGTCGTAGGAGCTAGTCGAACAGCCCGGCTACGACGCCTCGATCGCTCCCTGCTCGGGGAGAGCCGAGCTGGCACGGACATGGTCGATCACGTCATCGAGGATCCGACCCATGTCGAGCGATGGCCGCCAACCGGTAGCCGACTCGATCTTCCCAATCGCAGGCTCCCGGTGGAGGGTGTCCTCGATTCCGACTCCGTAGACCTCGTCGTAGGGAACGAAGCTGAGCTCGGAACGGGAGCTGGTCCGCTCGCGGATGCGCTCCGCGAGTTCGAGGATTTTGATCCGATCGGTGGAGCCGACGTTGAAAATCTCGCCCGAGATCGACCGCGCGTCCATCAGGCCATGCAGCGCCCGCACCGTGTCGGCGACGTGGCAGAACGAGCGAGTCTGCGTCCCGTCGCCATGCACTTCGAGCGGTTGCCCGCTGAGTGCGGCGCCGACGAAGCGCGGAATCACCATTCCGTACTGGCCACTCTGCCGCGGACCGACGGTATTGAAGAGGCGGACGATGACCACGTCGAGTTCCCGCTCCAGGTGGTACGAGAGCGCCAGGTGCTCGTCCATCGCCTTCGAGTCCGCGTACAGCCAACGCTTTTCGGTGGTCGGGCCGTAGATCCGACGGTCGCCTTCCGAGAGCGGTCGCTCCTCTCGGTGGTCGCCGTAGACCTCGGAGCTCGAGGTGATCAGGACGCGCTTGCCGAAGCGGCTCGCCTGCTCGAGGACGTTCTCGGTCCCCTGAACGTTCGTCACCATCGTGCGCACCGGCTGCTCGACGATCAGCCGGACTCCAACGGCCGCGGCGAGGTGGTAGACGACGTCGCATTTGTGCACGAGCTCGTTGACGGTCGAGGGGGAGAGCACCGAGTCCACGACGAGGTGGTAGTCCCGCCGGTCCTTGAGGTGCTCGACGTTGGCCGCGTTGCCGGTGGAAAGGTCGTCGAGGGCGAAGACCTCCCAGCCGGCGGATAGCAGGCGCTCCGTCAGGTGCGATCCGATGAAGCCGGCGCCGCCGGTCACG
>Ga0307302_10001091_pt1 | contig 11926 bp, 11 predicted proteins | sample ER_DNA_183_FD_194490 | JGI IMG/M metagenome (GOLD analysis project Ga0307302, IMG submission 194490) | Bulk soil microbial communities from the East River watershed near Crested Butte, Colorado, United States - ER_DNA_183 | ecosystem: Environmental > Terrestrial > Soil > Floodplain | place...
TGCGAGGAGCTCGAACTCGTCGGCGAGCTGGGCATTCGAGGGCAGGCCGCGGGCCACGCGGCGATGATACGCGGGTGCGGGTCGTCGTCTGCTTGCCGACGTACAACGAGCGCGACAACCTCGGGCCCATGGTGCGCGCCATCGACGACGTCGTCCGCCGGCACGAGCTCGACGCACGTGTTCTCGTCATCGACGACTCCTCGCCCGACGGGACCGGCGAGCTCGCCGACCGGCTCACCGGCGAGTTCCGCTTCCTCTCGGTTCTCCATCGTCCGAAGAAGGAGGGACTCGGCCCTGCCTACCTCGCGGGGTTCGTCTGGGCACTCGCGACCGACGCCGATCGCATCGTCGAGATGGACTGCGACTTCTCCCACGACCCAGAAGACCTTCCCCGGCTCCTCGCTGCCACCGAGAACGCCGATCTCGCGCTTGGCTCCCGCTATGTGGAAGGCGGTGGTACCCGCAACTGGAGCCTGGCGCGACGGACCGTGAGCCGATTCGGCTCCTTGTACGCGCGGTTTCTGCTGGGAGTCGGGGTCCGCGACCTCACGGGCGGGTTCAAGTGCTTTCGCCGCTCTGTGCTGGAGGCAATCGGCCTGGAGCGGATCTCGACCAAGGGCTATGCCTTCCAGGTCGAAACGACGTACCGCGCCCTCAGGGTGGGATGTCGCGTCGTCGAAGTTCCAATCGTCTTCTCCGAGCGCGAGGCCGGCAAGTCGAAGATGAGCCGCGCCATCGTCCTCGAGGCCGTGGCCAAGGTTCCCGCGCTCCGACTGCGGGCTCTCCTGGGCCGTCTTTAGCCCTGGGTATAGTGAAAAGATGGTCAGCGAGGTCACCGACGCGACCTTTGAGGCGGATGTTCTCCAGGCGGATCGCCCCGTGGTCGTCGACTTCTGGGCTCCGTGGTGCGGCCCCTGCCGGGTGGTCAGCCCGATCATCGACGACCTCGCCGGACAGCACGGCGAGCGGGTCTCGTTCCTCAAGCTCAACGTAGACGACAACCCGGCCACGGCTTCGCGCTACAACGTGCTCTCGATTCCGACGGTGATCCTCTTCGAGCGCGGCGAACCGCAAGACACGGTCATCGGCGCCCGCTCGAAGAGCCACTACGAGAGCGCCTGGCAGCGCTGGCTCTCGGCCGCAGCCTGACCGACTGCTGACTGGAACGCGGCCCCGAATCGGCGTGTAATGCGTTTGTGAGAATCGCTTCTCTCTGCGCCTGCTTGGCTCTCGTCGCCGTTCTCACCGCCTGCGGCGGAGGACGCGCTCGAGAGGAAGCACCGCCGAAGCAGACATTCCATCCACCGGCCGGCGACCTGCTGGGGCTGGTTTGGAATCGAAACAGCGCAGAGCTCACAAAACTCGATCCGCGCACGCTCGCACCACGATCGGCCCGCGTCGATGTGGGAGACGGGACTCTAATCGCCTCCTCGCCCGACGGAGGGACCCTCGCGGTCACCGGCGGCGAGGACGGCGAGATCAATCTCGTCGACCTGAGGACGTTTCGCCCGCTCGGCATGGTCGAGCTCGGGATCCCGGGCTACATCAGCCGACTGTCGTGGTCGTCCCGGCAAATACTCTTCGCCGTCGTCGGCCAGCAGTTCGTGGTCGTGATCGACGCTGCCGGACGAAAGGTCTACGAGACGAGGCAGGTCGAAGGCACCCTGCTCGCCGCCGAACCGTTGGACGCGGGAATGCTGGGTCTGGTTGCGCCGGCCGACCGAATAGGACCCTTGAAGCTGACGGTCTGGAGCGGCAAGGGGACCTCCACCGTCCCGCTCCGGATGGTTGGCGGCTGGGAGACGGAGCAAGGTGACGACGAATCGGAGTTTCGCTCGCGTGAGCTGGTGCCGGGACTCGCCGTCGGCCCGACGGGCCGACGGGCGCTTGTCGTGCCACCCGGCGGCCCCGTGGCCGAGGTCGACCTGGGCGATCTGACGGTGGCGTATCACACGCTCTCGGAACCGGTTTCGCTCTTCCACCGCTTCCTCGACTGGCTCGACCCCGCCGCGGAGGCCAAGATGGTCGAAGGAAAGGACCGACAGGCGTTGTGGCTCGGAAACGGCCTGGTTGCCGTGAGCGGGACCGACTTTCCGCCGATCGAGGCGGGTCAAACCGAGCTGGTCGGCAAACCTGCCGGGCTGTCCCTCATCGACACCGATGACTGGAGCGTTCGCAGGGTCGACAGGCAGGTCTCCGGCGTCCAACTCCTAGGTTCCCGGCTCTTCGCGTACGAAGCAGCGTGCTCGAGCGCACCGGAGAGCTTCGCCCTCGTCGCCTACGATCTCAGCGGCAAGCAGCAGTTCCGCCTTTGCCGCGACGAGGGCTTCGACCCACAGGTCGTAGGCGACTATCTCTACGTCGGCATGGACAACAACACCAGGTTCGACGTGGTCGACATGTCGACCGGAGCAATCGTGTCGCGGCTGAAGACCAAGCAGTCGACGACCCTGCTCGTCGACTACTAACGCCGGAACGCGTCCCAACCGGCGGGCAAGTCCGGCTCGACGCCCACGCCTTCTTCGACGCGTCCGACGACGGTAAGTCCGAGCGCAGCCGCGTCTTCGGGAGCGACCGCAGCGAGAAGCTCGTAATCCTCGCCCATGGTCCAGAAGGGCAGATCGGCGACCTCTTCGAGCCGCGACGCGCGCGGCACGCTCTCGACGTCGATGGCGAGCCTGCAGCGCGACCGCCCGGCAACGCGGGCGGCATCGGAGAGGATCCCGTCAGAAAGATCAATGAGGGCGTGCGCGGTAGGGCCCAGGCGCCGGCCCTCCTCGAGACGGAACGGCGGCCGCCGATGACGCCGAACGAGCTCGTCGAAGCCCTCCAGCCCGTGTTCCAACGCGTAGAGCCCCGCGGCCGCCCCGCCGAGGGGACCCGTCACCACGAGCACGTCTCCCGGTCGAGCCCCCGCCCTGCCGGGAACACGCTCGCTTCGCCCGACGGCTGTCACGCTGATGCTGAACTCCCCAGCCGCCGTCGTATCGCCGCCGAGCACGGGCACGCCGGCTTCCGCGATGCCCTCATACAGCTCCACGATCGTGGCTTCCCCGGTCTCAAGCCCGGCTGCGAGCCCGACGAGCAATCCGACCGGCTCGGCGTCCATGGCAGCGAGATCGCTGAGGTTGACCGCGGCGGCCTTGTAACCGAGGTCGCGCCAGGAAGTCCACTCGGATCTGAAATGAACGCCTTCGACGAGCACGTCCTGTGTGACCACCAAGCCACCCTCGAGAACGGCGCCCTCGGCGTCCTGGCCGGAGACGAGGCCCCGGCGCTCGAGCTCCGCGAGAAGCCCGAACTCACCCAGCTCTGACAGGCGCCTCAACGGTTCCAAGCCCGAAGACGTCGACCGGGCCTGAGCCGGAGCCGATCTCCTGCAGACCGGAGCGAACGGCTGCCGAGGCAACGCTTGCGGCACCCCGCGCTGCCTCCTCGAGCGTTGCGCCGTGGGCGAGGAACGCGGTGAGGGCAGCCGAGTGGGTGCAGCCCGCACCATGCGTCGCCTGGCTACCGTAACGCTCGACCGCAATCGGCACATGACGCTCACCGTCGAAGAGCCAGTCCACCGCCTCGCTCCCGTGCCCCCCCGTGACGACAACGGCGCGGACCCCCAGTCCGTGAATAGCCTCGGCGAGCTCCTCCCGGTTCGCCTGCTCAGAGTAGGGCACGCCCGCGAGCACGCACGCCTCGTACAGGTTCGGCGTCACGACCGTCGCAAGCGGGAAGAGGCGCTCGACCAGCACGGAGACGGCGTCGTCCTGGAGCAGCTTCGCCCCTGACGCAGCGACCATCACGGGATCGACCACGAGACGCGCGCGATGGCCTCCCAAGAAGTCAGCGACCGTCTCGATGGTCGTCGCGCTGAAGAGCATCCCGGTCTTGGCGGCGTCGACGCCGATGTCGTCGAAGAGGACTTCGAGTTGGTCGCGGATGAAGTCGGGCGGGGCCTCGTGGACGGCGCGCACCTCCGTGGTCGACTGCGCCGTGAGCGCGACGACCGCGCTCATGCCGTGGCAGCCGAGGCGGGCGAAGGCCTTCAGGTCGGCCTGGATGCCGGCGCCGCCGCCGGAGTCCGACGTGGCGATCGTGAGACAGCGAGGGATCACGCGGTTGAGGCTAGCATCGGACTTCGTGGCTACCGTCGCCGCCGTCTGGGACGAGCTCCTCAGCGGCGAGGAGCTCGCCTACGTCACCGAAGTGCCCGCGCGCGAGGCGCGCCTCGTCCCGATCCCCGAAGGCCTTCATCCTCAGGTCCAGGAGGCGCTCTCGGCGCAGGGGCTCACAGGTCTCTACGGCCACCAGGCGGAGGCCTTCGAGTCGGCCTCCCGGGGCGAGCACCTCGTCATCGCGACGGGAACGGCGAGCGGGAAGACCCTCGCTTTCAACCTCCCCGTCCTCGACGCCCTCGCCGCCGAGCCCAAGCTGCGCGCCCTCTACCTCTACCCGACCAAGGCGCTGGCACAGGATCAGGCCAGGGCGCTTGCCTCCTACGGGGTGCCCCGCCTCCGGCCGGCCATCTACGACGGAGACACGGAGGCCGAGCGGCGCTGGCAGATTCGCAAGTGGGCGAACGTCATCCTCACGAACCCGGACATGCTCCATGTCGGCGTGCTCCCCCACCACGACCGCTGGGGGGACGTCCTCCAGAACCTCCGCTACGTCGTGGTGGACGAAGCGCACGTGTATCGGGGCGTCTTCGGCTCCCACGTGGCGAACGTCCTCCGGCGCTTACGCCGCGCCGCGGCGATCTACGGCGCCGACCCGCAGTTCCTGCTGGCTTCGGCGACCATCGCCAACCCCGGCGAGCTTGCCCACTCCCTCCTCGGACTGGAAACGACGGTCATCGGCGACGACGCCGCGCCGCGCGCCGCGCGGACGATCGCGTTCTGGAACCCGCCGGTCCTCGACGAGGAGCTCCAGCTTCGTGCGAGCGCACTGGGTGAGGGCTCACGTCTGCTGGCCGACCTCGTCCAGCGCGGGCTGCGGACGATCTGCTTCGCCAAGTCCCGCAAGTCGGCCGAGCTCATCCACCGGTTCGCCGCCGAGCGGGTCGGGCCGGAGCTCGCAGAGCGGCTCTCCCCCTACCGCGCCGGCTATACCCCGGCGCAGCGCCGCGACATCGAACGCCGTCTCGTCCAGGGCGACCTTCTCGGGGTCACGGCCACCGACGCCCTCGAGCTCGGCATCGACATCGGGCTCCTCGACTGCGCGATCTCCGTCGGTTTCCCCGGCACGGTGGCCAGCCTGCGGCAGCAATGGGGACGCGCGGGCCGCCGGGCCAAGGGCCTCGCCGTGCTCGTCGCGAGCGAAGACGCGCTGGACCAGTTCTTCATGCGGGAGCCCGAAGCGCTCATGGACCGCCGCGTCGAGGCTGCGATCCTCGACCATGCGAACCCCCGTGTCCTCGACGGCCATGTTCGCTCGGCGGCTTTCGAGGCTCCCCTGGACGAGCGCGATACGACCTTCCTCGGGCCGGAGGCTCTCGAGCGAGCCGAAGCCCTGGTCGAGACAGGCGACCTCCAGCTGACGAAGGCCGGCTATGTGTGGTCCGGTCGCGATTATCCCGCGGCGCGCTTCTCGCTCCGTTCCACGACCCCCGACGCCTTCTCGTTGGTGGATGTCGCGACCGGCTCGGTGCTGGGCCTCGTCGAGCGTGAGCGCGCGTACTCGACGGTTCATGAAGGAGCGATCTACCTGCACCTAGGGGGGTCCTACCGCGTGCTGGAGCTCGACCTCGAGGCGCGCACCGCTCTCGTCGAGCCCTTCACGACGGATTACTACACGCAGCCGAAGAAGGAAACGACCACGGCCATCGAGGGCGCCGAGCTCACCGAACGTCGGCTGGGAATGGAAGTCTCGTTCGGCAGGGTGAGCGTCACCGAGCAGGTGGTGGCGTATCAGAAGAAGGGGATCCGCGACCAGGCGACGCTCGAGCTCGTCGCCCTCGAGCTGCCGGAGACCACCTTCGAGACCGAAGCCGTCTGGTATCTGCCCGAGCCGTGGATGCTCGAAGGGCTCGAGGCGATCGAGCGCCTTCTCGGCTCGCTCCATGCCGCCGAGCACTCGATGATCGCGCTCTTACCGCTCTGGGCCATGTGCGACCGCTGGGACATCGGGGGCCTCTCGACCAACATCCACTTCCAGACCGGCCGCCCGACTGTCTTCATCTACGACGGCCACGCGGGCGGCGTCGGCATCGCGCGGCGCGGCTTTGACCAGCTCGAGGGTTGGGTAGCCGACACCGAGCGGCTCCTGGCCGGCTGTCCCTGCGAGAGCGGCTGTCCGTCGTGCGTCCAGTCACCGAAGTGCGGGAACCTGAACGAGTTCCTCGACAAGGCCGGCGCGCTCATCCTCCTCAGGCGGATGCTCACGGCCAGGGCCGCGTGAGAATGGAGGGGCCGGCCCGTGCGCCGGCCCCCTCCGGCTGCACCCCGAAGTCGTTACCCGTCCGCGGGACAGTCCGGACCCACGTGCTCCAAAGCCTGAGCGCCCGTCGAAACTCCCGGGTTATTTTCCGAGAACAGTGGATTCGCGGCGAAGTCAGGCGTCTGGTTGTTCGCCGCGGCCGGATGCCCGACAGCCTGCGCGTTGGCGGGCGCACAGTTGTCGCCCGGAACGATCGGGTCGTTCACGGCCCCGGCACTCGGCGCGGCAAGGGCTGCGAGCACCCCGACCAGCACAACGACTCGTTTCATGAGACCCTCCCTCCACGGTCGTCTGCGGTTGGGTACGAGACTAGCGCTTAACCGGATTGCAACAACGTCAGGCACGGGGCGGGATCCTCATCCTCGGCGGCGGGTTCGCCGGCGGCTACGTGGCACGCCTGCTCGGGAAGCGCGGCTCGACCATCGTGAGCCGGGAGAACTTCATGCTCTACACGCCGATCCTCCCCGAGGCTGCCTCGGGAACGCTCGAGCCCCGCCATGTCGTCGTCCCGCTCCGCATGATGTGCCGCCATTCCCAGCTCGTCCTCGGACGGGCTGTCTCCCTCGACACGGCCGCGCGCGCCGTGCGGGTCGAGACCGAGGTCGGGCCGGCGGAGATCCACTACGAGCGGCTCGTGATCGCGCTCGGCGCCGTGGCGCGCACGCTCCCCATCCCCGGGCTCGCCGAGCATGGGCTCGGCTTCAAGAGCCTCGCCGACGCGATCTACCTGCGGAACCATGTCCTCCGCCAGCTCGAGCTCGCGGAGGCCGCTCTCACCGCCGGCGACGCCAAGCGCCATTTGAGCTTCGTCTTCGTCGGCGCCGGCTACGCGGGAGTCGAGGCGCTCGCTGAGCTTTCAGACCTCCTCCGCGACACCTCGCGCTTCTACCCGGGCTTGAAGGACATCCGCCAGCGCTGGGTCCTCGTGGACGCGGCGCCCAAGATCCTCCCTGAGATCCCCGCGCGGCTCGGCGACTACGCCGCCCGCGAGCTCTGGAAGCGCGGCGTGGATATCCGGGTTTCGACGACACTCGAGTCCGTGGAGGAGCACGCCGTCACGCTCTCGGACGGGAGCCGACTCGACACGGAGACGCTCGTCTGGACTGCAGGAGTCAAGGCGAATCCGATTCAGGGACGGTTAGGTCTTCCGCTCGACGAGCGCGGGCGGGTGGTCGTGAACTCCCTGCTCCAGGTCGAGGGCTTCGAAGACGTCTGGGCGCTCGGCGACGGTGCGCGCGTCCCGAACGAGGCGACGCCAGGCCGCTTCGATCCGCCCACCTGCCAGCACGCCCTCCGCCAGGCACGCCGGCTGGCGAAGAACCTCAGCGGCAGCCCGCGCCCCTACCGGTACCGGATGCTAGGGCAGGTGGCCACGCTGGGCCGTCACAAGGGCATCGCAGACGTCCTCGGTCTGCGGCTGCGCGGCTTCCTCGGCTGGTTCGTGACTCGCACGTATCACCTCTACCAGCTCCCCCTGCTCACGCGGAAGCTTCGGGTCGTCACCGACTGGACGGTTTCCCTCTTCTTCCGTCGCGACATCGCCGAGCTCGGAATGCTCGGACATCCGACCTCGCTCCGCGATGACGAGTGAGCTCGCGCGGGCGGTGGCCTTCGAAGAAGCATTGCGCGATGCCGCCGCCGAGCGGGTGGTCGCCTCGCCCCTCGGCTCGGCCGTCTTCAACGACAAGCTTCCCCTCGTCTGGACGTTGAACACCCTTCGGGTGGAGGAGACCGGCGCGACGGCGGGGGAGATCGCGGCGGAGGCCGAGCGCCTCCAAGGGGAAGCAGGGCTCGAGCATCGCCGCGTCGTCGTCCTCGACGAAGCGGAGGGACGCGGGCTCGAGGATTCCTTCAACGCGCTGGGCTGGAAGACAGACGCGTACCTCTTCATGGTCCCGCGCCGGGAACCTAACCGTCCTGTGAACACGAGCAGTGTCGCCGAGGTCGAGCGCGAAGCCCTCGCACCGATCCGGGAGAGCATCCTGCGCGAATGGCTCACCGAGCCGGGCGAGGACGTCGTTCGCCAACTGAGAGAGGCCGACCGCCTGATGGCCGCCGCCGGGAACGCGCGCCATTTTGCAGCGGTGGTGGACCGCATTCCAGTCAGCTCGACCGACCTCTACTCCGACGGCCGCACGGCGCAGATCGAGGATGTAGGGACTCTTCCTGATCACCGCGGGGAAGGCCACGCCAGCGCGGTCGTCATGCGCGCCCTCGAGGAAGCCCGTGCCATGGGCCACGAATTCGTCTTCCTGAGCGCCGATGCCCGCAATTGGCCGAAGGAGCTCTACCGGCGGCTCGGCTTCGACGGCGTCGGCGAGCGCTATGCCTATCTCCGGAGCCCGGCCGAGGCGGGTTGAACGTCGATCCGCTCAACGAGCTTGGCCTCACGACGCCGCGGCTCGAGCTCCGGCTCGGCACAAGGGAGGAGCTCCTAGAGCTCGGCCGTCTGGCCCAGGAGGGCATCCACCCGCCGGAAGAGATGCCCTTCGCGATGGCCTGGACCGACCGCAGTGGAGACGAGGGATTCGTCGAGAGCGTCGTCGAGTTTCACGAAGCGGCTTTGCGGGACTGGCGCCCCGCGAAATGGACGCTGAACCTGCTCGTCTTCGCTAAGAGCCGGCCGGCCGGCTCCCAGACCATCGCAGCTGAGAACTTCGCCTCGACCCGGACCGTGGCCACTGGCTCGTGGCTCGGTAAGCGGTTCCAGCGACAGGGGCTCGGGACGGAGATGAGGAGCGCGGTGCTCGAGCTCGCCTTCCGGGAGCTCGGTGCCGAGGCGGCCACCTCGGGCGCGATCGCGGGGAACGAGGCCTCGAAACGGGTATCGGAGAAGCTGGGCTACACGATCGAGCGTATGAGCACGGTCTCACCCCGGGGCGAGCCCCTCCAGCACTACGACTTGAGGATCGAGCAGGGTGCCTGGGCCAGTCCCGTCCCGGTTGAGATCGCCGGTCTCCGCGACTGTTTGGCTCTCTTCGGTCTCAGCGAATCTTCTTGAGCGCCGCGCCGATCGACTGCCGCTTCGTGAGCACCGGCTCGTAGAGATCGCCGTCGCGCTCGACCCGGCTGAGGACCACTTCCATGGTGAAGTGCCGCGGGTTGAGCTCCTCGGTCACCTCTTCCCAGCGGAGCGGAGTCGAGACCGGCGCTCCTTCCCGCGGCCGAACCGAATAGACCGACGCGATCGTCTTCCCCTCCCCGTTCTGGTTCGCGTCGATCAGCACTCCGCGCCGCTTCTGCTTCGACCACTCGGTGGTCACGAGTCCTCGGTGAGTGGAAGCGAGGGTGCGCGCGACGATCTCGGCGAACTCGCGGGTGTCTGCGTAGGTGTACCGTCGGGCGACGGGAACGAGGACATGGATCCCGTCGGAGCCACTCGTCTTGGGGAATCCCTCCAGCTCTAGCGCGTCCAGCACCTCCTTGACGAGGAGCGCGACCTGCACCGTTTCCTTGAAACCGACGTCAGGCGACGGGTCGAGGTCAAAGAGGACGAAATCGGGCCGTTCCGGCCTGTCGACGCGCGAATACCAGACGTTCATGTCGATGCAGCCCATGTTGACCATCCAGAGCAGCGCCAGCTCGTCGTTGACCAGCGGATAGCTGATCATTCGCTTCTGGCGGCTCTCGCGTGAGGTGGCGCGGAAAGCCTTCCGCGCGATCCATTCCGGCATGTGCTTGGGCGCATCCTTCTGGAAGAAGAACTTCCCGAAGGCGCCGTCGGGGTAGCGCTTCATCGTGAAGGGGCGGTTCTCGAGGTGGGGGACGAGCACGCCGGCGACATCTCGGTAGTACGCGAGCAAATCTCCCTTCGTGATCCCCTCGTCCGGCCAGAAGACCTTGTCGAGGTTCGAGAGCCGCAGAACGCGCTTCCCCCGCCGGATCTCCGACTCGAGAGGAAGCTCCGGGCGCACCTCGTCGGGGCTCTTGTCCTCGCGCAGCCCCTGATACGACGGCGCGCGCAGGTGGCCGTCGTGCGTCCACTCGACGAACTCGACCTCGCAGACGAGCTTGGGCTCCACCCAAACCACGTCCCCTTTACGGATCCGCGGCATCTTGGGGACGGTCGGAAACGGCGAGGTGGGTCGCTCGAGCGGCCTCAGAAGGTTCAGCAGCTTGTCGATCTCCGTCTCCGTGAAGCCGGTGCCGCAGTTCCCGACGTAATGAAGCTCGCCGCCTCGATTGACAGCCAGGATCAGCGCCCCCAGCCGGCCCGCCCGGCGGCCCTGCCCTTTCGTGTAGCCGGCGATGACGAACTCCTGGCGCTGCTTGCCCGGCTTGACCTTCAGCCATTCCCGGCTGCGACGTCCGGGCTCGTAGCGCGATTGTGCTCGCTTGGCCATGACTCCTTCCAGGCCCTGTTGACGCGCGGCCTGCTCCAGAGCGTGGCCGTCTTCGAAGGCCTCCGAGAGCTGAACTGTCCGGTTCCTGCGATCGAGGATGCCGTCGAGCCGCTCGCGGCGCTCGACGAGCGGCAGGTCGATCAGCGATATGCCCTCCAGCTCGAGCAGATCGAAGACGTAGTAGACGAGCGGATAGCCGCCCCTCTGCATGGCGGAGAAGCTCGTCCGGCCCTGCTCGTCGATCGCGCAGACCTCCCCGTCCAGGACGCAGTCAGACGTCCGGAGCGCCCTCGGAAGCTCCCTGGCGACCGCGGCGAAGCGCTCCGTGTAGTCCTGGTCGCGGCGCGTCCGCAGATTCGGGTCACCACCGCGGAAGTAGGCGATCGTCCGGTAGCCGTCCCATTTGCCCTCGAACAGCCAGCCTGGGCCCTTCGGCAGCTCCTTCGCGAGAGTCGCGAGCATCGGCGCGTAGTGGCCGCGTGGCCGCTCGACGACCTGGTCGTCCCGCTTCTTGATCAGGAGCCAGTTCTTGGGATCGCCCGAAAGCTTCGCCGGCACGAGTGTCCAGGTCCCCTGCAGCCGCTCCCCCTCGAGCCGGACCGTGAGCCCGCCGTCCTTCTTCTCCTCGACCAGCTCGTAGGTGCCTTTGTCCCAGATCTCGACCTGGCCGGCGCCGTACTGGCCCTGAGGGATCTCGCCCTCGAAGGCGGCGTAGTCGAGGGGGTGATCCTCGACGTGCACCGCCAGATTTCGCTGCCCGGGTTCGAGCGGGATCCCCTTGGGGACGGCCCAGCTGGCGAGCGCCCCGTCTCGCTCCAGCCGAAAGTCGTAATGGAGGCGCCGCGCATCGTGACGCTGCACCACGAAGATCGGCCGCTTGTCGCGGCGCGCTCCCCCGCCGAAAGGCTCGGGCGTCTTCTTGCGATCCCGCTTGCGCTCGTATTCGCGAAGGCGCGCCACGCTCCTAGCATGCCTCCCCATGCAGGTTCTTGAACGGTTCCACGTTTAGCCGGTCCTGTGCCGGGTAGAAGCCACCCCGAGAAGATTCCTTTGCGACTTCTCTGCCGACCAGGGGGGGTTGGCACTTGGGGCCGGTAGCGATACCGGCCTCAAGGCCGTGGTGGAAAGATCGCGTCGTGCAGGGGAAAACCCTG
>Ga0307302_10001092_pt1 | contig 11923 bp, 10 predicted proteins | sample ER_DNA_183_FD_194490 | JGI IMG/M metagenome (GOLD analysis project Ga0307302, IMG submission 194490) | Bulk soil microbial communities from the East River watershed near Crested Butte, Colorado, United States - ER_DNA_183 | ecosystem: Environmental > Terrestrial > Soil > Floodplain | place...
GCTTGTCGAGCCTCAACGCTTCCGCACTGGCCTCGGCCAGGCCCTTGGGCATCCTGAACCCGTGGTCAATGACCTTTGCGACCGTGCACCTTGGCCGCTCCAGTGCCGAGCGGGCCGGTCAGGGCCGGAGCTTGCCAGCTCGAGACCGACCGACCCGCAACACGGAAGCGAGGCCGTGGCCTGCCGCCGCTATCGGGCGGCGTTCACCGTGCAGCCACCGGTTGAGGAGCGACCGCCGGCGCCCTGCGCCTCAGGATCCAGGCGGCGAATAGACCTAGGTAGACGCCCTCGAGGAGGAGGGAGAACAGTCCCTCCGGCTCCCACTTCCCAACCTCGTTGAAGTCGGGAAGGCCAGTTGTCCGACTCAGGATGAACCCTCCCGCCATCCCGCCGACGATGAGCGCGCCGAGGACCCATGCCGCCCGGTCGCCTTCATGCCAGAGCTGAGCGGCCACCATGAACCCGCCCGCCGAGCCGATCAGGAACAGGGCACCCAGATACCGAACCTCCACGAAGTACTCCTCGAGCTCGATCAACCCCACGTACACGTGGAGCAACGCCGTGGCCGCGACCGCAACCGCGGCCGCCTTTCGAAGACCTGCTAGCTCCATCTGCTATCCCTCCTCGCTGACGAGCGACCGTTCCCGCCGCCACCGGCGTGTTGCCCGCCACGTCGCCCTGGTTCATCGGGACGCGTGATCGACCTCGGCGTCCATTCGGAAGAACAAAGCAAATGTAGGGCCCGGAAGGAGACCAAGCAAACCCACAAACGGGGGATCACCGCTACACCAACTGAATCAAGAACCGACGGCCCGTTTTCACTGTCTTGATACGGGCGGATGCGCGATCGCTCGGGTCGATGACTACCGGTTGGCAAACAGCCGCGGTCCGATCGAGAACGGATGACAAATTCGTGACGGCTTGATGACGGCACCGTCATCTACGATGACGCGGGCGCTGCGGTGCTGCTTGAGCCGGCGCATCGGTCGTCGCCGAGCTTCAGTCGCCCGTGATCGCACTCGACTCGGTTGTGGCGTACCGGTCCAGCGGCTCCGCACGCGCAGGCATTCGCCGGGCGGTAGGTGGCCTCGAACTCGGTTGGCGGGAGGTGGCCGATGGGTTCGAGCAGGCGGCGGTGGTTGAACCAGTCGACCCATTCCAGGGCGGCGTACCCGATGTCGTCGATCCCTTCCATGGGCTGCGCCGGCGGATCAGCTCGGTCTTGTACAGGCCGATGATCGTCTGCCAGGGCGTTGTCGCAGGAGTCCCCGCGGGAGCCCACCGAGGCACCTTGGGCTTTACCGAGTCTTTTACCAATAGGCGGCGCCTGACCCGCCGCTTCACGGCATAGCCGCAGGTCAGGCGCCGTAGGCGTACTGAGACTCGAACTCAGGACCTCTGCCGTGTGAAGGCAGCGCGGCTTGTCCGACGGTTCCAGACGACCAGGGCAGCGCAGCGGCGCATCGGGGCCAGCCAACACACTGCCACGCGGGGCGAATCGAGCGAGGAATGCCACGTCGATGAGGGTGCGCGGTCGCCAGGCGCCCGGCAGGAGCAGGCTCGGCTTTGTCACCTGGTGTTGTGAGCCTCCGCTCCTAAACCCTGCTTGCGTGCTGTCGCGCGGATCAGTCGGGCTGCGATCGAGGCTGCCGCCGCCCGAAGATGAAGTATGAGATTGGCACGGCCCCGGCGGAGCTGACGACCGTCACCACCGTGGCCCACATCCACTTCGGGCCTCGGATCTGGCTTGCTGGCCGGCGCTTGATGTCGATCAGCGCCGCAAGCTTGAGGATGCCTTCGGCAACTGCTGTGATGGTGAGCAGTCTGCGGGTGCGCTGGCTGAGATCGCTCCACTGCCTTCTGGCGGCCATGCCATCCTCCGCATGCACCCAGGGGACCCTGATGGCCTGCACCTTACATCGGTTTGGCACCCCCCTAGAGTCGAGCAGGTGAGAGGCACTGTCGCTCCTGGTCTCGTGAGGCGCGGTGAGGGGACGCGAGGCGTGATTTCTGGCAAATTTCTGGCACGGCCTCTGCTGGTGTCTTCGGTCGCGAACGCGTGAGGGCCGTCGTCCTGGCTGCCCTCGGCCAGAGGCCACCGGCACCTTCGGTGCGCTGCTTCGCCGTGCTCGCGCTGGAGTCCGAGCCGGTCGACCCGCGGCTGTAGGCACGGGGCGGCGGCCCCGGCCCGTGCACGCTGCGAATCAGCCTCCAGTGCCGCGCAGGATGAAGGTCGTGTTCGCGCCGGACAGCGTGTAGCCGACCGCCCACACCCTGCCGGTCGGCGTCGCCGACACCCCCTGGGCGGTCGCGGACGCCGCGAGCGCCGGACTCGGGTGGTCCAGCGCGAAGGTGCCGCCGTTCGCGTCAGTCCAGTGGACGAGCAGCGGCTCATACATGCCGCTGGACGGCGAGGCGTAGTACCCGGTCGCGTACAGGCTGCCGGACGACACGGCCGCGACAGACAGGAGCTGGTCGGTCGAGCCGGCCTCGCCAGGTGGCACGTTCAGCGACGACCAGGTCCCGTTGTGCAGGCGCAGCATGAGTGAACGCGGAGTGATGGCGCTGCCGGTCACCGTCTGGCCGACGCCGACCGCGAAGATGTCGCCGTTGGCGAGGGCGATCACGTCGTTGAGTGTGTTGCGGTTCGACGGACTCGGCGAGAGCTCACGCGTCCATCTGCCGGCGTGACCGTGCACGACCAGGCTGGAGACCGGCCGGCCAGAGGCGTCGTAATTCCGGTCCCAGCCGACCGCCCAGACGTCGCCGTTCGGGGCCACGGTAACCGCTTCGAGTACCAGCAGGTGCCGACCCGTGCCGGAGAGCGTGAACGGCGTGCTCCACTGCCCGTTCACGTAGTGGACGACGGCGGCGGCCGAGCCGGTGTAGCCAGCGAACCACGCCTCGTTGGTCCCAACCACGTCCATGCCGCGCAGCGAGACGCTGGACGTGGCGGTGAGCGTCGACCAACTGGTGCCGTTGTAGCGCTCGAGGAGGTTGCCGGACTGCGTGTCGTAGCCGACCGCCCAGACGTTGTCGGCGGCCGTCGCGTCGACGCGGTTGAGCTGGCTGTAGCCGTTCGCGCTGCCGCTCGGGCTGGCGACGATGCTCCACGAAGTCCCGTTGTAGCGCTGGACCAGCGTGCGGTAGGCGGCCACGTTATTGTCGTAGGAGTACCCGACCGCCCATGTGGTCGTCGAGCCGGGGACGGTCGTGACGTCCTGGAGGACGCTGGCGACGGTGCCGCGGTTCGGGCTCGCGACCCTTGTCCAGGTCGCCGCCGCGCTGGCCGTCGCGGCGGCCACGACCAGCGTGAGCGCGATCGGGATCGCGAGTTGGAGTCGACGCAGACGGGTGGGTGACGGTCCGGTCCGGAGCAGCATCGTGCCCCTCCTCTCCCGCCGGTCTGAGACCGGTGTGCAGCGTGCGGCGATCGAGAGGCCGCTTGCCTAATCAACCGCGCGAGCACGCGCCTGATTGCATCCACGCCGAGGAGTTGCCGTCGTGCGCCCGGCTTCCACCCGGACCCGTCGATCTGCCGGGTCGGCGAGGACTACTACCTCATCACCTCGACCTTCGAGTGGTTCCCAGACACGGCAAGCTGGCGACGCACCACTGGTGCACTGCTCGCCTTGGACGATTTCGGGTCGAGCGTAGAGCGAGCGGCGAAGCTTCATCCGTTATGGCAAGCGCAGATGTAGGCGGTACGGCAGGTACTGGGCTTGTGAGGCGGTGGCGAGGCGGTCGCGGGCGGGGAGCTCGTCGGCCTCGGCGCTGCCCTTGCCGACCAGCGGCCGCGGCGTGGCCGGCCCGACGACATGCGATCGGGCGATGGCGAGACGCGACAGCCGGTTGGACTGCTGCTTCAGGTGGTGCGCCGGAACCAGCGAATTCCTGCTAGTGCTGTTGCTGCTCCGCGTCTGGTGCACCGGACCGCCACAGTCCGCCTGCGCGCCACCCGCCGGCAGACCCGCCGCTGCTACGGGTTGTTGCGGTCGGCCGGGGATGTGTGGGCGTGGCTGCTGGACACCAACCGGCAGCTCCGCCAGCAGGGCGAGCGGCCGGCGACTGGCTACCAGGCGCTGTGCCGCCAGCTCACCAGGGTGGGACCGTTCGGGGAGCTGTCGATGACTGGGGCACGGTCGGTGCTGCGCCGCTACAGCGACGCCTGGTTCCAGGCCGCCAAGCACCGCAGTCATCAGCGGGCCGGGTTCCCGCGCCACAAGCGCGCCCTGGTCCCGGTCCGCTTCTACAACGGCACCTTCCGGATCGAGGGTCAGCGGGTGCGGCTGCCAGTCGCACGAGGCCAACCCGAGCTGTGGGTGCGGCTGGCCCGCCCGCTCCCCTACCCACCAGAGGCGTTGCGGTCCGTGACGCTGCTGGCCGAGGGTGGGCGGCTGTGGCTGGCGGTCACCGCCGCCGTCCCCGTCCAGCAGGACCACCACCTGGACCCGGCCAGAGTCGCAGGAGTGGACCTGGGGATCCTCCACCCCTAGGCGGTCGTCACCGAGGACGCCGGGCTGCTGGTCTCGGGCCGGGCACTCCGCGCCGAGGCCTACCTGAACCTCGAGGATCAGCAGGTCCGGCAGGCCAAGGCCGCCAGACGCGCACCCAAGCCGAGGCAGTGCGGGTCGCGCCGCTGGCGCCGCCATCGGGCCCGGCTGCGGCAGGTCGAGGCGCGGCATCGCCGCCGCGTCCACCAGGCCCAGCACCAGGCTGCCAAGCAGGTCGTCGCCTTCGCCGTGCAGCACCGGGTCGGGACCCGGCTGGTGGGCGACCCCAGGGGGATCACCGACCGGGATGTGGGCAGGGTGCAGAACCTCCGCTTGCGGCAGTGGCGCCGCACCCACCTGCTCCAAGCCTTGCGCGACAAGGCCGAACAAGCCGGAATGGTGGTGCGGCTGGTAGATGAGCGTGGCACCTCCTCCACCTGCCCCGCCTGCCACCGGCGGGTCCCCAAGCCCACGGGCCGCCGGTTCCGCTGTCCCCGCTGCGGGTTCCAGAGGCACCGGGAGCTGGTCGGTGCCGCCAACATCGCCGCCAAGGCCGGCGGCGGACCCACGAGCATGGGCGTGCCTGTGCTCGTCGAGCACCGTCGCGCCAGTAGGGTGCCGGCACGGCGTGACCGACGCCGTCATCTTCACGATGACCAGCGGCGGCGACGGTCCTGCCTGGCCTCGGGCCACCCACCAGCCTCGCACCGAGGCCGAGGGTGTCGCTCGTCGGCTGCAGGGCTCTCCTCTGCGACCGGCGAGGATCAAGCAACGCCGCCCAACAGGGCAACGTCGCCTGAAGGGGCACTAGTCGGTACCACCAGATACCGGCCAGCCAGGGGTTCAGAGTGGCACTGACCGCGATGCCCTCGCGCGGTAGGCGCGCGATCCTTGCCAGGTTGCCGGAAGCGCCATCAGGACCAGGCGAGGTTGCCACCGTCGCCGCCAACGGCCGCCGGGAGGTTCGCGTCCAAGTGGAGAGGATCTCGTTGGAGCTGATCGGGCGGCCCGCAGGTGGAGACCTACCCGACCGGGCACTGTGGCCACCACTCAGCCGCCGGTCCATGAGCGACGCACCACCGTTGCCGTGGGCTGGCCGGCTGGTCGGCCAGTGGCTCCGGCTGGTCGAAGCGGTCGACGCGGCCGCGCTCGAGCGGAGGGCCAGCAAGGACCGGATTCTGGCCGCCTACCTGAACCAGGTGTACTTCGGGGAGGGCGTGTATGGCACCGCCACCGCCGCCGAGCACTATTTCGCCACCCCGGTGGCTCGTCTGTCCCTGGCCCAGGCTGCCGCTCTGGCCGGGACGATCGCCAGCCCGATGCGGTTCCGGCCGACCGCCGGCCGGGCCGCCCTAGCCCAGCCCGCCGCAACCTGGTCCTGGACTGCTCCCGGTAGCCGTTGCGGCGTGCGGCCCGCTCCGGGTTGCGCTGGCCGTAGTCGGCGCCGGCGGCGCGGTCACCTCAGCGTCCATCAGCTGCTGCGCCAGCCAGCCCACAGCTTGGCGCAGCACATCGGCGTGCTCGTCAGCCAGCACCTTGCCGACCAGTTCGCCCACGCTCATCCTGCCCACGTCGGTCACCCACAGGACCCGGCGACACCACAAGACGCGACGCTACTCCGCCCGCCACGCGCGGCTTGGTCGCAACTTGGTCTCGGCTCCGGGCCAAACGACACCAGACGCGGCGTCTGAAACAGGCCGCCCGTGGCGGTTCGAACAGGGAGAGCGGCAGATTCCAGATCTGGTGTTACCCACGGCTCGGAGTGCATCATCGGGCGGGATCGGCCTAGCGACGCCCAGTTGGATCGTCCGGCCGAAGGAGCAAAGAACATGAAAGACCGCCGCAACGACCTGCGGGCACAGCGGTTTCCGCTCGCTGGGCCCGAGGACTGGCACGATCCCGGCCAGGCACTCACAGCCCTGTACCACCACGCCGAGGATAAGGCGATCCAGGCGATTGACTGGTACCTGCAGGACAAGCGCTCCAAGAAGCTCAGCTCCCGGGCGCTACGCGCCGTAGCGATCGTCCTGGCCGCTGCCGGCGGCCTCCAGCCCTTGGTGAGCGTTGCCCGCCCCGGTCAGGGCAGCGTCGGCTGGGGCTATGTACTGCTGGCCCTCGCCGCCGCTTGTGTCGGCTTCGACCGCTTCTTTGGCCTCTCCTCGGGTTGGATGCGCGACATCAGCACTGCCCAGGCGATCCAGTCCTCCCTTGAGCGCTTCCAGTTCGAGTGGGCCGCCGAGTGCGCCCGCACCGCGCTGGTCCCCGCCAGCCCCGAGCAGGTCCTCGACCGCCTGCATCTCCTCCGCACCTTCAGCGAGCATCTCCTCGACCTCGTCCGCGGCGAGACCGCCGAGTGGGTGGTGGAGTTCCAGAGCACCCTCACCCAACTGGAGGTCTCCGGCCGTGAATCGCCCCCGGCCCGCCCGTGGAGCCGCAGCACGACCGACGGAAGCGCCGACAGCTCACCGGCCACGACTGGACCGCCCCGAGCCGGCGAGTGACGGTGCTGGTCAGACCGGCCTCCACCGGAAGGTTCTCACCACCTGATAGCACGACGGGTCGTGCAGGAATCCCTCCCGTTCGCAGATCAGCACGGCGCTGCGTACCGGTAACGCGATGTCGGGTCGCGTGCGCAGATCCTCCTGGCAGGACTGCAGCAGCTCGCGCCAGGTCGCGGGTGGCAACGGCGCCAGCAGACGCCCCACGGTGACGTGGAAGAGGTCCTGCTGGTCCAGGAAGCCCCCCTCTCGAAACCTCCGCCGGGCGAGCGCCGGCGTCCCATCGAGCGGATAACCGGCAACGATGATGCCTCCATCCTTTGCCACGATGGTTCCGCGCAAGCGGACGTCGTAGCCTCTCAATTCCTCCAGCCAGTCCAGCACGTCCATAGCCGTCTCGATGACCTGCTCGCACTCGTTTGGTTCCAACGCTCCGATGGCGAGCCGCCGAAGCAGCGCCACGTTGAGATGGAAGGTGCCGCTGGGCTGCCAGAATGTGCGCCCCTCGAGCCGGTGAAACCTCGCCCGCAGCCGCTGGACGAAGCCGGTCAACTCCACACCGGCCCTAGACGTCTGGCTGATCAGTGCCTGCACGGCGATGGAGCCCGCCGGCAGGAATACAACGGCTCCCGACGAGTCCACGCGCAGCGGCAAGCCAGGGCGAACGAAGTTCGTCTCGCTTTCCTCAGCCTCCTGGAGGACGCGGCTGTACTTGACGCGAAGCGCCCGGGTGAACCGCGTATGATCCGCCGTCATCTGGCCACTAGCAGGCTTCTGTACTCATGCAACAGCTTGGCCATGTAGCTGGCCCAGTCGAGTCCGGCCACCGCTCGGGCAATCCTCTCCCTCACCTTGCCCGAGATTGGCTTCCGGAGTTGCTCTAGTACAGCCGACGTCAGTTCCCTTACGAACGCGTCCTGCTCGTCCGGGCTTGGCGCGAGGCTCGGCAACCCGTTGACAAGGATTACGTCGCGAGAAGCTCGCAACCCGGCAGGGATGAACTCTCGCGGCCCGCGTTGATCCGTGACGACGACCCGACAGCCGCTGGCCAGGGCCTCGAGCACGACCAGCCCGAATGGCTCCTGAAACGACGGCAGGACGAAGACCGAGCACGCATCCATCAGCGCTCCCACGTCTTCATAGGGCACGTGCCCGAGAAACCGGACGAGGTCCACCAGGTCGAGGCGGCGGCATAGCTCCTGGTACTCGCGACGACGCTCGAGCGGTCCATCTCCGGCCACCACCAGGGCGACCTCCGGTCCGGCGGCAGCGACGACCTGGGAGAAGGTCCGCAGCAGGAACTCGATTCCCTTTCGTTCATCGAACTTCCCGACGAACAGCACGATCCGCCTGCCGGAAAGCCCATCAAGGCCGTACCGTCCGGCGACTGGGTGTACAAGGCTAGCGCCTGGAAAGAAGAGCCGCTCGTTGAACCCGTTCCCAAAGATCCGGATGATGCGCTCAGGCACGCCGTAGAGAAATTGCACGGTGGCGGCGTCGTCCGAGGTGAGACAGATTATGCGTTCGATCTTCGACGCCCAGGGCTGGATGGCGCTCCGCAGGTGGGGGCACTCAATCGCACGTTCGAGATCGGTGCCGTGCACGGAAACCAGAACCGGCAGATTAGCCGCCGCCTTCGCGACAGCGGCAAGGACCCAGAGATGATGCACGTGCAGGAGTTGCGGATGGAAGCCCGACACGAGATCTCGGATCGCGCGCATCCAGACCTCGACGTACTTGGCCAGCTGGGATGGTGTGAGGTCCCGAAACCGCATCGAAGGGTATGGCATCACATTCGACATGCCCGGAATCGGAAATGGAAGGCCATCCGAGTCGGCGGTCGAGAACACCACGGTCTCGAATTCCGTCGGCGGATGGGAGAAGGCCTCGGCTCCTGCTCCGGACTCGTATCCTCCGCAGAGGACGGCGTACCGGGTCAGTCCGCTGGTCTCTCCTCGATCGACCAGCTCCTTGCTCACGATGCCGCTGCCCGTGTGCGCCATCTTCTGGCAGAGGAGCATCATGCAGCGAAGGTCCCGAACGCTCTGGTCTTGTGTACGGCGTGGGAGGGCTGCCGTGCTGGCGACTGGGCGCGAGAAGATTCGAAGCACGCTGTCATGCACTCCGCCGACCGGCCGGTCTGGGTGGTTCGCGACCCACTCGTCGAAGAGCGGGCTAGCCAAGCTTCACCACCCCGTCGGACGAAATCGGCGCCCATGTCTCCGCGCCGATCGAACGCGTGACCAGGTACAGCGAGTCGACGCTGACGGCTTCCCCTTCGAGGTAGGGCCGAAAGACGTGCTCCGCGATCCGCCGCAGCCGCGTACGATCGCTCGAGGACGGCGCGGTCGCCGGCAAGGCAAGGGTAAAATGGGGTCGATAACGGTTCAGCACGTTCGGAGATTGGTATCGTTCCATCATCACGCGGTCTCTTATGGTAGGTCGAGATTGCAGCTGGAGCACTGCCCGGTCCAGGGTATAGTTGGTTCCCAGCGCCACCGGGCGAAGCCGAACGGTTACCTCGGCCTCCAGATGCTCGAGCTGTCCGGACTCGTCTACCACGGCCAGGGCGAGCGCGTTACGCTGCACCAGCCCCTCCGATAGCTCGGTTACTGTCAGGTCGAACGGCATGACCGCGGCCGCCACTGCCTCAAGTTCGCGCCGGAGCGTCTGGAGCTGATTGCGGTGCAGGTACATGACATCCGCGATCGTGAGGTGGAACCCATAGCCTCCCGCCGAGCCGATGTGCGAGCGGAAGAACCGGAGATCCTCCTCAGAGACCTTTCCGTGGGCCGCTGGAGACGTCGCGGGCCTGAACACGTCAAAGCCGAGAAGTAACGCGCCACCCAGATAGAAGTCGGACTTTTCATCGGGAATGGCGAAAATGCCGACCTCAACAAGGTCCTCGGGATGAACGAAGTCGGGTGAGCGGGCTCGGTCTACTTTGATACGGAATATCTCCGCCGCATCGACGCTGTCGGCAAGATAGCTCTGTATCGTTTGGTCAAGAAACTCACTGAGGATGCTGCGGCGGTTGACGACGGTGACCGGGCAGAGATTGCCGAGCCGTCGGTAACCCATCGAGTAGTAGATGTACCGGTCGTCGAAACGAAACGCCGCCAACGTCGGATAGTTGTTGAACAAGCGGACCGAGACATTGTCAATGCCCCGTGACTGCTCGAGGAGACCCGCGACACGACGAATGATTCCGTCGGAGGCGAGATCGGGCCGCGTGGCGCCGCGCTCCTCCTCGATGAGCCTCGCTCGGACGTGCTCGGAGAATGGGTTGCCGAAGCACAACGTCGCCCGCAGCTGCCCGGCGCGCGCTCGCTTGATTATGAGGTCGCGAATATGGCCGTGGAGCACATTCAGCCCAGTGCCGACGAATGTGATCTCCGAGCTCTGCGCAATCAGCTCTTCCACGAGCGACGCGAATGACACATCGGCAACGTCTCGATAGATCGCCAGGCGCTCCGTTTCCTTCGAGAGCACGTCGTCCCGGCTGCCCAGGGAAACGCGATACCACGGGCGGTGCGCCTGGCCCCATTCGTGGTACGGGGTCCAGGCCTCGCGCTCGTTCCTTCGGGCGCGCACGTGAGCCCATGCCTCTCGCCGTTGGAGGTTGACCCCGATGACGCTGTAGAGGAGCGGGATGGACGGAGGGCGCTCCGGCGCACCCGCGCAGAGCGATCCGGCCCACACTACAGGCATCCTGGCGTGGGAGCCGAGCAGATCGAGCCGGCCACTTTGGTGGACGTGGCCGTGCAGCCCAAGAGCGAAGCCATGTTCCGACAGCAGCAAGGCTGTTCGCGGGTCCATGAAGTCCTGCTCGTCATGGTTGCCCAGGACATTGTGGTGCCAGACGGCTACCCGGAGCGGCGAGTCGATGGCGTAGCCCCGCTCGTCCAGTTGCTCCGAGGCTTGCAGTATGTCTTCACGCTTGATGGCGCCGCGATGCCAGAGGTGATCGACTCCGTAGCAGGAATTGAATCCCACGACCACGATGCCCAGGCTGGGGACGAATGTCTCGTGGATGGTGAACTGGCCCTCGGTGTCAGCACGCGGATAATGCAGCTGTTCTTGATAGAACTCATCGAAGAAATCGGCAAACTCCTTGAAGCGGAGCCGGTAGAGATCTTCGCGAGTCCGCTCCAGCAGTATGCGCTCAAGAGGATTGGAGCCTTCGGTGGTTCGAAACCGGCTTCCCTCCTGGCGCGCGAACCTTGCCTGCGCGGGGTCCGGATGGCTCACTTGTCGATACGCCGCTCGTGATATGTCCCAGTCGATATCATGGTTGCCAGGCACGATGACGACCCGCGTCCGGTCACCGTCGAGCAGATGGTCGGCGACCGTAGCGAGAAAGTCCTCGGCTTCGCGATACTCCTGCGCGCCAGCCCTTTGGGTGATATCTCCGGAGACGACGACCAGGTCTATCTCTGTCGGTGTCGGCAGCTTGGGGTCGGTAGGCCCCAGCACAAGGTTCGTGTGTGCATAGCCATGCCAGATGTCGTGTCGCAGACTTCCCCAGAGGTCAGTGTTTGAGAGCTCCGCACCGGGTGTCCTGTGGAGATCGGAGATATGGAGAATGACTGCTTCACCGTCGGAGTTCATACCCTCTTCCAGTTCGGTCACACGACTTGTCCATTAACGTAGGAGGATCCTGGCAGGCGGGACGGGTGGAAGAACGCGCCCGACGATTGCCATCGTCTCGACGCCCTCGGCTCGTAGCGCGCCCAAGAGGTCCTCCACACGATCCTCGGCAGCGAAGATCGCCAGGCCGCCTGACGTCTGTGGATCCAGAAGCACACTGAGCCGCTCGGGAGCCACCGCCGTCTGGACCGCGAGATGGGGCTCGACGTAATGGCGGTTGCTTCCGTCTCCGCTGGTGACGATGCCACCGGCGGCCAGTTGCTCGGCACCTCTCACCAGCGG
>Ga0307302_10001094_pt1 | contig 11920 bp, 9 predicted proteins | sample ER_DNA_183_FD_194490 | JGI IMG/M metagenome (GOLD analysis project Ga0307302, IMG submission 194490) | Bulk soil microbial communities from the East River watershed near Crested Butte, Colorado, United States - ER_DNA_183 | ecosystem: Environmental > Terrestrial > Soil > Floodplain | place: USA...
AGGGGAAGCGTTTGCAGGTGGTAGGGTCGGGCATGGCCACCCCGACCCCGCGCCGGCGGATCGCCTCCGGCTCGCCGTTCGAGCCGGTGGTCGGCTTCAGCCGGGCGCTGCGGGTCGGCGACCGGGTGCTGGTCGCCGGCACCGCCCCCATCTGGCCCGACGGGTCCTGCGACCCCGACCCGCGGGCCCAGGCGGCCCGATGCCTGGAGATCATCCTGGCCGCCCTGGCCGAGGCCGGGGCCGGACCCGAGCACGTGGTCCGCACCCGCATGTACCTGGTCGACCCGGCCGACTGGGAGGCGGTCGGGCGGGCCCACGGGGCCGTGTTCGCCGAGCACCACCCGGCCTCGACCATGGTCGTCGTGGCCGCGCTGCTGGACGACCGCTGGCGGGTCGAGATCGAGGCCGAGGCGGTGCTCGGCGAGGGTTAGCTCCGGCTGCGCAGGTAGCTGACCAGGTCGTCGTAGGACCCGGGCTCGGCGGCGAAGCGGGCGTAGTCCCGGGCCAGCTCGAACCAGGGCGGGGTGCTCGGGCGGATCTCGTGCAGCCCGCGGGTGAAGTCGGCCAGGGCGATCGGCCGCGAGCTGTTGCTGACCATGGAGGCCTCGAGGGCGGCCGCGGCCGCCGACTCGCAGAGCTGGGCCAGGTCGGCGGCCGAGTACTTGTCGGTGCGGGCGGCCAGCGCGGCCAGGTCCAGGTCGTCGGCCAGCGGCCGGCCGGCCAGCACGCCCCGGATGATGGCCTCGCGGGCCTGGAGGTCGGGGGGCAGCACGAGCAGGCGGTGGTCGAGCCGGCCGGGCCGGCGCAGCAGCGAGTCGACGTCCCAGGGGTGCTCGGTGGCGGCGACCACGAACACCCCCTCGTGCTCCTCGCTGGCGCTGTACAGCTCGGCCACGAGCTGGTCCACGACCCCGCGCCCGATCGAGTGGCGGCGGCCGGCCCGGCGCGGGCCGATGGCGTCGAGCTGGTCGAGGTAGAGCAGGCAGGGCGCGGCCGCCCGGGCCGTCTCGAAGATCTCGTGGACGCTGCGGCGGCTGTAGCCGAGCCACATGTCGACCACGTGCGCCAGGTCGATCCGGAGGAAGCTCGCCTCCAGCTCGCCGGCCAGCGCCCTGGCCAGGAACGTCTTGCCGCAGCCGGGGGGGCCGTACATCAGCAGGCCGCCGCGCAGCGACCGGCCGAACAGCCGGCGCATCTGCGGGTCGCGCAGCGACGACAGGAAGGCGATCGAGAGCCAGCGCTTGATCGCCGGCATGCCGCCGACGTCGGCCAGGGTCGTCCTCGGCTCCTCGACCTCGCCCAGGACCCACTGGTCCACCGTGACCCCCCGGTGCTGGGGCTCGGCCGGGGCGGTCGGGAAGGAGGCCGGCGCCGGGAGGGGGGAGGCGGGAAGGGCCGCGGTGGCCCGGCCGGCCAGCTCGACGGCCTCGTCCTGGCCGGGGACGAGGGCGAGCACGGCCGAGCTGTGCTCCAGCGACTCGGCTGGGCGGCCCGCCTCCAGCAGCACCGTGGCGACGTGCAGGCGCAGGGCCAGGTTGTCGGGCACGGCCTCGACCGCCGCCCGAAGACCGGCAAGCAGCTCAGGGTCGACCGGCATGGCGGCAACAGTATGCAAGGGCGCCGCCGCCGGGCGCGAACGCCCTGATCGACCGGCGGCGAAACGCTGATTACAGTATTACGATGGGGCGGGACCGCTTCGGGGAGGAGGCCACGGTGAGCTCTATCCACTTCGTCGACGCACTGCTGGCGGACGCCGACCGCGACCAGCGGGCCGAGCCGGGCCCGTCGGACGCCGAGGCCCTCGACGCCTACTCCCAGGTGGTCGTGGGCGTCGCCGAGCGGGTGATCGGCTCGGTGGCCAGCCTGCGGATCAACCGCCGGCTGCCCGGGGGGCGCCAGGCGCAGGGCTCCGGCTCGGCGGTGGCGATCACCCCGGACGGCTTCCTGGTCACCTCGGCCCACGTGGTCGAGGGGGTCGAGAAGGGCCGGGCGTCGCTGGCCGACGGCCGCGAGCTGCGCTTCGAGGTCGTGGGCCGCGACCCGCTGTCCGACCTGGCGGTGATCCGGGCGGGCGGAGCCGACCTGGAGCCGGTGTCCCTGGGGAACGCCGACCGGCTCCGGGTCGGCCAGCTCGTCGTGGCCGTCGGCAACCCCATGGGGCTGGCCGGCTCGGTCACCGCCGGGGTGGTCAGCGCGCTCGGCCGCTCCTTCCCGACCACCGACGGGCGGGCCAGCCGGCTGCTGGAGAACGTGATCCAGACCGACGCCGCCCTCAACCCGGGCAACTCCGGCGGCGCCCTGGTCGACGGGCGCGGCCGCATGGTCGGGGTCAACACCGCCGTGGCCGGGATCGGCCTCGGCCTGGCCGTGCCGATCAACGCCACCACCAGGCGGATCGTCGCCGCCCTGATGCGCGACGGACGGTTCCGGCGGGCATTCCTCGGCATCGCCGGCGGCAGCCGCCCCCTGCCGCCCCGGGTCGCCCAGGTCCTGGACCGTACCGCCGGGGTCGAGGTCGTCCAGGTGGTCGACGGCAGCCCGGCGGCCAAGGCCGGGATCCGCAACGAGGACCTGGTCATCGACGTCGACGGCGTGCCCGTGGCCGACGCCGGCGACCTCCAGCGCCTGATGGTGGGCGAGCGCATCGGCCGCCCCCTCACCGTCCGCGCCTTCCGCGGCGGCGACCTCCTGGAGCTCACCGTGGTCCCGGTCGAGCTCCAGCGCTAGGAGCACCGCACCACCGGGCCCGGAGGCCGGCGTGGCATGCTCGGCCGATGGCAGGAACGACCCTCACCGCACGGGAGCGGCGGCGGCTGGCGCCGATGGCCGCGGCGCTGGCCCGGGCCCGGGACGCCGCCGGGCCGCCGCGGCTGGAACCGGTGGCCGGCCGCCTGCCGGTGGCCGGCACCGCCGGGCTGCTGGCCGGCACCTTCAATCCCTTCACCCGGGCCCACGCCGCCCTGGCCGTGGCCGGTCACCGGGCCGGCTGCCGGGTGGTGGTGCTGGCCATGGCCCCGGTGAGCCTGGCCAAGGAGGGCCTGGACCGGGCCCACCCGGTGGACCGGCTCGACTGGGCCGCGGCCTGGGCGCGCCGCCACCCGTGGGCGGTGGTGGCCGCGGCCAGCCACCCGCTGCTGGTCGACATGGCCGAGGCCCTCGGCCGCGCCACCGGCGGCGTGGTCGCCCTGCTGCTCGGGACCGACAAGGCGGCCCAGCTCGTCGAGCCCCGGTGGTACGACGACCCGGCGGCGGCCCTGGGCCGCCTGGACCGGGCGGCCACCCTGCTGGTCGCCGAGCGGGCCGGCCACCCCGCCCCCGACCTGCCCCTGCGGGTCACGCCGCTGCCCACCGCGACCTGGGTGCCCGAGCGGTCCGCGACCCAGGCCCGGGAGGCCGCCGCCCGCGGCGCGCCGCTCGACGACCTGGTCCCGGCCGCCGTCGCCAGAGGGGTCGAGCGGACCGGCGCGTATGCCCCGGGCGACGACTACCTGGTAAGGATCCGGGAGCTGGAGGCGCTAACTACCTCAGGTGGGCCCGGAACGCTAGGCTTCCGCCCGGAGGCCCCTGACCGCCGGAGGTAGGCCTAATGGCCGTCCGCGACGTGGAGTTCGTGATCATCGGCGGCGGGGTCGCCGCCGCCAAGGCGGCCGAGGGCCTCAGGGCCGCCGGTGGCGAGGGCACGGCCGTGGTGCTGACCGCCGAGCCGGAGCTGCCGTACGAGCGGCCGCCGCTGTCCAAGGCGTTCCTGCGCGGCGAGGCCGGGCGCGACTACGTCCGCACCCACGACGAGGCCTGGTACCGCGACCACCAGGTCGAGTTGCTGCTGGCGACCCGGGCCAGCACCCTGGACCAGGCCACCCGCACGGTCACCACCGAGGTCGGCGACCAGCTCCGCTACGGCGGCGGCCTGGTCCTGGCCACCGGCGCCCAGCCCGTCCGCCTGGGGCTGCCCGGCGAGGACCTGGAGGGCGTCTACTACCTGCGTACCGTCGACGACTCCGAACGGCTGCGGGCGGCGATCTCCCGGGCCGAGAGCATGGTGATCATCGGCGGCGGCTTCATCGGCGCCGAGGTGGCCGCCAGCGCCACCCAGATGGACACCCGGGTGACCCTGCTGGAGGTGGCCGACACCCTGTGGACCAGGGCGGTCGGCGCCGAGATGGGCCGCTTCTTCGAGGCCTTCCTGCGCGACCGGGGCGTCCACGTCCGCACCCGGACCGGGGCCGAGCGCCTCGAGGGCGGCGACAGCGTCGAGGCGGTGGTGCTACCCGACGGCACCCGGCTGCACGCCGACGTGGTCGTGATCGGGGTCGGGGTCCGGCCCGACACCGACCTGGCCGAGCGGGCCGGCCTGCCAGTCGACAACGGCGTCCTGGTCGACCAGCAGCTGCGGGCCGCCGACGCCGTCTTCGCGGCCGGCGACGTGGCCAACGCCGACCATCCGCTGTTCGGGCGGATCCGCATCGAGCACTGGGCCGAGGCCCTCAACCAGGGGCTGCTGGCCGGCCGCAACCTGGCCGGGGCCGGCGAGCGCTACGACCGCGTGCCCTACTTCTTCTCCGACCAGTTCGACCTGTCCCTCTCCTACCTCGGCCATGCGCGGGAATGGGACGATCTGGTCGTTCGGGGTAGCCGCGAGGTCAAGGAGCCGAAGTTCGTCGCCTGGTATCTGCACCAGGGCACGCCGCGGGCGGCCCTGATCGTCAACGACTGGGATGCCGAGGACCCGGTGCGCGACGTCATCCGCCGGGCCCGGCCCGTCGACCCCGGCCGGCTCGCCGACGAGGGCGTTGACCTTGGTCAGCTGTAGGCCGATCGGTCTACGCCCGACCCCGGCGCGGCCCGTGCCGGGGTCGGGCGCATAAAAGGGCCCCCGCGCCATCCGGGGGGGCCAAGACAGCGCGAGGGGCCGCAGAGGGCATAGTACGCCTGTTTCGCGACCTGTGTTGTGCCAGGAGGGGACGACGCCTTGGTTGCGAGCAAGATCGCCCGATCGACGGATCCGGCTGGACCGGCTGTCGTAGCCCGTACTACGTAGGCCCGGTCTGCGGTGGGCCCGGTCTGCGCCCCCTTGCCTTCCGTGGCATCTTGAAGTCATGGACCACACGACGCTGATCCGGCGGCCCCGGCTCCGTGGGCCGGTGCTCCTGGCCGCCTTCGACGGCTGGAACGACGCCGGCGAGGCCGCCACCACCGCCCTGGACGCGATCGGGGAGGCCCTGGCGGCCGAGACCTTCGCCACCATCGACCCCGAGGAGTTCTACGACTTCCAGGCCACCCGGCCCACGGTGCGGCTGGTCGACGGCCAGCGGCGGGTCGAGTGGCCGGCGATCGAGCTGCGCGCCGCCCGCCTGCCCACGGCCGACCACGACCTGATCGTGGTCAGAGGGCACGAGCCCAACCTGCGCTGGCGGACCTTCGCCTCCGAGATCATCCAGGTCGCCTCCAGCCTGGGGGTCGAGATGCTGGTCACGGTGGGCGCCCTGCTGGCCGACGTCCCCCACACCCGGCCGGTCCGGGTGGTCAGCTCGGCCGGCGACCGTGACCTGGCCGAGCGCCTGGGGCTGAACGTCTCCCGCTACGAGGGGCCGACCGGCATCCTCGGCGTCCTCGGCGAACTGGCCAGCGGCGAGGGCATCCCGTCGATCGGGCTGTGGGCCGCGCTGCCCCACTACCTCAACCTGGCCCCCAACCCGTGGGGCGCCATGGCCCTGATCGAGGAGCTGCGGCGGCTGCTGCCGATGGCCGTCGACACCGGCCCCCTGGCCGACCAGACCGGGGCCTTCGACGCCGCCGTGGCCGACCTGGTCGACGAGAACCCGGAGCTGGCCGGCTACATCGAGCGGCTGGAGGCCGACGCCGACGACGAGGACGACGACGAGGAGGAGGAAGGGTCGCCGGGCCTGGCCGACCTCCCCCCCGAGGAGCTGGTGGCCGAGGTCGAGCGCTACCTGCGCGACCATCCCGGCGGGTCCAGGAACTGAGGGGAGCGACCGCATGGAACCCGTCGTCCCGTCGACCGGCTGGGGGGTCACGCACCTGTTCTTCCGGGTCCATCCCAGCCGCTCGCCCGACCCTGTCCAGGCCGGCAAGGAGCTGGTGACTGCCTTCGACACCTTCGTGGCCGCCCCCGACCACCAGGTGCTGTGCGCCTCGGTCCTCGGCCTCAAGGCCGACCTCGGCGTGCTCGCCATCGGCCCCGACCTGGTCCGGCACGAGGCGCTGGCCACGGCCCTGCGGGCGGTGAGCCCGCTGGAGCCGGCCTACTCGTTCCTGTCGCTCACCGAGGTCTCGGAGTACATGGAGACCGAGGACGAGATCCGGGCCCGCCTTGAGGCCCAGGGCGTCGAGGACCTGGAGGACCGGGTGGCCAAGGCGGTCGAGCGGCTGGCCGGCCAGCGCCGGGACCGGCTGCACCCGCGCCTGCCCCGCAAGGCGGTGCTGGCCTTCTACCCGATGAGCAAGGCCCGCGACCCGGGCGCCAACTGGTTCCGGCTGCCGTTCGACCAGCGCCGCGAGCTGATGCACGGCCACGGCAAGGTCGGGCGCCGCTACACCGGCCGGGTGCTGCAGCTGGTCACCGGCTCGACCGGCCTGGACGACTTCGAGTGGGGCGTGACCCTGCTGGCCGACGACCTCAGCGCCATCAAGGAGGTCGTCTACGACATGCGCTTCGACGAGGTGACCGCCTCCTACGGCCGCTTCGGGCCGTTCCTGGTCGGCCTGACCTGCGACCCGGCCGACCTGCCGGAGCGCCTGGGCCTGCGCTGACGAGTGCTCCCACTCGACCTGGTACACGCCCTCCAGGCGGCCCAGGGCGTCGAGCAGCTGCACGGTCCGGTAGCGGGGTGGCAGCTTGACCACCAGCACGACCCGGCCGCCGTCGCTGGTGCCCTGCCGCTCCAGGCCGCGCAGCGCCACCTTCTCGCGCCGCACGACCTCCACGATCTGCTCCACGTCGAACCCGGGGCGGGTCGTGAGCACGTACTCCTCGCGTGAGACCCCCCAGCGCTGGATGAGGTTCCCGAACTTCCCCAGGCCGTACAGGGTGCGCACCACCAGCACGGCGCCGCCGACGGCGAGCAGGTAGCTGCCGGCCCCGACCGCGACCCCGACCGAGGCCGTCGCCCAGATGCTGGCCGCCGTGGTCAGCCCCTTGACCGTCAGGCCGTGCCGCACGATGGCGCCGCCGCCCAGGAACCCGATCCCGGTGACGACCTGGGCGGCCAGGCGGCGCTCGAGGTTGCTTGGCATCGAGGTCGCTCCGGAGCCGGGGAACAACTGGATGCTACCCAGCCGGGGCGCGGCTCAATGCTGGTCCAGGGGGCACCAGCGGGTCGTGCGGCCGCCCACCTTGGCAGTGGACAGCTCCGACCCGTGGCGCGGGCAGACGCCGAGGGCGCGTGCGCGGGCGAAGGCGCTGCGGCCGGTGCCGCCGGCCTTCAGGGCGGCCCGGATGGCGGCCCGGACGGCCCGGCGCAGCCGGGCCAGCTCCTCGAGGTCGAGGTCGACCCCGCGGCGCCGGGGGTCGATCCCGGCCCGCCACAGGGCCTCGTCGGCCAGCAGGTTGCCGACCCCGGCCAGCGCCTGCTGGTTGAGCAGGCGCGCCTTGACCGGGGCCCGGCTACGCCCGACCAGGTCCCGGAACCGCTCCAGCGACACCTCCATCGCATCCGGCCCGAGCCGCCCCCTGACCGGGTCCAGCGTCACCCGGCCCAGGCGCCGCGGGTCACGCAGGACCATGTTGCCGCCGTCGGTGAAGGCGAGCGCGAACCGCTTGAAGCGCAGCGCCGGGTCGTCGTCGAACCGCAGGCTCCCACTCATGCCGAGGTGCAGGCCGAGCACCGGCCCGTCGGTCTCGATCAGCAGCTGCTTGCCCACCCGGTCCACCCCGGTCACCCGGTGCCCGACCAGCGCCTCCCGAAGCCCCCCGGGCGGCCACGGCCGGCAGACGAACGAGTCGGAGTCGTCGGCATCGGCCACCACCCGCCCGACAGCATGCCGCTCCAGGGCCTCACGAGCCCGCTCGGCCTCCGGCAGCTCCGGCATCGCCGGAGCATCTCACCCCACCTGGGGTTCCACATCTGGAGCCGCAGCCGTTCCGGTATCCTGCGCCCCACCAGCCCCTGTAGCTCAAGGGACAGAGCAGCTGTCTCCTAAACAGCAGGTTGCAGGTTCGAGTCCTGCCAGGGGCACCAGAAGTCCATCGTCGCAGCTCAGACCGCACAGAACAGCCCTTGAGCGCGGGGCCAAGCAGATTGTCGAACCTTGCACAGCGCTCGATCAGCAGATAACTTGCGGTTGTGGCTCAAACATCGAGCGCTGGCAATCTCTCGGCGCTGAACGGCAGCTTCCGCCGGACGCTCCGTGCGGAGGACAAGAGCGAGCGCACCGTCAAGAGCTACACCGAGGCCGTCAGGCTGTTCGCCGACTTCCTGGCCGAGCGCGGCCACCCGCTGACGGTCGAGGCGATCACCCGCGACGACGTGCGGGCCTTCGTCGCCGACCAGCTGGAGCGCTGGAAGCCCCTCACGGCGCTGAACCGGTACCGGGGCCTCCAGGCGTTCTTCAAGTGGGCGGTGGCCGAGGGCGAACTGGACGCCAGCCCGATGGCCGGCATGAACCCACCGCACATTCCCGACGAGCCGCCGCCGGTCCTGACCGACGATGAGCTGCGCCGGCTGCTGAAGGCCTGCGAGGGCCGCGACTTCACCGACCGGCGGGACGCGGCCATCCTGCGGCTGTTCCTCGACACCGGGGTGCGGGTCGCGGAGGCGGCCGGGATCATGCTGCCCGGCGACCTCGACCTGGACGACCAGGTGGTCATCGTCCTCGGCAAGGGCCGCCGGCCCCGGGCGGTCCCCTTCGTCCGCAAAACCGCCCTTGCCCTGGACCGCTACCTGCGCATGCGCGCCGGCCACCCATTCGCCCATCTGCCCAACCTCTGGCTCGGCCGAGCCGGGCCCATGACGCCTTCGGGGCTGTTCCAGGTGGTCGCGGCCCGCGGCGCGGCGGCCGGCCTCCCGGGGCTGCATCCGCATCAGTTCCGCCACTCCTTCGCCGACTCCTGGCTGGCGGCCGGCGGCAACGAAGGCGACCTGATGCGCCTGGCCGGCTGGAGGTCCCGCCAGATGGTCGACCGCTACGCCAAGTCCACCGCGGAGCGGCGGGCTCGTGAGGCGCACCGCCGGATGTCACTTGGGGACCGTATCTAGCTGAGCGCTACTCCAGGTAGTCGCGGACTACACGCGCTTGTGCGCTGTGCAGGCCGCAGGTCGCGCAGGTCACGGGCGAGCGTTAGGGCCGCAATATCCTGGAGTGAGCATCGACCGGCCCAGCCTTACCCTGTCGGCCCACTATCCGGGGACTCGGGTGGCCCGCTGCTGGGCCGGAACAACCCGTCGGACTAGAACGGCTAGATGATTGCTTCCGAATCGGCTTGAGGGTGTCGAGCCGTGACAACTGGAGCGAGGGGGCCGAGAGTCGGCGTTGCTGAAGCAACGTCGACCTCCTGGGAGGCCTCGTGCACGCCGACCTCGACACCCTCGTCATTGCACTCTATGTCATGGTCGACGACCTGATTGGCCCACGCTGTGGGCCCGGCCGGCCGCCCAAGCTCAGCGATGCCGAGCTGGTGTGTCTGGCCGTGGCCCAGGTCCTGCTCGGCTGCAGCTCCGAGCGGCGCTGGCTGCGGTTGGTCGGCCGGCGGCTGGGCCACCTGTTCCCCTACCTGCCGACTGCCTCGGCCTACAACAAGCGGCTGCGTCGAGCCGGTCCACTGGTCGCCTTGGCCATCGGCGACCTGGCCGCCCACACGCCCAGCTTCCATGACCAGCTGCGCCTGGTCGACTCCACCCCGGTGCCCTGTGCGAGCTCCCGGGAGACGGTCAAGCGGTCGGCGTTGGTCGGCCATGCCGGCTACGGCTACTGCAAGAGCCACCACCGCTACTTCTGGGGCTTTCGGCTGTATGTCCTGGCGGGCCCGGACGGCCTCCCGGTGGCCTGGTGTCTGGCCACCCCCAAGCTTGGCGAGCGTGAGGTGGTGGCGGCCATGCTGGACCACGAACGCGCCCGGCTGCGGCCTGGGCTGGTCATCGTGGCCGACAAAGGCTTCGCCGGCGCGGACTTCGAGCAGCTGGTCGCCGCCCACGGCGCGGTTTTGCTGCGTCCTGATCGTGCCGATGAACCGCGCCGGCATGGGTCGCTGGGCCGCTGGCGGCAGTGGATCGAGAGCACCTTCGACACCCTCAAGGACCAACTCGGCCTGGAACGCCACGGTGGCCGGACCCTGCCCGGCGTGGTCGTCCGGGTCGCGCAACGCCTCCTCGCCCTAGCAGCGGCGATCTGGTGGAACTGGCAGATCGGCGCGCCTGACAAACGCTCCCTGGTCGCCTACGACCATTGAGCCACCACCCAATCGGAAGCAATCATCTAGGGGGCGGGCTGGCCGAAGTCGGGGTCGAAGGGTTGGCGGTCAGCGGGGCAGACGGTTCCTTGGGGTGGCGTGGTGAGGTTGACCAGGTAGCTGCCGATGGCCTGGGTGATGCAGGTGCTGGGGTCTCTGCGGGTGAGGTGGCCGTAGCCGTCGTGCACGATCAGGGCCGCGTTGCCCAGCCGCCGCGCAGCCAGCCGGGCGTTGCGAACCGGCGTGGTGGGGTCGAAGCGGGTGCCGATAAGCAGGATTGGGTTTTTTGTGGTGGCGTTCCATGGTCCGGTGTAGCGGTTGGTGCTGGGGGTCGGCCAGGACGCGCAGGGTGCACCGGCCAGCCAGCCCACCACCGGTCCGCCGATGTGGCTGACGGCTTGGAGGCGATCAACGACCCGCGGCCAGGCGCTGGCGGGCTGCCGGGCGGGGCTGTCGGCACAGATCAGCGCCGCGCTCTGCTCCTGGACCCCGACACGGAACTCATCGGAGTCGGCGATCGCGGCGGCGTTCTTGATCGTGGAGGCGTCACCTTGGGCGGCCTCCTCCAGCGCGGCTGCGGCGAACGGCCAGATGCTGGGGTCCGGTAGGACGGCAAGCTTGAGGACGGTCAGCGTCTCGCCGTAGGTCAACTCGCCAGGCGGACTGGCGGAGGGGGCTGGCAGCGGGGCATGGCGCAGCTGCGCCAGCAGCCGCTTGACCCGCGCCGCCACCGGCTCGCCGTGGCCGGCCAGGGCACAGCGGTCGGGGCCGGCCGCCTCGCACACCTCCGCGAACTGCCTCAACACGAGGTCGGTGTCGGCCAGGCCGCTGGCCAGCACCGCGGCCATGCCGGCACTGGAGGCGACGGGGTCGATGAGCCCATCCAGGGCCATGGCCCGCACCCGGCGGGGGAACAGGTTGGCGTAGGTCTGGCCGATCAGGGTCCCAAAGGACTCACCGAACACGGTTAGCTGCCGGTCACCCACCAGTCGGCGCAGATAGTCCAGATCGCGGGCGGTGTCGGCGGTGGCGATGTGGGCCAGCAGCTCGCCGTTGCGTTCGCCGCAGCGGTGGGCCAGCTCGATGGTCTTGGTCAGGTATCGCCGCTCGTCTTGGCGGGTGGTGGGCACCGGCAAGCCCTGCCAGAAGCTGGCCCGCTCGCTGGCGTCAGCAAAGCAGCGCACCGGGGCGCTGCCCCAGGAGCCGCGGATATCCCAGCCCACGATGTCGAAGCGGCCCTGGGTCATCGCGTCCAGAGCCTGGCCGCGGTTGGTGATCTCGGCCACCCCGGAGTCGCCGGGCCCGCTCGGGGCGAGGAACAGCGACCCGATCCGCTGCTCGGGGTGGCTGGCTAGGTGGCGGATTACCGACAGCGCGATGGTCGGTCCGCCGGGGTGTGCCCAGTCCAGCGGCACCGGCACGGTGGCGCACTCCAGCTGCGGACCACACGCCGTCCAGCCGATCCGTGGGCCGCCTGCCCCAGCGGGGGCCGCCGACCGTTGTGAGGGACCGGCG